>Ga0209431_10001608_pt1 | contig 18696 bp, 15 predicted proteins | sample RifCSP13_3_FD_184021 | JGI IMG/M metagenome (GOLD analysis project Ga0209431, IMG submission 184021) | Soil microbial communities from Rifle, Colorado - Rifle CSP2_sed 13_3 (SPAdes) (version 2) | ecosystem: Environmental > Terrestrial > Deep subsurface > Rock core/Sediment | place: Rifle...
CTATACACTTAATTCTGAAAAATTCCCTGATGTTGAATTCAGCCTGCTGGTAAACAACCTGTTCAATAAAAAGTACGAATCCAATGGTTTTGTATGGGACAACACCCCCTATTTTTATCCCCAGGCCGGAACAAATCTGCTGGCCGGCATAAGTGTACGGTTTTAGTCAGGTGTCTTATATAGTAAACCTCGGAATAATTCTTAAAATTTCATAAAAATGCAACCCGATGTAACAATTATGGCATGATTTTCGTTATAGATTACAGTGGGTTAATAATTGAAGTTTTAAGGTTCAACAGTAGTTTCTCAGGGTTTTTTCATAAATTTTAGGTTTAATGGTTAGGGTTAAAAGCCAGGGATCAAAAAGATTCCTGGTTTTTTTCTTTTTTCTGTTGCATATACGTTAAAGACCATCGGGCTGTAAATTAATTGATATATCCGAACAATTAATTTAAATTTTTGCTTCTTTTGTAGATAAATTCAACCTTACTTTTCAGCAATGGTGAGTTTATTCAAAAGTGTCTGGCAGGCTTGTCATGCTTCGGTTTGTTCAATAAGGTTCCTTAACGGGAATGATATAGAAATTGTGGCTCTTACCGGTTTTAAAGCCGGTGAATACCTGTTTACCCATGACATGGTTAACCGGATCCGCAAGACCGAATTTGTTGAAATAAGGTTTACAAAAGAAGACGGGCATACTACATCTGCCCTGGAACGACTCTCCCTCCACGATTTTACAGAGAGGATCATTACTTCATACGACCAGGAAATTACCGGTTTTGCCGTGATTTCGCTTTCGGATCTCAACTTTAACAGCATTCCTTCACTGGAATTAGCTGCCAACAGGCATATCTCCATTGGCCAGGCTGTCGCTGTTATCGGATACCAGTACGAACATCCTGCGCTGACCATAAAATCGGGTATCATCTCCACCCTGATCCACAGGAACAATGGACGGTATCTTCAATTCGACGGAACCATAATCTGGGGAAACCTGGGAAGCCCGCTCATCGACCTGAAAACGAACGAGGTTTTGGGGATAATCGGGTACAAACTCGACAAGAAAAACAAATCCTACGAGAAGATGATCGAGATCAGCAATTCCAATATCAAACAACTCGAGAAGGCACTTGGAGAATTTGAAGTATCCGGCGTTGATCCCATCCAGGTATTGATTGCCTGGCAAAAACAAATTCTTCAGCTTGCCGGAGAAATTTACAAGGCAGCCGGTAACAGCAGCGGTATTGCAATTGATATAAAAGTGGTAAAGCAGCTGGTACGCGATTCGGGGATAGAAATCATCTGAAAGAAACGGACAATAACATCTCCCCTACTTCTTTTTCCCTAAATAATTATAATCGATATAGTACAGAATTTTAACTGACAGGCTGTTGGTCTGATCAGCCAGCCAGGTTTGCCGCAGGTTGTTCCAGTATCCCTCCACCACAACATCACGGTTATCCAGAATTGAGTTTTTCCAGGCCAGCGTCAGCTCCGATCCCGGAGCAAAGATCCACCGGAATACCAGGTCAACATTAAATGCATTGTAATTGTCATGCCTATCGGAATAGTACGAAGGATCACTCACCAACCCGCCATCGGGCTGCAACTGGTAATATTCCTTATTGAGAACTCCCGACCAGTAATGACGGATCCTCAGATCAAAGCCTGCTTTGTTGCTCACCACAAAGGATGATCCCAATACACTTTCAATGGTTTTGATATTGCGTCGTGCAAAATATATCGTATCTTTATTTTCAGTCATTTCCACAAACCCCCGGTCGTTGATTTCGTTGCTTACCGATGTGTTGTAATAAAGCTGGTAACGCCTTCCCACCCTTACATTAACAAACAATGATCCGGAGTTCGTCTGTTGATCCATTTCCGGCAACCTCGATCCGCCTAATCCCAGTTCTGCATACAGGGGTTTTCGGTAATCCGAAAACGCATACAGGTTATAGCTGTATTTCCGGGGCTCGAAATAATATCTTCCATCCACCCGGGGCTCATAATAGTCGTATTTGCTGCCGCTGTAACGCAGGTTGAGCTGGGCGCCGTAGTTGTTTTTAAACCGGCCGAATGAATTAAATCCCACCTCATTGCCGAACAATTTATTGCGCTTGTATATGCGGATATGGTCCCACCACAGTGTGGCATGCACTTCCTTGAATATCGAAAATGGCTCGTTTATGTTATAGTTGACATAGGTTTCCGTGGTCATTTCATTGTTCCGCCTAAGGTAGCCCATGTCATTCGGGTTGAACTTGTCGGAATACACCACCTGCGATACACCATACTGCAGTTTCCCGCTGTTCTTTGCCAATCCCAGCGATCCGAAAAATCCTGTTTCGCTCCCGGCATCATTCCGGGTGCTCACACCGCCCTTCCCGCTCACGGCAAATGTCTTCGCCTTGTTGCGGACCTGGAAATCGGTGGCCGTAACATTTGCCCGGAAAGGGTCATTGGCCATCAGCATGCTGGAATTGATCAGGCTTACATAGGAGTTATTCTTCAGCGTTTTGTCAACCGTCAGCACATTGTAGTTGGTAAAGGGCTGTATCAGAACATCACGCCCGGTCCCGGAAATGGTATCTTTCAGTGTGGCATGCGATGGAAGCGTCATGGCATTGAGCACACCCAATCCCCATCCTTTGGTGGTGCGGCCCGAGACTTTTGTGGCATTAAGCAGCTGGGTCTCGGTAGGATTGTAATCAACAATCTCGTTGTCCGCAAGGTCATCGAACGCCCGGTATGAAAATTTCGGACCCGACCCTATCCTGCGCGAATAAAAAATATTTCCCCGTTCAAAAAGCTCGGTTCCCTCGGTGAAGAACTGCCTTCTCTCGGAATAGTATAATTCGTAAGGCGATAGATTCAGCTGCTTGTCGTCCGATTGTATCTGCCCGAAATCGGGTACCAGCATCATGTCCAGTGTAAAGCTTTCGCTGATGCCATATTTCAGATCCATTCCCCCCTTGTAGGTAAACTCAGGGGATGTGTTACCGCCGTAAAATTCAGTATACGCCGCCGCATACGGGCTTACTGACAGCCGAATCGGCGGTTTAATATTTTGTATGCCTGTTAATTGCCCTTCCTGGTGGATAAAACCGGAGACATTCCTGTCAACCAGATTCCACGAACTGTTGGATGCATACCTTCTGATGTTCCTGAACATATTCAAACCCCAGGTACCTCCCCCGTTTTCCGGAAACCGAAGGGCCGAATACGGAATGCGCATTTCTACCACCCATCCCTTATCGGTGATCCTGGTTTTGCTTTGCCATACTGCATTCCAGTTGCTCTCTTCATTATCATATTCCCGTTTGATCGCTTTCAGGTCGGTTTGTATCCCGGCCGGCGTTATGAAAAAACCATAGGCAAGCTGTCCCTGGTTGTACGGATCGAAGTAAATACCGAAATAGTCCGAGATCCCGATATTATCACGCTCCGAAAAGAAATTGTATATGCTGTCCGGTGCACTGTCGTACAAAATGGCACCAACATAAATGGCGGTCTGGTCATAAAAAATATGCACTTCCGAAGGCTGGTAGGCCGGTTTTCCGTTATAGGGCTGAAGCTGTAAAAAATCCTTTGCCGGCTGCGATTGGCCGTAAACCGCTTCATCAGCAATGGCATCAATGGTAAGGGGTGTGGTGATATACAGTGCCGTAACACTTTTCTTTTCCTGAGCTGCCAACGAACAGGCCATAAGCAGGATCATCAGAGTGCTTAAGTATTTCATCGGTTTTCTGTCTTCTGATGTTAGTAATGTTATAACATGGCGGGTTTATTGGTAAAAGAAATACGAACAAAACCCCAATTCGCTGCATGATTATACGACCGGACCTGATTTTGGTAAAAACTGCAGGGTTCAGGATTTTGATCCGGCTTTTTAACAAGACTGGCAGGGAGGGTAAATACCCTGTAAAGAATGAAAAAAATATCGAACAGGGACTTCCTATCCTTTTAATACAATATCCCGGGTAACAGTTGCAATATCCTGAATAGTAACGTTCTCGAAATAATTGGTTCCGGGTTGTGACGGCATAAATTCAACGGGTACATAATGTTGCCCGTAACCTTTGGCAAGGCCACTTTTATTTACCTTTTCAATCAGCACGGTTTGCTGTTTTCCGACAAACTGCTGCCTGTATTTTTGTTTGGTTTCCGAGGAAATTTCACGGATAATCTGACTGCGTTGTTGTTTTACGAGTTCCGGCACCTGCCCGGTCATTCGCTCGGCACGGGTACCCTGGCGCAAAGAGTATTTGAAGGTGTGAACATGACTGAACCCAACCTGCCGGATCACCCTGCAGGTATCCTCAAAATCCTCCTCCGTTTCACCCGGAAAACCCACCATGATGTCGGTGGTGAAATTAAACAGGGGATACCTGTTCCTGATCTGTTCAATAATATCGCCGTAGGTGGCCAACGTGTAAACCCTGCGCATTTGCATAAGAACTTTGTCGGAACCACTTTGCAGACACAAGTGCAGATGCGGGCATAGTTTCGGATGCGAAAACAGGGTATACATGGCTTCACCAAAACCTTCGGGTTCAATGGAAGAAATCCTGACCCTGAAATTTCCTTCCATCTCAAGAATTTCCTTCAACAGACCGGTAAAATCCAATCCGCCATAATCGTACCGGCTGATGTTCACCCCGGTTAATACAACTTCCTTATAGCCATGGTAAACAACCTTCCGTATATTCTCCAGAATTTCATTCGCCGGCCTGCTGACAGCCCTTCCCCGCACCATGGGAACGATGCAGAAGGTACAGAAATTATCGCATCCGTCCTGGATTTTTATCATGCTGCGGGTGTGAAAACTCTTTTCCGCGACCGTAAATCCAAAAACATCTTTTTTCAGGTTTTCCGGTGACAGAATTTCTCCGTTGAAATGTGCCTCTACCAGTGGAAGAATGGCTGATTTACTTTTATTATCCACCACGTAGGCTATGTCACCCCTGTTTTCAAGGTACTGCTTCTGGCTTTCGGCCATACACCCGGTAACAACAACCAACGATCCGTCTTTACCATGCACCGCCTGGTTGATGGCGGTCTTCGACTTTCGGTCGCCCTGGTTGGTGACTGTGCAGGTATTCACCACATAAACATCGGCTGGTTCGTTAAACCCAACGATCTCATAACCTGTTTTATAGAAATCAGTCAACACCGAATCGGTTTCAAACTGGTTGAGCCTGCATCCGAGGGTCTTAAAGGCGACTCTTCTTTTCATGACAACTCAGGCTCCGCGATAAGGTTGTTAACCAATTCTCCTTCAATAGAATAGCTTGCAGCCCCCGTTATGGTGAGCCATACAAAGGTACCGGGTAAAACAGGTTGCGGCGAGCCGAACCGCACCACGATGCGCCCTTCGGTAATACCCGACATATATCCCGGTTTCCGGTCGTAGCCCGAAACCAGCACCTTCAGTTTTTTTCCGATCAGATTGCTGTTGTATTGCAGGGTATGCACCGTAAGTTCTTCGGTGAGGATATGCAAACGCTGCTTTTTTACTGCCATGGGAATATCGTTATTCCACCGTGAACTGGCCGCTCCGGGCCGAGGGGAATAAACTGCAATATAAGCCATGTTGAATTCAATGGCTTTCATGGCCTTGCGGGTGTTTTCAAACTGCTCCTCCGTTTCACCTGTAAAGCCAACAATTATATCGGTAAATATTGTTGCTGAGGGTAGTATTCGCCGTATTGATCCGATTATTTTGTGATAGTCTTCGAAGGTGTGTTTCCGGTTCATCCGTATCAGCACCTTGTCGTCGCCCGATTGCAACGGTAAATGTATCTGCCTGGCCAGACAACTGTAAGACGCAATTGCTTCCAGAACCTCATCGCTCATATCCCGTGGATGCGGGGAGGTGAAATACACCCAGAAATCTTTCCCCGACGAATTGCCATATTCTCCTATGGCCTTTAGCAGTTGGGGGAATGTAAGTTCAGCCCCTTGTTTATCAAGCCCGTAAGAATTCACATTCTGACCAAGCAGTGTAATAGATTTGTAACCTTTCTCAACAACGTGCCTGAGTTCTTCCAGGATCTCGGCCGAGGGCCTGGATATTTCCCGGCCACGGGTATAGGGAACAGCACAGAATGTACAAAACTTGTCGCACCCGTTTTGAATGGGTATAAATGCCTCAAAATCTGAAATATAAGTAGGCCTAACCATCCAGAAGTCCCGTATTGCCTCTTTTGATCTAACCAATGGTGCATGCCGGGTAACAATCCCATATTGGATGATCATGTCGGGCACATCGGGCAATTCACTGATGGTAAACAACAGGTCGAAAAGTTTCAGAAATTTCTCCCGGTCGGCAGGCAAAACACAGCCCGAAACAAAGGTAAGCAGGTTACGGCTGTTTTTCCATTTGTTCCATTTGGCAATGCGGGCGTAAACCTTGTCAATCGATTTCTGCCTCACCGAACAGGCCAGGATGCCCAGCAGGTTTGCTTCTTCCTCATTGTCGGTCCAGTGGTAACCCATCCCCTCGATCACGGTTCGAACACGTTCACCGTCCGACTTGTTCATCTGGCAGCCCAGTGTCAAAATATGGTATTTCATCGGAGAATCAATACTTAATAAAGATGCTTTTCCCGATATTATCGGGATCAGTATGACCTATTCACGAGTTCAGAAATATACCTCGGTTCTTATGTTTCCGGCAGGAAACCCGCGCGAGGTAAGTAAATCATAAACATCATAAATCATGTCACAATTTCCGCAAAGATACACCATTGTATCAAAATCTGTTTCTTTCTGTTTCAGGTAATCAGTGACCCTTCCCCTGAAATCTCCGGTATCGTCACGCGAGGTGCACAATATATGACGATCCTTCGGATAAAAATGTCTCTCATAAGCCTCATCAGCATATCTTACTCCGTGTAACAGCGAATAGTTCAATCCCGGATATGATCCGGCAATGCTGTGGAAGGGCGCAATTCCCGTTCCGGTGCCAATGAAAAGGAACTTCCGGTCCATGCGTTGCCCGTCGAGCGTAAAATATCCAAACGGACCGTCGACATCAACCAATTCTCCGGGTATAAGCTTTCTAAGCTGCCTGGAAACTGTTCCATTATCCACCTCCTTGATCAGCACTTCAAGAAAATCTTCGTATTCATTGCTGTATATTGAATATTCCCTGACCTGGTTATTGCCCGGGATCCCAAGTGTAATATGTTGTCCGGCTTTGAATTCCATGCCATTGCGGTCGAACCGCATTACATAGGTTGAATCGTTAAGTACCCTGATCTGCTGAAGCCGGTAAATGTTCCTGACATACAACGTTTCAACTGCAGGCTGTATTACCTGCTGCGTGCGAACGATACTGTTCTTTCCTGCCTGATTTTTCGGATATATGTTTTTCATAATAAAATTAGAAATGAAAACAGGTGTAACAACTAAAATATAGATTTTGTTTTGGTTTAGACATTATCGGGTCTATTTTCAATTATTTTTGTATAACAAAACAACTGTGACACTTGATTTACCCGGCAAATTTTGAGATCAAAATCGGTTTCGACCAGATTCGTTCATTGGTTAAAGAACACTGCCTGTTTTTACCCGGTAAGCAAAAAGCGGATGGCATGGGCTTTGTTACCCAATATGACCAGCTGAAAGAAGTGCTGGAACAGACTGCCGAATTCAGGGAAATTTGCCTTTTTGAGGATAATTTCCCGGCCGACAACTACCACGATCTCACGGCAGGATTGCGGAAGGCACGGGTGGAGGGAACCTATTTCGAGGTAGAAGAGGTGTATGATCTCAGGCGGTCACTCGATACCATAAAGTCCATCCTGCGGTTCTTCAGCAATACGGCTGCAGACAAATATCCCAGGTTGAAAAAGCTCGCAGGTTCTGTAAAGTACTATAATTATGTTGATGAACGCATCGACGCCATCCTGTCCAAACAGGGAAAGATCCGGGATAATGCGTCCCCCGGGTTAAAGCATATTCGAGCTGAAATCGTTCAAAAACAGGCTTCGGCGGGCAAGAGACTGCAAAGCCTGTTGAAAAGGGCTATTGAGGAGGGTTATATTGAAAAAGACACATCCATATCTATCCGTAACGGCCGGCAGGTAATACCTGTACCTGTCTCAAACAAACGCAGGATCAGCGGGATCATCCACGACGAATCGGCAACCGGGCGTACTGCCTATGTTGAGCCGGCAGAAGTGGTTGAATTGAATAACGAAATAAGGGAACTGGAACTCGCGGAACTGCGGGAGGTCATAAAAATCCTGATTGCATTTACCGATTCGATAAGGCCATATATCGACGATCTGCTTATCACCTATGATTTCCTTGGAACGGTTGATTTCACAAGGGCCAAAGCCCTTTTTGCCCTGAAGATCAATGCCGGCATGCCTGCGTTGATAGATGCCGCGGGATTTCGCTGGAAGCAGGCTTTGCATCCCTTATTGTTACTACACCATAAAAAGGAGAACAAGGAGGTGGTGCCACTTGACATTTTCCTGGATGAAAAAAACCGGATCCTGTTGATCTCCGGTCCCAATGCAGGTGGTAAATCGGTATGCCTGAAAACGGTGGGACTGGTCCAGTTCATGCTGCAGTGCGGAATGCTGGTCCCAATGGCGGGGAGCTCCGAGGCAGGAATTTTTAAGGACATCCTGATTGATATAGGAGATGAGCAGTCGATTGAAAATGACCTGAGTACCTATAGCTCCCATTTACTGAATATGAAGAGCTTTTTGCGCAATGCCACACCCGGAAGTCTTATCCTCATTGATGAATTTGGAACCGGCACCGAGCCCCAGATAGGGGGTGCCATTGCCGAAGCCATACTGGAAACCCTCAACAACAAGGGTACATATGGTGTGATCACCACACATTACTCAAATCTGAAACACTATGCATCGGGAACCCCAGGTATCATTAACGGTGCAATGCTGTTCGATACGGCCAATATTAAACCCCTCTTTAAGCTGGAAACCGGAAAACCCGGCAGTTCATTTGCCATTGATATTGCCCGTAAAATAGGACTCCCGGAAGAGATCCTGAAAAATGCCTCGGCAAAGGTGGGAGAGGATCATGTTAATTTCGATAAGCACCTGCGTGAGATCATCCGTGATAAACGTTACTGGGAGGAAAAACGCGAAAGGATCAGGGTGGCTGAAAAACAGCTTTTAGGCACGCTCGGGGAATATGAAGAAGCGCTGGGCCAGACAAAAAAGATGCGGAAAGACATCCTTGAAAACGCCAGGAAGGAAGCTGAATCCCTGCTGGCAGATACGAACAGGGAGATTGAAAAGACTATTCGCATAATCAGGGAAACCCAGGCCGACAGGGAACAAACCAGGGAAGCGCGCAAGGAACTTGACGAATACCGGAAAGGATTACCAAACGAAGCTGGTTCGGGAAATAACCAACTGGAGGAGAAATTGGGTGAAGTACAGAAACAGGTGAGGAAATACAGGAAAGAACCGGATCAACCGAAGATTGTTGTCACTGCCAAAACGGACGATAACATAGCTCCCGGTGACCGTGTAAAAATTCTGAGCCTGCAGGCCGACGGCGAAGTGCTGGAAATCAACGGCGATCACGTGCTGGTTACTTACGGTGAAAGCATGATCACTTCGGTAAGACTGGGAAACCTGGAAAAAATACAGGCAAAAGGTAAACGTCCCAGGGAGGATGCCGGCCGGGCATCGCAATTCGACTGGAGCATCAGCCAGCGAAAGCTCAATTTCAAATCCGAAATAGATATCCGCGGGAAACGGGGCGAAGAAGCTGTGGAAATCGTCAGAAGCTTTATCGATGATGCCACAGTGGTGGGTGTGTCGGAATTGCGAATCCTGCATGGCAAAGGGAATGGAATACTTAAAAGCATGGTACGTGAATACCTCAACGCAGTGGATGTGGTGCAATCATGCAGGGATGAGCGGGTTGAAATGGGCGGTGCCGGGATTACCGTGGTAAAACTCGATTTTTAATCCATGGAAACCCCTGCTGCAATCCAAATCCTCACCTCCGGCATTTCCCCCAGACTGGAATATATTGCAGGCTTTCTATCCTCCACCCTGCAGATCCCTTTCACAGTAACCCCGTTGCCTGATGCCGGGAACATGCGGGATGTCAGCAGCGCGTGCGAAATTCATTATGGCGGTCAACCCGTTTCCGGAGCATTCAATATTTTTGCTGCCGGACTGCTGCATGAAAACGGAATCAGAAAATTTGAGCCTGGCGTGGTCAAACAAGGGGATCAAACCCTGCTCTTCCCTGCTCCGGCAGGATTTGATATGCCGTTTGATATTTTCTCCGCTATCTTTTACCTGCTATCGCGGTACGAGGAGTACCTGCCATTCACTCCTGATGAACACGGCAGGTTTGAAGCCAGCCAGAGCCATGCATTTCATCACAATTACCTGGAAGAACCCCTGGTAGATCAATGGCTGGAAATTCTTAAAACCGCCCTGACCGGTAAATTTCCGGAACGAGATATTCCATCCCGGGAGTTCCGGTTTATTTCAACAGTGGATATCGACCGTCCATGGGCTTATTTGCAGAGGGGATTAGTGCGTTCGGCCGGAGGACTGCTTAAGGATGCTCTGCGCGCGGATGCATCTGCATTTCGATTTCGCCTGCAGGTACTCCTTGGTAAAAGTCCTGATCCTTACGATACGTTTGAATACATCAGGCAAACTGAAGACAGGTTTGGGTTCCGTTCCCTTTACTTTTTTCTGTCGGGTAATTACGGAGGCAATGACGACAATTATGCCGTTGAATCATTGCATTTCCGGGATCTGATAAAGCACACCGCATCCGGAACAACGGTCGGCATCCATCCTTCCTGCAAGTCTTTCCGAAATATCAGGATATATAAAAAAGAATTCGAACGGTTCTCACAATTGCTTGGAAAAAAACCGGAAATCAGCCGGCAGCATTTCCTGCTGCTGCATTTGCCTGATACTTACCGGCATTTGATCAATATGGGAATACGCGAAGACTATTCCATGGGCTATGCTTCCCGTCCAGGTTTCCGCGCGGGGACATGTTCTCCGTTTCGTTTTTATGATCTTCCGGGAGAACATACCACAACACTTGTTGTTTTCCCCTTTGCCTTTATGGATGTTACTTTACGGCAGTATTTATCCCATACTCCTGACGAAGCGCTTAACCATATCATCCGGATCATTGATCGCATAAAAACGGTACATGGAACGTGCATAAGCCTGTGGCACAATGAATCGCTATCGGATCGGGGAATATGGAAGGGCTGGAGAATTGTATTCGAGGGAATGCTTGAAAAATTATACTATTGATACAACATCTGATCCATACCGAAATTGACAAACACCTGTGGGACACCTGCATTGAACGGTCGGTTAACCGGATGCCCTATGCCCTCTCCTGGTGGCTCGATGCGGCATGTGAGGGATGGGAGGCACTGGTAAAGGATGACTATTCGGCTGTTATGCCGCTAACCCGGAACAGGAAGCTGGGTTTTGATTATTTGTATCAGCCTTTCTTTACACAACAGCTGGGTGTTTTTTCGCAGCAGGCTTTAAGTCCGGAAGAAACAGACAGCTTTCTTGCTGCTATACCGTCAAAATACAGGTATATCGACATACAGCTCAATGCTGCGAATAACCCGCTTAATACTGCTTATTCCTATACAGCCCGGAAAAATTACACACTGGTTCTTTCGCCGTCTTACATCCGTTTGTCCGCCAACTTCCACCGCAATTGCCGCAGGAATATACGGAAAGCTGCACTTGCCGGACTGGAAGTTACCCGGGGTCCAGCTCCCACTCTTTTTGTCCGGTTTGTCCGTCAGCACCTTGACGCCAGACTCCGGCATACGGGGAAGAGTTTCTATCCTGTGTTGCTGCAGCTCACCATGCGAAGCATCGAAAACGGAACCGGTGAAATATGGAGCGTTTATTCAACGGGAAAGGAATTAATGGCGTCTGCCTGGTTTGTAAACCTGTCCGACAGGTGCTTATTTCTGGTATGTGCCTCAACGCCTGCGGGAAAGGAAAACAAGGCCATGTACCTGCTGGTTGATGAGGCGATCAGGAATAAAGCCGGAACAGCATGCATATTTGATTTTTCCGGATCCAACCTGGCCGGAGTAGCCTATTTTAATGCAGGATTTGGTTCCGAAGAATCCACCTACCCTGCCGTAAGGCGCAACCTGCTGCCCTGGCCGTTAAAACTGCTTAAAAAATAATTCGGCAGATGTAACGGATTGGAAAGTATTCCGTTATAATATCATTACAATTTTAATCTGAAATTCATGATAAAAGGAATTTTTTTGCTATTATTTGTCTTTCCGGCAATGATCTGTGCCCAGGAAAAAACGGGCTGCATGTATGGAAACTGTGAAAATGGCAAAGGAACTTACATTTATTCAAACGGGTACCATTACGAAGGCAGCTTTGTTAATGGCCTCCGTGAAGGAAGGGGTATGCTGAAGGGACCGGATGGAAGCTGGTACGACGGAATGTGGGTAAATGACAAATTCCATGGTCAGGGTACACATGTATGGCCAAACGGGGCGAAGTATACAGGAGCCTGGGAAAATGGCGTTCAGAACGGATACGGGATCTATTTCTATACAAACGGGGACAAATACACCGGCTATTTTAGGGATAACCTTTTTCAGGGTGAAGGAAAATATACCTGGGCCGATGGTACATCCGAAAGCGGGATGTATGAAAAAGGGGAGCTCGTAAAAAAGTAAATTAAACCTCCTCCAATACAGGCATCTGCCTGTCAATTAAAACATTCAATGAAATAAATGTTTCAGTACGCGCAACTCCCTTGATGGCCTGAATTTTATCTGCCAGCACCGCCCGCAGATGATCATTGTCGCGTGTGTAAACCTCCAGGAACATGGCATATTCTCCTGTAATATAATGGCATTGGGTAATCTCAGGGATCCTGATCAGTTTTTCCGAAACACTGTTGAACAATGCCGCATTATCGAGAAAAATACCAATAAAAGCACAGGTTTTATACCCCAGTTTTTTAGGATCAACATTGAACTGTGATCCGCTGATGATTCCCAGCTTGATAAGCCGCTGCACACGCTGGTGAACGGCTGCACCCGAGATATTGCAGGCACGGGCGACCTCCAGAAAAGGAGCACGGGCATTTTTAGTAAGGATTGAAAGTATTCTCCTGTCTAAACTGTCAATTTGGAAGCTATTTTTCATTTTCTGGTATTTAAAGCAGATTAATTTAATCAGTTTTAATTAAAAAACATCATTTTATAATCATATCAAAAGAAACATTACATATTTGTTATCAAGATAGCACCATCTATCTTAATTTTTTAAACATTTGCTTCATATTTCTTAAAATTAAGTATATATTTTTACAATTATCAATAAAAGCTTTGCAATCAAAAAAAATACCGGGTCCGGTGGATAATATGCCTGACCGGCGAATACCCGTTTTTACCTGTTGTTAAACCCGTGTATTATTTTATTTTTGTATGCTTCATTTCACTTTGTATCACATGTAAATAAAGAATTAGAATTTATGAGTAAGTCCCTGATTGTTCCTGCGAATTATAAGAGTTTGCTTGACCTGAACCAGACTGAGAAGGCTATAAAACTGGTAAAGGATACCTTTCAGCAGCAGCTGTCTGCCGAACTTAACCTGCGGAGGGTTACCGCCCCGTTATTTGTGCTGAAAGGCACAGGGATCAATGATGATCTGAACGGTACGGAGCGGAAAGTTGCCTTTCCGGTAAAAGATATGAAGGATACGATGGCCGAAGTGGTGAATTCACTGGCCAAGTGGAAACGTATGGCATTGGCAGATTACTGCATACCCCATGGAAACGGCATTTATACCGATATGAACGCCATACGGCCGGATGAGGAATTTTCGAATATACACTCCCTGTATGTAGATCAATGGGATTGGGAACGGGTGATTGCCCAAAAAGACCGGAATCTGGATTACCTGAAGTACATTGTCAGAAAAATCTATGAAGTACTGAAACGAACCGAGTATATGGTGTATGAGAATTATACCGGTATTAAACCGGTACTTCCGCATGACATCACTTTTATACATGCCGAAGATCTTCTTGCACAATACCCCAAACTTTCGCCACGGGAAAGAGAACATGAAGCAGTTAAGAAATACGGTGCCATTTTTGTGATCGGTATCGGAGGAATGCTTGCCAACGGAGAACAGCATGACGGGCGTGCTCCGGACTATGACGACTGGACCACCGAAACAGCCGAAGGTTACAGGGGTTTGAACGGCGATATCATATTATGGAATCCCGTGCTTGAGATCTCCTTTGAGGTTTCATCCATGGGGATCAGGGTGGACAAGGATTCCCTGCTGAAACAGCTTGAAATAACCGAAACACTCGAACGCACGGAATTGCAGTTCCACAAAAGGCTGATCAGTGATGAACTACCACTTTCAATTGGCGGAGGCATAGGCCAATCACGCATTTGCATGTTTTACCTGCGCAAAGCCCATATCGGCGAAGTGCAGGCCAGTATATGGCCACCAGAATTAATTGAACAATGCCGGAAAAGCAATATATTTCTATTGTGAATCGTGCAGGGATGAATTGCAATGCGTCCCTGCATTTCCATAACAATTGTTATATTTACATATAATCGACTATTTCAAAAACTTCTATCCATGGCAACATCAGAATCGCTTATCGCTAAAATCAACAATGGTAATAATACCGCGTTCCACGAGCTGTACGGCAAAGAGCCGGCTGAATTAAAACGGAATGCTGAACGGTATACACGCCTGCTGAAGCAATTCAATTCCGCATTCGGTAATAAGGAGGTTGAATTTTTCAGTTCTCCCGGCCGTACTGAGATCGGCGGTAACCATACCGACCATAACTATGGCCGTGTTCTTGCAGGTGCCGTGAACCTTGATAATGTAGCTGTTGCCGGAAAAAACAATACCAATACAGTACGGATCCTGTCCGAAGGTTATCCGGAATTTAAGGTGGATCTGGATTCACTTCAGGCTGATAAAAGCGAGCAGTTTACCTCTGCCGCACTCGTAAGAGGTATCAGTGCACGCCTTAAGGAACTTGGTTATGCCATCGGCGGTTTTGATGCCTGCATAGACGGCGGTGTGCCCAAAGGATCCGGGCTGAGCTCTTCGGCTTCTTTCGAAGTACTTATCGGAGCTATCATCAGCGAACTGTTTAACAACGGCAAGCTCGATCCCATTCAGAATGCAATCATCGGACAATATTCGGAAAATAATTATTTCGGTAAGCCCTGTGGATTGATGGACCAGACCGCCTGTGCGATGGGCGGACTAATCACCATTGATTTTAAAGATCCGTCAAAACCTGTGGTTAAAAAAGTTGACTTTGATTTCGTTGCTACGGGATTCGCCCTGGTTATTACAGATACCGGGGGCAATCATGCCGACCTCAATGATGAATATGCATCCCTTCCTGCCGATATGAAAGCCGTCGCAGCTGAACTTGGTTCCAAAGTGTTGCGCCAGGTAAGCCTGGAACAAGTGATCCGGATCGCTCCAAAGATCCGTGAAAAAGTAGGTGACCGTGCCATCCTGCGTGCCATTCATTTTCAGGGCGATAACCAGCGTGTGGTTGACCAGGTTGCAGCACTTGAAAGGAACGATTTTAAAGCATTCCTGGGTATGGTGGTCGACTCAGGATTCAGTTCGTACATGTATAACCAGAATATTTTTCCGGTTAATAATGTACGGGAACAAGGTGTATCCCTGGCGCTTGCACTGAGCGATCTGATACTGAAAGGCCAGGGTGCATGGCGGGTTCATGGAGGCGGCTTTGCCGGCACCATTCAGGCCTTTGTTCCGCAGAACCTGCTTGACAACTATGTCGCCACCATGGAGCACGTCTATGGCAGGAATGCATGTCATAAGCTTTTCATCCGGCATCAGGGTGCAGGGAGAGTGGAGTTGTAGTAGTGGGAGACAGTAAACAGTAAACAGTAAACAGTAAACGGTAAACGGTAAACGGTAAACAAATGGAAATAATCCGCGAAGAATCATTCAACGGCCAACATCTGGGGAAACAAACAGGCTTGTACACACTTGAAAACAAAAACGGGCTGGTAGCTCAGATAACCAATTACGGTGCCATCATCGTAAGCATTTATGTTCCTGACCGGAACGGAAAGCTTGCAGACATCGTACAGGGATATGATACCATCGCAGCATATATTACTGGTAACGGACCTTACATGGGAGCAATTTGCGGCCGCTGTGCAAATCGCATAGCAAAAGGCAGATTCACCCTGATGGAAAAAGAATATACCCTGGCGGTGAACAATGGTCCCAATCACCTTCACGGCGGAATTACCGGTTTTAATAAGGTAGTGTGGGATGTTGTGCACTCATCCGCAACGAGCGTTCAACTGGAATACCTTTCGGTAGACGGGGAAGAGGGATATCCGGGAAATCTCAGGATTGCAGTCACCTATTCGCTGACGGATGATAATGAACTCCGCCTGGATTACCGGGCCACTACCGATAAAACCACTGTAGTTAATCTTGCGAGCCATTCTTATTTTAACCTTGCCGGAGAAGGTTCGGGAAGTATATACGATCAGGAATTAATGATCAATGGTGCATTTTTTACGCCCACTGATGAAACATCAATTCCAACAGGAGAAATAAGAAGTGTAAAGGGTACTCCGATGGATTTTACAATCTCCAAAAAAATAGGCAAAGATATCGACCGGGATGATGAACAGTTAAAATTCGGTGCCGGTTATGACCACAACTTTGTGCTGGGTCATCACGCCGGAACCATGGGTCTGGCGGCTGTGGCCCGTGATCCGCTATCGGGGCGTGTAATGGAAGTATATACAACCCAGCCCGGAGTGCAATTGTATACCGCTAACTGGATTAACGGAGAGCAGGGTAAAGGTGGCAAAAAATACGGCCGGAGATGGGCATTTTGTCTTGAAACCCAGCATTTCGCCGATGCTGTCAACAAACCCCATTTCCCATCCGTGATATTAAATCCGGGAGAATCATATAGTCATAGTTGTATTCATAGATTTCTAACCAAGTAAATTAACTTAAACCTCAAACATCAAACAAACTGATATCATGCAAAAAGAAAAATCAAATTACCTGTTTCCCCTGATCGTGATGGCCTCCCTGTTTTTTTTACTGGGCTTTATCACCACCATGAACAATTCGCTGATCGATTACCTGAAAGATGCTTTCAGACTTAACGAGGTTGAAAAACAATTGCCCAACACCTTCTTTTATGGTGCCTATATTTTGTCGATTCCTGTAGGATACCTGTTAAACCGGATAGGTTATAAAAATGGTGTGCTGGCAGGTTTGGCAATGATCACTGCCGGTTTCTTCCTGTGTATTCCCGGTGTAGCCCTGGGATACTACGGATTTCTGAGTGCGGTATCTGTATTTGCCATCGGTGTGGTGCTGCTTCAGGTGGCCGCCAATCCTTACGTGAATGCACTGGGCAGTCCCGAAACTGCAGCCAGCAGACTTACACTTACCAATGCCCTTAATTCCCTGGCAACAGTCATTGCCCCGATCTTCGTTTCCATGCTCATTGTTTCTGCCAATACCGGTGGCGCTTCTGACCCGAAGGCTGTGCAGGGACCCTTTGCCGGAATAGGGGTTATTACCCTTATCATTGTGGGTATAATGTTCTTCCTGAAATTGCCAGAGATCATGGGTCACCAGGAAGCAGCCGGAAGTGTCAAGAAATTCAAATCGAGTGCATACAAATATACCCACATGTGGCTGGGATCGCTGGCGATTTTTTTCTATATGGGGGTTGAAATAGGGATTCCCAGTTTCTTTGCCGATTATTCTGCCAAGCTGGGATTTAAATTCGATGGTGAAATGCGGACCCAATTGCTCGCTTATTATTGGGCCGGACTTATGGTAGGCCGTATTGCCGGTATCTTTATCCTGCGCAAATATTCTGCAAGCCAGATCCTTAGCTTCAATGCAATATTTGGTGCTGTGATGGTGTTGCTATCACTCGTACTCGGCAGCATGGGAATGAACTGGGTAGCCCTGGTACTATTCCTCGGTAGTGGTTTGATGCATTCGATCATGTGGCCCTGCATCTACAATCTTGCTCTCGAGGACCTCGGCCCCCATTCCAAGGTGGGTTCGGGTGTAATTGCCACCTCGGTGATCGGGGCGGCCTTACTTCCGATCATGATGGGAGGCATCCAGAAGAGTGTTGGACTGGTGATAGCAATCTGTTGCCTCTTCGTTTATTATGCCTATATCACCTTCTTTGCACTGAAAGGCTCAAAGATCCGCTAGACAGTGTTGTCATTAATCAATATTCACAGAGACAAGGTAATGCCTTGTCTCTGTTTTTTTTGTATCATTTCACCCAGTTAAACCCTGCCGATTTCACATCGCGCGAATTTGTACCAACATAAACGGTGAAGTCACCGGATTCCCAGTCGTATTCAAGCTTGCTGTTGTAAAACATCAGATCCGCCGGGGTGATTTCCATACTGATCTCCTTATTTTCGCCGGATTGAAGCATCACCTTACTGAAATTCTTCAGTTCCTTTACCGGGCGTGAAACCGAAGCCACCTGGTCCCTTAGGTAAAACTGAACTACCTCTTCACCTGCAAATTTCCCGGTGTTAGTAATTGTTACGGTAACCGTCAGGGATTCATTTCCCTTAAGCTGCGTTTTACTAAGCCGGA
>Ga0209431_10001610_pt1 | contig 18690 bp, 13 predicted proteins | sample RifCSP13_3_FD_184021 | JGI IMG/M metagenome (GOLD analysis project Ga0209431, IMG submission 184021) | Soil microbial communities from Rifle, Colorado - Rifle CSP2_sed 13_3 (SPAdes) (version 2) | ecosystem: Environmental > Terrestrial > Deep subsurface > Rock core/Sediment | place: Rifle...
CCCCCCGTGTCTCAGGCGAGTCCGCCCGTGGCTCCCGGCGATGCGCACGGCGATGAGCCGGACGCGCGCACGGCGGGGCATCATCCCGGCGCCGTCGAAGCGCTGTCAACCCGGGCAAGGACCGTATGCGCCTCGGCCCGCTCGAGTGGTTCGAGGGCAGGACCCAGTGCGAGGGCCCGGGCCAGCAGCTCCCGGGCGGTGCGCAGGTCGCCGAGCGCCGCGGCGATCGCCCCGGCGTGGGCAAGGGTCCGGGCGTCCGCAGCACCCGACGCCCGGGCCGCCAGGCTCTCGATCCAGGCCTCGTCGTCCCGCCCGAGCCGGTGGAGCGCCCAGGCCACCGTGTCGTGGCCGGCGGCATCCGGCCTGGCCGCCAGGGCCGCCCGCGCGGCCACGAGCGTCCCGACCGTGGCCGTCCCGTGGTCGAGGTCGAAGAGGATGAGCTGGCGGTCGTAGACGGCGCCGGCGAGGACCGACAGTTTCCGCGTCAGGCGGACCGTCCCGAGGGCGGTCGCGGCCGCCCGGGCGTCGGCGGCGCGCTCGGTGTCCGAGCGCGCCGGATCGGCCGCCCTGATCGTCAGGAGGTCGCCGAGGAGCGCCTCGGCCTCCGGCGTCGGCGCGATCGCGACCGCCGATTCGAGGGTGGCGATGGCGGCATCGACCTCGCCGTCGAAGGCCTGGACGCGGGCGAGCCCGAGGAGTGCGCCGAGGTCGGTCGAGCGGGCCGCCAGGGCGGCCTCGTAGCCAGCCCGTGCCGGGGCGGCATCGCCGGCGATCCTGGCGTACTCGGCCAGCGCGTACTCGTAGAACGCGGCGTCGACGCCGTCGGCGATCGCGGCGGCGCGGGCCCGGCGGGCCAGGTCGAAGGCGCCGTCGAGGTCGCCCGACACGGCGGCCAGCCGGGCGAGCCGGACGTCGACGGCCGGTCCGCCGGTGGCGTCGGCAAGGACGTCGAGGTCCCGACGCGCGGCCTCAAGGTCGCCGAGCTCGATCTCCGCGTCCGCCCGGGTCGCGAGCGCGCCGAGCTGGGTCGGGTCCTCGCGATAGAGGGCGTCGGCCGCCGCCAACGCCGCCCGGAAGTCGTGGAGCGAGAGGAGGATGGAGGCTTCCAGGAGCCGGGCGCCCGGCTGGGTCGGCGCGATCGCCATCGCCACGCGAGCGGCCTCGAGGGCGCGCTCGTGGTCGGCGAGATCGGCCGTCAGGCGGGCCCGGGCGTGGTAGAGCGTCGACAGGTTCGTGGCCGAGATGAAGTCGAGCGGGTTCGCCTCGAGGTTCAACGTCCAGGCGGCGATGTTGTGGTCCAGCTGGGCCAGCGACCCGGCCGGCAGCGAGGCGATGCCGGCGCCCGGGATGGGCACCGGCACCTGGTCGACGATCCCGCCGGTTCCCCCGGCCGGCCGGCCGGCCGGGTCCGGGTTGGCCGGCGGGGCCGTCACGGTCCCGAGGCCGGACCAGCCGGCGAGGACGGTGCCGGCGGCAATGAAGAGTGCGGAGGCGAGGAAGCCGAGGGCTCGAGGTCGCCGGCTGCGGAGCGAGATCGCGGTCACGTGGCGGCTCCGGGTCTCGGTGGGTTCGATGGATGGTCGTCGACGAGAGGAAGGCAGGGCTGGAGCGCGGCCCCCCACGAGCACGCTCCAGCCCTGCGGGTCAATGCGGGACGCCGAGGTACGGGAAGGAGGCGAGGTAGTCCGTGTGCGGGCCCACCCCGTCGCCGTTCACGGCAGCGGAGGCATCGCGATCCGGGCCGAGGCCGGTCAGGCCGTCGGCGCCGAAGAGGTTGAGCGGGTCGCCACCGGTGGTGACGATGAGCTCGACGTCGATGACGTCGTCGGCGAGCGCCCGGCCGTTGAGCGGCGCGGGCAGGCCGAGGGCGTTCGTCCGGCTGTAGACGAGGACGTCGGGGATGAGGACGCTGGCCAGGAAGCCGGCCTGGTCGTTCGAGTACGCGCCCTCGCTGTCGAGGCCGGAGAAGAACTGGAGTCCGTTGATCACGTTCGTCCGGAACTTGCCGCCCATCGCCGTGGCCTGGGCCGAGGGCGCGGTCACGTTGAAGGCGTTCTTGTCCGCGGTCGGGTTGAACACGGTGTTGATCGCAGGGCGGCCCATCTGGTCGGCCGCCTGCCAGGTCGTGCCGTCGTACCAGCTCGTGGTCGCCCAGACGCCGATCGTGTCGGGCAGCTGGCCGTTCGGGATCGACAGGACGATCGCGTTCGTGTTCAGGTTCGCGAAGAAGTCGGTCGGGTCGTTGCCGAGCGCGTCGCCACCCACGGCCGTGCCGGTCGTGAGGAAGGTCGTCGTGCCGATGAACCCGGTGAGGTCGAAGAAGAACGGGTCGGAGCGGACGCCCGCCCAGGCCCAGACGTCGTTGCCGCCGACGGCCTTGACGCCGTCGTTGGCGTGGCCCTGGGCCACCGTCCGGCCGCCGTTGAGCGAGCGGGCCTTGGCCCCCTCGTAGAGCGACAGCTTGAACTTCAGATCGCCGGAACCGTCGTCGGCGAACGTCGCGACATAGGCGCGGTCCTGGACGTTGTCGCCGTTCGTGTCGATGTTGATCACGTACCGGACGTTCGTCCCGAAGTCGCCCCCGAAGAGGTTGATCGCCGGGTTGACCGTCATGGCGATCGCCGTCCGACCGGGGTCGGCGGGCGCCTCGAAGACGTAGAGGTCGTTGATGTCGCGGTCGCCGTGCTCCGAGTGCGGGGCGATCATCCCGGCCGCGGTGGTCCCGCCGAGGGCGGGCGCGTCGAGGTGGTCGGCCGCGCTCGTGAGGAGCGGCGCCGCGCCGATGGTGAGGACCGTCATCGCGGCCCCCAACGTGGCGAGCTTGCTGATGGTGCGCATGGCTGGGGTCTTGTTCCCTTCTGTATCCGTTGGGTCTTGGGGACGTCCGGCTCGCGGTGTCGCGACTCCTCCACGGGCCGTTCGGGTGGTCATGCGCGGCCAGTGTCGGATCGGATGAATCGGGCCGACTGCCGTGGCACGACGGCCCCGCTCACCTGCGCTCCCCGATCGTGTTGACCGCGGTGGCACCACGATCCGGGGCCGTACATGACCGAGCGCGCGGCGCGCCCGCCGACGGTGGTCCGGCCGCCGACCGAGCCAGGTGCGGTTCACGAAGCCGTGGTTGACGAGAGCATCGAGCCCGCTGATGCGCCTCGTTCATGGATCGGCGCGCATCCACGGTCGGCCGAGCTTCGTCAACTCGTTGATTCGACTGGAATCGCGCTGGGCCACGCTCATCTGTCGCCATTCCCATGAGCCAGCCGCATCAGGCCGGCGGGACGGGCGAAGCGGGCGGGGGCGGGCGGAGCGGGCGGGGGCGGGCGGAGCGGGCGGAGCGAGCCCTGACCGATGCGGCAACGGGCAGAGCCCTGACCGATGCGGCGCCGGGCGCCTGAACCCATCGACGACGTGCCCGGGAATCTCGCCTGGTCTAGAGCACGCGCCCCGGGTTGAGGATCCCCTGCGGGTCGAGGGCGGCCTTGATCGAGCGCATGACCGCGACCGCGCCCTCGCCGCGCTGTATCGGCAGCCACTCACGGCGGGCCGCGCCGATGCCGTGCTCGGCGGTGACCGTCCCGCCGAGCGCCAGGGCGGCCCGGAAGATCTCGTCGCGAACCGTGTGGGTCAGCTCGGCGGCGGCCGGATCGTCGCGGTCGAAGATGAAGTTCGGGTGGAGATTGCCGTCGCCGGCATGGCCGAACGTCGCGCAGCGGACGCCATGGGCCGCGGCGATCCGCTCGATGGCCCGCAACAGCTCCGGGACGCGGGACCGGGGCACCCCGACGTCCTCCATCCGGACGGTCCCCTGGCGCTCGAGGGCGTGGAGGGCCTCGCGCCGGGCGTGGCGGAGCCAGTCGGCCTCCTGCGCATCCGCGGCCCGGACGATCGAGCGTCCGCCGGCGTCCGTGCAGGCGGCCTCCGCGCGATCGAGCTCGGCGGCGGCGCCCGTTCCCGGCGCGTCGGATTCGACCATGAGCATCGCCGCGGCCGTGACATCGAGCCCCAGATGGTGCCAGTCCTCGACCGCCCCGATCGTAGCCCGATCCATGAGCTCGAGGGTGACCGGTCCGAGGCCGGCCTCGGTCATCGCGGCGACGGCCTCGCCGGCGGCCTCGAGCGTGTCGAAGAACGCCAGCAGCGTCTGGCGCGGCGGCGGCGCCGGCCGCAGCCGGAGGGTCGCCTCGGTGATGATCCCCAGGGTCCCTTGCGACCCGACGAAGAGGTGCGTCAGCGAGTAGCCGGCGACGTCCTTCACGTTCCGGCCGCCGGTCCGGATGACCGATCCGTCGGCCAGGACGACCTCCAGGCCGAGCACGGAATCGCGGGTCTGGCCGTACTTCACGCAGCACAGGCCGCCGGCGTTCGTGCCCAGGTTCCCGCCGATCGAGCAGGTCTCGTAGCTCGCCGGATCGGGCGGGTAGAACAACCCCTGGGCCGCGACCGCGGCCTTGAGGGTCGCGTTGATGACCCCCGGCTGGGTGACGACGCAGAGGTTCGCCCGGTCGATCTCGAGGATCCGGTCCATCCGGGTCAGGGCGATCGTCAGGGCGCCCTCGATGCCGGCCGCCCCGCCCGACAGGCCCGTACCGGCGCCGCGCGGGACGACCGCCACGCCGAACCGCGCGGCGAGGCGCATGAGCCCGGCGACCTCGTCCGTCGTCGTCGGCAGGGCCACGGCGCCGGGCAGGCCGGCGTCGAGGTAGGCCGTCTCGTCGCGCCGGTACGACTCACGATCGAGGGCGTCGGTCAGAAGGCGGACGCCCGGCAGCTCCGCCCGCGCGGCATCGAGCAGCGCGGCGAGGCTCGCCGGGTCGGTGATCGGGGCTGGGGCCTGTGGGGTAGCCACCCGCGGATCGTAGTCGCGCGACCCGTGCCCGGTCACGGCGGGCGCCGTCCGTCAGGCACGATCCGGGGTCGTCGTACGCGTCTCGGGCGGTGGATTCAGGTTCACCAACGATTCGGGATCGTGGTAGGCGGCGCCGGCAGGGCCCCAGGCCGCGGCGCCTCGTCTGTTCGCGGGCCGTTCGTGCTCAAACGGGAGCCGCGCGATGCCAGCCGGGGCGCGCGAGGGTGACTGGGCCGTACCGAGTACGCTCGGCGATCGTAGATGACTGACGTGGGCCGACGTTCGGGCGCAGCCCCTCGACTCCTTCGACTCGCCCTCGCGATCGCGCTGGCGGGCTGCTCGTCCGCGCCGACCGAGGTGCCGGCGACGAGCACGATCGCGCCGGTCGTCACCCCCACGCCTGCGGCGCCCACACCCGGCCCAACCTCGAACGCGACGCCCGCGCCGTCGCCCTCACCGACCCTGGAGCCGACGCCCGCGACAGCGATCCTGCCCGGAGCCGTCGACCGCTCCAGCCTCGAGGTCGAGGCGACGTACGACGTGACCCTCGACGTGACCGTCGCGACCGGCGCGATCCACGTCGGGGTCGTCATCGACGCCCGCAACGATTCGGGCGAGCCGATCGACCGTCTCGAGCTGAACACGATCGCCGCCCGCCTCGGCGGGCTCGACGTCAAGTCGGCCGAGGTCGACGACCGGCCGGTGGTGGTCGAGGTCGATGACCAGACGCTCACCGTCCCCCTCGGCGGCATCCTGCCGGCCGGGGCCTCCACGACCGTCGAGCTCAGCTACACGGCGACGCTGCGGTCCGATCTCGACGGCTCGAGCTGGCTCTTCACGAGGGCCAGCAGGACGCTCGCGTTGTACCGCTGGATCCCGTGGGTCAGCCGGGCCACCCCCTTCGATCGCCCGAACCACGGCGACCCGTTCGTCACACCGTCGAGCCCACGCGTCCGCGTCTCCATCACGACCGATGACCAGATGGACCTCGCCTCGCCTGCCGCCCAGGTCACCGCCGAGCCGCGGACCGACGGCATGGCCTGGAGCTTCGAGCTCAACGACGTCCGGGACGTCGCCATCGTCCTGGCGCCCGAGTACGAGCTTGCGGTCGGGGACGCCGACGGGGTCGCCATCCGGGCCTACACCCGACCGGGCGGCCTCGATGGCGACCGCCTCGTGACGCAGGCGACGCGGGCCATCGAGCGGATGACCGATCGCCTCGGGGTCGCCTATCCCTGGCCCGCCTTTACCGTCGTCGAGACGGCCGGCGGCTACGGCATGGAATCGCCCGGGCTCATCTGGATCCCGCGGGGCGTCGCAGCGGGCAACCTGCCCTACCTCGTCCACCACGAGACCGCCCACCAGTGGTTCTACGGCCTGGTCGGCAGCGACCAGCAGGCGGAGCCGTTCGCCGACGAGGCGGCGGCCGACCTCCTCGCCCGGACGGTCCTCGGCAGCCTCCGGGGCAGCCGCTGTGACCGCACGGCGCTCGACCGCTCGATCGTCAGCTACTCGCAGGGCTGCTACTACGAGGTCGTCTACATCCAGGGCGGGAACGTCCTCGACGACCTCCGCGAGGCGATGGGGACGGAGCGCTTCTGGGCCGCCCTGCGCGACTACCTCGAGGCCAACCGGTTCGAGCTGGCCGGGACCCGGCAGCTCCTCGAGGCGCTCCGGGCGGCGAGCCCGGTCGACCTCACCCCGACCCTGCGAGCCCGCTTCCCGGACCTGTACTGACGAAGCTGGCTGTCGCGGTCATGGGCAGCCCGGGCCCGGTGCCCCGGCGAGCGTGAGCGGCATCTCGAGGCCGAAGAGGGAGTGGCCGCTCGGGCCGAGGGTGGATGCGTGCAGCCAGAGACAGGCCTGCTCCCCGTCGGTCGGCAGCGGCAGCGAGGCCTCGAACGGGCGCCAGGGAGCGACGACCTCGCTCGAGGACGAGGACGTCTCGAGGTCCACGGTCTCGGTTGCGAGCCGCGACTCGACAGGCGCAATCAGCTCCAGGAGGACAGCGCGGGCCGGCGGCCGAGCGAAGCCGATGACGTCGAAGCTCGGCCCGTCGACGCGCTCCCGCGACTGCGGAGCCCAGACGATGAGCTGGTTGGCCGGCTCCAGGACGATGTCGACCGTCGCGAGGGCCACGTCCTCGCCCGCCCGACGCACCTCCAGGACGGCCGGCCCGCCGTCGACGGGCGGCAGGATCGGGACGACGGCAGACACCGGGCCGTCCGCGTCGGCCTTGACCTCGATCGAGCCGACCTCGACGCCATCGACCAGCACGACGACCTCGAGGCGGCCAAGCGGCCCGGACGCGAGACCGAGAACGGACACCTGGCCGGTCCCGAGCCAGTTGGAGCCGGGAGCCGGCCCGACGAGGACGAACGAGGCCACCTGCGCGCTCCCGAGTGGGCTCGCCGCTGGGCCGGACCGCGCCAGCCAGCCCCCGATGACGGCGCCGACCACGACGAGCGCCAGCACGGCGAGCGTCACGGCGGCGCTCCGCCGACCGCCGGACGGTAGCCGCCAGCGTGGCACGAGCACCCGCATCGGTTGACGTTCCGAGGCCGCCTCAGACCCGGGCGGTCAGCGGTCTCCCGGCCGGCGACCCACCAGCCACCACGCAGCCGGGAAGGCCGCGGCCGCGAGAACCACCTTCAGGAGATCGCCCGGCAGGAACGGCACGAAGCCGTCGGCGATCGCACGGTCAAGGGACGTGCTCGCGACGGCCATCCACCACGGCACCGCGATGAGGTAGATGCTCAGGTTGCCGATGACCATCGCCGCGATCGAGCCGAGGAGGTTGCGATCCCAGCCGAGCTCGGCGAGCCGCCCGACGATCCCCGAGGCCACGATGAACCCGATGAGGTACCCGCCACTGAGGCCGATGAAGACGTCCACCCCGGAGCGCCCGCCGGCGAAGACCGGGAGGCCGACGAGGCCGAGGGCGAGGTAGAGCGTCGACGAGGCGACCCCTCGCCGGAAACCCAGCGCCCCGCCGGCCAGGAGGACGGCGAACGTCTGCCCGGTGACCGGGATGGGGTTGTTCGGCAGGTAGAACCGGAGCTGGGCCGCGAGGGCGATGAGGATCGTCCCGGCCAGGATCAGGGCGACGTGCCTGGCCCGGACGCCGATCCCCTCGGAGAGCCGGATCGGGACGAGGAAGTCGGCAATGGTGATGCCGCGCTCCTGCGCCGGCAGGCGATTCAGCCTGGGCACCGTGATCGTCATCCCTCTCCTCCGCGAGCGAGACGCCGGTCGCTCCGGTCGACACGCGGGCCGAGTCTAGCAGACGTCCCTGGGGGCTCCGACCGCTCGCTGATCCCGCGCCGTTTCCTGGATTGCCGGTTTCCGGTCATGAGCGTGACTCATCATCCCGGGCCTGTGCCCACGTGGCGACCGCCGGATCGAGCGGCGCTGCAACCGGAGTCGCGGCGCGCCAAGCGCGGCCGAGGCAGGACCGATGAGCCAGCCTCATGGCGCGGCCCGCGGCGAGCGGGAGCGCGACCGGGTCAAGCGCCCCGCAGCGCGGCGCCGTCGGCCCGCTTACTCGAACTTGAGGGCCCGGACGATCGAGACGCGGGAGGCGAGACGGGAGGGGTACCAGGCCGCGATCGCGGGACCCGCGAGGCCGAGGACCGCAGCGATCGCGATCGAGGCCCACGGCAGCCCGGCGGACGCCACGAGCCCGCCCGACAGGAAGAGCAGCACGGCGCCGACGCCGAGCCCCACGACGGCGCCAAGCACTGCCCCGACGAGCCCCAGGATCGTCGCCTCCACGACGACCATCCGGGACGCCTGGCGGCGGGTCATCCCGATCGCCCGGAGGACGCCGATCTCGTGGACCCGCTCCACGACCCCCATCGCCAGCGTGTTGACGATGCCGAGCGCTGCGACGAGGACGGCGACGAGGGCCAGCGCGTCGAACAGCCCGAAGACCCGGCCGAGGGCGTCGGTCACGGCCCCCTGGACCCGCGACAGCGGGTTGGCCTCCAGAGCGGCATCGCGGGCCGCCGTCTCGAGCGCCTCGCGCGCTGCCGGCCCCGCGCCGTCCTCGAAGCGAACCGCGAAGACGTCGGCGCCGGGCACGCCGATCGGGCCGGACGCGTCTCTCCAGCCCACGAGGATCGCCTCGCCGCCGTCGCCCGGGATCGAGCGCTCCACGACCCCCACGACGCGGAGGTCGAGGGTCGTCCCAGCGCCGAGGGCGAGGCTGATCGTGTCGCCCACGCCGAGGCCCAGGCGCTCCGCGGCCGGCAGCGGCAGGATCGCGGCGCCGCCGACATCGAGGGCCCGCAGGGCGGCGGCTCGCTCGCCGTCGATGAACGTCAGGCGCCCGTCTGCCAGGAAGTCGGCGCCCACGATGGCTGCGGCGTCGAAACGAAGGCCCCGGATCGCGAGGTCGAACGTCGCGATCGGCGTGACCGAGCGGACACCCTCGATCGCGGCGAGCTGCCCGCGAATGGCCTCGCCCGGGCCGATCGGCCGGATCGAGGTCACGACCTCGTCGCCCGGGACGACGTCGGCGAGCCAGGCCGTCGCCGCGTTCCGGGCGGCCTGGGCGGTCCAGCCCAAAGCGACGATCATCGCCAGGCCCACGACGAGAGCGCCCAGGGTCAGCGCCGTCCGACTCCGGTCGCGCGCCAGGGACCCTCGGGCCAGGCGCTCCTCGAGGCGAACGAACGCCGCGAGCGGGCTGCCGAGGATCCGCGCAAGCGGCGGCAGGACGAACGGCGTCGCGAGCGTCGCGGCGAGGAGGACGGCGTAGACGCCGAGGGCCCGGTCGGCCCCGGTCGCGCCCGCCGCCGGCGGCCAGGCGAGGAGCGCCAGGATGGCCACGGCGACAAAGACGAGGGCCAGCCAGCCCAGCCGGGCGCGCCGGGTGGCGGGCAGGTCCAACCGGGCGCGGAGGGCCTCGACGGGCGAGATCCGGGCCGCCTGGATCGCCGGCTCCACGGCTCCCGCGATCGTGATCGCGACGCCGACGAGGAAGGCGACGGCGAGGCTGCCCGCGTTCAGGCTGCTGACCTCGGCCGGGAAGCCAGTCAGGGCCCGCACCGAGCCGGCCATCAGGGAGCCGAGCAGCAGCCCGAGGACCAGGCCGAACGCGGAGCCTGCGATGCCGATGACGAGCGCCCCGGCCAGGACGAACCTGACGACCTGGGCGCGGGTCGCCCCGGCGGCGCGGAGCAGGCCGACCTCGCGAGCGCGCTCCCCGACCGTCATCGACAGGGTGTTGACGATGAGGAACGAGCCGACGAAGAGGACGATCGCGGCGACGAGCGCGGTCGTCGCCTGGAAGTCGGCGGTCGAGGCCCGGAGGCCCTCGGCGAGATCGGCGGGCGAGGACAGGACGTACGGCTCGAGCGTGAGGCGCTCGGCCAGGCGCTCGGCGACGTCACGGGCGCTGACGCCGTCCGCCAGGCCGATGTCGACCCGGGTGACGCCCTCGAGGCCGAACGCCGAGCGGGCGACGTCGACGGGCACGATGACCGCCCGCCCGGCGGCCCCGGCCACCGGACCCGGCCCGGCGATGATGCCGATGACGCGGAGGGTCGTCGGCTGGTCGTGGCCCTGGATCCGGAGCTCGCTGCCGAGGATGTAGCCGTCCGCCTCGGCCAGCGATTCGGTGATGAGGGCGGACGGCTCGTCGATCCGCGCAAGTCGGGCGCCGGCCACGAGCTCGAGCTCGTGGAGGCGAGACCAGGCGACGGGCTCGATGCCGACGACCGTGACCGCCTCGCGCGCCTCGGCCCCGGCGGACGTCACCGGCGCGCCGAGGAACGTCCGGCGCTCGATGGAGGGGGCGGCGACCTCGATGCCGTCGGTCATCCGGATGGCCTCCACCGTGGCCTCGGACAGGCCGCCCTCGAGGAACGCCGCGACCCGCAGGTCGGCGCTCCCGACGACGTCCCGGACGGTCCGGTCGACCGCCGCCTCGATGCCCGCGCTCATCGCCAGCGACGACGACAGGACCCCGACGCCGAGGGCGACGCCGAGGGTCGTGAGAAGCGTCCGCAGCGGTCGCGCCGCGAGGATCCGCCAGGCGAGCCGGTCCAGGCCCACGCGGACTAGAGGCCCACCTGGGCGAGCCGGGCAATGAGCGGCGCGGCGGAGTGATCGGGCCGCCGCCCGAGGTCGATCTCGTCGCGGATGCGCCCGTCGCGGATGACGAAGACGCGGTCGGCGTACGCGGCGGCGCGGGCATCGTGAGTGACGAGGACCACGGTCTGGCCGGCGCTGTCGCACGACTTCCAGAGCGCGTCGAGGAGCTCGCCGCCGGTCGTGTAGTCGAGGTTGCCGGTCGGCTCGTCGGCGAGGAGGACGGACGGACGGGTCACGAGCGCCCGGGCTACGGCGACCCGCTGCTGCTCGCCGGCCGAGAGCTGGTCGGGGCGGTGGCGCTCCTTGCCCTCGAGCTCGACGAGGGTGATGACCTCCCGGATCCGGTCCCGGAGCTCACCACGCGACGTGTCCTGCCCGGCGATCGTGAAGGGCAGGGCGATGTTCTCCCGGACGTTCAGGAGCGGGATCAGGTTGAAGGCCTGGAAGACGAAGCCGGTCCGCTCGCGGCGGAGGCGGGTGGCGTCGTCGTCGGACAGGTGAGAGATGTCCTCGCCCTCGAAGACGACCGCCCCGGTCGTCGGCTGGTCGAGCCCGCCGAGGAGCTGGAGGAGGGTGCTCTTGCCGGAGCCGGACGGGCCCATGAGGGCCACGAACTCGCCGGGCTGGACGGCCAGCGACACGCCCTTGAGCGCCTCGACGCTCGATTCGCCGAGCTCGAAACGCTTCGTCAGGTCGTGTGCCTCGAGGATCGGGGGCATCGCTCCTCCGGGGTCCGGGCTGGGGTCGAGGTCGGGGCCAGTGTAGTCGCGGTGCTGCGAGCGAGGCGTCAGCCGAGGCCCGGTAGCGATCCGCGAGCCCACCCGCCCAGGGCGGGCCGGTCAGTCGCCGAAGTAGGCGCCGGCGACGTCGCCCACGATCGTCTCGAGGAGGCCGGTCGCGAAGGCCGGGTCCACAACCTGCATGGAGCCGCCATCGCCTGGCGCGGCGGAGTCCTCCCCGAGCTCGGGCGGCAGGGTCCCGGGCCGATCGGCGAGCTCGAGCGGGTCGGGAACGACGGGCGCGGGAGTCGGCGGGGGCGACGGGGTGGGTGTCGGCTCCGGGGTGGGCTCCGGGGTCGGAGCGGGCGTCACGACGACGGTCGGGGCGGGCGTCGCCGCCGGCCTCGGGGTCACCACGGGCGGCGGCGCCGTGGGCCGGGGCGTCGGCTTCGGGGTCGGCTTGGGCGTGGGCTTCGGGGTCGGGGCGGGGGTCGGGGTCGGCGCCGGCGCGGTGCTGCACTTGTCGGCGAAGAGGACCGTCCACATGTGCTTGCCGTCGGCGCCCTTGTAGGCCCCGATGCCGATGACGTCCCAGCCGCTGCCCAGGATGTTCGCCCGGTGGCCGGCCGAGTCCATGAAGCCCTGCTGGATGGTCTGGGTGGCGATGTCGTCGGGGAAGTTGTTCGTCCCGATGTTCTCGCCGGCGACCTTGAAGCAGTAGCCGTCCGCCTGGAGGTAGTCGAAGACCTTCTTGCCGTCGGGCGGGATGCTGTGGCTGAAGTAGTCGCGGTCGATCATGTCCTTCGATCGCCAGCGGGCCATGTCGCGGAGCGCCGAATCCACCGTCAGGGCCGGCAGGCCGGCGGCGGCCCGGGCCTGGTTGGTGAGGGTGACGAGGAGCGCCTCGTCCTCGGCCGAAAAGCTGTTGGCGTCCCAGGCGAAGACCGACGAGGGCAGGGCGATCGTGAGCGACAGGGCGGCCACGATGGCCAGCCCCGCGAGGGACCGGCGGGGCCGGGCGACGGGCGCGAGTCGGGGTGCTGGGTTGAGGGTCATGGCTCCGGGCGCTTCGTGATCTGGTCGCTGGCCGACCGGCCGGCCTCCACCGAACCGGGTCGACGATCACGCTATGGCGGGGCCTCGCGGCCGTCCGCGGCTCCATGGTCCGGGGCAGGACCGACGGCGGTACCAGCGGTGCTCACCGGACCGCACCGGACGACAGCCAACCGGTCATCCGCCAGGCCCCGCACGGCCTCGGCCACCATGCACGGCGGTCGTCATTGAGCCCCGGAACGACGGGGCGGTCTGAGCCGTCATTCGACACGGATCGTGTCGACCCACTTCACCCAGTCCAGGCCGCGTCGGTCCGGCGCGATGAGCCGGAGCGGCGCCCCATTGGCGGCGGGGAGTGCCCGGCCGGCGACGGACCAGGCAAGGACGCAGCGCCGCGCATCGGCGATGTCGAGCGAGGTTCCCCAGCCGGTGACGGAACGGACTTCAATACGGCGAGCCGCCGGCGCAACGACCGCCTCGTCGAGCACCGCCGACAGCGGAACACCTCGCCAGGCGGTCTCGATCGCCCAGCCGGAGGTGCAGTCGAGGACCGCCGTCGACTCCACTTCGCCGAGCGCCTGGAGCGAAGCGAGATCATGATTCGTCCGCCGGTCGACCGCACCCTCGACCGTCAGGCTCCAGGTCGCGAGGTCGATCGCCGGGGTCGGCTCGCCGAAGAAGGTGGTCGGGATCGGGACGCCTCCGGCGGCCAGCCAGCGGGAGCCGGTGAAGCGGCGAACGCCGCCAACTGCTCGTTCGATGATGCCCGCGATCGCCCACATGGCCACCCCTGCGATCGCCATCGCGCCCGCGCCCAGGAGCGCTCGACGCGTGAACGCCCGATCGCCCACCCGAGCGAGCGTGTCGCGTCCCGGTCGAAGGAGGCGCCAGCGCCTTGGCAGGACGTGGACGATGACCAGGGGGACGAGGATGAGTCCCGCCCAGGCGTGAAACGTCAGGATCGTCCAGCGACCGAGACCGGCGCCGCCCGCGTCGATCCAGATGAGTTCGCCCGAGGCGACCCAGAGGTAGCCGCCTGACAGCGCGGCGACGGCGAAGAGCGAGACGACCAAGCCCAGGGCCAGGCGGGCGACGCTCCGGCCACTGAGCGCTCGCGGCACGCTTCGGCTGATCTTGACGGCGACGGTCAGGGCGAGTGCACCGGCGAGGAGCCCGTGCACGACGAACAGCCAGCCCTGCTCGGGATGTCCGGCACGGAGCGAGAGGAGCCCGGTCGTCGCCATGGCGACGACGAGGACCGCGAGCGCTCGATCGATGCTGGCCGTGGACATGGGCTCACTCGAGCCCTCGAATGATCCAGGTCGATTCCAGCGTGTAGACAGCGGTTGACGCGGTCCTGCGCCCGGTGATGAGTGGGCCCTGTTGGACCGGTTGTCTGTCGCTCTCGTCGATTGTCATCCAGTTCGTCCGAGTGTGCCGGTCGTAGGTACTGCTCGTGTCCGGGAAGCATCCCGTGACGGTGACGCTGGCATCCGGCCCGATCGTCGTCAGGCTCCCCCAGTAGGTGGCCGGTGTCGTCGTCGAGTCGACGATCAGGAAGCTTCCCGCGGCCGAATCCGGGTTCTGGGCGAGGTCCACGCTGACGCCGCTGGACGAGTACTGGCAACCTCCCGGGATGCCGCCGCCATGCGACCACGTCCAGCTGCCACCGGTCACCTCGTAGCGCTGCCGGCCTTCCGGCAGGCTCGCGTCGGTCACGGGACGCAGGACCAGCTCCCCCGTCGTGGTCTGAACGACACCCTGGGCCGTGTAGGTCCACGAGAGCACGGCCACGAGGGGTCGAAGCCCGACAAGCCGGGCGGTGGACTCGTCGTCGCTCTCGCCGCCGCTGGGCAGCTCGACCCAGGCTCGGACGGAGACCGTCATGTCCTCCTCGAAGTCGAACCCGAGCGGCACATGGCCGGAAACGCGCCACTCGTCGCGCTCATTCCGCTCGCCGCTTGCGACGGGCTGTGGCTCCGCCTCCACGCCGTCGACCGCGACATGCAGGATGGCTCGCTCGGCGTCGCGCTCGGGAACTCCGTCGACCTGGACGAGGTAGGGTGCCCCGTCTTCCTCGCCGTCCCGCGGCTGGCCGTCGATCGGAATCTGGGATTCGGCAGCGAGCGGCTGGCCTGTCTCGGGCTCGAGAAGCGTCACGATGTCGCGGATCCGGAGGTCGCCGCCTGCCGCCCGTTTGCCGAATCGCAATTGCGCCCCCGTCACGCTCGTGCCGAGGTCGTCCAACCGCATGAAGGCCTCGTCGGCCGGATAGCCTCGCCCCGCGAGATCCTCGTACAGGACCAGGGCCGCATCGTGAGCGTCATTGGTGTCGACAGCCCCGTCCCAGCCCAGGAACACGCTCGTCGTCCCGCGGATTGCGTCGGCGAGATCGGTCGCGTCGCTGCCGAAGACGTTGCAGCCATTGAAGAACACGAGGGCGTCCTTCAGGCCGCCCCGGTACTGGGCCCGGAAGAAGTCGGCCGTCAACAGCACGATCTTGATGCGCGTGCACCGGCCCGCCTCTTCCTCGTCCGGTGGGCACGGATTCTCGACCTCGCCGAGTTCGAGACCGCGATCGGGCAAGTCCAGGACCGCCGCCTTGACTTCGACGCCCGGCTGATCCGGGACGGTGCTCGTCAGCGTTCCGGCGGCGATCGAAGCTCGACAGGCAGACTCCTGGCAGATGCGGAAGCCGTGGGAGACGACGTGGACGACCTGGAGGCTATCCCAGCCCTTGAAGCTGTCAATGCCCACACTCGAGGCGTCCGCGGTGGGGTTCGCGATGTGCCTGACGCGGCCCTCGTACCCCCGCGTGGCCGAGAGGATCCCGGCCACCCCCGCCCCGTCGTCAGACGTCCCGAAGTCCCACTGGAACGGCGATAGCACCACGGCGCTCTTCGCGTCGACGGGCTCTCCGACGATGTGCTGGAGGCTCGTTTCCGGTTGAGAGATCGGTGACCGACTGGTCGCTGTCGCTCCTCGGTCGAGCGTGCCATCGGCTGCTCCGCCGCTACCCGCCGAACTCCTGGTTCCGAGGGCCGCATTCCGAACGATCCACGTGCCGCGACCGCCGTTCAGCCGGAATCGGATCACCGCCTCGTCGGCCTCGACCTCGGCCATGCCTTCGTGCGACATCAGCCAGGCCGCGACATCGGCAACCCGGCCGCCCGCTTCCAGCCGGTCGAGCGCCTCGCCAGCGAGCGAATCGCTGCGCTCGATGATCTCCGCCGGGACCTCCGGCAGCGAGCAGGGATACCCCTGCGTCTCGCACTCGAGGGCGACGGGTGCGGCCGAGGCGTCGGATCCTCGATCGCCATTCGAGGACGCCGGGCCGGATGACGTGCAGGACGCGGCGACAAGGGCGAGACCGGCTGCCCAGGCGCCAAGAGCCGTCCGGAGGCGACCGCGCTTCCGGACGCTGCCAGGTCGCTCGCACCTCTGCCATCCAGGTCCCATCGACCCACCTGTTGGCGGATTGCGCCGCAGGATACCAGTGCCCGTGGTCGCAGGCGAGAGCCGGGATCCTCGGGCCGGCCGCGTCAGGCGGCGACGTCTGATGGCGAAGCGAGGGGCCGGCTACCGGCTCGACGGGACGGCCGCTGAACTCCGCGCACTCGTCCTCCCGAGGTGCGAGATGGCGGTCGCTCCACGTTTGCTGCGGGCCGCCCTGGCGGACGCCGAGGGGAGGACGCGTGATCGCCGGTACCGGTTCGGCTGAGCGGCGCTGTGGCCTGCGGATTCCCGGTAGACTGCGCTGGCTCCGGCTCGTGGCCCCAGGGCGTATGACTGACATCCGATGCTCTGGACGCGTCCATCGGCGACGCGGCGGAGGGTCGTCCGGTCGAGTCATGTGCTGTCACTGAGCACGGTTCGGCGCGAATCGTCGTGGTGGCCTTAGCTCAACTGGCAGAGCATCGGATTGTGGCTCCGAAGGTTACGGGTTCAAGCCCCGTAGGCCACCCCACACCTTCCCTGGGTCAGGGTCGCCGATCGCACGCTTGCCGCGGGACGACCAGCTCGATGAGGAGCGCGGCGAGGGCCGCAAGGGCGATCGGCGCGACCGGAATGCCGGAGCTCTCCCCGGGACGACTCGCGACGGGATCCGTGTCGGTCGCCGGCGCGGCCAGGACCGTGAAGGTGAACGGCAGCAAGCCGTACGGGTTGTTGTCACCGTCGACGATGTCGGCCTCGCATCTGAGTGCCAGGGCGTACGTGGCGGGCGGCACCTGCGGCACGATGAAGGACGCCCGCCGAGCCTCTCCCTGGATGGCTACCGTGAGCGGCGAGATCGGATACGTCCGCGTCCAGTCATAGGACCCGTCCACCCATTCGAGCCGGTTCTCAAGGCCGGGGACGCATCCCGGCCCGAACGGGACCATCGTGACGAGCGTGTCGGGCGCGCCGGACGTCCGGTCGACCTCGATGCACGCGGCGTCGTTGGTGGCGCAGTCCGCCCGCACGGGGGACGGGGACGCCAGGAGGCCGAGGATCGCCACGAGCGCCGCGACGACGAGAGCCGGCAGGAGCGCGGCTCGCACCTGAACTGAACGCGGACGCACCGCGGAGCTCATGGCCCGAGGATGGCGACCGGTTCATCGCCTGCCAAGGGCCACTCGGCCTTCGGCGAACCGGATCACCTGGGACGTTCGCAAGACTACCCGGAAGGGCGCTCTCCCCACTTGCGAACCGTGTCGCACGTGCGAGGCTCGCGACGAGCGGGGGCGACTCCCGCCCGCCCAGATCGTCCGCTCGGTGCTCGTCGCCTGCCTCGTCGGCCGACGGCTCAGGCCGGGCGAGGGCGGGCCATCGCGGCGACGCGGGCCGCGTGGAGAAGGGCGGCCACGGGGAGCGGCGCATCGCCGTGGGCGACCGCGAGCCGCCAGGGGTACGGCGCCCAGCGTGTCCATCGGGCGCCGAGGGTCGCGTCGTCGGCCGGGCTCGAGCGGCCCGCGTGGAGCCCGGCCCGGGTGTCGAGCGGGACGCCGGCCGCCCAGCGCGCCAGTCGCTCGGGGACGAGCCCTTCGAGGACCACGAGGCCGCCCGGTCCGCCGGCTGCGAACCGATCCGGGAGCCGGCGGGCAGCTAGGCGAAGAGCCGGGTAGATGAGCCTGGGGTGCGGTGCCCCCGCGAGGTCGGGGCCGGCGGGTGGGCCACCGACCTCGGCAAGATCGAGCCACTGGCGGAGCCGGCCCCGCGCGAGGAGCAGGTCGCTCGTGGCGTGGATGGCCAGGTGGGCGGCGAAGGCCGCCGCCGAGGGCAGGATCGCCGGCTCACCGAGGACCTTCGCCTCGGTCGCGCCGGCCCACAGGTGCTCGGTGAGATCGTCGTCGTCAACCCAGCCCCAGAGATGGCGCCGGGCCTCCGTGTGCAGCTCGATCCGCCGCGGGTTGTCGGGATGCTCGCCGCCCGCCGTCACGACGGCGTCGTTGCCCGGCAGCTCGAAGGTGTCGTGGGTCGGCCGCCGGGTCCGGTCAGGGCGCTTGCGGTAGCCGAGCGACGCCAGCGTCATCCGTGCGGCCTCGAGGTCGACCGCCCGGACCAGGAGGTCGAGGTCGGCCATCGGGCGCCGGAAGGGGTCGGCTCCCGGCCGGGTCGCGAGGACCGCGCCCTTGAGCGGCATGACCGGCAGGCCGGCCGCGGCGAACGCCTGCAGGGCCGCGCCGAGCTCCTCGAGGAGTCGCCCGATTCGGAGCCGGTTGTGCTCGTCCTGGACGGCGAGCCAGGCCCGGAGGTCGTCAGGGAGCGCGGCGACGACCTCGATGGCGGCGGGATCCCGGGCCAGGAAGGGGGCCAGCCCGTGCGCGGCGATGAGGCGCCGCAGCGCCAGCGCGACCCGGCGATCGGCGAGGCGGTCCGCCTCGATGCCCGTCCCGGCGGCGCCCTCGAGCCAGCCGCCGAGCTCCCGAATGAGCGGGTCGGCGAGGTCGCGGGGGACGCGATGCGGCCCGCCCTGCGGCGGGTGCGCGCACC
>Ga0209431_10001612_pt1 | contig 18688 bp, 20 predicted proteins | sample RifCSP13_3_FD_184021 | JGI IMG/M metagenome (GOLD analysis project Ga0209431, IMG submission 184021) | Soil microbial communities from Rifle, Colorado - Rifle CSP2_sed 13_3 (SPAdes) (version 2) | ecosystem: Environmental > Terrestrial > Deep subsurface > Rock core/Sediment | place: Rifle...
CTCCCGGGTGAAGGCGTCGGGTCCCTTCGCGGCCACGGCTCGCGATGCTAGCGAGGAGCCGGCACTAGATCGGCCAGGACCTCGGGAGCGCCTTCCGCAGCTCGCGGTACTCGGGGTCGGAGGCGTGCTCGCGCTTGATCCGCTCCAGGGTGCGGCGCAGCGCCGGGAGCGGGACCTTGATCGCGCTCGAGACCATGCCCATGGTCTCCTCGAAGGAAGCCCTTCAGTTGCGGCGTCAGCCGCGCATCCGCTCCAGGACGTACCGATCGCTCTCGGGCAGTGCCATGGCCCGACGTTAGTCCGCGGCCGCGTTCGCGTCGACCGCCTCGAGCGAGACCGCGGGCGGCGCGCCGGTCTGGCCGCGGAGCGTGAAGCGGGCGAGGATCCGCCAGCGCCTGCGGGCGGACACCGCCTGGAGGATGAGGAACGCGTTCTCGACGACCTCGCCCGCCGCCACGTCCGACCGCGTCGCGAGCTCGAGCGTCCGCGAGGCGCCCGCCGGGATCCGCAGCGAGATGGCCCGGCGCCGCGAGCGGAAGCGGCCATGCGGATGCCACGCCTTTCGGACGGTCACGGGGCCCGTTCCGCCGTTCGAGAGGCGCCACGCCGCGCGCCACGCGGCGGGACCCCGGCCAGGCCGGAGCGCCTCGAGCGCGACCTTCAGGCGCGGCGCATCGCCCACAGCACCTTCTCCGCCGTCATCGGCATGGTCATGACGCGCGCGCCGGTAGCGTCGGCGACGGCGTTCGCGATGGCCGGCCCGACCGCCGAGTTCGACAGCTCGCCGACGGACTTCGCCCCGAACGGACCGGGACCGCCGCCGTCGCCGACGAGCACGACGCGAAGCGGCGGCACGTCCGCGATCGTCGGCAGCTTGTAGGCGTGCAGGTTCGGCTCGACGACGCGGCCGTCCTCGACGCGCAGCTCCTCCATGAGCGCCTGGCCGAGCCCGAACACGAAGCCGCCCTCGAGCTGGCCGCGCAGCGCCACGGGGTTGATGACGGTCCCTACGTCCGCCACGAGGGTGACGTCCAGGATGCGGATCTGGCCCGTCGCCTCATCGACCTCCACATCGACCGCGTAGGCGCAGACGCCGTGGTCCTCGCCCTTACCGGTGTGCTCGCCGGTCACCGTCACATCGCGGCCGGCGAGCGCGGCAGCGAGCTCCGCGAACGGCGCGTCGCGCCCGCTCAGCTCGACCGCCAGGGCGCGCAGGCGCCGGGCCGCGTCGAGCGCGGCGCTGCCGTGGACCGGGGTCACCCGGCTGCCGCCGACGCCGGGGTCGTGCGGCGCGCCGGCGGTCGTCTGCCGCGCGATGCGCACCCGCTCGAGGGGCACGCCGAGCTCGGCGGCGATGACCCGCTGGATCATGGTGTGCGCTCCGCCGCCCTGGTCAGGCACGGCCGTGACCGCCTCGACCGACCCGTCCGCCGCGAGCCGCAGCGTCATGGAGGCCGTGCCACGTCCGACGTGACGGACGCCCACGGCCATCCCGTGGCCGCGGCCGCGCCCGCTGGTGCGCGGCGCGTCCCACCGCGCTTCCCGCCGCAGCGTCTCGATGACCGGCACGGCCTGCGACGCGGCGCAGCGCTCCCCGAGGACGTCCACGTCGCCGGGGCGCAGCGCGTTGCGCAGGCGCAGCTCGAGTGGATCGATCCCCATCTCTAGGGCGATGAGGTCGAGGTGCGACTCCACCGCGAAGGAGTTCTGCGGCTGCCCCGGCGCCCGGGCGTGCCCGGCGGGGACCGTGTTCGTGTACACGGTCATGGCTTCGACGCGCGCGGCCGGCACGCGGTAGCCCGCGAGGGTGAAGAGCGCGTCGCCGGGCAGGACGGCCGCCACGGGCTTGCCCGCGGCGTACGCCCCGCCGTCGAGCAGGACGCGCGCCTCGTGCGCGAGGAAGCGGCCGTCCCCGTCGACGGCGGTGCGGACGGTGATGCGCGCCGCGTGGCGGCAGCTCGTCGCCTGGAGCTCGTCGGCGTATCGCGTCACCGCCTTCACCGGCCGCCCGGCGGCCCGCGCGAGGAATACGAGCGCGAACTCGTCGATCGACAGGCCTTTTCCGCCGAAGTCGCCGCCGATGTGGCCGGCGTCGACGACGATGCGCTCCTCGGGGATCCCGAGGGACGCGGCGAGCTGCGTGCGCAGCGCGAACGGCGCCTTGTTCGTCGTCACGACGTGCACGACGTCGCCGTCCACGCGCACGAGGGCGCCGTGCGGCTCGAGCGCCGCGGGGTGCGTGCGCGGCAGGTCGAAGGCGTGCTCGAAGACGCGGGCCGCGCCGGCGAAGGCGGCGACGACGTCGCCGTGCTCGTGCACGCGGTGGCCCTGCACGTTCGGGTGCGGGACCGGCGGGCGTACACCGCCGAAGTAGTGGTGCTCGTCGCGGTCGGGGTGGAGGATCGGCGCGTCCGCGGCGAGGGCACCCTGCGGGTCCAGCAGGAGCGGCAGATCCTCGTAGTCGACCTCGACGGCCGCGGCGGCCGCCTCGGCCTGCGCCAGGGTGTCGGCGGCGACGGCGGCGACGCGGTCGCCGACGAAGCGCACGCGATCCCACGCGAGGACGGGCCAGTCCTGGAGCCGGCGCCCGAGCCGGGCGGGCCGCACGTCCGCACCCGTGACGATGGCGCGCACGCCCGGCAGCTCGCGCGCGCGGGTGACATCGACGCGCGCGACGCGCGCGTGCGGCAGCGGCGACCGCGCGAACGCGGCCCAGAGCGTCCCGGGCCAGTGGACGTCGGCGGTGTAGCGCGCCGCGCCGGTGACCTTGTCGCGCCCTTCGACCCGCTCCTCGGGCAGGGCGAACGCGTCGCCCGCCGGCCGCCCGACCGTGGTCACGACGACGCCTCGCGCGCGAGGTTGGCGATGAGCTCCGACACGATGCGGTCGGCCTTGCGGCGGATGATCGGCTCCCCCAGCTCGCCTATCCGGCCCAGCACCTGCGCGTCGGTCTCGATGCGGATATCGGTCGTCGACGGTGTCGCCTGGGTGAGCGCCAGGCGCATCGTCGCGCGGACCGCGCCGCCGAGCCTGTGGTCGGCGGCGTCGAGGCGCAGCGCCGCGGTGCGGGCCGTCTCGTCACGCGAGGTCACCTCGATGTCGCCGGCGAGGTCGAGCCGGACCGGACCGATCTGGACGCGAAGCGTGCCGCGATATCGATCGGCGCCGAGCGGCTCCACCGGGCCGACGCCCGGGACGAGGCGGCCGGCCCGCGGCACGTCGCTCACGATGGCCCACACGCGCTCGACGGGCGCATCGATCCGCGCCGAATGGTCGAGCTTCATGGCAGGAGCGCGCGCAGCGCGCGCTCCGTCCAGACGCCGGCCATCTCGCGCTTGTACGCCGCCGAGCCACGCGCGTCGGCGATGGGGTCGACCTCTTCCCGAACGAGCATCGCCGCCTCTCGCAGCCGCGCGGGCGTGACCCGCTCGCCGCGGAGCGCCGACTCGACGCGCCGGGCGCGGACCGGCGTCGGGCCCACCGACCCGAGCGCGACGCGGACGTCGGCACAGCGGCCGCCCGCGTCGACCCGCAGGACGGCGCCGACGGACACGGTCGCGTAGTCATCCTCGGTGCGCGGCAGGAACTTCACGTACGTCGCGCGAGCGCCTTCCGCCAGCGGCGGCACGACGATCTCGCGGAGCAGCTCGCCCGGCCCGATGCTCGTCTCGAACACGTCGACGAACAGGTCCTCCATCGGGACCTCGCGGCGGCCGGCTCCCGACTCGAGGACGGCGACCGCACCGAGCGCGACGAGCATGGGCGGCGGATCCTGCGCGGGGTCGGCGTGGGCGAGATTGCCGCCGACCGTCCCCTGCGCACGGATGCGCACGGTCGCGACGGTGCCGAAGCACGATGCGAGCGCGGGGCAGTGCCGCCGCACGAGCGCGGACCGCTCCGCCTCGAGATGCGTCGTGAGCGCGCCGATGCGGAGGTCGCCATTCATCCGGATCCCGCGCAGCTCGGCGAGGCCGCCGATGTCGATGAGCCGCGAGGGCCGAAGCAGGCCCTGCTTCATGAGCAGCACGAGCGCCGTGCCGCCCGCGAGCACGTGCGCCTCGGGGTCGCTCTCGAGCAGCTCGAGCGCCTCGGCGAGGCTGCCGGCGCGCACGAGCTCGAACGGCGCGATCACGCCGAGGCCTCCGCCGCCGCCCGCACCGCGCGGAGGATCCCGTAGTACCCGGTACAGCGGCAGAGGTTCCCCTTCATCCAGTCGCGGATCTCGCCCTCCGCCGGATGCGCCGACCGCTCGAGGAGGGCAGTGGCGGACACGATCTGCCCGGGCGTGCAGATGCCGCACTGGAAGCCACCCTCGGTGATGAACGCGCGCTGGAGGGCCGTCAGCCGGTCGCCGTCGGCGATGCCCTCGATGGTCCGGATGGAGCGGCCCTCGGCCTGCGCGGCCAGGAGGAGGCACGAGGTGACCGGCACGTCGTCGACGAGGACGGTGCACGCGCCGCACACGCCGACGCCGCAGCCGATCTTCGTCCCGGTGAGCCCCAGGTCGTCGCGGAGGAGATCGGACAGGAGCCGCTCCGCCGGCACCCTGAGGTCCTGATCGGCCCCGTTCAGCCGGAATCGCAGCCTATAGATGCTCAGGCTTCGATCTCTCTCCAGGCGAAGCCGGTACTTGCTGGCGGAATTGGCAAATGATCATACCATTCGCCGATCGCGCCGCCGGCGTGGTGCCGGCCCGAGCGTCGGGAGCGGAGGGGGCACATCGACGTCTTTCTCGCGAGCCTGTTCACGGTGCTGCAGTGGCCCACGGCCGGGCTGCTGCTCCTGGGCGTCGGGATCGGGTTCGTCGTGGGGATCCTGCCCGGGCTCGGTGGCGCGGTCACCCTCGCGCTGATGCTCCCCTTCATCTACGACATGGACCCGATCCCCGCGTTCGCGTTCCTCCTCGGCATGCACGCGGTGGTGGCGACCACCGGCGACATCACGTCGGTGCTCTTCGGCATACCGGGTGAGGGTACGGCGGTGGCCACGATCTTCGACGGGCATCCGATGGCGAAGCGCGGCGAGGCCGGCCGCGCGCTCGGCGCCGTGCTGTTCAGCTCGCTCGTCGGCGCGATCATCGGCGCCGCCGTGCTGGCGATCTCCGTCCCGATCGTGCGCCCGCTGGTGCTGTCGTTCGGGCCGCCCGAGTTCTTCATGCTGGCCATGCTCGGCATCACTTTCGTCGTGGCCCTCGCCGGAGGGAACCTGGTGCGGGGATTCCTCATGGCTCTCCTCGGCTTCATCGTCGCGCTGGTCGGGCTCGACCCTTTCACCGGGAAGCCGCGCTTCGCCTTCGGCCAGCTATACCTCTGGGACGGGCTCAGCATCATCCCGGTCATCCTCGGTCTCTTCGCCATCCCGGAGACGCTCCAGCTCATGAGCACTCACGGCGCTATCGCCGGGGAAGCTACGGGGCCGATCACCCGCGTGCTCGACGGCGTCCGCGACACCTTCCGCCACTGGTGGGTCACACTCCGCTGCAGCCTCATCGGCGTCTTCATCGGGATCATCCCCGGCATGGGCGGCGCGACCGCGCAGTTCATCGCGTACGCGCACGCGCAGCAGACGTCGAGGACGCCAGAGGAGTTCGGGAAGGGCTCGATCGAGGGGGTCCTCGCCGCGGGCTCGGTGAACAACTCGAAGGAGGGCGGTGCGATCATCCCGACCGTCGCCTTCGGCGTGCCCGGGAGCACCGCCATGGCCATCCTGCTCGGCGCGTTCCTGATCCTCGGCATCGTCCCGGGGCCGGACATGCTCACGAAGCACCTGGACATCACGTTCTCGATGGTCTGGGTGATCGTCATCTCCAACTTCCTCGCCGTGGGCCTCAGCTTCCTCCTCCTCCGCCAGCTCGTCTGGCTCACGTTCATCAAAGGGACGTGGCTCGTCCCTTTCCTCCTCGTGCTCATGACGATCGGCGCGTACACGACCCACAACGACGTGCTCGACATCGTGGTCATGCTCGTGTTCGGGGCCGTGGGCTGGGGAGCCATCCGCTTCGGCTGGCCGCGCGCTCCGTTCCTGCTGGCGTTCGTCCTGGGGCCCACGGCCGAGCGGTACCTGTTCCTTTCCCACCAGCTCTACGAGTGGGCCTTCCTGCTCCGGCCGATCACTCTCTCGCTCATCTTCCTCGCGCTCCTCGGCATCGCCTACTCGGTGCGGCGCGAGCGTCGGGACCGCCGCACGGCCTCGGAGCGGAGCGCCGGAGTGGCGGCATGAGGTCCGGGACGATGCCGACACTGAGCGGCCGTGGTGCCCTGGTGTTCAGCCTGGCGATGCTCGCGGTCTTCGCCTACGCGGCCTACGAGATGAACACCGCCTTCTCGACACGGGCGCGCCTGTTCGCCAACGCGCTCATCGTCCCGGCGCTGGTCCTTGCCGTCGCGCAGGTCGTGCGTGAGGTGCGGCGCCTCCACCCCTTGCCGGTCCCGCCGGAGGCGGCCTTCACCCGGTCGGCGTTCAAGTGGGCGGCGGCGTTCTTCGCGATGCTCTGGGCCATCGGGCTGGCAGTCACGATCCCGCTGTTCGCTCTCGTCTATCTGCGCCTGGCCGCGAGGGAGGCGTGGCCGAAGGCCGTCGCGTACGCGTTCTTTGCTTGGCTCTTCGTCGAGGTCCTATTCATACGGCTCCTGCACGTTCCACTACCCGGCGGCGCGATCCCGCTGCCGGCCATCACGAATTAGGAGGGAGGCACCAGACATGCGCGCGATAGCCATTCTCGCGTCCCTGATGCTGGTGGCCGCCGCCTGCGGCGGGACAACGACGCCACCGGCGGCGACCTCCGCACCCACGTCCGCACCCACGGCGGCCCCGACCGTCGCGGCGACACCGGCACCGACCCAGGACCCGGTCGCGGCGTTCTACGCCGGCAAGACGGTGCGGCTCATCGTGGGGTACAGCCCCGGCGGCGGATACGACACCTACGCCCGCACGCTCGCGGCGCACATCGGCAAGCAGATCCCCGGGAACCCGACCGTCATCGTCGAGAACATGGCGGGCGCCGGCAGCATGAAGGCGCTCAACTACATCTACAGCGCGGCGCCGAAGGACGGCACCGTGTTCGGCACGTTCGGCCGCGGGCTCCCCGAGGCCGAGCTGCGCGGCGACGAAGGCGCCCAGTTCAAGTCCAAGGAGCTCACCTGGCTCGGCTCGATGAACGAGGAGGTGAGCGTCTGCGTCGTCCGGAGCGACACCCCGATCAAGACGCTCGAGGACGCGATGAAGCAGACGGTCACCGTCGGGGCCACCGGGCCGAACGACGACACCGGATTCTTCCCGCGCATCCTCAACGCCCTCGTGGGCACGAAGTTCGAGCTGAAGACGGGCTACCCGGGCGGGAGCGACGTCCTGCTCGCCGTCGAGCGCGGCGAGGTCATGGGCCGCTGCGGCTGGTCCTGGTCCTCGGTCGTCAGCACGAAACAGCAGTGGATCACCGACAAGTACGTCACGATCCTCACCCAGATGTCGCTCAACAAGCACCCCGACATCCCGAAGGAGGTGCCGCTCGCGACGGAGTTCGTGAAGAACCCCGACGACAAGCTGCTCCTCGAGGTCATCTTCGCGCGTCAGGCCATGGGCCGGCCGTACGCGGCACCGCCCGGCCTGCCCGCGGAGCGCGCGAAGGCGCTCCAGGACGCGTTCGAGAAGACCCTGAAGGACCCGGCGTTCCTCGAGGCCGCCAAGAAGGCGAAGCAGGAGATCAACCCCGCGAACGCGGCGGCGGTGAAGGCGATCATCGACAAGATCTTCAGCACCCCGCCGGCGCTGGTCGCGAAGCTCAAGGAGATCGCCGCCGAGTGACCTCGGTCGCGTAGCTGCCACAGGACCTGTGAGGAGGGCCGCCCCGGTGGCGGCCCTCCTCTCGTCTACCGTAGGTGCCATGCCACGCGCGCTTCCGGCAGAGCTCCCCGCTCCGCTTCTGCGGCTCCTCGACGGCGAGGACCTCGAGCGCAAAGAGGGCGAGACGCTGCTCCTGCTCACCGCGGCCCCCGACGGCTGGCCGCGCCTCGCGCTCCTCAGCGTCGGCGAGGTGTACGCGCCCAGCGCGACCGAGGTGCGGCTCGCGCTCTGGCCGGACAGCCGCACGACCGCCAACCTGGCGGCGAACGGGCGGGCGACCCTCTCTGCGATCGTCGACGGCGTCACGTACGACGTCGAGGTCGAGGCGCGCCGCGAAGGCGACGTGCCCCTGGGGACCTGGAGCGCCGCGCGCTTCGCCGCGACCGTGCGGAGCGTGCGCTCCGACACGGTCGGCTACGCCGAGATCACGAGCGGCGTGCGCTACCGGCTGAAGGACGCGCCGAAGGTGCTGGAGCGCTGGCGCCGCCAGGTAGCCGCGCTGCGCGAGGGCCGGCGCGAAGAGGAGCCCGAGCCGGACGGGATGGACTGACCAACTGACTAGGGGTGTACCGCACTCCCCTCGCCGCCAGCCGCGACATCCACGACCCAGCGCACCGAGTTGGCGCAGGGACAGGCCCCGCCCACGCGCGCCAGGCGCGGCATGCTCTTGAGGGCGTCCTTCAGCGTCAATTCGCCGCGTGCGACCCGGCGCTGCGTCTCCGCCCAGTGCTTCACGTCGATCGAGGCGCGATAGGCCTCGGGCAGCCGGTCGATCACGTGCCGGATGTAGAGCTCGACGTCCTCGAAGCGCTCCCCGCCGAAGCCGATGAGCTGGAAGGCGTGCTCGCCCCGGCGCCGGAAGAATCCTTGGTGGGGCATCCTCAGCATGTCCTCGTCCCACGAGATGCCGTCGTACCGGCCGCGGTCCGCCTTGAGCCGGGCGTAGATGCGGTCCACCTCGTCACGGTCCTTCTTGGGGTATCGCGCGCGCAGGTGGCGGACGTTCAGGTCGTCCAGCATCCCCTCGCACTCGGCGTAGTAGTCGTCCAGCGCCTGGCGGTTGGTCTTGTCCTACGGTCCGACCACGCGAGGTCAGATCGGCCGGATCTCAGGGGGCGCCGGCGGCTCCCATGGAGCTTGGTCTCGCGAAAAACGCCACAAAGCTCGATTCGTTCTCGCACTTGTGCCTGCGGACACGGCGAACACGGCGGCGGCGGCCACGACCGCCATCGGCCCACCGACGAAGCCAGACAGAAAGCCGCTCTGCGTCTCAGCGAACTTCCCGAGGCCGCCGGTCACCATCCGTGTCGTCCCCAGCACGCGGCCCCGCATCCGGCCCGGGGTGGTCAAGTAGATAACGCTCTGCCGCGTGACCGATACCAAGACGTCGAAGAGGCCAATGATCGCCAGCGCTGCAAGCGACATGACGTACTCGCGGGAGACAGCGAACAAGATGAGCGCGGCTGCATACGCGAAGGTGCAGATCACGATGAATCGGCCTTGCCGCATCGTGTGGCCAGCGATCAATAGGTAGCCCAGGCCAGCAAGCGCTCCAAAGCCAGGTGCCGACAAGAGACCGCCTAGCCCTTCGGGGCCCACGTCGAGCACTTGGCGGCCGATGATGGTGATCATCACAGCATTCATTTGGAACAGGCCAAAGACAGCTTCCATCTTGAGCAGCCCGCCGACTACGGGCGCGTCCATGATGTAGCGCGCACCTGCGGTCAGCTCGCTGCGGATCGAGGAGCCAGCCACCGCGGTCCGCGGAGCGACACCGCGGATCGCGACGATGGCGGCCATCAAGGCAAGGAACGTCGCGGCATTGAGGAAGAAGGGCACGGCTACTCCAAGCGTCGCGATGGCAGTACCGCCGACCGATGGACCGATGAATCTTGCCGTGCGGCCCGCCATGGCCGTCAGCGTGACTGCCTCCGCACGATACGAACGCGGGACGAGTCGCGGGAACATCGCTTGTCGCGCAGCCGCATCGAAGGCCTCCACCGCGGCTTGGACCGCGACCTGGAGGTAAACGTGCCAGAGTTGAACGAGTCCGGCGGCGACCACTAGGCCTAGGCCGAGCGACGCGACTAGCGCGAGGGCCTGGGTCACAACGAGAAGCCTGCGCTGATCTACGCGATCAGCGACGACACCAGCGATCGGTCCGAGGACGATGGCCGGGATCCCCCGGAATAGACCAATAAGGCCGAGCAACGCCGCTGAGTCGGTGAGTTCGGATACCAGCCAGACCACACCGATCAGCTCGACCCATCGCCCGGAGTTGGACGTTGTGAGGCCGACCCAGTAGAGAGCAAAGTTTCTGAAACCGAGGGGCGCTAGGCCGCGAGGCAGGTTGATGAAGGGTCGCAGTTCATGCGATGGCGCGCTCAATCAGAGGATCATGCGCTCTGCCGTATGTTGATGAGCGGGGACGCACAAGCGACGGCGAAGGCGCGGCGCCGGAGCAGGTGTGGCTGCCAGTGCGCTTCCTCGCAGGAACGCCGCGGGAGTTCCAGGCTCCGCCGCATCAGGCTGCTGGGACCACCTCCCGTATCGAATGGTCTTACCATTCGCCTTCGGGACGCAACCGCCCGATGAGGGGGTGAGACTGGACCGCATGACAAAGCAGCTCCTCACGCTCCGAGTGAACGGCGAGACGCACACCGTCGCGGCCGAGCCGCACCACACCCTCCTCGAGGTGCTGCGGGAAGAGCTCGGCCTCACGGGTACGAAGCACGGCTGCGAGCTCGGCGAATGCGGTGCGTGCACGGTCCTCGTGGACGGAATGCCCGTCCTGTCCTGCCTCACGCTGCCGACCCTGCTCGACGAGCGATCCGAGATCGTCACCGTCGAAGGGCTCGCGCGCGGCCCCGATCTGCATCCACTCCAGGTAGCGTTCGCGGAGGAGGCGGCGGCCCAGTGCGGCTACTGCACCCCGGGGATCCTCATGGCGGCGAAGGCACTGCTCGACCGGACCACGACCCCGTCCCGCGAGGAGATGGCGCAGGCGATCGCCGGCAACCTCTGCCGCTGCACCGGCTACACCGCGATCTACGAGGCCATCGACAAGGCCGCGGAGCGCATGCGATGAGTGAATTCAGCGTGGTCGGTCGTCGGCTTCCGAAGGTGAACGTGTGGGGGCATCTCACGGGCACGGCCAGGTACGCCGACGACGTCCAGCTCCCGCGCATGCTCTACGGCCGCCTGCTCCGGTCGACCCAGGCGCACGCGCGCATCAGGAGCATCGACGTCTCGCGCGCGCTCGCCCACCCCGGTGTCGTCGCCGTCTGTACCGGTGCTGACATGCCCGAGCTCATGGGCATCATGCCTTCGACGCAGGACGAGACAGCTCTCGCGGTCGGCAAGGTCCGCTACGTCGGCGAGCCCGTCGCCGCCGTCGCCGCGGTCGACGAGGACACCGCGTTCGACGCGCTGTCCCTGATCGACGTCGACTACGAGCCGCTCGAGCCGATCCTCAGCATCGAGGAGGCGCTCACGCGCGAGGACGTTCGGATCCACGAGGCCTCCGGCCGTCCGGCCAACGTGTTCAAGGAGGTCCACCTCGAGTTCGGCGACGTAGCGGGCGGCTTCGCCGAGGCCGACCACAAGCGCGACGACTGGTACTTCTTCGAGGGCACGAACCACGCGGCGATCGAGACGCATTCGGCGGTCGCGTCGTACGACGGCGACGCCAAGCTCACCCTCTGGACGTGCACGCAGGTGCCCCACTACCTGCACCGCGAGCTCGAGAAGGTCCTCGGCCTGGCTCGATCGCGCATCCGCGTGATCGCGACCCCGAACGGAGGCGCGTTCGGCGGCAAGAGCGACCCCTTCGCGCACGAGTTCGCGGCGTGCCTCCTCTCGATGCGCACGAAGCGGCCCGTGAAGCTCACGCTCGACCGCGAGGAGGTCTTCTACGCGCACCGCGGCCGCCACCCCGTCCTCATGCGCCTGCGGACCGGCGTGAAGAAGGACGGCGAGATCACGGCCGTCCATTTCGAGAGCTACCTCGACGGCGGCGCCTACGCCTCGTACGGGATCGCGACGACCTACTACACCGGCGCGCTCATGACCGTGACGTACCGCATCCCCGCGTACAAGTTCGACGGGGTCCGCGTGTACACGAACAAGCCGCCCTGCGGCCCCAAGCGCGGTCACGGGACGACGCAGCCGCGGTTCGCGCTCGAGTCCCAGCTCGACGCGATCGCGGCCGACCTGGGTCTCGATCCGATCGCCTACCGCAAGAGGATCCTGCAGCCGGCGAACAGCCGGACGGTCAACGAGCTGCGGGTCACCACCATGGGCCTGGGCCAGTGCCTGGACGACCTGCAGCGCGAGACCCGCTTCAGCGAGAAGCACGGGCAGCTGCCCCGTGGCAAGGGCGTCGGCGTGGCCGGCAGCGCGTACATCTCGGGCGCCGGGCTGCCCATCTACTGGAACGAGATGCCCCATTCGGGCGCGTCCGTGAAGATCGACCGCGGAGGCGGGGTCACCGTGTACTGCGGCACCGCGGAGATCGGGCAGGGCTCGGACATGGTCCTGGCGACCTGCGCCGCCGAGGTGCTCGGGGTGCTCCCCGAGGACGTGCACGTCGTCTCGGGCGACACGTCGCTGGCGCCCGTGGACCTCGGGTCCTACTCGAGCCGCGTGACGCTCATGGCCGGGAACGCGGTGCGCCAGGCGGCGGAGCGGCTGCGCGCGCAGCTCGTCGACACCGCCGCGGCGAAGCTCGAGGTCCCGGCCGAGCGGGTCGCGCTCGCGCACCGGAAGGTCTACGACCGGGCCAACCCGTCGAAGGCGCTGTCATTCCCGGAGGCGGCGGTGCTCGCGGAGTCGAAGCACGGGACGCTCGTCTCGGTCGGCTCTTACAAGCCGCCGAAGGGCATCGGCGGCGACTACAAGGGTGCCGGCGTCGGGCCGAGCCCGGCGTACTCGTACCAGGCCGCGGTAGCCGAGGTGAGCGTCGACCTCGAGACGGGCGTGGTGACCGTGGACCGGATCACGACGGCCCACGACTGCGGCCGCGCCCTCAACCCGCCGAGCGTGGAGGGGCAGATCGAGGGCGCGGCCTACATGGGGTACGGCGAGGCCATCGCCGAGGAGCAGGTGTTCCGCGGCGGCCTGCACAAGAAGCCGTCGCTCCTGGACTACAAGCTGCCGACGTCGCTCGACACGCCCGAGCTGCGCGCGATCGTGGTGGAGACGGTGGACGCGGAGGGGCCCTTCGGGGCGAAGGAGGCCGGCGAGGGGCCGCTCAACCCGGTGATCCCGGCGATCGCGAACGCCGTGTACGACGCGATCGGGGTGCGGTTCGACGAGACGCCGATCACCGCGGCCAAGGTCCTCGACGCGCTCCAGAAGCAGAAGCACCGGGTCGGGCCCGACGGCCTCGGCTCGCGCGGCAAGGACGCGCGCGCGGCGCTCCGCCGGCTCCAGGCGAGCACGGCCGAGCGCGAGCGCAAGCGCCGCTGATGCTTCGGCTGCCGCGGTTCCGCATGGCCGTCCCGCCGACGCTCGACGAGGCGACCCGCATGCTCCGCGACCTGGGCGCGCACGAGCAGGACCCCGGCGCCGTCGGGACGCTCGGACTGCGCGTCATGGCCGTCGCCGGAGGCACCGACCTCTACCCCAACATGAAGCGGCGGCAGTTCACGCCCGAGGTGCTCGTCTCGCTCGGCCGTGCCGTCGACCGCACGATCCCATCGAAGACCGCGAGCGGCGCCGGCGCTGACACCTTCCGCATCGGCGCGGGCGCGACGCTCACGCAGATAGCGGAGCACCCGGTGGTGCGAGCGCGCTACGCCGCGCTCGCGACCGCCGCCGGGCTCGTGAGCACGCCCCAGCTGCGGAACATGGGCACCATCGGCGGGAACGTCTGCCTGGACACGCGCTGCAACTGGTACAACGAGTCGCTCTTCTGGCGGACCGCCGAGGGCTTCTGCATGAAGACCCACCCCGACGTGGTCTGCCGCGTGGCCACGTCCAGCCCGCGGTGCCTGGCGGTGGCCAGCGCCGACACGGTACCGGCGCTCATGGTCCTCGGGGCGTGGGTACGCGTCCGGAGCGCGGACGCGGAGCGCGAGGTGGAGCTCGCCCACCTCTACCAGGAGGACGGGATGCGGTACCTGACGATCCGCCGCGACGAGATCGTGACCGAGGTCAGGCTCCCCGTCGCCGAGGGGTGGCGGAGCACATATCTCAAGGCGCGTGACCGCGGCTCCTTCGACTTCCCGATCGTCGGGCTCGCGGCTGCGGTGCGCATGGATGGCAGGACCGTCGCGGACGCGCGCATCGCGGTCACGGCCGTGGCGTCGCGGCCCATCCTCGTGGAGGCGGCGCGAACGGCGCTCGTCGGCTCGAGGATGGAGGACGAGGCCATCGCGGCCGCGGCCGAAGCCGCCTTCAAGTCGGCGCGCCCCATGGACAACACCTCGAGCACCATCGCCCAGCGCAAGCGCACCGTCTCCGTCTTCGCGACGCGCGCGCTGCGCGAGCTGCGCGACGGCGCGGCAGCCAGCGCGGCCTAGCGATGGGCTCGCTGGCGATCGTGCCCGCCGCCGGCGCGGCCGAGCGCTTCGGCGGCGCGAAGCTGCTGGCGAGCGTGGGCGGCGACAAGCTGCTCGAGCGGACCATCCGCGCGCTCCTGGACGGCGGCGTGGACCGCGTAGTGGTCGTCCTGGGGCCGGACGCGAAGGACATCCGGAATGGCGTGCCGGCGCTCGAGGCGAGAGGCGTGCGGGTCGCCACCAACCGGCGTCCCGAGCGCGGGATGCTCTCCTCCATCCAAACCGGCCTGCGCGAGGCCAGCGGCGATCCGATCCTGGTGCTGCCCGGCGACATGCCCTACGTCGAGCCGGCGACGGTGTCGGCGCTGGTGCGCGAGCAGGCGCAGCGCGGCGGCATCGTCTCGCCGCGGTTCGAAGGCAAGCGCGGCCATCCCGTGGTCATCCCCGGCGCCCTCAAGGACGAGATCCTCGCGGCGGGCGATGGCGCGACGCTCCATGACGTCCTCCGTGCGCACGCCAGCGATCGGGTCGACCTCGATGTCTACGACCGAGGAGTGATCCGCGACGTCGACGTGCCCTCCGACCTGGAGCCCGCGCCTTGAGCGAGGTCTACTCGCGCGGCCAGCCGCGCATCTAGCCGACCGGCGCGCCCGCGTTGTTCAGGATCCGGAGCGCGTTCCCGCCGAAGATCGCGGCGCGCTCGGCCTCGGGCGCGTCCAGCTCGGCGATGGAGCTGACCGCGCGGTCGATCGACCCGAGCAGGTGTGGGTAGTCGCTCCCCATGAGCATGTGATCCGCGCCGACGAGACCGCGGACGTACTGGAGCGCGGGCTGGCTGAACGAGACCGTGTCGAAGTGCAGCCGCCGCAGGTACGTGCTCGGGAGCTCGTCGATGTTCGCGCGGCACTCCGCGAAGTCGCGGAACCCGTTGTCCATCCGCTCCATCAGGTACGGGACCGCGCCCCCGAGATGGCCCACGATCCAGCGGATCCCCGAGAGGTCGCGCAGCAGGCCCGAGTAGCACAGCTTCGCGATGGCGAGCGTCGTGTCGAACGGGAACCCGACGATGGGACCGAGCACGAACTCGGCGAAGGGCTCGGACGCCGCCGGGATCATCGGATGGAGGAAGACGCAGACGCCCATGCGGTGGGCCTCCTCGAGCACCGGCCGGTAGCGCGGATCGGTCAGCGGCCGGCCGTTCACGTTGCTGAGCAGGATCACGCCGTTCAGCTTCAGCCGGTCGATCGCCCGGTGGAGCTCGGCGACCGCCGCGTCGGGCTCGTCCATGGGAAGCGAGGCGAAACCCTTGAGACGCGCCGGATGGCGCGAGATGACGTCGGCGTAGGCGTCGTTCACCAGGCGGGCGACGGCCGGCTGGTCCTTCGCCTCGGCGAAGTACACGTTCGGTGTCGAGAGCGAGAGCACGGCGACGTCGATCCCGACGCGGTCCATGTCCTCGAGCCGCTTCCCGACGTCGGTCATCGGTGGCGTGATGCCGAAGAAGCGGGAGCCGCGGTACTTGATGATCCGGCGCCCGGTCGGATCGGTGCCGAAGGAGAACTCCGAGCGGCCGCGCTCGATCAGCCGGAAGAACTCGTCCGGGTAGTGGTGCGTGTGGACGTCGATCCGCACGTGCGGACGATAGCCGCGGCCGGCCCCGCGGCGCGGGGCCTTTCGACCCTGCTCGTGAGATGCCCGGCGCGGTACCGTGAGGCCATGCCGCGGATCATCGTCTCGGTCGGGAAGGGCGGCGTCGGTAAGACGAGCATCGCGGCCGCGACGGCGCTGCTGTGCGCCGAGCGGGGGCTGCGGACCATCGTCCTCTCGACTGACATAGCGCACAGCCTGGCCGACTGCTTCGACGTGGAGCTGGGGCCGGAGCCGACGCCGATCGTCCCGAGCCTGTGGGGCCAGCAGTCGGACGTCTACCACAACATCCGCAAGTACTGGGGCACGATCCAGGAGTACGTCGCGAGCGTCTTCCAGTGGCGGGGCCTCGACGAGATGATGGCTGAGGAGCTGACGGCGATCCCCGGGATGGACGAGCTCGCGAGCCTGCTCTGGGTCGCCGAGCACCACGACCGCGGCGAGTACGACGTCATCGTGGTCGATGCCGCCCCGACCGGCGAGACCCTGCGCCTGCTGTCGCTGCCGGAGGCGGGCCGCTGGTGGCTCGAGAAGATCCTGCCGATCCAGCGGCGCGTCGCGCAGATCGCGGGGCCCATCGTCCGGCGGACGATCGGCATGCCGGTCCCGAGCCGGGGCGTCTACGACGCGGGTGAGGAGCTGTTCCACAAGCTCGAGCACATGCGCGAGCTCCTCGCGGACGACCAGACGAGCTCCGTGCGGATGGTCCTCAACCTCGAGAAGATGGTCATCAAGGAGTCCCAGCGCGCCTTCACGTACTTCCACCTGTACGGCTACCTCGTGGACCTGGTCATCGCGAACCGCGTGCTCCCCGAGGGCACCGGCGCCTACTTCGAGGCGTGGCGCGAGAGCCAGCAGCGCTACCGCCCGCTGGTGGACGAGTCGTTCGCGCCGGTCCCGGTCCGCACCGTGCCGTTCTTCGACCAGGAGGTCGTGGGGCTGCCGATGCTGCGGCGGGTCGGCGAGGCGCTCTTCGGCGAGGACGACCCGACGGCGTTCTTCTTCCGGGGCCGTCCCTACGAGGTCCTGCGCGAGGATGGCGAGATGGTCCTCGCGATGGAGCTACCGTTCTCCACCAGGGAGGACGTGAAGCTGACGCGCAACGCCGACGAGCTGGTCCTGCAGGTCGGGTCGTGGCGCCGCAACCTCATCCTGCCGCGCATCCTGGCCGATGCCCCGACGAAGGGGGCCAAGTTCGAAGGCGACCGGCTGCGCATACGTTTCGCGACCGGATCGAAAGCGAAGGGAGGTCCCGAAGATGGCTGACACCGTCGACATGACCGTTCGGATCGCCGAGCTCGAGCGCCGTCTCGCGGACGTCGAGCGACGCGAGCGCGACGAGCGGAAGGTGGGGAGCATCCTGCGCGATCTGATGCCCCCCGACGTGCGCACTCACCTGCGCGCCGCGCAGAAGGAGCAGCTGCTCGCCGCGCGGTCGTTCCTGGACCACTGGATCGGGAAGATCGAGAAGGACGACACGCCCCGCGGGCGGGAGTCGATCACCGTCGACTAGGGATCGATCACCGTCGACCGACGGTCCGCGCGTCCGCGGCTATTCGCCTATCTCGTTGACGTCCTGAGGGTGCGGCGGCCGGTCCTCGGGGCGGTCGCTCGGAGCGGCCGCCGACCCACGCCGCTCGGGGACGATGCCCTCGTCCCGCTCGACCTCGCGCTCCTGCTCCATCCGCTCGGCCTTCTCCGTCTCCGTGTCGCCCGGCATGGGCATCGGGATGGCCTCGCTGCGCTCCACCTCGTCCTCCTTTACGCGCTCAGGCCGGCGAAGCCGGACCTTGGCTCGCCCTCCTTCTCGCGCAGAGGGCGTGCCAGGCTCACATCCGGGGCCGCCGGCGCGTTGTACCCGTAGCGTGGAGAGGGTGAGGTCGGGTGCGCGGACGTTCGGCGAGCTCCTCGAGCGGCACGAGCGGGAGATCTTCGCGTACGCCCTCCGGCTGACGGGGCGTCGCGAGGACGCGGACGACCTCTACCAGGAGACGTTCCTGGCCGCCTTCCGCGCGTGGCCGCCACCGAGACGGGACCACGAGCGGGCCTGGCTCTACAAGATCGCGACGAACAAGGCCATCGACCGCGAGCGCCGGCGGCGGCCGACCGTCTCGGTCGAGGACCTGCGCCTGGCGGCCCCGGACCGCGACGGCGTGACGCTGATCGACCTCGCGAGCGCGATCCGGACGCTTCCGCCGGGCCAGCGCGCCGCGTTCGTGCTCCGCACGGTGGAGGGCCGGCCGTACCGCGAGGTCGCCCTCGCTCTCGAGTGCAGCGAGGAGGCGGCGCGCACCCGGGTCTCGGAAGCGACGAAGAAAGTGAGGGCTTCGCTGCGATGAACACGACACTCACACACGATCACGCCGCGGAGGCGCGCGAGCGCCTCGTCCACCGCGCCCGGCGCGAGGGTCTCGCGACCGTCGGCTACGGCGTCCTCGACTCGCCGGTCGGGCCGCTGTGGGTGGCGGTCGGCCCGCGCGGCGTGGCCGCGGTCACCTTCGACCGCGAGCCGAACGAGCGCGATCTCCGCCGGATCGTGGCGGCCTACGGCCCCGGGGTCGTGCCGGACCCGAGGCGCATCGGTCCCGTGGCGCGCGAGCTCGAGCGCTACTTCGCGGGCCGGCTGCGCGCCTTCGAGACCCCCGCCGATCTGAGCGGCATCACCGCTTTCCAGCGCCGTGTCCTCACGGCCCTGGCGA
>Ga0209431_10001613_pt1 | contig 18686 bp, 22 predicted proteins | sample RifCSP13_3_FD_184021 | JGI IMG/M metagenome (GOLD analysis project Ga0209431, IMG submission 184021) | Soil microbial communities from Rifle, Colorado - Rifle CSP2_sed 13_3 (SPAdes) (version 2) | ecosystem: Environmental > Terrestrial > Deep subsurface > Rock core/Sediment | place: Rifle...
CGGATAACAATTCAATGGTTTCAGGCAGCAAATGCTGGATTCCGAATTTCCGGATAGCCATGGTATGCCCCCCGCACACTTCCATGATACGCAGTTTGTTTTTGGATTTTTGACGGATCGCAGCTGCCAGCTTTTGAACCACTTCCTTATCCCGGTACTCATCGAGATACTTCATGAATGCTTGTCCCCTGTTGCCTGTGTGAGTTCTTCGATGAGCCTGATTGTTTCCAATGCCTCTTCCTCACTGATGATCTGTAAGGCAAAACCGGTATGAATCAGAACATAATCACCAATTTTAACATTATCAACCAGGTGAAGGCTGGTATTCACAACTGCTCCCCCAACAGAGGTCCTTGCCGTGTTACCGTCTATGGATAGTATTTTTGCGGGGATACTTAAGCACATATTGACAGATGAATGATAAAAGAACAAAGATCAAAGATAAAAGATCAAAGATAAAAGAACAAAGATAAAAGATCAAAGATATAAGAAAAGGGACACGCACACTCCCTTATCCCTTGCTTCTTGCAGCAACAGCCAGCTGCCCCAAAGCAATTCCGCCGTCATTGCAGGGGACCCGGCTGTGGGTGAACACGGCGAAATTATCTTTTACCAGTTTATTTTCCAATGTTTCGAGCAGGTATTTATTCTGAAAAGTACCGCCAGACAGGACAACCTTCTGAATCCCTGTTCCGGCATGTACTTTTTTCACCATCTGATGGGAAGCTTCTGCAATGGTATTGTGGAATTTAGCCGCGATCACCCCCGCACCGGCCCCTGCTTTCATATCCTCACAAATTTGAAGTATTGCAGGTAAAAAGGAAATATCAAAACCGAGTTTGAAAGGATAATATCCGCTGACGGTTGGGTCAATGACCGACTCAAGCTTCATGGGAGCCTCGGCATGAAACATGGCATTAACACAAACACCTGAAATAGCTGCCACGGCATCAAACAATCGTCCGGCGCCCGAAGATAGCGGGCAGTTTATTTTTTTATCAATAGCCTCTGCCAGCAAACTTATTTTTTTGTCATCAACCAGCCTGAATAAAGGAAGGTTCAGGTCAGTCATAGCCTTACCGTAAGCCTGGTACAACAAGGCAAGACCCATTCTCCACGGTTCTTCCGAGGCCCTGTCACCCCCGGGCATAGGCATATAGGCAAAATGACCATGACGTGTAAAATGCACAAAATCGCATACCAGGAATTCGCTACCCCAGGTATTACCGTCGGTGCCATAGCCGGTACCGTCAAAGGCAAGTCCGATAACCGGTTCATCCAGACCGTTTTCCGCCATACAGGAAGCGATATGAGCGTGGTGGTGCTGTACCTGCGTGATTTCAAGACCAAGCTTTTGTCCATGCCGTGTTGAGAAATAGTCCGGATGCATATCCACAGCAACCCGTCGGGGTTTTATCCTGAAAAGCTGTTGAAACCGGGAGATGGTTTCGGTATAAAATTCAAAAGTTTCATGGTTCTTAAGATCGCCGATGTGCTGGCTCAGGTAAGCCCGGTTGCTTTTACCCATGCAAAAACAATTGGATAGTTCGGCACCCGCGGCAAAAATCCCGTCGACATCAAAGTCGAGTTTAACCGGTGCAGGTACGTAGCCACGGGACCGGCGCTGAACTCTTTCCTTACCGGCAATAACCCGTACAACCGAATCGTCGGTGCGGTTGTATATTTCGCGGTTATAGGTAACAACTGCATCGGTTACCGGGGACAAAACTTTTTGTGCATCGCGATTATCAATGATAATGGGTTCTTCGGAGAGATTTCCGCTGGTGAGCACCAATGCTTTTCTTTCTGCATTGAAGAACAGCATATGGTGCAGCGGCATGTATGGAAGAAAAGCACCCAGGGTATCAAGGCCCATGGAAATTCCTTTCGCGAGCGGTCTTAATGTCTTCAGAATCACAACTGGCCGTCTCCATGAAACCAAAGCCCTTTCCTCCTCTTCCGATACGATTGCATACTGTCTCAGGCTATCAACATCCTTAAACATAACGGCAAAGGGTTTGCCTTCCCGTTTTTTCGACTTTCTCAGCCTGCTGACAGCAGACTCGTTCAGCGCATCACACATCAGGTGGAATCCCCCCGTACCTTTAACGGCAATTATTTTGCCGGAGGCGATCATCCTGTGGATTTCATCCAGTATGAGACTTAGCTTTTTTATCACACGGCTTCCGGAGTGCAGCATGTATACCGGGCCACACTGGTTACAGGCAACGGGTTGTGCATGAAAGCGCCTGTTTTGTATATCTTCGTATTCATCGCGGCAAACACTGCACATGGTAAAATCAGCCATGGTGGTTTTTACGCGGTCGTATGGAAAATCGCGGATAATCGAAAACCTGGGGCCGCAATTTGTACAATTTACAAAGGGATAGTCGATCCGGTGTGACTGCAGTTTCAGATCAGCCAGGCATTCGTCGCACACCGCTATATCCGGACTGATCTCGGAAGTCTCATCTGTCATGTCCTGGCTTGCCAGAATGAAAAAATCCTGCATACCTTCGGGAAAATCCTGGTCAACGGTTATTTTTTCAATTTGAGAAATGACAGGCGCTTTCTCACGCAGATCCGCAATAAAACAGGACATAACGTGGGCAGGACCTTCGATTTTCAGCGTAAGTCCGTCGGTTTGGTTAACAACCCACCCGTGTAGTTTGTAATGGCTTGCCAGCCGGTAAATAAAAGGCCTGAACCCCACACCCTGCACCAACCCATCAACACTGATCCGGAGGGCAATTATTTTATCGTTATGATTTATTGTCAAGAAAGTGAAAAACTAAAAACTAAAAACTAAAAACCTGAAACGTGAAACGTGAAACCTGAAACGTGCAACCTGAAACGTGCAACCTGAAACCTGAAACCTCTATCAAGCAATTCCCCCTAAAAGTATTAAAATTTATAATTTATTCGGGTTAATTTTAACCCCTGTAACAGAACAATATGAAATTACCACCGCGCACGGTTGAAAGATTAAGCAAATACAGGCGCCTTCTCGATAAGTATACGGAGATGGATGAAGCCCATATTTTCTCCCACAAGCTGGCAAGCCTGCTTAATTTAACCCCGGAACAGGTAAGGCGCGATCTGATGCTTATAGGCCTTACCGGGAATCATCGCCGCGGTTACAATATCCGGGCCCTTGTTGAAAGGATAGGCAATACAATCGACAGGAAAGAAGGACATCATGTTGCGCTGGTGGGTATTGGCAACCTTGGCAGGGCGGTTTTGGGGTTCATACGGAAAGCGGAATCAAAAATGAAGGTGGTTGCAGCCTTTGATATTGATGCAAAGAAGGTGAATAGATTCATAGCCGGGGTGCCCTGTTTTGAAGTAGCGGATATGGCCGGAATTATAAAACGGGATAATATCCATATTGCTGTTCTGACAGTTCCGCCTGAAGTGGCTGCCATTACAGCCGAATTATTGTTTCAGGCAGGAATTAAAGGCATTCTGAATTTTACCTCAGTACATCTTGATGTTCCACCTGATATTTATCTGAAAGATTATGATATTATTACTTCGCTGGAAGAAATTGGCTTTTTCATTAAAGAATAACCTGCTGTGGTTCCTTCTTGGACTGTCCTGCGGATCAGTTACGGCACAGCAACTGGCTGCATTCCATGATAACCAGAACAGGTTTTTTGTTTTTGACAATGGACGCACGGTCCAGGCTGAATACCTTGCGGTGAAGGATTTCAGCATCGGGGGCAGGTGTATTTTATATACCGACAACCGCAACAACCTGAAAATGTACTACGGCGGAGAAATTTCCACCCTGGAGGTGAATGGTGTAAGCAGGATGGAGGCGCTTGATTACCTTTCGGTATACTCCCTCGGCGGCATTGTAAAAATCATTGAAGATGGGCACACAACCACCATAACAACCAATTCGGTTCTGTACGAGGCCGAGGACAGTCTTGTTACCTTTTACGACGCTTACAGGGAGTTACTTGCTGTATATTACAAGCGAAGGATACATATCCTTGAAGATGGGCTGGCAGGGAAGCCATATAATCGCTTTCGCTCGGGTGATAACATAGTTGCCTATGTATCTTCCCGCACAGGAGAACTGAAGGTTTTTTACCACGGGCAGACAATAACGATCGAACCGTTTATTTCCGGGGGGATTTTTAAAACCGGCAGGGACATAATGGCCTTTGTTAATGTGGGCGACCAGAAGTTCAAGGTGTTTTACAGGGGAGAAGTTATTACCCTGGAGGAATTTCCACCGGAATCGTGGCAAATGGGTGACGGCCTGGTAGCTTATGTTGACAATACAGGTTCCTTCAAACTTTATAGGAACGGTGAGCTCACGGATATTGCCTCATTTCCGCCTGATTTCTACCAGGTACACAATGGTATGGTTATTTACGGTGAGCAGGGGTATCTTAAAACCTGGCATGATGACAGGCCGGTTACACTGGAAACCTATATTCCCGATGATTGGAATGCCGACTGGAATACCATCGTTTATCGTGATCTGAACAGGAATGTCAAGATCTTCCGGAATGGTGAAAGCAAGGTGCTGACGTATGACCTTGCCGAGAAAATATTTCTGTATCGCGATGTGGTAGTGGTGAACAGGGGAATGAACAACCACAATGTTTATTATAAAGGAAAGAAATATTAATCACCCTCCCCCGTGGGCCGGGGGAGGGTACCTGAGATCTATTTTAATAAATCCTCGAGCGGAGTATAAGGGATGTTGAAAGTTTTGGCTACCTTTTCATATACACATTTGCCGTTATAAACATTAACACCCTGTTTGAGGGCTGCTGATTTTCTGATAGCATTCTCAAGTCCCATTTCAGCTATCATCAACCCATAGGGCAGGGTGGCGCTGGTTAAGGCCTTGGTGGAAGTAAGGGCAACTGCACCGGGCATGTTGGCAACGGCGTAATGCACGATGTCGTCGATAACATATACCGGATCATCATGGGTGGTGGGTTTGATGGTTTCCACGCATCCACCCTGGTCAACAGCCACATCCACAATAACAGCACCCTTTTTCATCAGTTTTAAATGCTCCCGCTTTACCAAAGTTGGTGCTTTGGCTCCTGCAAGCAGCACGGCACCGATGATCAGGTCCGATTCACGGAGAATTTTTTCAATATTGGCATCGGTGCTATACAGCGTGGTAATTCTTGAACCGAAGATGTCATCGAGATAAGCCAGTTTAGTGGCACTCACGTCAAGAATGGTAACATCGGCACCCATACCGGTAGCAATTTTGCATGCATTGGTACCAACAACACCACCCCCGATAATCCCTACCTTGCCCCGCTCAACCCCGGGAACACCCCCCAGCAGCACACCGCGGCCGCCGAAGGTTTTTTCAAGGAATTTGGCGCCTTCCTGAACGGCAAGCCGGCCGGCTATTTCGCTCATGGGTTGCAGGCAGGGCAGCTGTCCGTCAGCTGTTTCAATGGTTTCATATGCCACACCCTTTATCCCGGCTTTCATCATGGCATCCGTCAACACGCGGTCAGCAGCCAGGTGCAGATAAGTATACAGGATCTGGTCCTTGTGAAACAGGTTGTATTCTTCGGGTAAAGGTTCTTTTACCTTAACAATCATTTCACTGCCGTCAAATATTTTTTTACGGTCGGCTTCAAGCACAGCACCTGACATGCGGTATTCTTCATCGGTGAATCCGGCATCCTCACCGGCTCCCTGTTGTATTGTTACCTTATGACCCCTGGAAACATACGATTTAACGTCCGAGGGAGTAAGGCCGACCCGGTATTCATGGGTTTTAATTTCTTTGACACATCCGATTTTCATGGTAGAAAGTTTATTAAAATGAGTGATGTTGTTAGCGGTTGATTTTCTGCATCAAAGTAAATAAAGCGGGTGAACTTCAGCTATGATTTTGGTCATTGGCCGGTTGATTTAAAATCATGTGAAGTAAAAGAGGCTTTCCAGCTCATTCCGGATATTTACATAATTTACAACAACATATTCGGGGACCTGAAGAATGACCGGTGAAAAATTCAAAATGCCCCTGATCCCTGCCGAAACCAGCTTATCGCAAATTTCCTGGCCGGCAGCCTCCGGAACAGCCATTATGGCTGTTGTGATCGAATATTTCTGAACAATTTCGGGAAGTTGATCCGGGTGATAAATGGGTATGATATTCTTGCGGGTATATTTTGAAGGATCAAGATCAAAACCGGCTATTATTTTTATTTTGTTTTCTTTAAAACCTACATAATTAATTAATGCCTGTCCGATATTGCCTATTCCAACAAGAACAACCAGCCGGTCCCCGTCGAGTTTGAACAGCTTGTTGATGGATGTAAGCAGGTATTCGATCTCATAACCGCCCCGTCTGCTGCCTTTGATTCCTGCCACAGAAAAATCCTTTCTTACCTGCTCAGCCTTAACACTGGCTTCATTACCAAGAGTATAGGAGAAAATCCTTGTAAATCCGAGTCGTTGAAATTTAATTAGACATAACCGGTACAACAAGAACCTTTTTAATATTTTATGGCTGATCATCCTTTGGCAGTGTATTTATGCAATTGATGACATTTTCATTATTTATAACCAATTAAAATAAGAGGCCGTGAAAAAATTTATTGGGAAATGTTTTGCCAAAATTAGACATTATTCCTATATTTATTTAATAATTGTGAAAAAAAGCACAATAAAATGGATGAAATAGTTCAAGTCTCCATTACAGACTGGCATTTGTTTCTTGAAATAATTTCAGTTGATTTTGATGTGTATGTGCCAGAGAAAATCAATCAACATATTGATTATAAAATATATAATAGTAATGGCCAGTTCATAAAATACAACCGGGCACTTCCTGTTACTCCGCTTAAGTTTTTTTTCCTTCCTGTGAAAGAAAACGTAGTTATTAACAGTTTAATTCACAATAAAAAACTTATCATAGGAGTTCCCGCGTGTGATCTTAAGGGATTGGAACTGCTGGATGAAATCTATCAGGACGAAAAATTCCCTGATCCGAAATACAAAGAAAACCGTCTCAATACGATCCTGATCGGAACCGATTGTCATGAAACCAGGGAAAATTGCCATTGCACAACATACGGCGTTGAACCTTATCCAGTTATAAATGCCGATGCAATCTTGGTTCACCTCGACGGGAATTTGCTGATCACCGTGAAAACTCCAAAAGGTGAGGAGTTGATCAGGCAATGCGGTTTGAAAGTCCCGGTAGGTAAGCCCTTGCCTGAAATGCTTGAACTGGCTGAAGCCCGCAGATCAGCCACCAGAGCGATGTTAAAGCAACAGAATCAGTATCTTCCCGATTATGCTTCTACCGGAGATTTAATCAGGGATTCAGGACATGAAATATGGGAAAAGCATGCACAGACCTGCGTATCTTGTGGCGCCTGTGCCACTATTTGTCCCACCTGTACCTGTTTTCTGCTGATTGACCGGCCTGATTTTGATAAAGTAAGGCAGCTGGATGCCTGTCAGTATCCCGGATTTGAGAAGATTGCAGCCGGCGGGGACCCCTTGAATAAGAAACCGGTGAGGTTTAAGAACCGGTATATGTGCAAGTATGTTTGGAAGCCGGAAAGATTTAGTGCAACAGCATGCACGGGTTGCGGAAGGTGCATCGATAGTTGTATCGGGAATATCAACAAGAACAAGATATTTATCGAGATGATGCAATCATTAAAAAATAGCTGATGCAGGATGCCATGAACCTATATCGTCCGCTAAAGGCAACTGTGGAAAGGGTTATCATCGAATCTCCACTCATCAAATCACTGGTACTGATACCTGAACATGAATTTTCATTTAAAACAGGTGAATTTATTGAGGTCACCATCAATGGATTTGGTGAGGCTCCTTTCACACCTTCATCTTCACCGCTTGAAAAGAAAAGGCTGGAAGTTACCGTCATGAAAGCCGGATATATTACCGATAAGATTCATATGCTGGAGAGGGGTGATGTTGTTGGTATCAGAGGTCCCTTTGGTCGTGGTTACCCGCTTGAATTGTTTTATGGCAAAGAAGTGCTCATTCTTGGCGGGGGGTGTGGATTTGCTCCCATCCGGTCACTGCTTTTAAATCTTATTGCTGAGAAGGAAAGGTTCAAAAAGGTGATCCTGTGCTATGGGGCTAAAACCCCCGAAGATTGCATTTATAAACCTTTTGTGGAAGAGCTTCGAAAGGTGGATAAATTCGAAGTATACCGTAGTGTTGACAAGGCTGATGAAACGTGGAATGAAAAGGAAGGAGTGGTTACGGTGTTGTTGGACGATATCCGTATTCATATTCCTGATTCGGTTGCCATAGTATGCGGACCTCCGGTTATGATGAAATACGGCACTTACAAACTGCTGGAGATGGGCTATCCGGAAACTGAGATATATCTTTCCATGGAAAAGAACATGTCATGCGGCCTGGGAAAATGCGGGCACTGTATGATGGGTAAATATTATGTTTGCAAGGACGGACCTGTGTTCACCTATGATGAGATTAAAGATCAACCTGACATTTGGGAATGAAATAAATCATGGGAAAAAAACTGCTCATCGATCTTGACAGGCTCAGGAATTTTAAGGAGACACCTTGTGAGGCTATACTCAAGCGGGATGACTACGCTTTTTCTTTTAAGTCAGTCCGCGAGCTTGCCACGTTCATGTTTACCTGTCGCAGGTGTGAAAAGGCCCCGTGTATCGAAGCTTGTCCGGCCGAAGCACTGGAAAAGGATGAGCGGGGCATGGTAAAACGGGCCATGTTGCGGTGTATCCGTTGCAAATCGTGTATTTGTATATGTCCCTTTGGCACCATGATGGATAATCTTTTTGAGATAAAAATATCCGGCCGGAAATTTATTAACCTGAAAGGGGAAAAAGAGATGATGGAATTTGCCGGCTTTTTCCCGGATGACGTGGTAAGCATGGTGGATGGGGAGGAAAATCAGGCGGAGCATATTTATCGTTTCAGTGATGATATCCTGATCAAAGAAAATATCTGGCAATAGCATGGTAAAGGATCTTTTATATTATCTGGTTTTTCCGGGATTTTTATTTACGGCGATCGTCGGCGGGTTTTTCAGCTGGATTGACCGAAAGGTAACCGCATGGCTTCAGTTCAGAAAAGGTCCACCGCTGTTGCAACCCTTTTATGATTTTTTTAAGTTGCTGCTGGTGAAGGAAACCATCCTTCCTGCAAAGGGTTCGAAAATGACATTTCTTCTGGCCCCTGTTTTGGGCCTTGCCGGTGCAACCGTATCGGGTATGATGATCCTGTTGCCTGCTTTTGGTTTAAAGCCGGGATTCAGCGGGGATATTATTGTAATTTTTTACATGCTGACCATACCTTCATTAACCTATATTATTGGTGCTTTGGCAGCGGGTAATCCGCTTGCATCGGTTGGCGCTTCACGCGAAATGAAGCTCGTAATAAGCTATGAGCTGACTTTTTTGCTGGTGGTTGCGGCAATCATCATGAAAGCCGGTAATGCTATCGGAATTGGAGATATTTTAGCTGTGCAGGCTGAAACCGGTCCGTTTGCCGGAAGTATCTCGGGGATATTGTTGTTTATTGCACTTATCTTTTGTATCCAGGCCAAGCTGGGTATGGTACCGTTTGATGCTCCTGAAGCTGAAACAGAAATTAACCACGGATCATTTATCGAATATTCGGGTTCTGCATACTCGCTGATCAGGCTGACAAAATATATGATGCTTTTTATTCTGCCTGCATTCATGTGTACTGTGTTACTGGGGGGGATCAGGATCGACGGCATTCATCTTGCATGGTCAGTACTGAAGATCCTGGGCATTCTGCTGCTGATCATCCTCATCAGAAACACGAACCCAAGGGTCAGGATTGACCAGGCCATGCGGTTTTTCTTTATATGGATGAACCTGCTGGTTATCGCAGCGACCATATTGAGTCATTTCAATCTTTAAAACTTTGAAAAATTGAGCTTCAAAGAGTATTGCTTTAAAAAATCACTTTGGGTGTTCCATTTTGGAGGAGCCTCCTGCAACAATTGCGATATAGAGATTCTTGATTGTCTAACCCCACGCTATGATATTGAAAGGTTTGGAATGATGCTGGTTGGTACTATCCGGCATGCCGATGTTTTGCTGGTCAATGGTTCCATTAATCAAAAGGATAAGATCAGGCTGCTTGAGTTGTATCATCAGGCACCCAAACCCATTCTCGTTGTTGCTATCGGAGCCTGTGGGTGTACCGGCGGCATTTTTGCTGAAGGGAATACTTTTGCGGGTCCGGTTGATAAGATTATTCCCGTGGATGCCTACATCCCCGGCTGTCCTCCTAAACCGGAAGCCATCATCAGCGGGATCGTAAAACTGATTAATAAATCATAAGCCCTGAAACCCATGATCACACTGCCTGAAATAGAGATAGTGCAGAAACATTTTGGAAAAGCTGTTCATGATGTTGCCGTCAGGAGCTTGAAACGGGCTACGGTGACTATTGATCCGGAGAGTATAGTGAACGTGAGCCGGTTTCTTTTTAAGGACCTGAATTTCAGGTTCATTATTGCCTCGGCGCTGGAAACAGATCGTGGTATCGAGGTGCTTTATCATTTCAGTCTCGACGTTTCCGGTCTTATCCTCAATCTGCAGGTTATCCTTGACAAGGAGCATACGGAAATTGAATCGCTTACCGGTTTGTTTGAAGCTGCCAATTGGATTGAAAGGGAGATGCATGAAATTATCGGGATTAACTTCAGAAATCATCCGAACCTGGATAAATTGATTTCTGAAGGCAATTGGGCGGAAGGGGTGTATCCATACAGGAAAAATGAACAACGTGCCGAAGGCATCCGTTCGGAAAACAGTGAACAATGAACAAAATAATTCCCATAGGACCCTATCATCCGTTGCAGGAAGAACCTGAACTTTTTAAGCTCTATTGTGAGGGGGAAATTGTAAGGGATATTAAATGGGAAACCGGATACAACCACCGGGGGATTGAAAAGCTAAGCGAGTCAAAGACTTTTGACCAGGTGTTTTTCCTGGTTGAAAGGGTATGCGGCATTTGTTCCACCTCTCATCCGTTTGCCTTTGCCAATTGTATGGAGGAGATCGGAGAAATTGAGATTCCCGCCAGGGCAAAATACATCCGGTCGATCATCGGAGAATTGGAACGCATTCACAGTCATTTGCTCTGGGTGGGTCTTGCAGGTCATTTTCTTGGCTATAATACCGTTTTCATGTGGGCCTGGAAATACCGTGAACCGGTACTTGACCTGTTTGAAATGATCACGGGCAACCGTAACAGCTATGCCATGTTTAAAATAGGAGGCGTGCGGAGGGATATCGAAAACTACAAAATACCCGGGATTCAGGAGACGCTTGACCTGCTGAAGAGAAAGACCAATTTGCTGATCGGAGCCGTAATGGATGATCCGGTTATCCATGCCCGTACCAAGGGTGTAGGGGTACTTTCCCGGGAGGATATCATCAATTACGCTGCTGTTGGTCCAACAGCCAGGGCATCGGGAGTGGACATTGATGTCCGCCGTGACGATCCTTACGCCGCTTATCCGCTTGTAAGCTGGAAAGTGATTACTGCGCAGGCAGGAGATGTGTTTGCCAAAGCAGAAGTCAGATTGCTGGAGATGCTTGAATCCATTTCCATAATTGAGCAATGCCTGGAGGGATTGAAGAAAGAAAAGGAAGGCGGGACGGAAGTTTTGGTAAAGGAAATCCCCGAAGGCATGGGTACGGGTCGTGCCGAAGCACCACGCGGGGAAGTGTTCCATTTTGTGAAAACCGACGGTTCCAATTACCCGGTGCGACATAAAATAAGGGCTCCCAGCTATGTGAATATCGCAACATTCCGTAAGGCCTGTGTGGGTCAAACTATTTCCGATGCAGCCATATCACTTGCAGCAGTGGATCCGTGCTATTGCTGTACAGAAAGAATGGCAGTAGCTTATGACATACATACAGGAGAAATAATAATGAACGGTGCCGGGCTCCTTGAACTTTCCGTACAAAAAACCTTGAAATTGAAATCATAATTTGTTTAATATGAACGAGATACTGTTTATGATATTTCTTCCTGTCCTGGCAGGCCTGCTGCTTTTTCTGCTTCCCAGGAGGGCCTTTGCTGTCCAGGGAATAATATCATGCATTACAGTAATTGCTACGGGATATTTTTCAATTGTGGTTTTTAAATCAGGGAATAAATTCATGGGACCAGGAGAAGTTTTTCCCGGCTTGGATACCGCTAACTTTGCCTGCCTGCAAATCGACAGCCTTAGCAAACTGATCTTGCTGTTTATTGGCTTATTCGGAGTGCTGATTCTCTGTTATTCATTAATTTATAACAAGAAACGACCTGCCAGATTTTACGCGTACTTTTTAATAACGCTGGGAGCCTCCTATGGGGCTGTGTTATCCGATAACCTGCTTGTTTTCATTACTTTCTGGGGACTGCTGGGCATCACCCTCTATAAATTGATCCCCGGAACTGATGAAGAAAGCTCAGCGGCTGCAAAGAAAACCCTGATCATGATCGGGGCCTCTGACGGAATAATGATTCTTGGCATTGCCATTATCTGGAAGATCACCGGATCGCTAAGCATGGCAGAGATAAAATTGCCAACGGATAATGCCTTAACTGTTTGCGCTTTCCTGACCCTGATCACCGGGAGTTTTACAAAGGCCGGCGCATTCCCTTTTCATTCCTGGATCCCTGATTATACCCGGTATGCTCCTGCATCTTCATCGGCTTACTTGCCGGCGTCTCTGGACAAGCTGCTGGGGATATACTTTCTTGCAAGAATTACAACGGGAATATTCGAATTGACAGACGGTTTGCGTCTTTTATTACTCTCATTGGGAGTTATCACCATTATTGCTGCCGTGATGATGGCCCTGATCCAGCATAATTACAAACGATTGCTGGGATTTCATGCGGTTTCGCAGGTTGGCTATATGATTCTCGGATTTGGCCTGGGCTCCCTGATTGGTATTGCAGGAGGCCTTTTCCACATGATAAATAATGCCGTTTATAAAAGCGGGTTGTTCCTCACAGCGGGTAGTGTTGAATTCCGCACGGGCAGGGAAGATATTGATGAACTGGGCGGGTTGTCAAAATCAATGCCGGTTACCTTTTTTGCAGCGTTGATATTTGCACTGTCCATTTCAGGAGTCCCTCCGTTAAACGGTTTTGCATCCAAATGGATGATTTACCAGGGAATAATAGACTTTGGTTCGGGTGATGGAATTGCAAACAAGCTGTGGATCATTTGGCTGGGTCTAGCTGTGTTTGGATCTGCATTAACCCTGGCAAGTTTTATAAAATTTATCGGAGGTGTATTTTTAAGCCGGCAAAAGCCTGAATTCGAAGCAGTGCGAGAGGTTCCCCTATTGATGTGGGCGCCCATGTTGTTACTCGCTTTGATCTGCATCGGAGCCGGTGTATTTGCCACCAATTATATTGTCCCTGAATTCCTCATGCCTGTAACGGGAAAATTTCATTTTACCGGTTTCTGGGATTCGTCTTTTGTATCCATGCTGGTTTTGATTTCCATTATAATGGGTATTTTGCTCTACCTGCTCTCTGGTCTTAAGAAATTCCGCCTGGCAGATAGCTTTATCGGGGGTGAAAAATTCCATGAAAAGGCAGGTTATCCCGTTACCGGATTCTATCATACCATCCGGGAATTCAAGCTGCTTTCCTGGGTTTACAGCAGGGCTGAGGAGGGTACATTTGATTTGTATGAACTATCAAAGCGTTTTACCCTGTGGTTCAGCGCCCGCATGGGTGAGGCCCATACGGGTGTTTTGCCCGTGTATGCGATTTGGGTGATTGCAGGATTGGTCATTATGCTTTTCTTAATGATATAAAGTACGGTGAAATGGAAATGGCTATTACCATAATTACAGGTTTTATGATTCTCGGAGCAGTTTATGCCATCCATGCAAAAGATCTGCTTTCCGCTGTCATTGCATGTGGAATCGTTGGCTATGGACTGGTCATATGTTTCCTGTTGCTGAAAGCTCCCGACCTGGCTATTGTACAAATTGTTGTTGAAACCATTACCCTGATTATAATGGTTGCAGTTGTCCTGAACAGTTCCCGTGAAGAGGCCTATGCCGGATTGGACCCACAGGGTTTTGTCCATGCGGCTGCCAGCCTGATTATATTGGTGGTATTATTTTACGTTTTCTATATGGCTATCCACAGCCTTGATGGCTTTGGAAATGGTTCTCTTCGAATGGCCAAAGCATACATAGAAGGAGCAGCAGAGAAAACGGGCAGTGCAAACCTGGTAACCGGTGTAGTTTTCGACTTCAGGGGTTATGATACACTGGGAGAAGCCACTGTGTTGATTACCGCCGTTCTTGGTGTCATTGCCATTTTAAGATTAAGAGGTAAAAAATAACAGATATGAAAGGGATGACCGTAATCGTAAAAAAAACCACCCAGATCCTGGCAGGGATGATTTTCCTCTATGGTACCTATGTGGTAATTCACGGACACCTGACACCGGGAGGAGGATTTGCAGGTGGGGTCATCATGGCAGGCGCCTTTATCCTCATTACACTTGCCTATGGAAGTGATTTTCTGAATCTGAAAAGCAAAGAAGCAGGATCAACAGCAACAGAAAATATTTCAATTCTGATGGTCATCCTGTTGTCGGTAGTTGGACTGTTTCTCGGTACGAAGATATTTTTCCTGAATTTTTTACCGAAAGGTACGGTAGGGGAGCTTATCAGTGCCGGTACCCTGCCCTTGTATAATATTTTTGTAGGCATCGAAGTGACAAGTTCAATCTTTATCATATTTCTTGCATTGGTAATTTACAAAGAGGAAGAATTAACATGATTACCTATCTGATGTGTTTCATATTATTCCTGACAGGATTATATGGCGTGATTACCCGGCGAAACCTGTTAAAAATAGCAATCTCACTGTCCATAATGGAAGTGAGCGCATTTCTGTTTTTTACTTTGATTGGTTATGTTGAGGGAGGCAAAGCCCCTATAGTCAGTCCGGCTGAGCCCAATCAGGTTTATGTTGATCCGCTCCCCCAGGCCATGGTGCTGACTGCAATTGTTATCGGGCTGGCGACTACTTCGTTGCTTTTAGCCATAATCATCAGGATATACGGAAAATATGGGACCTTCGATATACGGGAAATTAAAAACTTAAAAGGATAAATGATGAATCCGGTGATACCGATATTGGTTATCGTTCCGCTGGCCGGCGCATTCCTGATGATGTTACTGGGAAGGCTGATCAGGGATCTGCCTAAATATTTCACGTCAGTTATCATGCTTTTTCTGGTAATAGCTAGTTTTTATTCTCTTATTAATATCGGGCCGGGAATATCAGTATATAAGACAGGAGGCTGGGAGCCGATAAACAAGATTCCGATTGGTATTTACATGGTTCTTGACGGATATTCAGCCATTATGCTCTGCATCATCAGTACTATCGGATTTTTATCGGCTGTTTATTCTATTTCCTTTATAAAAAGGTATACCGGGGAGAACTATTATTATGCTCTTTTTTTTCTGATGGTGGCCGGAATGAATGGGGTGGTGCTGAGCGGTGATCTGTTCAACATCTATGTTTTCCTTGAAATATCGGTTATTGCATCCTATGCCCTTGTGGCATTTGGCGTTGGAAAAAGTGAGCTGGAAGCATCCTTTAAATACCAGGTATTGGGCAGTATAGCATCCTTTCTGATACTTTTCGGGATAGGACTCATCTACTGGAAAACAAAAACGCTGAATATCGCTGATATCAGGGAGGTTTTTAAAAACGGTTACGATAATACTTATTATGTTTTTGTGCAGCTATTGATCCTGAGTGGTTTTGGACTTAAAGCAGCCATAATGCCTTTCCATGCCTGGTTACCTGATGCCCATTCTTCAGCACCCTCACCAATATCTGCCATGCTCTCGGGAGTATTTATCAAAGCGGTTGGAATATATGTGATCATCAGGCTGTTCTTCAACATGTTTGTAATCAGTGAAGAGGTTGCCCTGCTCATAACAAGTCTGGGTGCCCTATCGATGGTGCTTGGCGTATTTCTGGCAGTTGGTCAGTGGGACATAAAGCGATTGCTGGCTTATAGCAGCATCAGCCAGATGGGATATGTAATTCTTTCGGCGGGGGCAGGCATGATCCTGATTTCCAGGGGTGAAAAGCCGGAAGTGGCTGCTCTGGCAATTACGGGAGGATTGTTCCATTTGATCAATCATGCAGCTTTTAAAGGATTGTTATTCCTGAATGCAGGTGCAATCGAATACAGATTGGGTACCCGAAACCTGAAGGAAATGGGAGGCCTTTCAGAAAAAATGCCCATAACTTCTGCTACCTCTTTTATTGCATCGATGTCTATTTCCGGCATACCTCCCTTTAACGGCTTTTTCAGCAAACTGATCATTATAGTGGCATGTGTCAGGGCAAGGTTTTACTTACTGGCAATCCTTGCAGTAATTGTCAGTATCGTAACACTGGCCACATTCCTTAAATTACAGCGGTATGCCTTTTACAACAAAGGGTCTGATAATGAAAGTCATTCTGTTAAAGAGGTTGACGGTCCTATGGTATTCAGCATGATCACGCTCGGGATCCTGTGTATACTATTGGGTCTGCTTGCATTCCCTTCATTCAGGGAATTGGTACTTAAGCCTGCTGTTGATATTCTTATGAATGCCGATATTTATATAGTAAAGATAATTGGAATGTGACATGAGGTATTTAACATTATTTATACTGTCTTTGATTCTCTGGTTGCTGTTAACCTTTACAGTAACACTTCCAAATCTGATTACAGGTATGGTAGTATCCGTCATCACTTCGCTGATTTTTGGAAAGTATTTCTTTCGCAATGTGTATAAATTCCTGGAGCCCCACAGGTACTTCTGGCTTTTTATATACTTCTTCGTTTTCCTGTGGGCATGCCTGAAGGCGAATTTCGATGTGGCCTACAGGGTTCTGCATCCGGCCATGCCAATAAAACCCGGTATAGTAAAGGTCAAAACAGAGCTGAAATCTGATTTCGCCCGGACAGTACTTGCAAACTCAATAACCATGACTCCCGGAACCATATCGGTGGATATCATAGATGATTTTCTTTATGTTCACTGGATATACGTCCATTCAGAAGATCCGGAAGTTTATACTCCTTTAATACTGGGTGCGTTTGAAAAGTACATTAAAAAAATACTGGAATGACAGAATTTCTTAACATATTGCTTTACATACAGATAGGCCTAAGCGGCATCTGTTTATACAGGATTATCAAGGGGCCGACGATTCCCGACAGGATGGTAGGTATTGATATTTTCGGGATATTGGTTGTGGGGATCTGTGCGATTATTTCGATACAAACGGAACGTTCCTTCTTCCTGGACATAGGGATTGCCTGGATCATTCTGAGTTTTATCGGAACCTTAACATTGGCAAAGTATCTGAGTGGCAAAAAATTAAATGAGTAGCATGGCAAGTTTTGTACTTTTGTGTATCGGAATACTTTTTAATCTGTTCGGATGTATCGGATTAATACGATTACCGGATGTTTTTAACAGGTTGCAGGCGGCAACCAAATGCGTAACCCTGGGCACATGCAGCATCCTGTTCGGTGTCCTTCTGCATTTCGGATTTAACGAGGCAGGGGTAAAGGCCCTGGTAGCCATTCCGATTTTATTCTTTGCCTCAACAGTGGCTGCGCATGCACTGATCAGAGGGGCTTACCATTTTGGTATTAAGTTGGGCAAAAAAAGTGTCCGGGATGATTATAAAGATGCCGTAAAATGAGATATCCCAAACTCAGAGAAATAAAGGAGGCGCTGGTTTCATTGTTTTCACCTGCTTATACCACGAAATTTCCAAAGGAGCCGCATATGCCTTTTCCGGATTACAGGGGCAAACCGGTGGTTGATGATGCAAACTGTGTGGGTTGCGAAACCTGCGCCAATGTTTGCCCTTCACATGCTATTACTTTTCATGACGATAAGATCAGACAAATAAGGATTATTACGAGAAATTACGGTTTGTGCATATTTTGCGGGCAATGCCAGGAACATTGCATTACGAAAAAGGGAGTGAAATTAAGCGATCAGATTTACGATATGGCCACATTTGACAGGGGCAACCTGGTCGAAATCCAGGAAAAGGAATTGCTGGTCTGTAAAAATTGCGGAGCTGTAATAACCACCAGGGAACATTTCAGGTACCTGCATGATAAACTCGGTCCGGCAGCCTATTCCTCCATCATGAATCTGAATATGCTGAACGAACGATTAAAACTCGCCGATGACGAAAGCGTGTCTGTTGAAGTGCTTGACGATCTGAAGCGCAAGGATATGTTCAACGTAATGTGCCCCGATTGCCTCAGAAAAGTTCTGTTTAAATCAATCTGAATGGGTTCAGATTCGGAGCTTCATTTAAAAAAGTTACTTTCCGTAAACAACGGATTGAAATTGTTTGTGGGTGTAGGGAATGTATTGCATCGGGATGACGGAGCTGGCCCCTATATCGTTCAGAGAATTCATGAAAATGAGCATATCCGGGCATTGAATGCAGAAGTAAGCATTGAAAATTATATCGGAAAAATCAATGCAATCAACCCGGATATCCTTATACTTATTGATAGTGTTTCATTCAACAGGAAGCCGGGATACTGGCAACTCCTCCCCGTAGAGCGTGTATTCGATTTTACAACAGGCACA
>Ga0209431_10001614_pt1 | contig 18682 bp, 12 predicted proteins | sample RifCSP13_3_FD_184021 | JGI IMG/M metagenome (GOLD analysis project Ga0209431, IMG submission 184021) | Soil microbial communities from Rifle, Colorado - Rifle CSP2_sed 13_3 (SPAdes) (version 2) | ecosystem: Environmental > Terrestrial > Deep subsurface > Rock core/Sediment | place: Rifle...
ATGGTTTACCTCTTTCAGATCGTTTCCCGAAATCTGCACATTCGGCTTTCCGATCCTCACATCCAGGCCGGTCCGGTAATTTACGAGCTGGGGCAGATGCTTCAGCATCGATCCGCCGCCTGTAATGACAATGCCCGCGGTGAGCTTTTCATAACAATCAGATTCTTCAAGCTGATATACCACAGCATTGATGATCTCTTCCATCCTGGCCTGAATTATATAGGCCAGGCTTTTAATGGATACTTCTTTGGGTTCACGACCGCTGATCCCGGGAACGGCCACAACCTTTCCCTCTTCCGCCAGGTCACCCAGCGCGGAGCCATACTGGATCTTCAGCTGTTCTGCATGTTTATTCAATATGGAACATCCTTCCATCACATCCTTGGTAATGACGTTCCCGCCGAAGGGTATTACAGCAGTATGTTTGATGATGTCATCGTAATAAACCGCCACGTCGGTGGTTCCGCCGCCGATATCCACCAGGGCCACCCCGGCTTCAATTTCATCCTCGGTAAGCACAGCCGCAGAGGATGCAAGCGGTTCGAGAATCATCTGCCTGACCTTGATCCCCACCCGGTTGACGCAACGCTCGATCGTACGCGCTGAAGTGGTCTGCCCTATTACGATGTGGTAATTCCCTTCCAAGCGTTTACCAAACATGCCGATCGGGTTCTTGACCCCCGTTTCATGGTCAACCATGTAATTCTGCGGCAAAACATGGATGATCTCTTCCCCGGGTTGGATGGAAATTTTATACATTTCGGCCAGCAGGCGGTCGGTATCTTCCTGTGTTATTTCATCCTCGTAAGAGTCACGCATGATATAACCGCGGTTTCGCAGGCTTTTAATGTGCTGACCGGCGATACCCACGTAGGCCTCCCGGATCGGAAATCCAACCTGTTTCTGTACCTCTTCCACGGTAAAGCGAATGGCACTTACGGCTTCCTCGATGTTCAGAACGGCTCCACGCTTTACCCCTTTTGAAGGTGTTTTGCTCATGCCGATGATCTCGAGCTGACCGTTGTCGTTCAGCCGGCCGACAAGGGTCACAATTTTGGTCGTGCCGATATCAATTGCTGTTAGGATGTTGCTCCGTTGCTTCATATTATTGGATTTTTGTACAAACTACCTGATTTTTATATTTTAAACTTATTTTTTCATACTGGTTCCAGCCAAGGTTGTTTAGTCCTTCGAGATACAGCAGTTTCAGATTTCCGAATTTCTCCTCCAGGTCTTCTGCCCGTCCCAGTTCAATAACATGCGGTCCAACCCGGGGGATCAGCTCAAATTCATAGTTGCCGTTCACATATATCTGCTCTATCTGTGCTTTCCAGAAATCATTGCCAGAGATAAAATCTGCCAGGCGGTAAACTTCGTAGATGGTCATTTTCGAACGCGACAGGGAATCATGACGAACATCGAAAATATTTTGTGTCTGTCCAATTCTGAAAGGTTCGGTAATATATCCACTGGCCACGATAACATGAGGGCCGAAATTGCCGGATAGCGGGATGATATTGCCTTTGTTGTCGAGATAATATCCCTGGCCCTGTCTATTGAAAATCCGTATAAAGGGTGTTTTCTGCCTGATTTCCACATGCACCACACCGGGTTCGGTAATGTAAGCTTCTGCCCGGCTTATTATCTGGCGTGATTTCAGTGATTGTTCAATATCACGCAGGATAACAGTTACGGCAGGCTTGCCGAACGGGTTGAATTTTTTGTGCGCAAGCATGTTCCGCACTTCATCAGATTTAATGAATTGGTTGTCGGTACTGTCGATTATACGTATCTCCAGCGCGTTTACCTTCTGCACCTTTTCTTTGCTGCTGATGAATCCTGTGATTATGATCAGGTAGATCACCAGCAGGGTTGGGAATACTATTTCTTTTACCGTTTTCATCATCGTACTTACCTCATGAATACATCTTTTTTATAGGATCTACCAGTGTATCGATGTCGCCGGCACCCAGTGTGATCAGCACCTGGATATCCATATCCCTGAGCCTGGACAGCAACTGGTCACTGCTGCACATTATTTTATCCGTAAGCTTTACCTTATTGAATATCAGGCCGGCGTTCACCCCTTCTATGGGCAACTCCCTGGCCGGATAGATATCAAGCAGTATCAGTTGGTCCAGCAACCCCAGGCTTTTTGCGAAGTCATCTGCCAGGTCCCGTGTACGGGAAAACAAATGTGGCTGGAAGATACCGGTAATCTTTTTGCCGGGGTATAACTCCCTTACCGAGGTGATGGTGGCTTCCAGTTCCCTGGGGTGATGCGCGTAGTCGTCGATATAAACTTTCGTGTTTGTATTTATGTGGTAATCAAATCTTCGTTGAATGCCTGAAAAACTTTCCAGGGCTTTGCGTATGATGTTGTGGCCTGTGCCCAGCAAAGCAGCTATGGAAGAAGCTGCAACAGCATTTTCCACGTTCACCATACCTGGATGGATCAGTGAAATATCGCGAATGACAATTCCGGGTCCCGACAGATCGAAATAATATTTCCCGTTTTCGAGCCGGATATTTTTTGCACGAAAATCCGCATCTTCATTCAGCGAATAGGAGTAAACGTGTTCAGGAGCACTGTTCCGGTCAACCGGCAACCCTTTTTTCATGAGAAGAATCCCTTTTTTGTTGATTTGTGCAATGAACTGGTTGAATGCACCACGCATTGCTGCTGCATTACCATATATATCCAGGTGGTCGGGATCCATAGAGGTCACTATTGCAGCGTGGGGATACAGTTGAAGGAAAGACCTGTCAAATTCATCAGCTTCGGCAACAAGCCAGTCGCTTTCCCTATTAAGCACAAGATTGCTGTTGAAATTCTTTGAAATGCCTCCGAGAAAAGCGCTGCAACCGCTTTCGGATTGCGACAGGATATGGGCGATCATGGTGGAAACGGTAGTTTTCCCATGTGTACCGGCAACAGCAATGGTCTTTTTGTGCCGTGCAATGAGTCCCAGGATCTCGGAACGCTTGTGGATTCCGAAGTTGTTCTTCCTGAACCAGGCAAGTTCGGCATGATCGGCCGGGACCGCCGGCGTAAGAACAACCAGTGTATCACCGGCCGACCGGAACGTACCGGGAACCAGCGACGGGTCATCGGTGAAATGAATGGCAATACCTTCTTCGGAAAGCTGGCGGGTGAGGGGGGTGGGTGTCCGGTCGTACCCTGCAACACGCTTTCCGGTGGCATGAAAGAATCGTGCCAGTGCACTCATTCCTATACCGCCGATTCCGAGGAAGTAAACATTCCGTATGTCATTCAGTTCGGTCACGTGGCATCAGTAAGTTTAAATATTTCATCCACAATTTTTGCAGCTGAACCGGTGAGGGCCATTTTCCTGCAGTTATTGCCCAGGGTGGTCTTCAGGGTTTCATCATGCATGAGTTTGATGGCTTCTCCAACCAGTTTCCCCGGGGCATCCGCATCGGAGACCATCAGGGCGGCATTGTTCTTTACCAGGGCTATTGCGTTTTTGGTCTGGTGGTCCTCTGCCACATTAGGAGAAGGTACCAGTATCACGGGTTTTCCCAGCAGGCACAATTCAGAAATGGTTCCTGCACCTGACCTTGAAACAATTACATCGGCAATGGCATAGGCAAGGTCCATGCGGTTGATAAAATCAACATATTTTACATTTTTCAGTTCCCACTTATCAAGCTCCTCCTGTATCCGTTTATAGTAAAGCCTGCCGGTTTGCCAGAGCAGCTGTATGTTCTCCTCTTCAAAGACATTTACCTTGTGAACCAGGCTGTTGTTGAGGGTAAGGGCGCCAAGGCTTCCTCCCAGGACGAGCAGAACGGGCTTGTCAGGCGTTAAGCTGAAATGTTCGCATGCCTGTGATTTCCTGATACCGGGATTTATCAGGTCTTCCCTGACCGGATTTCCCGTCATGACTATTTTATCAGCGGGGAAGTATTTTTCCATTCCCTCGTAGGCGACGCAAATCTTTTTCACCCTGCGTGCCAGCAATCTGTTTGTGACGCCGGCATAAGAGTTCTGCTCCTGTATCACGGCGGGTATTCTTTTAAGGGCTGCCATCCTGAGCAGCGGTCCGCTGGCATATCCTCCCACCCCGATGACCACATCGGGCCTGAACGATTTAATTATATTCCGCGCTTTAGCAAGGCTGATGATGAGCTTATATAATACCACCAGGTTCCTGAATCCCGGTTTTCTCTGAATGCCTTCAACAGGAAGTCCGATGATCGGGAAGCCTGCAGCCGGGACCTTTTCCATTTCCATCCTTCCCAGAGCACCCACAAAGAGTATCCTGGCCCCGGGATCTCTTTTCCTGATCTCCTGGGCTATTGAAAGGGCAGGATATATATGCCCCCCGGTACCACCACCGCTAATTATATACTTCCTGCCCATGTTGTCCGGTTTTTTCTTCATCGGTATTTTCGGTCTTTTCTTCCATTTCATGCTGGCTGCTCACGCCACGGCTTACACTCAGGATTATTCCAAATGCCACGCAGGTGAACAGGAGTGATGAGCCGCCCATACTGATCATGGGCAACGGCTGTCCGGTCACCGGCAACAGGTTAACCACCACAGCCATGTTTATCAGCGCCTGGAAAGTTATCATTATGGCCAGCCCGATGGCCAGGAATGCCGGGAATGTTCGCAAACTTTTTCTTACCAGTACGGCCGCCCTGAAAAGCAGGTAGAGATAGAGTGCAAGCAGGATTGCGCCACCGGTCAACCCATACTCCTCGATTATAATGGCATAAATAAAATCGGAATAGGGATGAGGCAGGAAATTCCTTTGTATACTTTTTCCGGGCCTCAGGTTTACCAGGCCGCCGCTGACAATGGCAATCTTGGCCTGTGTTACCTGGTAGCTTTCTTCACTGTCGGAACTGACGTAACTCTCGATCCGGTTTTTCCAGGTGCCGATACGCCCTTCCCAGTCGTTTGAAAGCGCAACTGCCACAAACGAACCGATAAGAATGACAGTAATACCGATCATCCCGAAAAGATATTTCAGGTTTATTCTGCCGATGAACATCAGGATAAAGGCAGTGGCAAAGATGAGCATGGCTGTGGAGAGGTTAGCAGGTAAAACCAGCAGGCAAACCAGTGCCAGCGGTATAATGATAGGCCTGAAGGCCTCCCTGAAATCTTTGATGTTATCCTGTTTTTTTGCCAGTATCCGGGCGATATACATCACCATTGCCAGTTTGGCAATGTCTGAAGTCTGAAATGTAAGGCTTAATCCGGGAACACTGAGCCAGCGTGAAGCCTGGTTTCGTGTCACGCCGTATATAAGGGTCACAATCAGCAACGGAATGGCAATCACCAGCAGCAGCTGGGATATCCGCGAAAAGTATTTGTAAGGTATCAGATGGGTGATGTAGGTGATTACAATTCCCATGGCCAGAATGGTGGCATGTTTCAGAATATAGTAACTGGTGTTGCCTCCCTGGTATTTATAGGCCAGCGAACCGGTTGAGCTGTAAACTGCCAGCAGTGAAAATACAGATAGCAGGAATATCACCGCCCAGATCACGGGATCGCCTTTAAAGTATTTTTTCAGTACTGCGGCCATTGTTTAGTGTATATATTTATTATTGTGATCCCGAATTCATAATTCATAATTCCCTCACATACTTCTTAAACTGCCTCCCCCTGTCTTCGTAATTCTCAAACAGGTCAAAGCTTGCACAGGCAGGTGACAATAACACGGTATCATCCTTTTTGCCAATGCGGTAGGCTGCCTGCACTGCTTCTTTCATCGAGCCGGTATCGGTGATCACCGGAATTACCCCGTCAAACGCCTTATGAAGTTTTGAATTGTCAACACCAAGACAGACAAGGGCTTTTACTTTTTGCTTCACAAGATCCATCAGCTCGCTATAGTCATTTCCCTTGTCGGTTCCGCCTGCGATCCATATCACCGGGGATGTCATGCTTTCCAGGGCATACCAGGTAGAATTCACATTTGTTGCTTTGGAATCATTGATAAAATCAATGCCATGCACCTTGATAAACCGTTCGAGACGGTGCTCAACACCGGCAAAGTCCATCAGGCTTTCGCGGATAATGGGTTTTCTGATTTTCAGCACGCTGCCGGCAATGCCTGCTGCCATGGAATTGTAGGTATTGTGTTTTCCTTTCAGTGCAAGTTCTGCCAGTGACATTTCGAAAATATCATCGTCAACTTCTATTTTCATGCTTTCACCCGCAACATAAGCTCCGGGCTGCCTGATATCTTTCAGGGTGAAACCCAGCTGTTTGGCCTTCATTACAATCCTTTCCAACTCTCTGATCGTAATTTCGTCGTCGGAGCAATACACGAAGAAATCGTCCTCTGCCAGGTTCATACTGATCCGGAATTTGGAATCCACATAATTTTGCAGGTTGTAATCGTACCTGTCCAGGTGGTCCGGTGTAATATTCAGGAGGATAGCAATATCAGCCTTAAAGTTGAACATACCGTCGAGCTGAAAGCTGCTCAGTTCAATCACGTAATAGTCGTAATTTTCTGTTGCAACCTGCATGGCAAAGCTTTTTCCGACATTTCCGGCCAATCCGGCATTCAATCCCGCCTTCCTGAGCATGTGGTGGATCAGCGTGGTGGTCGTGGTTTTCCCGTTGCTGCCGGTGATGCATATTTTTTTAGCCTGGGTGTACCGTGCTGCAAATTCGATCTCCGAAATGATCTTAATACCCTTTTTGCGTGCTGCGATCACTATATCGGATTTCTCGGAAATCCCCGGACTTTTAATTATTTCCTCGGCATTAAGAATAAGCCGCTCGGTATGCTTACCCTCTTCCCAGTCAATCTCGTAATTGTAAAGTACTTCCTTATAGGTGTCCTTGATCTTGCCGGAATCGGAGACAAAAATGTCAAGACCCTGTTTCTTTGCCAGAACAGCTGCTCCCGTACCGCTTTCTCCTGCACCTAATACTACAATGCGACGTTCCATATTATCGTATTTTAAGGGTAACTATTGTGATAATGGCCAGCAGAATACCAATGATCCAGAATCTTGTCACGATTTTCGGTTCAGGATAGTTGAGTTTCTGAAAATGATGATGAAGCGGTGACATCCGGAATATGCGCCTTCCTTCTCCAAACCGAATCCGGGTGTATTTAAACCAGCTGACCTGAAGGACAACCGACAGACTTTCAGCCACAAATATCCCGCAGAGTATTGGGATCAGCAGCTCCTTGCGGATAAGTATTGCGAAAACGGCTATGATTCCTCCAATTGCCAGGCTGCCGGTATCGCCCATAAATACCTGGGCCGGGTAGGAATTGTACCATAAAAAGCCCACCAATGCACCGATAAAGGCAGAAATATATATTACAAGTTCGCCGGTATTGGGCAGATACATAATGTTCAGATAATCGGAAATAATAGCATTGCCCGATACATAGGCCAGTAAGCCAAGGGTACCGCCGATTATCGCGGAAGTGCCTGCCGCAAGCCCGTCGAGACCATCCGTAAGGTTAGTGCCGTTTGAAACAAAGGTGATAATGAAGATAACAGCCAGGATCACCACAACCCATGCCCAGTGTTTTGCCTTATCACCCATAAACCAAACCAGCTGGGCGTAATCAAATTCATTATTCTTAAAAAAGGGCACGTTAACCTTGGTAGTCTTAACCTCCCTTGTAACATAACTGATCACTGCCTTTTCATTTTCCGCACCCTTTTCTATGCGGGTGACCGGCACGCCCTTTTCATCCAGCACCTTTTCCCGTGCCACGATATCATTGTTGAAATGCAGGGTTATTCCTACCACTATCCCTGCAATTATCTGTGAAAAAACTTTGAACTTACCGCGGAGCCCTTCTTTATTTTTCTTAAATACCTTGATATAGTCATCCACAAAGCCTACCAGGCCAAGCCATACCGTGATGAAGAGCATGAGCTGGACATACACGTTCTTCAGGTCGGCAAAGAGAAGTACAGGAATGATAATAGATGCATGAATGATCAGTCCGCCCATGGTGGGAGTGCCTTTTTTCTGCATCTGTCCTTCAAGTCCGAGATCCCTTATGGATTCCCCGATCTGCGCTTTCTGCAATGCATGGATGATCTTTTTCCCGTACAGGGTGGATATTACAAGGGAAGTAAGGATTGCCATAGCTGAACGGAAGGAAATGTAACCGAACAGTCCTGCCCCGGGGAAATCGATTTTTTCGAGATAGTTGAACAATGAGTACAGCATAATCTCAACGATTAAGGATTCATGGTGTTGGTACCGAAAAGTGATGAAACAACCTCATAATCACTAAAATGATGTTTTATTCCCCTGATCTCCTGATACGTCTCATGACCTTTTCCGGCAATCAGGATGATATCTCCCTTTTTTGCCAGCAGGCACGCCGTTTTTATGGCCTCAAGCCTGTCAGGCTGCGTTATGGTTTTCCCTGTCTGCCGGTTATCAAGGCCGGCTTTCATATCGCGTATGATGTCTGCCGGTTCCTCATCGCGGGGATTATCTGAAGTGAGGATGAGTTTATCGCTCAGGTCGGCTGCCACCTGTGCCATCAACGGCCGTTTTGTCTTATCGCGGTTACCCCCGGCCCCTATTACCGTGATCACCTGGCTGCTGCCTTTTCTGATCCGGCCTATGGTCTTCAGTACGTTCATGATGGCATCGGGAGTGTGCGCGTAGTCGATCACGGCGGTCACACCATCAGCCGATCGCAGGTATTGAAATCTTCCCTCCACGGTATCGAGCGAGCTGAGGGTTTTCAGTATTTTTTCCTTGCTGTGTTGCAGCAGGCATGCGCAGGAATAAACGGCAAGCAGGTTATATGCATTAAATTCCCCGATGAATTTTGTCCAGAACTCGGTATTGTCCATGTTGAGCAGCGTGCCATCGGCATGGCTTTCAACGATCCGTGCCTTAAAATCGGCCAGGGAGCGGATACCATAATAGCTTACCTCAGCCTTTGTATTTTGTACCATGATTTTCCCGTTCCGGTCATCGGCATTGATCAGAGCGAAACTTCCAACAGGAAGATTGTCAAAAAACAACTTTTTTGCCTTGAGGTATTCATCAAAGGTTTTATGATAATCGAGGTGATCATGGGTTATGTTGGAGAAAATGCCCCCTGCAAACTTCAGACCGGCTACCCGTTGCTGGGCCAGCGCATGCGAGCTGACTTCCATGAACACATACGCACACCCTGCATCCGCCATATCTTTCATAATACGGTTAAGCTGAACGGGATCAGGCGTGGTGTGTGTAGCCTCAACGGTTTGTTCACCGATGTAATTGCGGATGGTGGTAAAGCATCCCGATTTATGACCCATTGCTGTGAACAACCTGTGCAACAGGGTAATAGTTGTGGTTTTCCCATTTGTACCTGTTATTCCCACCAGTTTGAATCTGGTGGAAGGATTACCGTAATATGCCGAAGCAAGTATTCCCAATGCCAGGGATGAATCCCTGACGCAGATTAACGTGGCTTTGCCCGTAACGCCGGTGGGAAGATCTTCACAAATAACAGCTGAAGCACCCGATTCAATTGCGTTTTCAATATAGTCATGCCCATCGGTCTGTGAACCCCTCACGGCCACGAACAGCACACCCGGAACCACGCGCCTGGAATCAAAAGCGATACCCGTAATGCGGATGCCGGTATCTCCCTTCACCTGAAGTACCCCAATTTCTTTAATTATGTCAGATAATCCCGTTTCCATTTTTACATAAAGCTCATTTCAAGAATAATCTGATCTCCTTTTCTGACTTTCGTACCCGGGGGGAGTGACTGGCGACGGACACTACCCCGGCCCATCAACCGTACCCGCAGGCCCCTGTTCTCAAGCAGGTAAACGGCATCTTTGGCACCCATCGAAACAACATTGGGAACCAGACCGTCAACAATGCTGCGATTGGTGAATTCTATCGCTTTATCGGTTTTTTCGGTGTTTACCCATTTCGAACGGATGTTGGCATTTTCAACAGGTATGTCCAGCTTTCTCAGTACCTGTCTGAGTTCATCGCGGTTTCCGGTTTTTGAATAGGGTAGATCATGTATCGTATCTTTCTGCCGGGCTACGGCATCGTGCAGGTCTACGGAGGTTGCATACACCTTCCGGGCGATTTCAAGAAACACAGGGCCTGCAACTGCATTCCCGTAATAAACATACCTTGAAGGGGAATTCACAACCACGATACAGGAATATTGCGGATTACCGGCAGGAAAGTAGCCGACGAACGAAGCCTGGTAACTGACCTCGGAGTTCGACCTGTACCCGAATTTTTTGTTGTATATCTGATTTGTACCGGTTTTTCCTGCAATTTGGATCAGGGGGTCATTCAGGTTTTTTGCAGTACCCGATTCAACAACTCCTTCCAGGATCTTTCTGACTTTCCGGAGCGTAGACCGGGAACAAACCGAAGATTGAAGGACTTCCGTATCCATTCGCCTTACCAGCTTACCATGATACCGGATTTCCCTTACAAACCTGGGTTTTACCATCTTGCCGTTATTGGCGATGGCATTGTAAAAAGTAAGTGTCTGCAGGGGGGTGATCCTGACCTCATACCCGTGTGCCATCATGGCGAGTGAAATTCCCGACCAGTATTTTTCCCCCGGATACCTGATCTCGGGTTTTCCCTCACCCTTAATATCGATGCCCAGTTTCTCATTCAGTCGCATGGCATATAATCTGTCAATAAATTCCCGGGGTTTCTCCTTGTAAGCTCCGGTAATTATTTTTGCCATGCCGACATTCGAGGAATTTTCAAATACCTGCTCCACGGTTATTTTGCCGTAGCCACCCTGTTCGTGTTTGTCATCCCTGACCACCTTGTCATAATATTTAAAAAGGCCGTTGCCGGTGTCAATGGTATCTTCAAGATCCACCACACCATCTTCCAGCGCGGCAATCAATACAGGCAATTTAAATGTAGAACCGGGTTCGGTGCTTTCTCCCACGGCGTAGTTCTGTACTTCGCGGTAGTAGCCCATGTCGTCCTTTCCCAGGTTAACCATGGCCTTTATCTCCCCTGTCTTTACTTCCATAACAACCACGGTGCCATGGCTTGCATCCTGTGTCACCAGCTGATGCAAAAGTGCTTTGTGGGCAACATCCTGCAGGTTTACATCCAGGGTGGTAATGATATCCTGTCCGTCCCTCGGCTCAATTTCATTCCGGTCATTCATTGGCATCCATACATCACCGGTAAGCCGCTGCATGAGCCTTACTCCCTCAACACCGGCAAGCTGGTCGTTGTATGCTCCCTCGATACCCACCACATTGCCGTTTACATCCCTTGAAGTATACCCAATTAACCTGCCGGCAAGGTTTTGATGCGGCCTGACCCTCCGGTTTTCCTGCATATAAACCAACCCTCCTTTGTACCGGCCAAGCCTGAAAATCGGGAACTGCTTCAGCTTTTTCAGCTGGATGTAGTTCACCCCGCTTTTAACCAGGTGATACCGTTTCCCTTTTTTGCGCGCTTCAACCAGGCTTCGTTTGTATTCTTCTCTGGACCTGTCCCCAAACAACCGTGAGAGGCACAGGGCAAGAGAATCCACACCGCTGTAAAACATTCTGTCGGTAAGGTTTTCGCAGCGGGCGTCAAAACGGACCTCATAATAGGGCACTGAGCTTGCGAGTAACCTGCCGTCGGCAGCATAAATACTACCCCTGTCAGCAGGAATGCTCATCGTTTTCAGTGAAAAAGTCCTTGCCTTTTCCATCCACTTATCCTTTTCGAACACCTGCAATGTGAATATCCTGCCTATTATCAACAGTCCAAGTGCGATAAAAACAATGTAAACCACAGCTACTCTCCACAATATGTCCCTCTTTACCGACATGCTTTTTATTTTCTTTTAAGCTTTTTAGGCGGTACCATTGATTCTTTTAATCCGAGATCCCTGGACTCAACCAGTGAAGTCACTTCCGAAGGTCTGCTGATATTCATAAGTTCCGATGTAGTTGTGATTTGTTCCGCCCGAAGATTACCCACCTCGGTCTTCAGTTCGCTGATCTGCCTTACCATGCGTTCGGCGTGAAAACGGTTACCTATGTAAATTACCCCCAGCAGTGTGAGAAAGAGCACAAAAGGCAACTGCCGGATTATGTTCTCACGAACCAGGAATGTTCCGTCAATCAGTTCCTTAAAGCTTACTTTCCTGTTATCCTTTGGTAATCCGGCATCCGCTGATTTGGAAGATCCTCGTTTTTCCTGCTTTTCACCTCCGTCTGGCAGTACAGGTTCCTTGCTGGGGAGGTCGGTAAGATCAATATGCTGGTTATGTGTGTACATGGTTTTACTTTTTTTCTGCTATCCGCAGCAATGCGCTGCGTGCCCTGGGATTTGCCGCCACTTCCTTTTCACCGGCAACGACCGGTTTCCTGGTAATTATGTTGAATGGCCGGGGGGCATTGCCGTAAAGATCCTTTTCCGGTGACTCTTCGGTATTTCCCCAACGCATAAAATTCTTAACAAGCCTGTCCTCCAGCGAATGATAACTGATGATTACCAGGCGTCCTCCCGGATTCAGCATTTCACCGGCACTGTATAGCAAATCTTTCAGGTTTTCGAGTTCACGGTTTACTTCGATACGGATGGCCTGGAAAACCCTTGAAAGAAACTGGTTCTCGTTCTGTTTTGGCACCAGCCGGGCAATACAGTCGACCAGCCCTGCACTGGTGACTATTCTTTGTTTTGCTCTTGCCATTGTTATTGTCGACGCCAGTTTCCTCGCCTGCTTCAATTCGCCATATTCCCTGAATACCTCCGTAAGCTGCCGGACATCGTATTCGTTGATGATCATTTCTGCCGTGACCCCGCTGCCCCGGTTCATCCTCATATCGAGCTTTGCTTCGCTCCGGTAAGTAAATCCCCGGTCCGGTGTATTAAAATGGTGTGATGAAACACCCAGGTCAGCCAACAGACCATCGATCCTGTCAACCTGGCAGTAATTCAGGTAATTCTTAAGGAACCTGAAGTTTCCATGGATGAAACAGAACTTTTTATTTCCGGGAAGATTGGTTGCTGCATCCGCATCCTGATCTAAAGCATACAATTTCCCACCGGTTAATCGTTTCAGTATTTCAGCCGAATGTCCGCCACCACCATAGGTAACATCCACATACATCCCGTTTGGTTTAATGTTCAGCCCGTCAACACTTTCGTTCAGCAAAACCGGTATGTGATAGGCGCTCATTTATCCGGTATTATTCGGTACTACCAGGGTCATTGTGCAGGTTCCCCATTATTTTCTCTGCCAGGGCAGCAAAATTCTCATCATTGCTTTCAATCCTGTCATAGGCATCCTTAGTCCAGATCCCGATCTGTCCCAACTGCCCCGCCATAACTATTTCCTTCCCGGCTGCTATTTCATCAAGCAGCCGTTTCGGTACCAGCAATCGGTTGTTGCCATCGAGCGCCACCTCGGCAGTACCTTTAAAAAATCCCCGGAGAAATTTATTGTGCTCCCGGTTATAGGGATTGGTGTTTTTTCGGAGGATCTGATTCTGGCGTTCCCACTCATTTATTGGAAACAGTATGAGACAGGGATCAAAAATGTCCTTTTTAATGACAAATCTGTCCTGCACACCGCCGTCATTCGCCATCTGCTTTATAAATGCGGATGGCAGAAGAACACGGCCCTTATCGTCAAGCCTGCAGGTATATTCCCCGATGAAGGTTATCATTGTCCGGTTTTCTGTTTGGAGTGTAAAAATAATAATATAATTCCCACTTTATTCCACAATTACCCATTTTTTCCCACTTTGTTAATAACTTTTTACAAGGTGTATTTATTGTGTGGTAATCCGGCAGGGGCAGGCATTAATAAAAAGCCAAAGTTTTATTACATTTGCGAAGTTTATGAGTTGGTTCAGGTTATGAATTCGGTTAGTGAGCATATTCCGGTGGAGCGTATCAAGCCCATCGATATCAGGAAGATATTTTACAGTAAAAATCCCGGGCTTGCTGCCCTGCTTCCCGGATTTGTGTTTCGTTACCTGGAAAGGATTGCCCACCAGCACGACATCAACGTTTTTCTTGAAAGGCATGGTGAAAAGACCGGCCTTGATTTTGCACGTGCTGCCATACAGGAATTCAATGTACATGTCATTATTAAAGGTGATGAGAATCTCCCCCGCGAAGGACGGTTCATTTTCGCTGCCAATCATCCGTTGGGAGGATTTGACGGCATTTTGCTGATGGATGTAATGAGCAGATACTATCCCGATTTTAAATTCCTGTCGAATGACCTGCTCATGAACATCACCAACCTTCACCCTTTATTCATTCCGGTTAACAAGCACGGTAAACAGGCAGTTGAAGCCGCAGCCAGGCTTGATGCAGCCTTCCGGTCGGGCACCCATATCGTGACTTTTCCTTCCGGTTTTGTTTCACGGTATATCAACGGGCAGGTTATGGACCTGGAGTGGAAGAAAAATTTTATTTCCAAGGCTTTGCAGTACAACCGTGATATCATACCGGTACACTTCACCGGCCGGAATTCAAAATTTTTTTACGGACTTTACAGGGTAAGGAAGTTTTTCGGGATTCAGGCCAACCTTGAGATGTTCTACCTGGTAGATGAAACTTTCAAACACCGTAACGATACCCTGACAGTTACGTTTGGCGAGCCGATCCCTTACACCCGCTTTGATAAATCGAAATCCCCCCTGCAATGGGCCAAATGGGTCAAGGAACAGGTATATGCACTGGGAGGGGTAACTGAAGTGCCGGTTTAGGGGGAGTTGAAGGCAAAATAGGTCGTGTAAATCTATTACTTTAGCGGTTTTGTAGATTTCATTTGCAACAGGGTTACCTGTTGGCTAACTTTGTAAAAACTTTCATCCTTATTAATTGTTTGAATATAAAGCAAAAACAAACATAATGAACAACAAGATCAGGGTTGCCTTTACCATTTTATCCTTTCTTTTTCTTGCAGGAATAATTTTTTATCCCAAAATCAAGCCTTTGTTTGCATCCAACGTACAGGGCGGTAATCCGGCCGGCGGGCAGATGATGGGACCAGGAGGCCAGCAGATCCTTAATGTAAGCGGCTTTCTTATTGCTCCGGTGCAGATGAATGAAATGATCAACAGTTCCGGGTCCATCCTTCCTGATGAGGAGGTTGAATTATCCTTTGAAACTTCGGGTAAAATTGTCGGGATATACTTTACGGAGGGAACACGTGTAAATAAAGGTGACCTGCTTGCCAAAATGAATGACAGGCATTTGCAGGCCCAACTGCTAAAACTTCAGGCACAGAAGAAACTTTCGGAAGAAAATGAATTTCGCCAGCGCAGCCTGCTTGAAAAGGATGCCATAAGCCGGGAGAGTTATGATCAGGTAGCAACGGAACTGCAATCCATGGAGGCCGATATTCTGCTGGTTGAGGCACGCATTGCAGAAACTGAATTACGGGCACCCTTCGGCGGGATCATTGGTTTGCGTTTGCTCAGCGAAGGGAGTTATGCTTCTCCCTCCACCAAAATAGTAAGACTTGTGAAAATCAGTCCGCTTAAGATTGAATTTTCGATACCGGAAAGATATTCCGGAGAGCTTAAACCGGGATTCCCGATCGAATTTCGCATCGATGGCATTGATCAGGTATTCAGGGCCCCGGTGTATGCGGTGGATCCCAAGGTTGATATCAATACCAGGACCATTGTTGTGCGTGCTTTATATCCAAATACCAAAGAGGAACTTAAACCCGGGCGCTTTACCAGCATCAGCCTGCGGCTGGCACAGATAGACAATACCATAGCCATCCCTACAGAGGCCATTATTCCTGAAATGGACGGTGAAAAGGTATTTGTATATAAAGCAGGCAAAGCATCATCCGTGAAAGTAACCACGGGATTAAGAACGGAAGCACTCATCCAGATCCGGGAAGGTCTGGGTTTCGGAGATACCCTGCTCACATCGGGAGTGTTACAGCTCAGGGAGGGACTTCCGGTTATGCTTGACACACTTGTAAAGAATTAATTAACTTATTTATTAGCTATGAGCCTGTCCTCAACCAGTATAAAACGTCCGGTTCTGGCCACGGTATTTTCCCTGGTCATATTGATATTCGGACTAATCGGGATGACCTATTTGGGTGTAAGGGAGTTTCCGAGCGTCGATCCAGCCATTATCTCGGTTAACACATCCTATCCCGGAGCGAATTCCGATGTTATTGAAACCCAGATTACCGAACCCCTTGAACAATCCATAAACGGGATACCCGGCGTGCGGACACTTACCAGTGTAAGCCGGCAGGGAGGAAGCAATATTACGGTTGAGTTTGAACTCAGCGTGGATATGGAAACTGCTGCCAATGATGTAAGAGACAAGGTTTCACAGGCTCAGCGATTTCTTCCCAGGGATGTGGATCCGCCCATCGTAGCAAAGGCAGATGCCGATGCCAGTCCCATCATGTTTGTTACCATCAGGAGTGAGAAAAGATCAATGCTGGAATTATCCGAAATCGCCGAACTTACCCTTAAGGAACGGCTTCAGACCATATCCGGTGTAAGTTCCATTATGATCTGGGGACAGAAAAGGTATGCCATGCGGTTGTGGCTCGATCCGGCCAAGCTGGCAGGATATGGACTTACCCCGCTGGATGTGCGCGATGCCATCAACCGTGAAAATGTTGAATTGCCCTCCGGAAGCGTGGAAGGCAATACCACGGAACTCACCATCAGAACCCTCGGTTTAATGACCACACCGGCTGAATTTAATAATCTCATTATTAAACAATCTGGCGACCAGGTGGTGAGAGTCAGTGATATCGGCCGGGCAGAACTGGGTCCGGAAGATCTTCGCGGCATTTTAAAAATGAATGGAATTCCCATGGTTGGAAACGCCATCGTACCGCAACCTGGCGCTAACCACATCGATATCGTGGATGAAGTATACCAGCGCCTCGAATATATTCAAAAGGATCTCCCCGAAGATGTTCATATAGAGATTGGCTTTGATAACACAGAATACATACGTGCTTCTATAAAAGAGGTGATGAACACCATCCTTATTGCCTTTATACTGGTTGTGATTATTATCTTTTTCTTCCTGCGCAACTGGCGTACCACACTGATACCCATAATTGTAATTCCGGTTTCGCTTATCGGTACGTTCTTTATCATGTATGCTGCAGGATTTACCATCAACGTACTGACCCTGCTGGCTATCGTACTGGCGATCGGACTGGTTGTAGATGATGCCATTGTAATGATGGAGAACATATATGTGAAAATTGAAAACGGTATGTCGCCACTGGACGCGGGTTTACATGGTTCGCAGGAGATCTTTTTTGCCATTATTGCCACCACGATAACCCTGATTGCCGTTTTTTTCCCCATTGTATTTCTTGAGGGTATGACCGGCAGATTGTTCCGGGAATTCAGTATTGTCATAGCCGGAGCGGTTGCCATTTCATCCTTTGTCGCCCTCACCCTTACTCCGATGTTGTCAACAAAGCTGTTAAAGGGACACACCAAACATAGCCGGATATATCAGATCACAGAAAGGTTTTTTGATAACCTGAACAACAGCTATAAGCGTTCACTGGATTCTTTTCTTGGCAAAAAAATCCTTTCCCCGGTCATCCTTGTTGTTGCAACATTTCTCATCATTCTGTTGTGGAAGAATATTCCCGCTGAAATGGCGCCACTGGAAGACCGTTCACAAATTTCAATCAATGTTAGCATGCCTGAGGGTTCTACCTATGAATATGCCCTCAGCTATATGGAAGATCTTACCGGTGCATCAGCAGATATTGTTCCTTACCGGAAAAATATAACAACCATAGTGCGAAGCAATGGCGGATTCATCCGGGTTGTATTACCCAGTCCATCGGATAGGGAACTTTCACAGCAGGTAATAGCCAATCAGCTTACAGCAGCTGTACGAGCCAAAACCAGAGCTAGAGCCAGTGTTATGCAGCAGTCCACCTTTGGCGGAAGGAGGGCTGGAATGCCTATTCAGTATGTTCTCCAGGCCCAGAGCATTGAAAAGCTGCGGGAAGTGCTTCCCGAATTCATGGCCCAGGTGCAGGATAACCCGGTTTTCCTGATGCCCGATGTGAACCTGAAATTTACAAAACCCGAGCTCAGGCTGAGCATAAACCGGGACAAAGCCAATCTTACGGGGATATCAACACAGAGCATAGGACAGACGCTCCAACTTGCCCTCAGCGGCCAGCGTTTCGGTTATTTCTTTATGAACGGCAAACAGTACCAGATACTCGGAGAACTTGCCCGTGAGGACAGGAATACTCCCATGAATCTGAAATCGCTTTACGTGAGAAACAGCAGCCGTGAAATGGTTCAGTTCGACAACCTGGTTAGCCTGGAGGAGAGCACCGCCCCGCCTCAGCTCTACCGCTACAACCGTTTTGTTGCAGCAACCATATCAGCCGGACTTGCCGAGGGGAAAACAATCAGCGAGGGGCTCGAAGAAATGGACAAGATAGCCGCAAATGTGCTCGATGATACTTTCAGAACAGCACTTGCCGGTGATTCCAAGGACTTCAGGGAAAGTTCCTCGAGCCTGATGTTTGCCTTCATGCTTGCCCTGGTTCTTATTTTCCTTGTTCTGGCCGCCCAGTTTGAGAGTTTCAAGGACCCGATCATTGTAATGATGACCGTACCGCTGGCACTTACCGGTGCCTTGCTTTTTATGTGGTATTTCAACATTACGATGAATATATTCAGCGAGATAGGGATCATT
>Ga0209431_10001617_pt1 | contig 18643 bp, 16 predicted proteins | sample RifCSP13_3_FD_184021 | JGI IMG/M metagenome (GOLD analysis project Ga0209431, IMG submission 184021) | Soil microbial communities from Rifle, Colorado - Rifle CSP2_sed 13_3 (SPAdes) (version 2) | ecosystem: Environmental > Terrestrial > Deep subsurface > Rock core/Sediment | place: Rifle...
CATTCAGGCTTTCATCCTACCTGGAGAACACCCTGCTCTTTAATACCGACAAATCAAAACGGGTGGTTTTCCAGTTCCAGCATTCCAGCATGGTCAGCAGCGATGGTGTTTCACGTCAGTACATGGTGAAACCGGCTCTTGCATTCCGGTTGGGAAACCGCATATACATAAAAAGTGAATTCGAATATTCCGGCAACACCGACAACTTTATCTATGTGACCCAGGAAGTGGCTGATGCGGAAGTGCAATATATAATGGCACGTATCAAACAGCAGACCTACAATTTCACCATGCGGTTCAACTATAACATTACACCGGATATATCCATACAGTATTACGGCAGTCCTTTTATTTCAAGCGGCAGGTACGACGATTTCAAACGGGCTGATGAAACACATGCCAGGGATATCGCCGACCGGTATCATGCATTTACAGATACTGAAATCACCTATGTTGAACCATCGGAAATGTACGTTGTAAGCGAAGGATCTAAAAATTATTCTTTCAGCAACCCGGATTTCTCATTCCGGGAATTCCGCTCAAACCTGGTAGGCAGGTGGGAATACCGGCCAGGATCTACCATATACCTCGTATGGGAAAACAACCGGAGAAGCCGTGACAGCTACTATTATTCCTCCCCCGGTGATAACCTCGACTATTTGTTCGGCGTGGCACCCACCAATGTTTTCATGATTAAAATGAGTTTCTGGCTTGGAATATAACGTAAGGATTGAAATTATTATGCAATTTTAATGTAACTAAACGGTGGGGGTTCCAAATTCAATATTGTAACCGTTAGCGGAAATATATATCTTAGAAAAGGAATTTAATCCGGAGAAAGCCATGAAAAAGCTGACAATACTTGTTGCCCTTGCGGTGATGATGTCACCGCTGACAGCCCAGAAGAACGTTGATAAACATATCAGTTTCACCGGAAAGGAATCGCTCGCCCTTAACATACAGATCGCTGATTCCATTGCTATTCATACCCGGAACAAGAATGAGGTATATGCCAAAGCATATGTTACTATTGATGGGAATACTACAACAATCCAGGCTAAAACGATCAGCGGAGATATATTTTTCAGAAAATAACACCAAATACCAACTGCCATGTTCAATAATTATCTGATTATCGCCCTCAGGAATATAACCCGCCATGTTTCCGTATCGTTCATGAATATTGCAGTGTTGTCGAAACCTTAAAATACGAATGAACATCATCCAATCATCCAATCATCCCATCATCCAGGCAACAAATAGTTACAATGCCAGAAAAGTTCATACTGACCTGAACTGGGAAAATGCCTGGCCACTTAGAAGTTTTATCTATCCCTGGTCTGCAGAGATACCTCCGGAGCTGACATTTCGTGCCTTATGGGATGAAATGCGGTTTTACTTCCGCTTTGATGCGGAAGCAACGGATATATTGACCTATGTGAATACCAACTACAAAATGGAGGTAGTTCATTCCGACAGGGTGGAAATATTCTTTCGCAGCGATGAAAAGCTCGATCCTTATTATTGCCTGGAAATGGATCCCCTGGGAAGGGTGCTGGATTACAGGACCCGGTATTACCGGCAATTTGAGTACGATTGGCAGTGGCCCGGGACAGGGCAGCTCGAAGTAAAAGCAGCTATGACAGGAAGCGGATATTGTGTGGAAGGTTCAATTACACTGCAGTCGTTGAAACAGTTGAATTTACTGCAAAACAATGAATTACAGGCAGGCCTGTTCAGGGGGGAATGTCTGAAACTCCCGGATCCCGGATCATCCTTTACCTGGATCAGCTGGGTACGGCCTGAATCACAACATCCTGATTTTCACATACCTTCTGCATTTGGGACCATAAAATTGGTGACTGGTGATAGCCAGATAAATAATCATCGTTTATTCGAACAATGACATTATTTTTTTTGTTATAAGTATAACAGGAAAGATAACTGTTTATTAAAGGGCAATTATGTATTTTACCTGACCTAAGATCCTTTTATTAGCAATTTACACCCTGTTTTGGAGTATCATTGTTTCTCAGATAATAACGTATTCTTTGTCTCAATGATTTCATCTGAACAACAGATCTATTTCTGGCCATTTCTGGTCTATGCCCTTTTGGCATTTGCGATCACGGGGATCATGATCGCCTTGTCACATTTTCTTGGTGAGCGGCATAAAGAAAAAACCACAGACGAACCTTTTGAATCGGGTATACCACAAACCGGCGATGCCCGGTTGCGGTTTTCCTCCCGTTTCTACCTTATCGCCATGTTTTTCGTGATATTCGACCTCGATGCGGCCTTTATATTTGCCTGGTCAGTATCATTCCGTGAACTCGGCGTTCCGGGATACCTGGGCATCCTCATTTTTATCCTTATCCTCCTCGCCGTGGTGATCTACGAATTGGGTATTGGCGCCTTGAATTTTGGTCCGGATGGCAAAAAAATACTGCAGCAAAAAAACAAAGCGACATGAAATATTCCCTGTTAAGGCCGGAAGAAAACCGGGAACATACCGATACCTTCCTTTACGATGAAGGAATACATCGATCTGTTGTCCTTTCCCGATTGGATGATATGGTAACCTGGGGCCGGAAAAATTCCATCTGGCCTTTTACGTTCGGGCTTTCGTGTTGTTTTGTTGAGATGGCCACCTCTGTGACAAGCCGTTTTGATATTGCCCGGTTTGGCGGGGAGGTTCTCCGCGGTACCCCGCGTGAAGCCGATATGATGGTAATCGCAGGGACCGTATTTATTAAGATGGCCCCGATCATCAAAAGACTGTATGAACAGATGATGGCCCCCCGTTGGGTTATATCCATGGGATCGTGTGCAAATTCAGGTGGTATGTACGACATATACAGCGTTGTTCAGGGTGTTGATAAAATCTTGCCGGTAGATGTTTATGTATCAGGTTGTCCGCCCCGGCCCGATGCTTTCCTGGAAGGCCTGCTTTTGCTGCGTGAAGCGATCGGAAAGGAAAAAAGGCCGTTAAGCTGGGCCATCGGTCCGCAGGGGATATTAACCAGACAGGATCAACCCAGTCAACGGGATAAAAAGACAGCAGAACGAATGAAAATGGGAAATATCCGCCCAATAAATGAAATATGATTTTTCACGCCCATAACGATCCTTTATGAATGAAGCCCTGTCACTTGTTACACTTCTGAAAAGCAGATTCGGCGATATGGCTGTCCTGGCTGAGCAACATACAATTGACGGCACGCCTACCCTGTGGATCAACCGGGAGTCCATAAAAAAAATATTGACATACCTGAAGCATGAGGTGGAAAAGCCTTACAAAATGCTATACGACCTGTGTGGGATTGACGAACGGAAAAGGACACAACGGAATGGTCAACCTGTGGCCGATTTTACGGTTGTATATCACCTCACCTCCTTTGAAAGGAATGAGGATATCCGACTAAAGATCGCGCTTACAGGTGAATACCCTTCGGTACCCAGTATTACCGGAATCTGGCCCAGTGCCAACTGGTATGAACGCGAAGTATACGATATGTTCGGTATCAGCTTCGACGGACATCCCAACCTGCGCCGCATATTAATGCCCCGTTCGTGGAACGGATACCCGTTGCGGAAAGAGCACCCTGCCCGTGCAACCGAGCTGGAACCTTTCACGCTCGATGACCAGATGAGACAGATCGCGGATGATGATCTCCGGTTTAAACCGGAGGACTGGGGCCTGCAAAGTAAAACCAAGGATACCGACTTCATGTTCCTGAACCTGGGTCCGCAGCATCCCGGAACCCACGGCCTGCTAAGACTTGTATTACAGCTTGACGGAGAGGATATTGTAGATATCGTCCCTGACATTGGCTTTCACCACCGGGGCGCTGAAAAAATGGGAGAACGCCAGAGCTGGCATACCTTTATTCCCTATACCGACCGGATCGACTACCTGGGCGGTGTGCTCAACAACCTGGCGTACCTGTTGCCGGTTGAGAAAATGGCAGGCATTGAGATCCCCGACCGTGCCAAAGTGATCCGGATCATGATGAGCGAGTTGTTCCGGATCGAAAGTCACCTGGTATGGCTGGGCACGTTTGCGCAGGATCTGGGACAGCTTTCACCGGTATTCTTTACCTTCAACGACCGGGAGCGCGCCTTCGATATCATTTCAGCAATTACAGGAGGACGTATGCACCCGTCCTGGTTCAGGATAGGAGGAGTAACGAATGACCTTCCCGATGGCTGGCAAAAGCAGATGCAGGATTTCGTCAACTACCTTCCGAAGCGGATCAGGGAATATGAAAAGGTTATCATACGAAACAGCATCTTCAGGGCAAGGACGGTTGGCATTGGCGTATATACAGCCGAAGAAGCGATAGAATGGGGAGTGACGGGCCCGGGTCTCCGTGCCACAGGATACAATTTCGATTATCGCAGGCACAGGCCATACTCGGGATTCGAACAGTTTGAATTTGATATCCCGCTCGGAAAAAACGGCGATTGCTATGACCGGTCTCTGGTGCGTATCGAAGAGATCCGCCAGAGTTTACGAATAATTCAGCAATGCATTGACAATATGCCGGCAGGAGAATACAAATCGGACCATCCGCTTGCCTTACCCCCGCGAAAGGAAAAGACCATGATGGACATTGAAACCCTTATTGCCCATTTTCTCGCTGTTTCCTGGGGCCCGGTTATACCCTCCGGTGAAGCCATGGTTCCGGTTGAAGGGGCCAAAGGCAGCAATGGATACTACCTCGTGAGTGACGGAAGTACATCGTCTTACAGGACAAGGATACGCACGCCTTCGTTTCCGCATGTCCAGATGATACCCCTGATCAGTAAGGGATATACCATACCCGATCTGCTGGCCATACTGGGTGCAATGGATTTTGTGCTGGCCGATCTGGACAGATGATTTGAAGTTATTAATTGAAATTAAAAAGCAAATTAAAATCAGAATTGCAGAATATGCTTACAGAAATTGAAAAAGATGAAATCATGCATGAAGTGAAGTTAAGCCCCTATCCGGCAGTTGCCTGCCTTGATGCGCTTAAGATCGTGCAGCGTTATCGCGGTTGGGTTTCAGATGAAGCCATCACGGATATTGCCGACTGCCTTGGCATTCCGGCAGAAAAGGTTGACGGCGTTGCCTCCTATTACAGCCGTATCTACCGCTCTCCGGTAGGGCGTCATGTGATACTCGTTTGTGACAGCATCACCTGCATGATCATGGGTTACCAACCTATATATGAACATATTGCCGAAAAACTCGGGATCAGGTTTGGCGAAACCACATCCGACAAGCGTTTTACATTGCTTCCGATTTCGTGCCTGGGTGATTGTGACCATGCGCCTTCGATTATGATCGATGACGAATTATACAACAGGTTAAGCCCCGAAAACATTGATCAGCTGCTGGAAAAATATATGTGATATCCCATGGAAAAGCCGTTGACAAAACATATTACACCCGATGGTTCGCAGTTGCTTCTGAAGAACTATGTACGATACGGGGGCTATCAGGCAGTTCACAAAGCGCTGAAACAAATGACCCCGTCTGGTGTGATCAGTGAGGTGAAGGCTTCTAACCTGCTTGGCAGAGGCGGGGCCGGTTTTCCCACCGGAAACAAATGGGGCTTTGTGTCGGCGGATAAAGACCAGGAATCCTCCAGATATCTTGTTTGCAATGCCGATGAAATGGAACCGGGGACCTTTAAGGACCGCCTGCTGATGGAAGAAAATCCCCACCAGCTCATTGAAGGCATAATCATATCTTCCTATGCCATACGGTCAGACAAAGCCTATATCTTCCTTCGCTGGGCATACAAAAAGTCGGAAAAGGTTCTCCGGAAAGCAATTGCCGAAGCTTATGAAGCAGGTTACCTTGGCAGGGATATACTGGGTACCGGATATAATATCGATTTGTATTTACACACCAGTGCAGGACGGTACATGTGCGGAGAGGAAACCGGCCTGCTGAATGCACTCGAGGGGAAAAGGTCAATTCCGAGGGCAAAACCACCTTATCCTGCAATCAGTGGTCTATTCGGCAAACCTACCGTGGTAAATAACGTGGAAACCTTATCCTGTGTGCCGCACATTGTGGAAAATGGCGCCGGATGGTTTAAGAGTATCAGCTTTACGGGTGAAGGAGGCACCAAATTGTACGGGGTAAGCGGCCGGGTTAACAATCCCGGTATCTGGGAACTGCCGCTGGGCATTACCATGCGCGAGCTGATCGATACCTGGGCAGGGGGAATGATGAACGGGTATAAATTCAGAGGAGCGTTGCCGGGAGGCGCATCTACGGATTTCATCGTTGAAAGCCATATGGACGTTCCCCTGGACTTTGCTTCGCTGGGTCCTGCCGGAAGCAGGCTGGGAACCGGGACTATGATCATACTGGATGATAAGACCTGTCCGGTGGCCTTCATCCATAATCTGGAAAAGTTTTTTGCCCTGGAGAGTTGCGGCTGGTGCACACCATGCCGGGAAGGGCTGCCATGGGTTGAAAAGATCCTGGGATCCATCGAGGAGGGAAAAGGAACCGAGAAAGATATTGAGATCCTGAAATTCCATACGTGGTACTGCGGACCCGGTCACACCTTTTGCGCACATGCTCCCGGGGCTATGGAACCACTTCAAAGTGGCCTCAAATACTTTTATGATGATTTTATGAAACACATCCATGAAAAACATTGTTCCTGGAAGTCATGATGGCTAAAATACAAATAGACGGAGCCTATTATACGGTAAAGACGGGGAAAAACATTCTGGAAACCTGCCTGTCACTGGGCATCTATGTTCCCCACTTCTGTTATCATCCCGCCATGGGATCCGTAGGTGCTTGCAGGTTGTGCGCTGTAAAAAAGTTCAAAAACAGAGATGACACCAGGGGCACTATTATCATGTCGTGCATGGAACCTGTCGCAGATGGCCTGATTCTGGCAGTCAGCGACCCGGATGCAAAAGCATTCCGGGAAGCGGTCATTGAAGGACTGATGATCAACCATCCGCATGACTGCCCGGTTTGTGATGAGGGAGGAGAATGTCACCTCCAGGATATGACTGTAATGACAGGCCATAATTATCGCCGGTTCGGATTCAAAAAAAGAACCTACGTAAACCAAAACCTGGGACCATTTATCCATCATGAGATGAACCGCTGCATCCAGTGCTACCGGTGCGTGCGGTTTTATAACGACTATGCCGGCGGCGGGGATCTGGGGATTTTCGGTGCCCATGACCATCTCTATTTCGGCAGGCACGAGAGCGGGACCCTCGAAAACGAATTCAGCGGAAATCTGGTTGAGGTATGCCCCACAGGGGTATTCACAGACAAAACGCTTAAAAATCATTTTACCCGAAAATGGGACCTTACCAATGCCCCGTCGCTTTGTGTTCATTGCAGCCTGGGATGCAACATCATTGCAGGAGAAAGACACGGCGAACTGCGGCGGATCATGAACCGGTACAATGGTTCGGTAAACGGTTATTTTATTTGCGACCGCGGCCGGTTCGGCTATGAGTTTGTGAATGATCCTAAACGCATTAAAAAGGCAATGATCCGTATTTCGAAGGATAGAGAACCCGTGGAAACAAGTCCGGATATTCTGGCTGAAACCCTGTCATCTGCATTTTCAGGTAATAAAAAAACGATAGCGATCGGATCACCCCGGGCATCTCTTGAGGCCAATTTTGCTTTGTCAACCCTGGTTGGAATGGAAAATTTCTATCATGGCGTTTCACAACAGGAACATGTATTGGTTAAAACGGCCATAGAAATTTTACAGCGGGGAACAGCACGTTCCCCGTCACTGAAAGAAATTGAAAAAGCGGATGCTGTATTTATCCTTGGTGAGGACCTGACCAATACGGCACCCATGGCTGCACTTGCCGTAAGGCAGGCAACCCGGAACAAGGGAATAAAAAAGGCCGTTAAAAGCGGGATACCGCAATGGCATGATTATGCCCTGAGACAACTGGCACAGGAAATGAAAAGTCCCTTGTTCATTGCAACACCCTTTGGCACCAAACTGGATGAGCTGGCTGAAAACACTTACCGGGCATCGGGAAACGATATTGCCAGACTGGGTTTTGCTGTTGCTGCACGTGTGCATGAAAATGCACCTTCCGTAAAGTACCCTGATGAAAAACAAGAAATGCTGGCCCAAAAAATAGCGGCAGCTTTGAAATCGGCAGAGAACCCATTGATCATTACTGGCTGCCACAGCGGTTCACGTGATATGTTGCATGCTGCGGCCAACATATCTGAGGCACTTACCCTCACAGGAAAAAAAGCTCTTCTTTGTTTTATATTGCCCGAATGCAACAGCATGGGACTGGGGATGATGGAAGGCAGTGCACTTGAAGATGCCCTGGAACAAATCTCCCGTGGTGAGGCTGATCAGGTTATAATTCTGGAGAACGACCTGTACCGGAGAGCTGACAAGCACCTTTTAGATAGGGTATTAGGACAATGCAGCCAGGTCGTCGTACTTGATCATACCGAGAATGATACCACCCGGCAAGCTGATATACTACTCCCTGTGGGAACTTTTGCTGAATCGGAAGGTACCCTGGTAAACAATGAAGGCCGTGCACAGCGATTTTACAGCGTTTTACCGCCCGGCGCCTCTGCAATTGAAAGCTGGCGCCAGATCAGGGATATTATGCGTGCCTGCGGAAACCAGGAAGCAAACACCTGGGAGAATTTTGACCGGGTTGTCCAAACCATGGCAGAAAAAATGCCGGTTTTTTCAAAAATCAAAGGGCATTTGCCACAGGCTGATTTCAGAATTCTCAATGAAAAGATCAAAAGACAAACGATACGCTTCAGCGGCAGAACAGCCTTACTGGCGAATATCGCCGTGAGTGAACCCAAACCACCGGATGACCCGGACTCTCCGCTGGCCTTCACCATGGAAGGTTCAGATGAGATCCCTCCATCCGGACTTGTGTCATACTATTGGACTCCCGGCTGGAATTCTTACCAGGCCATGAACTTCTACCTCGATGAGCCCAATGGTTCCCTGAAGGGCGGAGACCCGGGAATTCGGTTGATTGAATCCGAAGGCGGGACATTGTCGTTTTTTATGCCTGAAACGTTGCCATTCACCCCGGTAAAAGGGGAATGGCTGGTTGTTGCCGTATATCAGATCTTTGGTTCCGGTGAATTGAGCTCCGGGAGCCGGACCCTGGCAACACGCATTCCACAACCCTTTGTATATATGAACAGCAGGGACATGGAAACAACAGGTGTACAACCCGACGATGGCGTAGAATTCATCCTGTCGGGAAAAACAACTAAAGTAATACTTCGATGTGATAATACTATACCGGAGGGGATTGCAGGAATGTCGGCCGGATTTCCGGGAATGCCCTGTTTTGAACTGCCGGAATGGGGAAGGTTAACGAAAACAGCTAAGTAAACCTATGAATTTCATTGCGGTCATAGCGGGTGTATTGCTGATGGTGCTAACGATTGCTGCCGGACTCATATATGTTGAGCGCAGGCTACTCGCCCTCTGGCAGGACCGGTATGGTCCCAACCGTGTAGGACCTTTCGGGCTGACACAGATACTGGCTGATACGATCAAGATCTTTTTCAAGGAGGACTGGGTACCTCAGTTTGCTGACAAGCCAGTATTTATTATAGCTCCGGGAATTCTGATCGCAACCATCCTGCTCACTTTTGCCGTAGTGCCGTTCGCACCGGGTTTCAACGTGTTCGATTCAAATATTGGTGTGCTGTTCTTCCTGGGTAATTCATCCCTGGGAGTTTACAGTGTTGTCCTGGGAGGATGGGCCTCGAACAACAAATATTCTTTACTGGGTTCCATAAGGGCTTCAGCACAAATGCTTACCTACGAAGTATTCATGGGTCTTTCGCTCATGGGTGTGGTAATGATGGCCGACAGTTTCAGCCTCAGGGAGATCGTTGAAGCGCAGCGGCATGGCTGGTATATATTCCCCCAGTTCGTGGGATTCGTGATCTTTCTGATTGCCGGCATTGCTGAGACACACAGGCTTCCGTTCGATATACCCGAGGCTGAAGGGGAACTGATAGCCGGTTTTCATTCCGAGTATTCGGGAATGAAGTTCGGGATGTTTTTTGTTGGTGAATACCTGGGTGTAACACTCTTGTCTTCGCTCATAACCATATTGTTCTTCGGAGGGTGGCTTGGTCCTTCCTTTTTGCCGCCTTTTGTGTGGTTTTTCCTGAAGACAGGCTTCTTTATATGTTTTTTCATACTTCTCCGGGCATCACTGCCAAGACCCCGGTATGACCAGTTAATGGGAGTCGGATGGAAAATATTGTTTCCCCTTACATTGCTCAATATTTTAGTAACAGGGGCTGTGTTAATTTATATGAAATGATATGATAAGCATATTACGAACCATTTGGTACATATTCCTTCATGCTTTTCACAAGCGTGAAACCATATTATACCCCGAGGAGAAGCCATATCTTCCGCCCCGGTACCGCGGCAGGATAGTGCTTACCCGTGACCCCGATGGGGACGAAAGATGCGTGGCGTGCTATTTGTGCGCTACTGCCTGTCCGGTCGACTGTATTTCACTCGAGGCTGCCGAAGATGAGAACGGAAGAAGGTACCCGAAATTTTTCAGGATCAACTTCTCCCGTTGCATCTTTTGCGGTATGTGTGAAGAAGCGTGTCCCACCTATGCCATCCAGCTGACCCCTGATTTCGAAATGGGTGAATACAACCGGCAGAACATGGTATATGAAAAGGAGCACCTGCTGATAAGCGGGCAGGGCAAATATCATGGATACAATTTTTACAGGCAGGCCGGCGTGGACATGGGTGTAAAAGGCAAAGGCGAAGGTGAGAATGAAGAGCCACCGGTTGATATTAAAAGTTTGTTGCCTTAAAATATGGGGATACCATGAATACCATCTTTTACATTGCCGCTGCTGTTGCACTTATCTCGACCGGATTGGCCATTACCGGCAGAAATGCAATTCATGCCCTGTTATTCCTTATTGTATCGCTGCTGGCCATATCTATTATTTTTTATATACTGGGTGCCCCCTTCATAGCTGCCCTGGAGATCATTATTTACGCCGGCGCAGTAATGGTACTTTTCATATTCGTTATAATGATGCTGAACGTGGGTATGGAAAGGGAAACTGAGAACCGGTGGCTCAGACCGCGTATGTGGATCGTGCCGGTAATTCTTTCATTCATCCTGCTCATCGATTTTATAATGATGATGAAAGGAATGCCACACCATGCCATCAGTGGCCGTATCATTCCTCCCAAGCAGGTAGGAATATCACTTTTTTCAACCTATCTGCTGGGGGCGGAAATCGCGGGCATGTTATTGCTGGCCGGCATTGTGGGTGCGTATCATCTTGGCAGGCAGAAGAAAAAAGTGATTCATCGCTTCCTGCAAAATGAAGACGATGAAATAAACAATACAATCCAATAAATCCAACCCGATGGTAACCATACCGGTTGAAATACAACTCCTTTTTGCGGCCCTGCTTTTTCTGATGGGGCTGATCGGACTTCTTGTCAGAAGGAACGTCATATTTATCCTCATGTCGATCGAGATTATGTTTAACAGCGCGGGCATGGTTTTCGTCATTGCCGGATCATACTGGGCGCAGGTAGACGGGCAGGTAATGTTTATTTTCATGCTGACGGTAACCGCCGCCGAGGTTTCTGTAGGGCTGGCACTCATCCTGCAGATGTTCCACCATTTCAAAACCCTGGATGCCGATAAACTAAGCAACCTGAAAGATACCAACTGAAAGAAAAATGACTATCCTCCTCGCCCTGATCCCCATAATGCCCTTGTTAGGCTTTCTTATCCTTGCATGCTGCGGCAGCAGGATGTCAAAGCAAATGATTGCATTTACCGGTGCTGTCTCTGTGGGTATTTCTGTATTGATAACCCTGATTACCGGACTGGCCTTTCTGGTAACTCCCCCTGCCGGAAATGTGGTTGTGGTTAACCTGTGGCAATGGTTCAGTACCGGGGGATTGGCCTTATCCATCGTTTTCCGGCTGGATGCCCTTTCGCTGGTATTTATATTTGTCATTACCTTTATCGGATTCCTCATACATGTGTATTCCATCGATTTCATGGCAGGGGATGAAGGATACGCACGCTTCTTTGCCTATATGAACCTTTTTGTAGGTTCGATGCTGATCCTTGTTCTGGCTGACAACCTGCTGCTGCTTTACCTGGGCTGGGAAGGCGTGGGACTTTGCAGCTACCTTCTGATCGGATTCTGGTACAGGGAACCTGTCAACGGATACGCCGCACGCAAAGCGTTTATCATCACACGCATCGGCGATACGGCCATGATCATCGGAATTTTTTTGCTTTTTGTACATTTTCATACACTGGATATCCAATTGCTGATGCAGCAGGCCTCATCAGAATGGGGCAACGGTTCACCGCTGGCCACCTGGGCTGCCCTGCTGCTGCTGGGTGGTGCACTGGGAAAATCAGCACAGCTGCCTCTGCAAACCTGGCTGCCCGATGCCATGGCAGGTCCTTCTCCGGTGAGCGCGCTCATTCACGCAGCCACGATGGTTACTGCCGGTGTCTACCTGATCGCACGCACCCATGTGCTTTTCGAACTTGCCCCGGCCATACAAACGGCTGTGGCGGCTATTGGTGCACTCACCTTGCTATTGGCTGGTTTCAGCGCACTGGCCCAGCACGATCTGAAAAGGGTATTGGCCTATTCAACCATCAGCCAGATCGGCTATATGTTCCTGGCACTCGGAGTGGGTGCCTGGTCGGCAGGCATCTTTCATTTCATGGTCCATGCATTTTTCAAGGCACTTTTGTTCCTTGCCGGGGGAGCAGTAATTTTTGCCCTGAACGAGGAACATGATATTTTTAAAATGGGAGGGCTCAGAAAAAAACTACCGGTAATTTTCTGGACATTTCTCATAGGTTCGTCCTCACTGGCTGCCCTGCCCCTCATTACAGCAGGTTTCTACAGCAAGGACCAGATATTATGGTTTGCCTGGTCCGCCGGAAACGGAAACCCCTGGTTGTGGGCAGCGGGTTTACTCGGTGCCTTTATCACTTCTATGTATACTTTCAGGCTGGTATTTCTGGTTTTCTTCGGGGATATGGTTACCATGCCGGAACACCATCCTGGTCGCCTGATGCTAATTCCCATGATCATCCTGGCATTTTTCTCATTGATAGCCGGGTTTATCGAATTGCCGGAATCAATGGGTCATGTACAATGGTTCTCGAAATTACTGGATCCCGTACTTCCGGCTGTTAACACGGCACACGGAAGAATCCCGGAGTCCTTTTTTCAGCTGGTGGCCGGAACCATTTCACTTTCGGGTATTTACCTGGCATACCGGTTTTATCTGAAACAACCTTACCTGACCTCTTCTTTCAATGAAAGCCGGATCAGCAAATTCCTTTATAAGGGATGGGGATTTGACCGGGTTTATGATCTGCTGTTCGTTAATCCACTGGTATGGTTCGCCGTAAGGAATAAAAACGATTTCATCGATCTTTTCACTTCAGCCCTGGCCCGGGCGGCTTTTTATGGTAATTATTTGCTCAGTATCACACAGAACGGGAGGATCAGGTGGTACGTCATGGCATTTGTAATCGGTATTGTATTCATGCTCACCATCTTTATTAACCTATGAAACTGGTTTACCTCATCGTGATCTTATTGGCCGGTGGCCTGCTTTCATGGGTCACCGGGAGATGGAGCCGGGTTCTCCCGCGGATAATAGCGTTGATCTCCCTTACCACTGATCTTATCCTCCTGTTGCTGATCTATAAAAATCAGGCCGGGACCGGAACCGGCATTTGGATGATCCAATATAAAACGGAATGGATACCGTCCTTCGGCATAAGTCTTTACCTGGCAGCAGACGGACTGAGTATGCTGCTTCTGATGATAACCTATATACTTGGATTGCTCTCCGTTTTGATTTCCTGGAAAGAGATCCGGGATGCTACTGGCTTTTTCCACTTTAACATCTTGTGGATCCTGTCGGGAATAACAGGTGTTTTTCTTTCCCTGGACCTATTCCTGTTTTACTTTTTCTGGGAATTGATGTTAATACCCATGTATTTCCTGATCAGTATATGGGGACATGAGAACCGGATCTATGCTTCCTATAAATTCTTTATTTATACCCAGGCAAGCGGGTTGCTGATGCTTATTTCCATCATCACCCTGTATTTCATTCAAGGCAGCAATTCAGGCACCTATACATTTGATTATACACAATTACTGGGTACTGCCATGTCCCCCACCCTTGCCTACATACTAATGCTGGGCTTTCTGGCTGCATTCCTGGTAAAACTGCCCGTGGTGCCATTTCACAATTGGCTGCCGGATGCACATGCGGAAGCACCAACAGCCGGCAGTGTCATCCTTGCGGGGCTTCTGCTTAAAACAGGCGCATATGGCCTGATTCGTTTTGTACTACCCCTGTTCCCGGGGGCATCGGTGAGCTTTGCACCGGTGGGGATGATCCTGGGTGTTGTCGGGATCCTTTACGGCGCTAAACTTGCATTTGCACAAACCGACCTGAAGCGGCTGATCGCTTATACAAGCGTGAGTCATATGGGATTTGTCATCCTTGGTGTATATGCATTCAACGAAATAGCATTCCAGGGTGTTATTGTACAGATGATTGCCCATGCCGTGAGTACAGGGGCATTGTTTATACTTGCGGGTCAGTTGTATGAACGAATCCATACAAGGAATATCCTATTGATGGGCGGATTGTGGAAACAGCTCCCCGTTATGGGATCGATGTGGCTGATCTTTGCACTGGCCTCGCTGGGATTACCCGGACTGGGAAATTTTATTGCCGAGTTTTTTATCCTGGCTGGTACCTTCAAATCAAATATTCTTATGTCGTGCCTGGCAAGTGCAGGACTTATCGGGGCTACCGCCTATTCGTTAAGGTTGATTCAAAAGGTACTGTCAGGCCGGGAAAATACGGAATGGAAACTTAAAGATCTCTCAGTCCGTGAGAAACTGGTTTCGGCCTCGCTTGTAATTCTTATCCTTTACCTGGGCCTGCTGCCGCAAAAGGTCCTTGATACTGCAAAACCGGTCATATCCAATACGTTGAATTCAATTGAGCAGGTGGTTTCTCCCGGTTCCGGATTAATAAAGTGAAATATCATGATACAGGAAGATTTCCTATGTTTGAGTCCATTCATCATCGTTGCAGGCACACCTGTTTTACTGATGCTTGTAATAGCGTTTACGAGGCATTTCAGAATATTATTCGGAATATCCCTTGTGGGATTATCCTTTGCACTATTGTCAGTTTATTTCCTCCTCCCTGTATTGCCCCATACCCTGGGACAACTTTTCATTTTTGACGGATTCAGTATCCTGTTTTTCGGATTGATCATCTTTACAAGCCTGCTGATCACGATATTGTCATACCGGTATGTAATGTATCAGGATAGTGAAAAGGAGGAATTCTTAATAATGCTCTTTACAGCAGTGTTGGGGTCTCTGATCCTTGCAGCCTCCGCCAATTTTGCGACTTTATTCCTTGGACTTGAAACATTGAGCATTTCACTGTATGTTCTCATCGCCTACAGGAGATCCCGCGGTAATTCAATTGAGGCATCGGTTAAGTATTTGATACTGGCTTCGGTATCTTCCGCTTTTTTGTTGTTTGGTATGGGATTGATTTATGCCGGTACCGGCTCACTGGAATTTACCCGGATCGGCCAGGTATTGCATTCAGCTGATTATTCCACTCCCCTGCTCCTTGCAGGTTTCAGCATGATGCTGGTAGGCATTGGTTTTAAGCTGGCACTGGTACCCTTTCATATGTGGACACCCGATGTTTATCAGGGAGCTCCCGTTCCGGTTACCACTTTTATTGCAACCGTGTCGAAAGGAGCAGTTATGGCCTTTTTGCTCAGGTTTTTCAAGGAGATACAGGGAAACCAGAATCACAATTTCATCCTGATGATCACTGTAATCGCGCTTCTTTCAATGTTTACCGGGAACCTGCTGGCAATCAGGCAACGAAATGTAAAGCGGATCCTGGCTTATTCCTCTATCGCCAACATGGGTTATTTGCTGGTTACCCTGCTGGTGAGCAATACCGAAGGTTTACAGGCAGCGGTTTTTTACATTGTCTCCTATATGGTCACCACCCTGGGAGCATTTGGGGTAATCAACCTGCTTGCAAGCCGAGATCACGATGCCGACGACCTGGAGGATTACAGGGGCCTGTTCTGGAAGCATCCGTCCATCGCCCTGGTTTTTACACTGGCCTTGCTTTCCCTGGCGGGAATTCCACTCACGGCAGGGTTTATCGGCAAGTTTTACCTGGTATTCACAGGTATTCATTCCGGGCTTTGGTTACTGGTAACCGGACTTATCCTGAACAGTGTGATCGGATTGTATTATTACCTGCGTGTGATCAGCACACTTTTCTCCCCTGTAAATGCCATCATGTTCCCCGGGTTTGGCGTTGCAGATCGCATCGTGCTTGGTTTTACCGCCCTTGGAATAGTATGGCTCGGTATTTTTCCGGGAGGATTTCTACGAATGATCGCTCATTTTACAGGATTATGAAAAGGTTCCTGTTCCCTATCTGACCATATTAAAATTAAATGCCGGGTTCCCAAAACCACCCATAATCCTCAGCCATAGCGGCAATACCATTTCGGTTCCGCGTGCGCCGGTGATGTCTCCCAGATCAAGCATATTTTCTGTTTTCCAGCCAAACTGTTTCAGCAGTCCGCTCACCTTGGCCTTGGCCTCCGGGTCATTGCCACAAATAAAAACGCTGTGGTTTCCGCCACTTATCATGGACGGATTCACCATGAGACCACACCACATTGTATTTAAAGCCTTAACCACCTTCACGCCCGGGAAGGTTTTCTGGATCTCCTCGCCCAGTGAATTGGTGTTGCAGAGTCCGGGTATCAGCGTAGGCGGCATACCCCCGCTAAAGTCCAGCGGGTTGGAAATGTCGATCAGGACCTTCCCATTCAGGTTGGCCTCACCGGCCATGTCGAGCGCATTGATCGTATTGACGCCCTGGGTTGCGTTGATCACAATTTCGCCAAATACTGCGGCTTCGGTAAATGTTCCTAATTTCACCTGTTTGTTGCCTTCGTGCCATTTGAAGAACGGAGGACCACCATAGGCATCACCGGTAGTCCGGGCCAGCGTTTCAGCCGCATTTCGTGTACCGATCATCACCTCATGACCCAGTCCGGATAACCGACCCGCGAGAGTCTGTCCGACATTGCCCGTGCCCATTACTGCGATTTTCATATGCTTATTGTTTAGTTGGTAATATTTACTACTTAAACAAATTTGAAGGGGATTGGTTGGCGGCTTAATGTCAACTTTTTGCTTCCCGAACGGCACACGCAGCATTTACCTTCCCGTACCCAAACCATTGACTGTGCCCGTTTACATACTGGCCGCGGTTAGTACCATGAATAGGATCCGGATCGGTGTCAACAATTTTATCCGCCGTGGACTCCAGGATTTCCTTTACCTGAGCGGCCTTCAGTTTGGGATTGACGGAAAGTACAAGTGCAGCGATTCCTGCAACCAGGGGCGTGGCACTCGAGGTGCCGCCAAACTGCCCGGTGTACCGGCTGTGAGCCGTGAATCCTTCGCCGTAGCTCTCATTGTCGGTTGTCCATATGCCCCGGCCGGGAACGAATTGTTGGGGATCCAGCGGATGGAAGTTATTGCTTGGTGCGCAGACGCTGATCTCATTACCCCAGTTGCTGTAGGCGGCATGCCGGTTGAGGCTTGTTGAAGCGGCTACGGCAATGACGCCGGGATGTGCCGCAATACCATTCAGGATCGGGCCCGTGGTTTTACACAAGGTTCCGTTGTATTGGAGCCAATCAAAGCCGTTCCTGTTCACCGGATCGTTTACCGGTGCATTGAAGTTAGCGGAAGCGAAGCAGATCACGCAGCCCTTGCCGCGGGGGCCGCCTTTGGCAGCAAGCCGGGTAAGAGTCTTTGAAAACATGAACGACAGGGGGGCAAATACAGGCGGAGGTCCCCAGCTGCAGGAAATTACGTCGGCATGTGCTGCTGTTTCTTCGAAGATCTCTATCAGCAGGTCGTCATCAGCGGAGAGGGGGAACCTTACCGGCATAAAGGCACAGCCGTGCGCGATACCCACCACGCCACGACCGTTGCTTTCCGCGATGGCAACTCCCGCACACGGTGTTCCGTGATAGTCCCATTCCGCGCTTTCGGGATAAGGCCTGGCATCTCCATCCACATAATCCTTTGGAAAAACCACTTTGCCTTTGCCCGTGAAATCAGGGTGACTCAAATCAAATCCATCGTCAATTACCGCTACCACGATACTTCGTTTACCGCGGGTTATATCCCAGGCGCCGGGAGCATCCACGGACGCTTCGTTTACCAGCTGCACTCCTGCCCTGGAACTTAAGTGCCACTGCCGGTTGAAATAGGGATCAGCCGGTTTGAATGCTGTAGAAAAACGGTTTACCATGTCCGGCTCAGCGGCTGCAACCAGGTCTTCGTCTGCCAGTATATTGGCAACTTTAATCGGATTTATCCCGGTGGATGTGGTGACCTGCAGCAAAAAGGTATTTTTCTCGTTTTCATATTCCCTGAGGATTTTCAGCGAGTATTTTTCCAGCAGATTATTAA
>Ga0209431_10001618_pt1 | contig 18633 bp, 18 predicted proteins | sample RifCSP13_3_FD_184021 | JGI IMG/M metagenome (GOLD analysis project Ga0209431, IMG submission 184021) | Soil microbial communities from Rifle, Colorado - Rifle CSP2_sed 13_3 (SPAdes) (version 2) | ecosystem: Environmental > Terrestrial > Deep subsurface > Rock core/Sediment | place: Rifle...
TTATGTTCGTGGAGACCCTGACGCCTCCGGATGAGACCGTCGTAAAGAACCCCGGCAGCTTGTAGGAGACCATGTCCGGCACGAAGCTGTCGTTGTTTATGACATCAGCCGTTATTATTGCGCCTACAGGAGAGCCCTTCTCGCTAAAGACAGGCGTGACCACGGTGAGCGCGATGATACCCGCGGCCTCCGGGCCGGTCTTTTCCTTCAACGGGAATATCTTCTCGAACAGGGCGTTGCCTTCGAGCTTTACCAGGCTCTCATCGAGCACCTCGGTCGCCACCTGCGGCTCCCTGGTCTCGATGGCCTTTGCGACAAGGCCGTTCAGGAGTACCCTGTCGCCGCTTAAGGGGCTGTTGGCCCTGGCGATGACCTTGCCGTCCAGATCAGTTATAACCCAGAGGTCGACATAAGGCCTCATCTGCTTCCAGGCGGACATCATGCGCCTCAGATAGTCCGTATTCCTGCCGGCAACGGAGCGCTTTATTTCTTCCATGGAGGCGGCCTGGAGCATGCCGTAGCGCATCTGCTCGCCCCTTATATAGTACTCGGTCCATGCCGCCTTCATGCCGGTCGAGACCTGCTCTCTGGCGTGCTCGATGAGCCTTGAATCGACCACCTTGTATGAAATATAGGCCAGGAGCGACATGGGCAGGAGCACGACCGAGAGGAATATCACCGTGAGCTTGAAGCCCATCGGCTTTCCGGAAAAATATCTGAGGAGAGATTTCATAATTTCCTGTATATGTTGAGTCCCCGGCCTATTGCCGCGTATTTGTGAGCGTAGCTGCTGGGCAGCACCTCGGCCTTGCCCATGACGAGCATGCCGCCGGGTTTCAGCGCGTAGTCCAGCTTCTGGAATACGCTTTCCTGAAGTGCCTTATTGAAGTATATGAAGAGGTTTCTGCAAAAAAGTATGCTGACCCCTTTTATCGAAGGGCTCTGGATGATGTCCAGCGTGCCGAACCTGATGAGCGAACGGAGGTTCATGCCGACCTTGAAAAGCCCGTCGGCCTGGACGAAGTGCTTATTCCTGAGGCCATCCGGGACGTTCGAGAGAGCCTCTTCCCTGTAGGCGGCCCTCCTGGCCTGCTCAAGGGCTTCGCAGTCTATGTCGGTCGAGAAAATGCGGGAGCCCGCGAAGATGTGGGCCGGCATCACTTCCGAGAAGAGGATGCCGAGAGAATATGCCTCCTCGCCGTAGGCGCAGCCGCAGCACCAGGCCTTTATCGGAGACCCGGAGAGCTCTGTTCTTATTATGTGCGAAAGGGACTCGAAGACCTCGGGCTCTCTGAAAAACTCGCTTACCTTGATGGTGACGGCCGAGAAAAGCCTGTAATATTCGGAAGGGTCCCGGTCAAGCAGGTCGAAATATTCGCCGTAGGAAGAAGCCTTGCCGGCATTGAGGAGCTTGGAGACCCTGCGGGAGAGGGTGGTCCTTTTATAGTTGCGGAAGTCCCAGCCCTTCTCGGCATACACCTTCTCCAGAAGGAGTGTAAGTCCATGGTCCGAGCTCCTGGAGCTCTGGCTCTGGAGGGTGCGCGCGACAACGTTCATGGCTGCATATACCCGAGGGAAAGATCGTAGCTGAAAGGGCTTATATAGCACATCTGAGTTATTTTTACAATCCCCAGTTTAGCGCGCTCTCCCGGGGACTTTCGGCCTGGCGGTCAAAACCCGCTTGAACAGGGGCTTTCTCTGGGATATTATGAATATTGGACAGGGAACGGACATGGAATCACCTCTACAGACAAAGGGGCGTCACAAATCGGATATAAATCTTTTTATCCAAGAGGTTACAGTGGAAAAAATAACTGCTGACAAGACACTCGACGCCAGGGGACTCTCCTGCCCCATGCCGTCCGTAAAGACCGCGCTTGCGCTTGAAGCGATGGGCTCGGGCCAGGTCCTCCTTGTGCTCACCGACGACCCCGTATCGAAAAAGGACCTTCCCATCTGGGCAGAGGCGACCGGGAACACGCTTCTCGGCGTAACCGAAGAGGACAGTACCATAAGCATATATCTCAGGAAGGGATAGGCGCGTGGCAAAGGCCTATCATCTTGACCTTGACAGGAGAGACCTCAAGGGCGCCGCGATCGCCCTCCTGCCCGGCGACCCCGAAAGGTCGCCGTTGATAGCGGAGGCGGTCTCAAGGGCCTATGGCTCCGCCTTCTCGCTGCTCGCGTCAAAGAGGGAGTTCACCACCTGCATCACGGAGGTCATGGGCAAAAAGGTGCTCGTGACCTCGACAGGCATCGGCGGCCCGTCGACCTCGATAGCTATCGACGAGCTTGCGCAGCTCGGCGTGAAGACCTTCATAAGGGTCGGCACGACCGGGGCCATTCAGGAACGCATCAAGAACGGAGACTGCGTCATCACGACAGGCTCTGTCCGCCTCGACGGAGCCTCGACCCACTACGCCCCTATCGAATACCCTGCCGTAGCAGATTTTTCCCTTGTCGCCGCCCTTGCAAAGGGCGCAAGAAAGGCCGGCGTCAACTATCACCTGGGCATAACCGCCTCGTCCGACACCTTCTACCCCGGCGAGGAGAGGACCGATTCGTTCATGAAATACAAGCTAAGGAGGTTCAGGGGGGCAACGGAAGAATGGCGGGCCTTGAACGTCTTGAACTACGAGATGGAGTCATCGACCCTCCTTACGGTCACATCGGCATTGGGGCTCAAGGGCGCATGCATAACCGGCGTCGTTAACAGGGGCAGCACAGGAAAGATAACTCCGCAATTATTAAAGGCGGGAACAAACAGCGCGATTAAAGCAGCGGTGGCGGCGCTTGAGTTTGTGGTGAAGGGGGAAGGGCTTTAAGAGGCATGAAATAAGTCCATCTGCTTTTTACGGGTTCAGGTTTGCAACCTGAACCCGAATATTCGTGAACGGGATTACGAACTTCAGGGTTCAATTTGAAAAATTGAGCCCGCAGCTATGCTTTTAAAATCTCACTCACTGCCAAGCTTTATCACAAGCCAGTTCTTCTCCATGAACCTGATTATGGAATACCTCCCGGAGAGCCTTCTCCCGTTGAACCTCACGGTAATCTTGTCTTTGTCCCATTCCTCGTCGATAAAGGTGCCGGCGTCCCAAATCTCCACCTTACCCGCCCCGTAGCTGCCCTCCGGTATAGTCCCTTCGAAGGCGGCGTAGTCGATTTCATGGTCCTCGACCTCGACCGCGAGCCTTTTTATGCCCGGGTTCTCGGGCAAGCCCTTTGGCACTGCCCAGCTCTTCAAGACCCCCTTGTGCTCCAGCCTGAGATCGAAATGGAGGTGTTTCGCTTCGTGCCTGTGCACCACGAATTTAAGCACCTTTTTCAAGTCAAGCCCCCTTGTTGACAGTTTCCATTACCATGCTATTTTCAGATTATACCTCTTTATGGCTGATTCCACAAAGCCATGCAAAGGAAAAAAGAATGCATAAAACGATAATAGCCGTTGCCGTCATGTTTTTAGCCTTGACAGCTGGCTGCGCCCCGGTCATCTCAAAGGATACGCTCAAGACGGTCGACCGCGACATCCGGTTCCAGGATGTAGTGAAGGACCCCGGCGCGTTCACGGGCAGGTCGGTCGCCTTCGGAGGGACAATAATGGACACCGAGAACCGGGAGGGAACGACGGTCATAGAGGTGCTCCAGGAGGGGCTCAATTCCCAGCTAAGGCCCGTGGCGCCGGATGAGTCTGCCGGAAGGTTCCTGGCGGAGCTGGAAGGATTCAGGGACCCGGCCATATACGCGCCAGGGAAAGGCATTACGATAGCCGGGGAGATTACCGGGACCGAGAGGAGAAAACTTGGAAAAGGGAGCTACAATTACCCGGTCATAAAGACCAGAGAGCATTACCTGTGGGAGAGGCGGGGCTATGACCCTGAGCCGAGGATAGGCATAGGAATAGGGCTCGGCTATTGGCATATAGACTGAGCAGTTCTTTTGACCTGGCAGGCTGCTACAGGACCGTGCCATCCCTTTCGACCGTATCGAGGAAGGCCTCGACCACATCGGGGTCGAACTGGGTGCCGGAGCAACGTTTCAGCTCGGCTACGATAACCTCAAGGGGCTTGCCCTGCCTGTAGGGCCTGTCCGCGCTCATCGCGTCCACGGTATCGGCAACGGCCAGTATGCGCGCCATCAGCGGTATGTCGCCGCCCCTGATCCCGTCAGGATAACCCGAGCCGTTGAAGGTCTCGTGGTGGTGTTTTATGGCAGGCACTATGCGCTGGAGCTGCCTTATGGGCGCGAGTATGTCAGCGCCCTTCTGCGGGTGCTTCTTTATCATATTGAACTCTTCTTCGGTGAGTTTGCCCGGCTTGTCGAGTATGGCCTCATAAGTGCCGAGTTTGCCGATGTCGTGCAGGCGGCCGGCGAGTTCGAGGACGTTGAGCTCGTCTTCGGTAAAGCCCATGTGCCTGCCGATGTCCAAGGCGTACTTCGTGACCCTGTCCGAGTGTCCTTTTGTCCACGGGCTCTTGGCGTCGATGGCCTCCGAAAGGGTCCTCACTGTGCCCAGGAAGAGCTCTCCCAGGTCGCTCACCAGCCTCGCGTTCGCGAGCGCGACTCCTATCTGGTAGGCCAGCTTTTCTATTATCGAGAGGTCGTCCGAGGTAAACGCGGCCTTCCTCTTGGCCCCCACTGAAAGCACGCCCACGACCTCCCTCCTGACGGCAAGAGGCACCCTCAGATGCGAAAGGAAGCCCTGTTTGAAAAGGTTTTCTTCAAAAGGCAGACGGTCGCACTCGGAGAGGTCGGGCACGAACTGGGGTCTGCCTGTCTTGAGCAGCTCTGTCGCGGTAGTTTCGGAAAACTCGACCAAAGAGCCTTTTTCGATCGAGATGCCGAAACCGGCTTCATAGATGAACCCGCCTTTCTCGCGGTCTACAAGGGCGACGGTCGCCCTGTCGCAGGGGACCACCCTCGAGACCATCCTCGCGGCTATCTCGAGTATCTCCTTGGACTCAAGCGTCGAAAGGATGGACTTGTCTATCTCGTTCATGGTCTTTATGGTCTCTACCTTCCTTGAAAGGTCCAGCGTCTTGTCGATGGATTCCTGGTAGAGCCTGGCCTCGTCGAGGGCCGTGGAGACCTGGTACGAGATGCCGCCGAGCACTTCGGCGTCCCTTTCAGTCATGCCGTGCTCGTACTTCTGCCTGCTCCCCGTGTAGACGCAGAACAGGAGGCCGAGCCACTCGTCTTTTCTTATGAGCGGGATAAGTATCAGAGTATCAAGTCCGGGTATCCATTCAAAGGCCTTGCGGACAGCCGGGTCATCCGCGGCCCTGATGAGCGCCGGGGCTCTCTCATGGAGAGCCTTTTTTATGAACGGCTCTCCCGGCTTCAAGGAGCTTATGCTGAACACAGGCGCCGCCTCGGGCGCAAGCCCCTTTTGCATCGACGGCTGAAACGACTTGCGTTCCCTGTCCCAGATAAAGGAGAGGCAGGAATCCGTTTCCATTATCTTGCCGAGGCTGCCGACCACATGTTCCATCAACTTGTCGATGTCGGTAGTATGGGCGGTCGCAAATGAGATGGCCAGGAGGTGCTTGGAAATTTCCATCTCCTCCTTCATCCTCTGCGAAGTCTCCTTTACCTTGCTGAAAAGCCTCGCGTTCCTGATATAGACGGCCGTCTGGTTCGCAAAGGTCTGGAGGAACGGGACCTCCTTTTCCGGGAACTCGTTTTTTGTGCTGTAGACGCTCAGGACACCAATCGGCTTGCCTGCCTCGATAACCGGCAAAGCGGCGGACGACCTGCACCCGCGCCTGAACGCCTCCTGACCCCAGGCGGACCTTTCTTCTCCGGATATGTTGTTGAGCGTTGCAGGCTTCAAGCTGTTTAACGCCATGCTGACCTGGTTATCTGCATGCCGATCTCCGTCAAAGGCTGCCTTTATGGGCGCGAGGGACTGATCAAAGCCAGCCTGGGCCTTCGGGATCACTTTCATGGGGTCGTGTTCCAGTAGCCCTATCCATGCCATCCTGAAACCGAACCTTACGGCGGTCTCGCAGATCCTCTTGAGCCTGAATTCGAGGTCCAGCTCGGTCATGCCCTGGGAGAAATCGAAGAGCGCCCTCTCCCTCTCCGCGTTCCTCTTCTCCTCTGTTATGTCCTTCATGACATGTATGGAGGTGGCATTCCCGCCGCTTATAGGGTAGAAGTTCACCTTGTAGACCCGGTCCATCTCCGGTATCGCGACTTCCTCAGTCCCGAAGGCCGGCAATATTCCTGCCACCTTTTCCACGCAGGTCCTGAACGGCCCGCTCATCCCGGGGAATACCTCGTAGTACGGCTTGCCGATTATCTCTTTGAAAGGCAGGCCCGAGACCGCCTGATAGGCCCGGTTGCACTTCAATATCTTCATCTCGCCATCGTGTATGAATATGGGGTCGAGGATGCTGTCGAATGTCGCCTCCCATTCCTGCTTCGATATCAGTAGCCCTTCGGCATAGGCGTTGTTGTCCTCGAGGAGATAGAGCATGGCCCTGCGGGTCTTCTCGAATTCCCGCTCCCTCTCCCTGGCCTTTGCGAGCTCTTCCTTAAGCCTCTCTATCTCGGCAAGGAGCCCGTCCTTGCGCGCAAGGTTGTCCATCAGCCCTTCTCCTTAGGAAGCCTTCCTGCCCAGCAATTTCTCAAGCGCTGCCACCTGGTCCTTGAGCTCCTTTATCCTGAACTCCCGCTCGACGGTAGCCTTCCTGAAACGCTCAAGCTCGTCTACCCGCTCCCTCAACGCCTCCTCGGCTGTCTTCCGGTCGGTTATGTCCTCGCCCGAGCTTATGGCTGCGACGATATTTCCTGATGAGTCCCTGAGCAGTGCGTTGTGCCAGGCTACGACCCTCTCGGAGCCGCCCTTTGTAATTACGGCGCACTCTGCATACTCGAAGCCGCGTTCACCTGAGAAAAGGCCCCTGAAGCATTCCCTCGACTCTTCCCTCTTCTCGTCAGGGATATAGTTTTCAAACCAGTTAATGCCTTTTACCCTGCCCTCATCGCACCCGAGCACTTCGCAGCCCTTTTTGTTGATGCTCGCCACGGTGCCGTCGGGCTTCAATACCAGGAATATGACGCCCGCCATTTCGAAGTAGGTCTCGGCGAGCTCCTTTTCCCTCCTGTAATGGCGCTCGCTCCGAAGGAGATCTTCCTTTGTGGTCCTCAATCTTGTTATTATATTCTGGGTATAAAAGCCGAACCCAATGATGAGCAAAATTGCAACAAGCCTCATCCAGAACTCGTTGGGGTCTGAAGGGAAGAGGTTCTCAAGCAGGTCTTTGGCCGGGTCGAAGAAGAAGTAGTGCGCGAAGGTCTCGGTTAACCAGAAGAGGAACGCCAATATGAAGCCGGTTAAGCTCAGCCTGCCGAAAATGTGATTTACATTTTTCAAAGGCATCTGCATTTACTTATGAATTATATGTACCTTATACAGGAAAGTGCCTTGAATATCAAGGTTTTTTGATTTCGGGCTGGATCAGGGAGAGTGGGTCCGGGATGGGTATTGCTTATTATATCAGGTCAGGGGAAAAATCGCTTGCCGCCGGGCGGCATTCCTTCATGCCTTTACGGATGCGAGCCTCTTTTTCATCTCGCCTATCGTAGCGCCGTAGTCAGGGGTGGAGAATATCCCGGAGCCCGATACGAAGACATCGGCCCCCGCGGACGCGACCTCTGCTATGTTGCCGGCCTTTATTCCGCCGTCCACCTCGAGTTCTATGTTTCTGCCCGAGGCCGCTATCATCCCGCGCACCGTCCTTATCTTTGCGAGGCTCGAAGGGATAAAGCCCTGGCCGCTGAAGCCGGGGTTGACGGACATTACGAGTATCAGGTCCGCGTCGTCCATTATGGCCTCCAGGGCGCTCGCGGGCGTGCCCGGGTTGAGCGATACGCCTGCCTTGAGTCCGTGCCCCTTTATTGCCTGCACCGTCTTGTGCAGGTGCCTGGTAGCCTCGACATGGACCGTGATGATGGAACTTCCTGCCCTGGCGAACTCGTCAATATATCTCTCAGGCTCCTCGATCATGAGGTGCACGTCAAGGGGTAATCCGGTCCCCCTTCTTATGGCCTCTACGACAAAGGGCCCTATGGTTATGTTCGGCACGAACCTGCCGTCCATTACATCGACATGGACGTAGTCGGCCCCGCCATCTTCCAAGGCCTTGAGCTCAAGGCCGAGAATGGTGAAATCAGCTGAAAGTATCGATGGGGAAATCTTCATTGAGCCGCCTCGAATACGGATGAATTGAGGCTCAATTTTTAACAGATTTACTCTCCATTGTCCATCATTTAATCAGCAGTAGAGAGGGCTTTTGCACTGCAGCACCTGCTCGGCCCTTGTTCCCGACCTGTAGACGGTTATTCCCTTGCAGCCGAGCCTCCACGCGGCCATGTATGCCTGCCTTACCTCTTCGACAGTCGCCTCGGGCGGAAGGTTTATGGTCTTCGATACCGCGTTATCGGTATATTTCTGAAAGGCGGCCTGCATCTTTATATGGTCCTCCGGCAATATCTCGTAAGCGGTAACGAACACATCCTTTATATGCTCCGGCACCTCGTCCCTGTCCTTTATGTCACCGCCCCTTGATATGTGCTCTATGAGGCTTTCGTTGTAAAAACCCTCTTCCTTTGAGACCTCGGCGACAAGCGGGTTCACCTCGGGGATCTGCACGCCGTTCAATACCTGCCTTACGTAGCTCAAGGAAAAGAACGGCTCTATACCCGAGGAGCATCCGGCTATGATGCTCAGCGTTCCCGTAGGCGCTATGGTGGTGACCGTGGCGTTCCTCACCGGCAAAGCGCCCGGAGCGTCGAATACGCTCCCCCTTATGTTGGGGAAGGGGCCTCGCTCTGTTGCCAGCAGCCGGGAGGTCTCCCACGCCTTTTCGCTTATGAACCGCATGAGCTCCCCGGCAAACCGGTTGCTTTCATCGCTACCGTACCTCATCCTGAGGCGCACCAGCAGGTCCGCGAAGCCCATGACACCCAGGCCTGTCTTCCTGTTGCCCTTTGCCATCGCGTCTATCTCGGCGGTCGGGTACTTGCTCATCTCTATGACATTGTCGAGGAACCGGACGGCCAGAGCGACGGCGCTGCCGAGCTTTTCCCAATCCATCGACCATCCGCCGTTTTCCTTCACCATCCTGCCGACGTTTATAGACCCCAGGTTGCAGGGCTCGTAGCTCAAGAGCGGCTGTTCGCCGCAGGGATTGGTCGCCTCGAAATGCCCGAGGTGAGGCGTCGGGTTTGCCTTCTCTATCCTGTCGATGAAGATCAACCCCGGCTCGCCGCTCTTCCACGCGCACTCGGCTATGACCCGGAATACCTCCCTTGCCCTGAGCCGTCCGGCAGCCCTCCCCGTCCTCGGGTTTACGAGCGCGTATTCGCCGTCCTCTTCCAGGGCCTTCATGAACGGATCAGTAACAGCCACCGACAGATTGAAATTCGTGAACTCAGCCGGGTCTTCCTTGACCGTTATGAACTGAAGTATGTCAGGGTGGTCGACTCTGAGGACGCCCATGTTTGCGCCCCTCCTGGCGCCGCCCTGCTTTATGGCCTCTGTGGTCGAATTGAAGACGCGCATGAAGGAGACCGGGCCGCTTGCAGAGCCGCCGGTCGAGCTTACGATGTCATCCGAGGGCCTGAGCCTTGAAAATGAAAAGCCGGTGCCGCCGCCGGACTGGTGGATGAGCGCGGTGTTCTTTACGGATGTGAATATGGAATCAAGGGAATCTTCTACCGGAAGGACAAAACAGGCGGCAAGCTGCTGGAGCCGCCTGCCGGCGTTCATGAGGGTTGGTGAGTTGGGCAGGAACTCTAAAGACGACATTACGCGAAAGAACTCTTCCTCAAGCCCCTTTACCGCGCCCGGAGAGCCGAAGAGGGACTCGGCCTGGGCGACATTGGCCGCTACCCTGCGGAACATCTCCTCCGGGGTCTCGACAACCCTGCCCGATTCGTCTTTTTTGAGGTATCGCCTTTCGAGAACGGTGATCGCGCCTGGGGAGAGCCTGAGAGCCATCGGCACCTCGTTCCATCTGGTTATAAAACGAGTCTATCAGCACCGGGGCCGGGGCGCAACCGGCGTCCAAGGCCCTAACAGGTCTTGCAGGTCTGCTGTTCTTTTTTGAGTTCGGTTATCGCAAGCAGTAGCTGCTCTTCGCTTATCATGCCGTGGTGCGCGTAGAGCAGCATGCCGTCCTTGCCGATGAAGTAGGTACGGGGCATGAAGTTTATCTGGTAGTCGCGCATTATCTGCCCGGTCGCGTCAAAGCCGGTGGGGAATGTCAGGCCGAACTTCCTTACGAACATCCTGGCGTTCGCCTCCGTGTCGTCGACCGCTATTCCGACGAACTTCACGCCGTCGTTTTTAAACTCGGACCAGGCGCTCTCGAATTCCGGGGCCTCCATCCTGCACGGGCCGCACCAGCTGGCGAAGAAGTTGACGACGACGAGAGAGCCCTTCATATCATCGAGGCTCAAGTCTTTCCCGTCAAAGGTCTTTATCCTGAAACCGGGGGCCTTTACCGGAACGGCAGGGGCAGACTCGGCAGCAGGCCGCGGCGCGGCGGGCGCCGCCTCTTTTTTCTCCTCTTTACTGCATGCGCTCAGAAAGAATACAGCGGCAATAAACAGGAAAGGTGTAAAAAGGCCGCGAAGGCCCGTTGAAAGCGACATTTTCAAATCCCCGTTCTTTTCCGGTATTTTAACCGCTCTCAGGTATATTTACAAGAAAAAGGCAAAAAGAAAGGGCAGGCCGCAAGGCCTGCCCTTTCTGATATTATTGGGAAATTCTTTGAGAACCTGTCAGGCTGCTCAAAAAGCTCCAGATGCGAGGCCCCGGTTAAATCGGGGAGCGAGGAATGAGGCGTACTCTTTACTGTACGCCGCAGTGACGAGCTTTGAGGCCAACAAAGCAGATGGATTTTTTGAGCGGCCTATAGGGCTTTTTCGATGAGCTCCTTGATCTGGTTCTTCGGCACCGCGCCGACGAGCTGGTCCACGACCTTGCCGCCCTTGAATAATATAAGCGTCGGGATGCCTCTTACGCCGTACCTGCCAGGGGTGGCCGGGTTGTCGTCCACGTTCATCTTGGTGACCCTTATCCTGCCGGAGTACTCCTGGGCCATCTCATCGACGATGGGAGCGATAGCCCTGCACGGCGCGCACCAGCTTGCCCAGAAATCGACGAGCGCAGGCACTTCGGATTTGAGCACCATTGTCTCGAAGGTGGAATCTGTAACGTTTGTTATATTCTCGCCCATTTCTATTTACCGCTCCTTTCAGGCATTGAATAGCAGTCTCTCTGGAGGCCATAAACCCCGGATTTAACGCTGAGTCCTTGTAAATCCTGTATGAAATATAATGCAATGGCCCGGGTGTGTCAACCAATTTGTCCCCCCTGACAGAGATATGCCGGCGTCAGTCCATAAATAGCTCCTCAGGGCATCTTTTCTCGACCCGCCGCGCTTTTAGGCTTGACAGCAAAATGCCTTTTGGTGAAAATATAGCGACCATGAAGGACGAAGCACTTCTACAATCGCTCGAAGACGCCGCAGCGCGGCTCTCGATAAAACTCTCGTACGAGGAGCTCAGGAAAGGGGAGGTCGCCTCACACGGCGGCATCTTCTGGCTCAGAGGCGAGAGGAGGATCATTATCCACAGGGGCCTGCCCGCAGCCGAAAGGATAGAGGTGCTCACGGATATCCTTTCCGGAGTGGACTTCTCAGGCATTCACCTCTTGCCCGAGGTCAGGGAGAGGCTTGAAAAATCCGCCGAGAAGAAGGCGCCCCAGGCTCTCGAAGCCTGAAAACGCCATGATTTGACAAGACGATCCCGGAACCGCTGACCGCTCCAGCTCTTTCTTTTTCGCGCCATCTTCCTTAAAAACAGCCGGGCATATTGACCGCGACCCCATAACTCCGGGGCCGGTTTCAATTGACTCTGGACCTTGCAAATGCTACTATAACAAACGGCAGAGTAGCCGTTTCATAGTGCCGATTACGTGCAGGGCCGGGGTTCCACAACCGCCATACGGGGATGTTTATGGCGACAGCAAGGCCTCAAACGCCGCAGAACAACGGGCGCACAGGGCCGCGGAGATAAGCCGTGAAAGATTCAGCCTATTTCAAGAAACTGATACTCCCCGCCTTTGCGGCGGCGCTCCTGGTGCCTTCCTTCTCTACGAAGGCCCCTGCCAGGGAGACCGGCAAAAAGGTGATCGGCAGCCCCATAAACAGGGGCGACGCCTATTACTACTTCACAGCCGCCCAGATGCTGAAGAAGAGCGGCAATGTCGCCGGCGCAATCGACTTTTACAAGCGCGCGATAACCCTCGACCCTGACTCAGCCGAGCTCTACTCTGACCTGGGCAGCCTGTATATGACCTCCGGCGACCTTGAGTCCGCAAAAAAAGAGCTCGAGACCGCGATAAAGAAGGACCCTGCCCAGGCAAAGCCCTATTCGTACCTGGCCGAAATATTCACGGCCCTGAAGGACGAGAAGGCAGCTGTGGCCAATTACGCCAACGCCATCGAGCTCGACCCTGAGAACGCGAAGAACTACCTTATGCTCGGCTCGATGTATGCCAAGACCAAGCAGTACGACAAGGCCGTCGAGGTCCTGAAAAGGCTCCTCTCGGTCAACCCCGACTCTGTAATGGCGTATTATTACCTGGCCAAGACCGAGTTCGACAGGACCAATTACCCGGCCGCGGCCGAATATTACAAACAGGTGTTGAACATCAACGCGGGCTTCGGCACCGTATACTTCGAGCTCGGCATTACCTACGAGCTGGACAAGAAGACGGAGAAGGCCATAGAGAGCTACGCCACCGGGCTCAGGCTCATGCCCCACGACGCCGGCATGATAACCAGGCTCGGCACGCTCTACATACAGCAGAACAGGCTTGACGAGGCCCTCGAGCAGTTCAAGGCCCTTGAGAAGAACGACGAGACCAGGCTTGACGCCATGGTCAAGATAGGCCTCATATATTTCGAGAAGAAGAGCTACGACGACGCCGTCTCCAAGTTCAAGGACGTGCTCACCTCCAACCCGGATTTCCACAGGGTCCGCTACTACCTCGGGACCACCTACGAGGAGAAGGGCGACCTGGCGGGCGCGGCCACTGAGTTCAGCAAGATACCCGAGAAGGACACGAGCTTCATAGACTCCAAGATACACCTCGCCTACATATACGAGCGCCAGGGCAGGCTGGACAACACCATATCCGAGCTCAAACAGGCGATCCAGGCCAGGGGCGAAAGCGTTGAGCTTTTGCGCCTCCTTGCCACCATATACCGGGACGCGAAGAGGTATACCGAGTCCATAGAGACGCTGGAGAAGGCCACCCTGATAAAGCCAAAGGACCCTGAGCTCTTCTTCCTGCTCGGCGTGCTCTATGACGAGGCCAAGGCAAATGATAAGGTCATCGAGACCATGTACAAGGTCCTGGACCTCGACCCGCTCCACGCGAACGCGCTCAACTACATCGGCTACTCCTACGCTGAAAAGGGAGTGATGCTGGACAAGGCCGAGGAGCTCTTGAAGAAGGCCCTCGATATAAAGCCCGATAGCGGGCACATACTCGACAGCCTCGGCTGGGTCTACTTCAAGAAGGGCGATTTCGACAAGGCCATAGTCGAGCTCGAAAAGGCCTTGCAGCTCCTTCCGGAGGACCCGGTCGTGATAGAGCACCTCGGGGACGCATACTTGAAGTACAATGAAAAGCAGAAGGCCCTTTCCGCCTACGAATCGGCTGTGCGCGTGAACCCGGGCAGCACGGAACTCCAGGACAAGCTCGAGAAGCTCAGGGACGAGTTCAAGGCCAGCAAGTGAGGCGGTCCCTTTTAGCCGTCTGCAGCTTCCTCATAGCCGTAACAGGCTGCGCCGGCATCAAACCGCCAAAAGAACTGCCCCCTCCGGGCCGCGTGCCTTCCTCCATAAGGGCCCAGGCCGTAGTCGAGATCAAAAGGCTCATCCCCGTAAGCGGCAGGGCCAATGTAATAGCGAAAAGCCCGGCGTCATTCAGGATAGAGGTCTTCGGCCCGTTCGGCCAGACCGCCGCCCTCCTTTCAAGCGACGGCGAGACGACCTACGTACTTACTGAAAAAGGCATAGAGGAGTTCCGCAAGGGGGATGCCGATGTCCCTTACTCCCTCGCGCCCGAGGACATAACATCCCTTCTCATAGGCGGCACCACGGCCGGGACGCAGGCCCTGGCCGGGGCGGACATCCGCAGGGACGACGCGGGACGGCTGAAGTCGTTTTCAAAGGCGACCCCGGGTAAAGAGGACCTCAATGTCTCGCTTGACGACTACAGGGACGTCGCCGGCGCCCACATACCCTTCATCATAACTATCGAAAACGGAAAGAGAAAAATCGAAATAAAGTACAAGGCCGTCGAAGTCGACCCGGATATCGACGACGGCGTCTTCAAGCCGGATACGGCTGCGGCCGAGGAGGTTAAATAAATTGACTAAAAATGCCTGTTATGGTATAAAGGTTATACTTTTCCCCACTCATCTTCTAAAAGGCTTTCATGTCTAAAACTATTGCCGACATCTTTAAAACTGGAGAACTCGCCGTTTACCCTGCCCATGGCGTTGGAATGATACTGGGCGTGGAGACGCGGGAGGTGTCGGGACTGCATAAGAACTTCTACATAATAAAGATTCTCGACACAGAAGCCACCATAATGGTCCCCACCGATACGGCCGCCACTGTCGGTCTCCGGAAGATAGTAAAAAAATCGATGGTCCCCAAGATATACGACATATTGAAGGACCGCTCCGAGGTCTGCCTCGACAACCAGACCTGGAACCGGAGATACAGGGAGTACACCGACAAGATAAAGAGCGGCTGCGTAATGGAAGTAGCAAGAGTGCTGCGCGACCTTTATCTCCTTAAATATGACAAGGAACTCTCGTTCGGCGAGCGCAGGATGCTCGATACCGCAAAAAACCTTCTCGTAAAAGAGCTCTCCATCGCCAGGAACGTAAAGGAAGAGAAGGTCGAAGAGGAGCTTGTCCGGCTGATGCAGCGGTGAAGGGGGACGCTCGATGTATCTCCTGATGCGCACCCTGCTTGTCCTGTTTGCCTCTGCCAGCGGCTATCTCATAGTTCTCCAGATAGCCGGTGAAAGCCCTCTCGTCTACGCAGGCCTCGTAAGCGGCCTCCTGATCGCAGTCCTCGCCATCTTTTTCGAAAAACGCATAAGGAGCACCCCGCTCCGGATCGTCCTCGGCGGCGCCATCGGCCTTATCCTCGGTCTTACCGTAGCTAACCTCCTCACCTATCCCCTGATGCTCAATTACAAGAGCGAGTACTTCGTTCTCGCCATCTATCTCATCACCAGCATCATAATCGGCTACCTGGGCCTGTCCATCGGCATGAGAAAGGGAGACGAATTCGACTGGCACAAGGCCATCGCCATCTTCACCGAGCACCAGAAGGGCGTGCATGAGAAGCCCAAGACCGCGGCGAGGCCCCTTGTCATAGACACGAGCGTCATAATAGACGGCAGGATAGCCGAGGTCTGCGAGACGGGCTTCATAGACGAGAGGCTCATCGTCCCGCAGTTCGTGCTCCAGGAACTGCAGCACATAGCCGACTCGTCCGACCCGGTCAAAAGGGCAAGGGGCAAGCGCGGCCTGGATGTATTGAAGCAGATACAGGCAAACAACAAGACCATAGTCGAGATAACCGAAAAGGACTTCCCCGAGATAAAAGAGGTGGACACCAAACTCGTCGCGCTGGCGAAGGACCTCTCGGGCAAGATACTGACCAACGACGCCAACCTCAACAAGGTCGCCGAGCTCCACGGCGTAAAGGTGCTGAACCTCAATAAACTCGCAACCGCCATGAAGCCCGTTGTGCTCCCCGGAGAGGTGATGAACATCCTCGTCTTGAAGGAAGGGAAGGAACACGGCCAGGGCGTGGGCTATCTCGAGGACGGCACCATGGTCGTCATAGACAACGCAAAAGAGCACGTGGGCAAGACAATAGACGTAACCATAACCAGCGTGCTGCAGACCACCGGCGGCCGCATGATATTCTCGAAGGTCAGGGAAGACCTCCGCAAGGCCGCGTTCCAGTAACTCTCCGCCCTCATCGCTCTAACAGGATGTTGAAAAAGTCCGTCCTGGACTTTTTCAACCACGACTTGGCCGAAGTGAATTCGTCCAAGTCTTACAAATTGCTCGACTTTTCAAGTCTCACAATTTGGCAATCCGTCCATGGTTTGCCTTAGCAGGCTGTTTTTCAACAGCCTGCCAAAAATCCCTTTAAATAGCCGCTGAATCATATTAAACTTGTCCTCGCGGCTCATTTGCGCATTTTATCCATGAACATACAGAAGGAACGGAAGAGGACTGTCGCCATAATACCGTCTGCCGGCATGGGCAGGAGGATGGGCTCTCAGAAGAAGAACTACCTTGAGATCCTCGGCTCTCCTGTGCTTGCGAGGACCCTGGAGCCGTTCGAAGCCTCCGCAATGGTCGATGCAATAATCATCGTCGTGCCTCCGGGGGACGAGGGGTTCTGCAGGGAAAAGATAGTAGACGCGTATGGCTTCAAAAAAGTAATTGATGTCGTCGGCGGCGGCAGGGAGCGGCAGGACTCTGTCGAGAACGGCCTGAAGGCGGCTCAAGGGGAATACGGCATAGTTATCGTCCACGACGGGGCAAGGCCGCTTGTGACCATTGATATCATAGAGGACGCAATAAAGGCCGCAGCGGAGGACGGCGCCGCCATCGCCGGTGTGAGAGTAAAGGACACCATCAAGGAGACGAGCGCGGGTTTCGTGAGGGCGACCCTTAACAGGGAGGCCCTCCTTTCAGTGCAGACCCCCCAGGCCTTTCAAACGGAAGTGCTCAAAGAGGCCTTCAGAATGGCGCGGGAAGCAGGCTTTCAGGGCACTGACGAAAGCTCGCTCGTCGAGAGGACCGGACAGGCCGTTCGCGTCGTGGAAGGCTCGTACGAGAACATAAAGATAACGACGCCCGAGGACCTGGCAGTCGCTGAATGCATATTGAAGAAGAGGAAGAATCTCTCATGAGGATAGGTTTCGGATACGACGTACACAGGCTCGTCGAGAACAGGTTGCTCATACTCGGGGGCGTCGTCGTGCCCTTTGAAAAGGGGCTGCTCGGCCACTCTGACGCGGATGTCCTTCTGCACGCCGTTATAGACGCCCTCATCGGCGCGGCCGGGCTCGGAGACATCGGCAAGCACTTTCCGCCGACGGATGACAGGTGGAAGGACTCATCGAGTGTTGACCTCCTTGCGAGGACTTCGGCCCTGCTCGATGAAAAGGGCTTATCAATAGGCAATATCGATTCGACGATAGTCGCTCAAGCCCCCAAGCTCCTCGGATATATCCCGGAGATGGTGAAGAACATCGCCCGCGTACTCAAATGCGATGAGGCGCGCGTGAACGTAAAGGCAAAGACGGAAGAGGGCATGGGCTTCACCGGCAGCGGCGACGGCATAAGCGCGTACGCGGTCGCGCTCGTAACCGGAAAACAGGGCTGATGGGAATAGTGCGGACAAGGTTCGCTCCGAGCCCCACAGGCCCGCTCCATCTGGGTAACGCCAGGACGGCGCTTTTCAATTACCTCTTCGCTCGCCGCAATAACGGCAGCTTTATCCTGCGAATAGAGGACACCGACAGGGCCAGATCGACCGACGAGTTCGAGAGGGCCATATACGATGACCTCATGTGGCTCGGTCTTGTTTGGGACGAAGGGCCGGACATTGGCGGGGCCTTCGGGCCGTACAGGCAATCAGAGCGGCTTAAACTGTACGCCGAAGAGGCCGAGAGGCTTATTTCAGAGGGCAAGGCATACAGGTGCTATTGCACCAGGGAGCGGCTTGAAGAGCTGAAGGCTGCCCAGGCAGCCGCGGGCAAGCCGTCGCGTTATGACAACAGGTGCCGTGACTTGAAGCCCGTTGACGCGCCCCCCGGCGTGCCGGGCGTCATCCGCTTCAAGGTGCCTGTAAAGGAAGTCCTTTTCATGGACGGGGTGCACGGGCTCCTGAGCTTTGACAGCCGCACCCTGGGCGATTTCGTTATAATGGGCTCTGACGGGATAGCGGCCTATAACTTCGCGGTCGTCTTGGACGACGCCCGGATGGCTGTGAGCCATGTCATACGGGGCGACGACCATATCTCCAATACTCCGAGGCAGGTGCTGCTATTCGAGGCGCTCGGCTTGAAGACTCCCCTGTTCAACCATGTTCCGCTTGTCATGGGGCCTGACAAGACCCCGTTGAGCAAGCGCCACGGCGAGTTCTCCTTGAAGGGGCTACGCGACGAAGGATACCTTCCCGAAGCTATCGTCAATGCCGTTGCCAGGCTGGGCTGGAACCCCGGCGAAGGGATCATGGGCCTTGATGAGTTATCTGACGCGTTCTCGATAGATAAGCTCTCAAAATCCGCTTCGGGCTTTGATGAGGGCAGGCTCAAGTCATACAATAAAGACGCGATACAGATAAAGAGCTCAAAAGAGCTCTCAATCCTGATGGGATTGAACACCGAGGCCGCCGGTCTCATAGACGCGCTCAAGGGGAATGCGTCCACCTTACGAGAGCTTGAGACCCTCTTAAGGCCCTTTATAACAGGGCCTTCACCCGGACCAACTGAGT
>Ga0209431_10001621_pt1 | contig 18627 bp, 18 predicted proteins | sample RifCSP13_3_FD_184021 | JGI IMG/M metagenome (GOLD analysis project Ga0209431, IMG submission 184021) | Soil microbial communities from Rifle, Colorado - Rifle CSP2_sed 13_3 (SPAdes) (version 2) | ecosystem: Environmental > Terrestrial > Deep subsurface > Rock core/Sediment | place: Rifle...
GCCGTTACGACCTGCACAACGTCAAAACCGTGCTGCGCGGGCTGGTGCGGCAAGTGCCCGCCAGCGAAATCCTCGCCAGCACCCTGCCCATCGGCGAACTGCGCCCGGTAGACCTGTCCGAACTGGCCCGTTCTCAAAACTTTCGCGCCGCAATTGATTTGCTGGCCACATGGGCCGCGCCGTTGTCGCAGCCCTTGCTCGAACTCCGTGCGCGACGGCGGGGGGAAGGTGTGGAGGTGTCGGAACTGGAATTAGCTCTGGATCGCTGGCACGTGCACACGGCGATGCAGGCGGCGCGCGAGGCGGACGAAGAGGGGAGGACGCTGTTCGAGGCGCTCAGGCTGGAGGCCGATGTGACGAACATCATGACGGCCTTGCGCCTCGGCAGCGTCGCCGATGCCGCGCTGACTCTGCGCGAGCGTTTCGGCGCAGACGACCTCACGGCGCTTTTTGTCGATCCCGGTCACGTCCGGTTTGGGCTGTTGACCGAAGCCGTTCGCAAATCATCGGTTGGGGAAGCCGTGAGCGTGCTGGTCGGGACGCCTTATGGCCCGATACTGGCCAGCGCCATGCAAGGCTACAGCGCCACGGGTCGCCTGAGCATTTTCGAGCGCGCGCTGGCGCGGCGACAGCTCCGGCACGCCGCCGGTCTGTGCGCGCGTGACCCGCTCGGTATTGGCGTGCTGGTAGGCTACGTTGCGCTCAAGACCAATGAAGTCGCAAACCTGCGCGCGATTGCGCAGGGACTCATGCTGGGGGAGAAACCGGAACGCATCCGCGCCGAGTTGATGTTCGTGGACTGATCTTGGATTTGGAGATTGGCTAGTCATGAGTCGTCTGCTGGTCGTCACCCGCCCCTCCCTCGTTCCGGGCTTCCACCTCGCCGGAGTGGAAGCCTTCCCCGCCGAAGATGTGGAGGCGGCCCAGCGGCTGATCGCCGAGTGGCTGGACACGAACGAAGCCGGGCTGCTCGCCGTGGACGACGGACTGCTGGCCGGATTCGATCCCGGTTTTCGGCGCAGGCTGGAGGCCGCCGACCGATTACCCCATCTCGCTATCCCCGGCGGGGAGCCGCTGGGGCCGGCCGGTTCGCGCCGCAGGCAGATCGCCGAGTTGATTCGGCGGGCGATTGGGTTTCATATTACGTTTCGGGAGGAACAAGGCGGTTGACGGCATCTGGCTTATCGCTTATGGCGCTGCCAATCGTTTCTTCGATTGCCGTGTGCGCTGCATTGTGGAAGTCACGCCAGGGCGACTGCTGTTTTGGTGAAGAGAGGGCCTTATGAACGAATGGCCGAAGGGTCGGAAAGGAACGGTCATCCGCGTGGCCGGGCCAGTGGTGGGAGCCGTTGGCTTGGAAGACGTGCGCCTCTACGACGTGGTGCGCGTGGGCGAGCTGGGCCTGATCGGCGAAGTGATCCGGCTCCACGGCGATCTCACTACGGTTCAGGTATATGAGGACACCAGCGGGCTGAAGGTGGGTGAACCGGTGCTCAACACCGGCCTGCCGCTCGTCGCCGAGCTCGGGCCCGGTCTGCTCGGGCGCGTCTACGACGGACTGCAACGACCGCTGGTGGATCTGGCCGCCGCGACGGGGAACTTCCTCGAGCGCGGCGTGGCGGCCTCGGCGTTGCCGCAAGAGAAACGCTGGCTCTTCACCCCGCGCGTGAAGGTCGGGCAGCGCGTGGGGCCGGGCGATGTGCTCGGGATTGCGCCGGAGAGCCGGACGATTGAGCACCGCGTGCTCGTCCCGCCGGATGTGCACGGGCGCATCGTCGCTGCACGCGAGGGCGAGTTCACCGTGCAGGAGCCGGTCGTCGTGCTCGACGTCGAGAGCAACGGGCAGGCGGGTCGGCGTGAGATCACGCTCGTTCAAAAGTGGCCGGTGCGTAAGCCGCGTCCCTATCAGGCCAAACTCGACCCCGATCAGCCCCTCATCACCGGGACGCGCATCATTGACGCATTCTTCCCCGTGGCCAAAGGCGGCGCGGCCATCATCCCCGGCGGGTTCGGCACGGGTAAGACGGTCACCGAGCACTCGCTCGCGCGGTGGTCGGAGGCGGACGTGGTAGTGTACGTGGGCTGCGGCGAACGCGGCAACGAGATGACGGAAGTGCTCGAAGAGTTTCCAACGCTCGAAGACGCGCGCCACGGCGCGCCGCTCATGGAGCGCACCATCCTGATCGCGAACACGTCAAACATGCCCGTCGCCGCGCGCGAGGCCAGCATTTATACCGGCATCACCATGGCCGAATATTACCGCGACATGGGCTACGACGTGGTGCTGCTCGCGGACAGCACGTCGCGCTGGGGCGAGGCACTGCGCGAGATTTCCGGGCGATTGGAGGAGATGCCGGGCGAGGAGGGCTACCCGGCGTACTTGGCCGCCCGCCTCTCGGAGTTCTACGAACGGTCGGGGCGCGTGATGTGTTTGGGTGGGCCCGCCTCCTCCCAGGGGGAGGGTGCGGGTGGGGGCTCCCGCACTGGCTCGGTGACGGTCGTCGGAGCGGTCTCGCCGCCGGGCGGCGACTTCTCCGAGCCAATGACGCAAAACTCGCTGCGGGTGGTCGGCACGTTTTGGGCATTGGATTACGACCTCTCGCGCCGCCGCCACTTCCCCTCCATCAACTGGACGCGCAGCTACACGCTTTACAACCTGCGCGAGTGGTACGCCCGCGAGGGCGCGCTGGATTGGAACGAGCTGATCCGCGAGGCGATGGCGCTGCTTCAGCGCGAGGTGGAACTGCTGGAGATTGTGCAATTGGTGGGGCCGGACGCGCTGGCCGAGACGCAGCGCGAAGTGTTGGCCGTCGCCCGAATGCTGCGCGAGGACTTCCTCCAGCAGTCGGCCTACCACGAGATTGACCGCTTCTGCCCGCTGCCCAAAGCCTACTGGATGCTGCGCGCGATTCTGGATTTTCATCGCCGCGCCGCCGCGGCCGTGGAGTCTGGGGTCTCGCTTGAGCGCGTCACCGCGCTCCCGGTCGTCGCCGAAATTGCACGGATGAAGGAATTGCCCGCCGCAGAGGCGGTGGAGAAAATACAGGTATTGGTCCACCGGCTCGATAGGGAGTTTGCCGGCCTGCGCACAGGATGACCATGTCAACCGATGTTTGGGCAGGTGAGACATTGCGAGCCAGACTCCACACCCTGCCCAGAGATGAAGTGTATGGCGCGCTGGCGACACGACCGGAAGGGCTGACCCAGGCCGAAGCGGAAGAACGCCTGCAGCGCTTCGGGCGCAACGTGCTGCGCGAGGTGAAGGGCAAACCGCTGTGGATCAAGTTCCTGGCCAATTTCACGCATCTCATGGCCCTTCTCCTGTGGGCAGGCGGCCTGGTCGGTTTCATCGCTCAGATGCCGCAACTGGGGATCGCGATCTGGATGGTCAACGTGATCAATGGCGTGTTCAGCTTCTGGCAGGAATACAAAGCCGAGAAAGCCACCGAAGCCTTGCGCCGGCTGCTGCCCACCTACGCGCGTGTGATGCGAGAGGGCGAAGAGCGGCACATCCTGGCGGAAGAGTTAGCGCCCGGGGATGTGATCCTGCTGGCCGAGGGCGACCATATTTCCGCCGACGCCCGGCTGGTGCAGGCTGCTGAACTGCGCGTGGATCAATCCACCCTCAGCGGCGAATCCCACCCGGTGCGCAAGACGAGTGACGCCATCGCTGAAAACAACCTCGCGCGCCCCGAGCTGCCCAACCTGGTGTTTGCCGGGACAAGCGTCGCTGCCGGGACGGGCACTATGTCATCGAGGCTATTGCAATCTGGCGTACCTATGTTTGCCGGGACAAGCGTCGCTGCCGGGACGGGCACGGCGGTGGTGTTCGCGACGGCCATGAACACGGAGTTCGGCAAGATCGCGTACCTCACCCAGAGCGTGGGCGAGGAGCTCAGCCCGCTGCAGAAAGAGATGGCTCGTGTCACCCGGGTGGTCACCGTGCTGGCCACCAGCATTGGCGTGCTCTTCTTCGTGCTGGCGGTTTTGGTGGTGGGCAGCGACCTGCTGTCGGCCTTCATTTTTGCGATGGGGATGATCGTCGCCTTCGTGCCGGAGGGGATGCTGCCGACCGTGACCCTCTCGCTGGCGATGAGCACGCAGCGCATGGCGAAGCGGCACGCGCTGATCAAGCGCCTATCGGCGGTCGAGACCCTGGGCAGCACCACCGTCATCTGCACCGACAAGACCGGCACGCTCACGCAAAACGAAATGACCGTGCGCCATCTCTGGCTGGCAGGTCGGCCGTTTACGGTGACGGGCGTTGGCTATGCGCCGGAAGGGCAAATCACGACCAGCGGGCAATCGCTGCCTGCCTCCGCTAATGACGACCTCCGCCAGCTGCTCGTCGCCGCCGGGCTGTGCAACAATGCTCGCCTGCTCCCTCCGAACGGCGAAGCCTCACGCTGGACCATTCTGGGCGATCCCACCGAGGCCGCCTTGCAGGTCGCCGCGCTGAAAGGAGGGTTGGACCTAGAGGCTGAGTCCCGCCGCTCCCCGCGCGTGCGCGAGATTCCATTTGATTCGAGCCGCAAACGGATGAGCACGATTCACAAAGTCCTAAATCCCAACACCCAACTCCTCACACAAGTTGCTTGCGTGAAAGGTGCACCCAAAGAGGTGTTGGCCTTGTGTGCGCGCATCCAGATTGAGGGCCAGACGCATCCGCTCGACGACGGATGGCGCGCGCGGATCGTGGCCGCCAACGACGAGTACGCGCGCAACGGCCTGCGTGTGCTCGCCGCCGCCCAGCGCCAGTTGCCAGAGGGCCTGACCCAGTACGACGCCGAGACGGTCGAACGCGACCTGACCTTTCTGGGGCTGGCGGCCATGATGGACCCACCCCGCCCCGAAGTGGTCGAAGCGGTTGACGAATGTCGTCGGGCGGGCATCCGCATTGTGATGATCACGGGCGATTATGGCCTGACGGCTGAAAGCGTCGCCCGGCGCATCGGCATCACGCGGCGCGGCCGCGCCGCGCCGCGCATCATCACTGGCGCGGAACTGGACGCGATGGACGAGAGGGCGCTGGCGCAAGCGCTGCAGAGCGAAGTCATTTTCGCACGCGTGGCGCCCGAGCATAAGTTGCGGGTGGTCAATACCCTGAAAGCGATGGGCCACATCGTCGCCGTCACTGGCGACGGCGTGAACGACGCACCCGCACTCAAGACGGCTGACATCGGTGTGGCGATGGGGTTGGCCGGCACCGATGTGGCCAAAGAGGCCGCCGACATCATCCTGACAGACGACAACTTCGCATCTATTGTGAACGCCGTTGAGGAAGGGCGAGCCGTCTACGCCGACATTCGCAAGTTCGCCATCTACGTGTTCAACAGCAATATGGCCGAAGCCGTGCCTTTCATCGTCATGCTGTTTTCGCGCGGGTTGATCCCGCTTCCGCTCACCGTGATGCAAGTGCTCGCCATTGACCTGGGCACGGACATGATGCCAGCCATCGGGCTGGGCGCCGAGCCGCCCGAAGCGGGCGTGATGGATCGCCCGCCCCGGTCGCAGAAAGAACATGTGCTGAACGGCTGGTTGCTGGCGCGTGCCCTGTTGTGGTATGGCCTGATTGAATCCGTCGCTTCGATGACCGCTTACTTCTTCCTCAACTGGCTCCACGGCTGGCCGACTGCGCCGCTGGCCCCGGAGGGTACCGTGCTTTATCGCATGGCGACGACGATGACGCTGGCCGGTATCGTCGCGACGCAGGTGGGCGCGGTCTTCGGCTGCCGCACCGATCGCGCCTCGATCTTCCACGCTGGCTTCCTTAGGAATCGTCTGGTGATTGTGGGCGTCGGCGTCGAATTGACCTTGTTGGGCCTTTTGGTTTACACGCCGTTGTTGCAGGGTGTTTTCAATACCGCCCCCATCGGCCTGCGCGAGTGGCTCTTCGTGTTCGCGTGGACCCCGGTCATTTTTCTCGCCGACGAATTACGCAAGGCCTGGCTGCGACATCGAGAACAGACAGGCCGCCGGGTCGGTCTCGCGTCCGGAGGTGGTCTATGAAATTCATTATCATCGGCTGTGGGCGCTGGGGCGCGGGACTGGCCCAAACGCTCAACCTGCGCGGCCATACCGTCACCGTCGTGGATCAGGACCCATTAGCCTTCGAACGCCTGGGGCCGAGCTTCAAGGGCCAGACAATCGCCGGCATTGGCTTCGACCGGGAGGTGCTGACCCAGGCGGGCATCGAGCGCGCGGACGGCCTCGCGGCAGTGACCGTCAGCGACGAAGTGAACGTCGTCACCGCCCGCCTGGCTCGGCAGGTTTTCCATGTTCCCAGAGTGGTTGCGCGTCTCTACGACCCCCATAAGGCGGAGATTTACCGGCGGTTGGGCTTGCAGACGATCTCAACCGTAACCTGGGGCATCCATCGCATTGCCGAGTTGCTCTGCTATTCAGAGTTGAACGTGATTGCGAGCCTCGGCGCAGGCGGGGTGGATGTGGTTGAAACAGAAGCGCCTCCACTTTTGGTTGGGCGCACCCTCAGCGAATTGGCGATCCCGGGCGAGGCGCAGGTCATCGCCGTCAGCCGCAATGGCCGGACGTTCCTGCCCACCTCAGGTCTGACATTCCAACCTGGCGATTTGATTCATCTGGTGATGTTGGCAGGTTCAGCCGAGCGGGTCAAGGCGTTGCTGGGTGCGCGGTAAAGGAGGCGACCATGAACGTCATTATCGTGGGTGGTGGTAAAGTCGGCATGTATCTGGCCTCCATGCTGATGGGGCGAGGTGATCAGATCAAACTCGTCGAGCTATCGGCCGAACGCCTCCCCCGGCTGCATCGCGATCTGCCGGAGGAGGTCATCGCGCTCGGCAGCGGATCCGACCCGGTGGTGTTGGAGGCGGCTGGCATCCGGCGGGCGAATGTCGTGGCGGCGGTCACCGGCGCCGATGAGACCAACCTGGTCGTCACCAGCCTGGCCCGCTTTGAGTTCAACGTGCCGCGGGTGATCGCCCGCATCAACAATCCTAAAAATGCGTGGATGTTCACCCCCGAAATGGGCGTGGATGTAGCGCTCAATCAGGCAGACCTGATGGGACACCTGATCGCCGAAGAGATGTCATTGGGGGACATGATGACGCTGCTCAAGCTCCGCAAGGGGCAGTATTCGGTGGTGGAAGAAAAGGTGCACCCCACCGCATTGGCAGCGGGCAAGGCCCTCCGCGATCTGGACTTACCGAGGCAGTGCGCGCTGGCCGCCATCATCCGCAAAGGCGAGCTGATCATCCCGCGCGCCGACACGGTGTTACAGCCTGCGGATGAAGTGATCGCCGTGGTGCACGCTTCACATACGGCTCAACTGGCAACTTTGCTGGGACAGACGGCCTGAGATGAACAACATCGCCTCACCCTCCCTCATCACCAAAGAATATCGCACCCTCTCCCGCATCGCCGGGCCGCTGGTGTTCATTGATCGCATTCAAGGCGTGGCCTACGGCGAGATGGTGGAAATCACCGGACCGGATGGCGACGTGCGCCTTGGGCAGGTGCTCGAGGTGGACAAACGCCTCGGCGTGGTGCAGGTGTTTGCCGGGACGAGCGGCCTCGACCTCGCGCGGACGCGCGTGCGCTTCACGGGCGATGTGGCCCGGCTGGACGTGTCGCTTTCGATGCTGGGCCGCGCCCTCAACGGCTCCGGCCAACCTATTGACGGCGGCCCACCCATCATTCCGGAGGCCTCCCTGGACATCAGCGGCCTGCCCATCAACCCCTCCGTGCGCACCCACCCGAGCGAGTTTATTCAAACCGGCGTTTCTGCCATTGATGGACTGAACACACTCACGCGTGGGCAAAAACTCCCCATCTTCTCCGGCGCGGGCCTCCCGGCGAATGAGCTGGCCGCGCAGATCGCCTCGCAGGCGCATGTGGTGAGCGAGAATGCGAACGGGCAAGAGCGCGGGGAGGCGCCCCCTGCCCCTGCGCTCCCCGGCTCCCCCGCTCAATTTGCCGTCGTCTTCGCCGCCATTGGCATTACGCACCGTGAGACCTCGTTCTTCATAGACCAGTTCCGCGCGGGCGGGGCGATGGATCGCACCGTGCTGTTCGTCAACCGCGCCGACGACCCGACGATTGAGCGCCTGCTCACCCCGCGCGCCGCGCTCACTGCCGCCGAGTATCTGGCCTTCGTCCATGATCGCCATGTGCTTGTCATCCTCACGGACATGACAAACTACTGTGAGGCCTTACGGGAGATCGCCGCCGCACGCGAAGAGGTGCCGGGGCGGCGCGGCTATCCGGGCTACATGTACTCCGACCTTGCCAGCCTCTACGAGCGCGCGGGTCGCATCCGGGGCAAGACCGGGTCGGTGACGCAACTGGTGATTCTCACGATGCCCGACGACGACATCACCCACCCCATCCCCGACCTCACCGGCTACATCACCGAGGGGCAGATCGTGCTGAGCCGAGACCTGCACCGCAAAGGCATCTATCCGCCGATTGACGTGTTGCCCTCGCTCTCGCGCCTGATGAACGCCGGCATTGGCGAGGGGAAGACGCGCGCCGACCACCGCGCCGTGGCCGACCAACTGTACGCGCTGTACGCGCAGGGCCGCGACCTGCGCCGCCTGGTCGCCATCATCGGCGAGGCCGCGCTCTCCGCCGACGACCGCCGCGTGCTCGCCTTCGCCGACCGCTTCGAGGCCGAGTTCATCGGGCAGGGGATGGTCAATCGCTCAGTCGAAGAAACGCTCGCGCTGGCCTGGGACCTGCTCGCGCCCATGCCCGCCGAAACTTTGAAACGGATTCCGCAGAAATATATTGAGAAGCACCACGGGAAATCGGGGAACTGAAGGAACCGAGGAAACTCTAAGTTCCTGCCTCTCCTTGAATTCCCTCGGTTCCTGGTATTGCGATGCAAAAAGTCTCCTCCACCCGCATGGAACTGCTCGCCAAGAAGGCGCAGATCGCGCTGGCGCAGCAGGGGCGGGACCTGCTGGAACAAAAGCGTACGGCCCTCATGCGCGAATTTCTGCGCGTGGCCGACCGTGTGATGGCCGGGAGCGACGCGCTCCAGCAATCGGCCGCCGAGGCCCGCCGGGCGCTCGCGCGCGCCGAGGCCGTGGCCGGGACGGAGGCCGTCCGCTCGGCGGCGATAGCCACGCGCGGCGAACTGGCGCTCGACGTGCAGGCGGCCAACGTGATGGGCGTGCGCGTCCCGGTCATCGAGCAAAAGCGAGTTGCGCGGTCGGCGCTGGGGCGCGGTTATTCCCTCGCGGGCATGTCCGTCACGATTGACGAAGCCGCAGCGGCGTTTGAGGCCGAAGTGGATAGTATTATTCAACTTGCGGAGAGCGAGCTGCGCCTCACGCGCTTGGCCGCCGAGATCCAGCGCACCTCGCGCCGCGTGAACGCGTTGACGCACATCCTCATCCCGCGCCTGATCGCCGAGCGCGATTACATTCAGATGGCGCTCGACGAGCGCGAGCGCGCCGATCATTTTCGTCTGAAGCGCGTGAAGCAAACGCTCCAGCGTAAAGGCGTGTAAAACGTCAAAAGAAAAGAGGCCGTTTGTCTCTTGCCTGTGCCCCGGCCTCGGGGCACACTTATTTACGCCTAAAATCCTTCAGGAGGTCCCATGAGCGCAGAAGATTTGTTCCGGGTCATGTCCCAGAGCATCGTCGAAGGCGAGCCGGAGGAGGCCGAACGGCTGGCGCGCGAAGCACTGGCCCAGGGCATCGAGCCGTTGGAAGCGATCAACCAGGGCTTTGTGCCCGGTGTGACCGAGGTCGGGCGCGGGTTTGGCTGCGGCGAGATGTTTTTGCCCGACCTGGTGCGGGCGGGCGCGGCGATGAAGGCCGCCCTCAAAGTGTTGGAGCCGGAGTTAGTCCGGCGCGGCATGACGCGCGAGTCGTTGGGCACGGTCGTCATCGGAACGGCGAAGGGCGACATTCACGAGATCGGCAAAAACTTGATCGGCACGATGCTCGCCGCCAGCGGCTTCCAGGTGCACGACCTCGGCGTTGACGTCTCTCCCGCAGCCTTTGTGGCGCAGGCCCGCGAGGTGAACGCGGACATTGTTGGAGTCTCAGCCCTGCTGACCACGACCATGCTCGGGCAGCGCGAGGTCATTCGGGCATTGGAACAAGCTGGCCTGCGCCCACATGTGAAGGTGCTCGTCGGCGGCGCGCCCGTCACGCGCGACTGGGCAGAAGAGATCGGCGCGGATGGCTACTCGGAAGATGCCCTCGGGGCGGTGAGAGTGGCGAAGCAGTTGTTGAAGATCGCGCAAGTTTGACTCTTGTCCACAGGCTGCCGACCTATGACCATCGCCGTGATTGAAAACCCCAAAGTCAGCTTGAACATCCTCACCGAGTCCGAGGTCCGCCAGATTCATCACGCGACGCTCGACGTGATCGAGTCCGTGGGCGTGCGGTTTCCCTCGGCGAAGGCGTTGGACATCCTGCAGGCCCACGGCGCAGCCGTGGACCATGCGACCCATGTCGCCCGCATCCCCGGCCAGGCGGTGGAGGCGGCCCTGGCGAAAGCCCCGCCCACCTATGCCCTCGCCGCGCGCGACGCGTCGCTGGACCTCGCGCTCGACGGCCGCCATACCTATCTCGGCACGGACGGCTGCGGCGTGGAAGTGCTCGACGCATTCACAGGCGAACGGCATCGCTCGACCTTGCAGGATGTTTCAGACGCGGCGCGCATGGCCGATTACCTCGACGCAATTGCATTCCACTGGACGCCCGTCTCGGCGCAGGATCGCCCGCCGGAGAGTCGCAGCCTGCACGAACTGCTCGCAATCTGGAACGTGAGCCAGAAGCACGTGCAGACCGAAACCATCGTGACCGAGCGCGAGGCGCGCGCGGCGGTCGAGATGGCGGCGGCAATTGCGGGTGGCCGTGACGAGCTTCGGAAGCGGCCCATCCTCTCAATCATGCAGTGCACGCTTGCGCCGCTCGCACAAGATGGCGGGAGCATTGAGGCCGGGTTGGCCGCCGCCGAAGCCGGACTGCCCGTGGGTTACATGACGATGGCTTCATGCGCCTCTACCGGCCCGGCCACGCTCGCCGGGAATCTCGTCGTCGGCAACGCGGAAGTGATCAGCGCGCTCGCCCTCATGCAGATGGCCTATCCGGGTTGCCCGGTGTATTACGCCGCCGCGCAGACGGCGATGGATTTGCGCACTGGCGCGTACACGGGCGGCGGGCCGGAAGATTTTCTCTTCGGCGCGGCGACGAATGTACTCGCCGACTTCTACCGCGTGCCGCTCTCGATGGGCGCGTTTGCCACGGGCGCGAAAGAACCCGGCTGGCAGAGCGCGGTGGACAACTCGTTCTCGTCGTTCATGGCGGTCTCGACCGGGGCCGATATGCTCCTCGGCGCGGGGCTTCTGCACGGCTCGCGCATTCTCTCCTATGAAATGCTGGTGATGGACGCCGAAATATGGAGCATTGTGCGGGCGATGAGTCGCGGGATTGTGGTCAACCATGAGACGCTGGCGCTGGACGCGATCCGCGACGTGGGGCCGGGCGGCAACTTCCTCGCGCACAAACACACCAAGCGGCACATGCGCGAACTGTGGCTGCCGACGCTGATGGATCGCCGCCCATACAGCGCGTGGGAAGAGAAACGCGACGGCGCGCGCGAATGGGCGCGGGAGAAGGCCCAGGCCATTCTGCGTGACCATCACCCCGAGCCGCTGGACGAGAAACTCGTCAATGCGTTACGACACATCATCGCGAGTGTTGAAGCCGAGGCGATGTGACTGCTGTTTTGGCTTAGACAGGTTAAATGCATGACGACCTGTATTACCGGCGGCACAAGCTCGATTGGCCGGGTGCTGATCAAAGCATTGGCTCGCGGCGGCGAGAAAGTGCGCGTGCTCGCCCGCCCGACCAGCGACCGGCGCGGCCTCGAACTTCCCGGCGTCGAATTCGTCTTTGGCAATGTGACCGATCCCGAGGCCGTGCGGCGAGGGATAGAAGGCTATGAGCAGGTCTGTCACTTGGCCGCCATCGTCGGCCATCGTGCCCCCGTGTCCGAATGGTGGCGCGTGAACCGTGACGGTAGCCGCAACGTCTTGCAGGCCGCATTGGATATGGGCGTGAAGAGCATGGTGCAGGTCAGCTCGCTGTCGGTGCTCGGCCCCACCGCGCCAGGCGAAGTCGCCGACGAAAGCCGACCAGTAGACACGCGGAAATACGTCAGCCTGTATCAGAAGACCAAACGGGCAGCAGACGACATCGCGCTGGAGTTCGCGGCCAAAGGTCTGCGCGTGATGATCGTTTATCCCGGCTTCGGCTACGGTTGCTCGTGGGCCTCCAGCCATCCCAGCATGGCCGAGATGACTCTGTTGCGGATGGCGGCGGATAAACCTGTCGCGATTCTGGGGAGCGGCAAGAATAGACTCTGCGCAGCCTACTACAAAGACACGGTGCAAGGTATCCAACTTGCTCACGAGCGGGGCAGGGCCGGTGAGGGGTATATCTTGGGCGGCGAGAACCTGACCTTCCCGGAGATTTGGGCAGTGATCGCAAGCCTATTGGGCAAGAAGCCGCCTCGGCTGCGCGTTCCTCTTGGGCCAATCCGGTTCATGGCCCACGTCCTGGCGGCGCTGCGGGGCAGGTCCGTCATCCCGGCCGAAATCCTGGACATGGCCAGTTTCGATTGGAACTTCAGCGCCGACAAGGCGAAGCGCGAACTCGGTTGGGCGCCACACAGTTTTCGGGCGGGCATGGCTGAGACGTGGGCGGAATATCAGGCGGCGGGCTGGCGGCCGTAACGCCCCGGTGTCTTGGTAACGATTGATCTCAGGGCTCGAAAACGCAAATGCCTCCTCTCGAACTACTCACCCCAACTCTCCTCAACCGCATCCTCTCCGAAGCCTTCACCCTCCTCGAAACGCCCGGCGTGAAAGTACAGAGTGTGGAGGCGATGTCTCTGCTCGCCGAAGCCGGGGCACGCGTGGACCCGGTGGGCCAGGTTGCCCACATCCCCGAAAGCCTCGCCCGCGGCGCGCTCCAAACCGCGCCCCGCGAGTTCGACCTCTACGACGGGGCCGGGCAGCCGCGCGTCCACTACGGCGGCGACGCGGTGCACTTCGATCCCGGCTCCGCGGCGATTCACATTCTCGATCCTGAAACAGGCGAGCATCGCAACGCTATCACCGCCGACCTGGTGCGGCTGGTGAAGGTCGCCGAAGTTTTGCCGCAATACGACGCGCAGAGCACGGCATTGGTGTGTTCGGAGGTGCCCGCCGCCATCGCCGACCTCTACCGGCTCTACCTCGTCCTGCTGTATTCCGGTAAGCCCATCGTCACGGGCGCGTTTGCGATTGAGACGTTGAAGATGATGCGCGAAATGCTGAGCGTCGTCGGGGGAGATGGCGCGCTCGGAAAGCCGCGCGCCGTCTTCGACGTGTGCCCCTCGCCGCCCCTCAACTGGAGCGCGTTTGCGGCGGAGAACCTGATCGCCCTGGCGCGCGCGGGCCTCCCAGCGGAGATCGTCTCGATGCCACTCGCGGGGGCGACGGCCCCAGTCACGCTCGCGGGTTCAGTCGTCCAGCACGCCGCCGAGTGCCTGAGCGGAATCACGATTCATCAATTGGCTCGCCCCGGCGCGCCCATCGTGTGGGGAGGCGCGCCCGCTATCTTTGACATGCGGCACGGCACCACGCCGTTCGGCGCGGTCGAGACGGCGATGATTGATGCGGCGTATGCCCAAGTGGGCAAGAGTCTCAGCCTGCCCACACATGCTTATCTGTGCGCCAGCGACGCCAAGACGTTAGACGCGCAGGCCGGGCTGGAATCCGGCGTGACGGCGCTGGTGGGCGCGCTGGCTGGAATTAACATGATCTCCGGGGCCGGGATGCTGGACTTTCTCGCCTGTCAGAGCGTGGAGAAACTGGCCGTGGACGCTGAGGCCATTGCCATGGCCCGGCGCCTGCTGGCCGGGATTGAGCGGCGGGGAGAATCGCTCGCGACACAACTATTCGCGGAACTGGGTCACCGTGGTGATTTTCTTGGCGCGCGGCATACCCGGCGGTGGTTCAAGGCCGAGCAGTATTTACCCTCGGCGGTGATTGACCGCGCCTCGGTGCGGGCGTGGACCGAGGCGGGCAAGCCCGATGCGCTGGCGCGCGCCAAAGCCCGTGTGGCCGAGCTGTTGGCGCAATACCAGCTGCGCCCTCTACAACCAGAAGAACACAAAGAGTTGCGGGAGATGGTCGAGCGTGCGGCGCAAAAAGCGGGGCTGAGCACATTGCCGAGTACCGAGCTGAGATGATCACGCCGCTTTGGCTTCCCACGCCTCCATGGGTGATCCTTGCTGGCCGGAGAAATCCCAGAACCAGTACGCCAGCGCTTTGTATTTTCCCCATTTGGCAAACGCGGCATTCACTTCCTTCTCGCCGATGGGTCTGCCGCCATAGAATGCTTTGGAAACTGCGCTGATAGCTTCTGTATCCGCGCCAATATGGTCGTAACGTCCGAGGATGCCGAGCGCCGTCGCCGCCGCATACGGCCCGATGCCCGGCAACGCCAGCAAGTCGCGGCGCACTTCTTCGGTCGGGCGCGCCCCATCCTTCAGAGCCTCAAGATCGTATTGGCCGGAGACCACCCCGTGCGCCAGCTTCAAGAGATAGGGCGCTCGATAGCCCAACCCCAGCTTCCGCAAGGTGGCCTCGCGGCTGCGCGCGATGCGCTCGGCAGTTGGAAAGGCGCTGCGCGCGCCATCCTCCGGTAACGGCCCGCCGAAGTGGTCCACCAGTGCAGCCACAAGGCGTTTGGTGCCGCTCCATTGAATGTTAGTCGTCATCATTACTTTGACGACATCGTCGAACAGCGACGAGGAACGTAACAGGCGGCCATACGCCTTCTCTCGGCAATGTGCCAGGCGCGGTTCGGCGTCAGCCAGGGCGTAGAACTCGCTGAAACCGGCGTCGAGGCCGAACATCCACGTCACCCTGGCGGCGACTTCTTTCTCTTCGCGCCTGGTCAGTTTGGAGCGCGTGGTGACGGCCACGCCATCCGGTTGGCCCGTGATTTCGAGCGCGACCACGCGGCTGCTCTCCAGGCGCTCGACGGCGCGGAACACGCCGCTGGCGTCGTCCCACTCGAAGGGGGCCAGTTGATACCAGCCGTGAGAACGGATGACGGAGCGAAACTGGAAGGGGGGATGGGCGGACAGACGCAGGGTGGTCATGAATATTTTCTCATTCGTGTGGGAAGCCCAGGCAGCCGTTCACCCTCCTAAATGGGCGCGGATCATTGGATACAACTCCTGCCGCCTGCATAGACGAGCGCGCCCATAGGATAAGCGTGATGTATGGTCACCTTCTTTCTGGGAGGGCCTATTTACCTCATTTCTCCTGTGGCGCCTGCCCGGCGGCGTACCCAATCACCCTCAGCGGCATATCACCAGTGGTGACCTGAACGAATCCCGCTTCTTTCATAATACCGGGCAGGTCCTGAACGCCAGCATCGAGAGCCGCGTGAGCAAGCACCGCCGTCAGCAAGTGATGGCTTGGCCTGGTCCGACCTTTGAAGTCCACGATGAACAATCGCCCGCCCGGTTTGAGCACCCGGCGAATCTCGGTCAGCCCTCGCCGCTTAAGGTCGCCGGGCAAATGGTGCATCATCAGGCTGCTCAACACCATGTCAAAAGAATTATCGGGGAACGAGAGGCGCTCAATCAGTTCGGCTCGGAAAACAACCGTTGCGCCCGCCCGCGCCGCTTTGCGTTGCGCCACCAGGATCATATCTGGCGCGGCGTCAATGCCATACACTTGGCCCGTTGCTCCCGCCCGTTGGGCGGCGGCTAGCGTCAAATCGCCGGTTCCGCATCCCACGTCCAACACCCGGTCGCCCGGTTTCACTCCGGCCATCTCCACCGTGGCCCGACGGAGCGCGCCATCCTGCCCCAACGCCATCAACTTAACCACAATGTCGTAGAACCGCGCCCAACGGATGGTCCTTCCTTTTGTTTGTAAATCGCTCACGCCGCTAACGTGAGGGTGATGATGAAGTCTCATGGCCTTTCTCCTGTCTGCTGTATCGCTTTGCGTCTTTCCGTCCCCAATTACGAAACCTCCTAAACGGTAAAACGTGCCGTTTGTTACTCTATGTGGTGTCAAGCTAAAAGAGGAAAACAAGCATGCACGCTTTACAGAAACTTTAGTATTTATTACTACGCAGCGAAACGTGCTTAAGCCTTGGCAAAGCTTGCAGCCATCTTATCGAGGCACTGCTCCATGCCCATTTTGGACATCTCCATCATTTGACCCACCGTCCAGTCATATTCCGTAACGGTCAATTCTGTCTTGCCGTCGCCCAAGTCTTTGAAAGTTACAAGATTACGTACATCCTTCGGGGTGCCAGGAGGCATGCCCATCGCGGCGGGGTCGACCTTGTTGCCGTCTTTGTCGGCGAAGTTTAAGATGTATTCGATACTCTCATTCGGCACGATTTTCTGGTAGGTCCACGTGTTATACATGTCTTGACCGCCTAGCTCCTTTGGCGCGCGCATGCAGACAAGAGATGTTCCGCCCTCGCGAAAATCCATCTTGGCGCTGGGCGACGTAAAGCCCTCTGGCCCCCACCACTGCATCACGTACTCGGGGTCGACCCAGGCCTTCCATACCTGCTTGACCGGTGCGTCAAAGACGCGGGTAAAAACGAGGTCGCGTTTCTTTGGTTCGGTGCTCATATATGCTTCTCCTTTTGAATGAAATACCGATCAAGTGCTGTTAACCGCCTTTCAGTCAGCGACTACCGGCCAAGTCGAAACAGGCGGCGGGCCGCTCGACGACGCGAGCGCCGACACGCTGCGCGTGGCGATAAAGCCAACTTACTTGACGACACGGAATCCAAGATGCGTTACCCCATGACCTTCGGTCACGCTAATCTTTTCGAGATCAATGGGCTTTGTGCCGAGATGCTCGAATAATCGAATACCTTCACCAAGCAGGACGGGTACCAAGTCAATATGTATTTCGTCAAGCAGTCCCGCCTTTAGGCACTGCCGCATGATGTTCGCGCTACTGATGGCGACATTTTTATCCCCTGCGGTTTGCATTGCCTTTGCAACGGCGCTTTCAACGCCGTCCGTGACGAACGTGAATGGCGATCCTTCCTTGACCCATTCTTGGGGGACCGTGTGGGTAACGACAAAATGCGGTACGCCCAAAGGAGGCTTGCCGCCCCACGCACCGGCGACATTAAAGTTTCTCCGCCCCGTCACAAGCGCCCCTACCGTTCTGCTTCTTCCTTAAGAAGCTCGGCGCCGGCACGTGAGACCTTGAACACCATCTCCGAACCCGGAAACGGAAAATCGGTGTCGCCGCTAAAGTACCACTTAAAGAGCTGATCTACCTCATCGTTCGGCCCGGCGACAAAACCATCCAGCGACATGCTCATGTTAAAACTAACTCTTCCCATGTTTATTCTCCTTTCGCAGATCCACACATCTAGTCCATCAGCGCGCCGCAGGAGATGTTGACCTCTGTGGCGGTGATGGTGCGGGCTTGATCTGAGGCCACGAAGGCAGCCACGTTGCCCACATCGGCCAGCGTCGCTGCTCGGTTCAGCAAGGTGGCCTTCTGAATCCCATCGGCGATCTCATCCTTCCCGGCGAAGGTGTCAGGGAGCGTCTCGGGCACACCGCCCGTCTTCAGGGTGACGACACGGATGCCATGCGGCCCGAGCTCCACCGCCCACTGTCGGCGAAGACCCTCGATGGCGTCCAGGGCGACTTTGAAGCCTCCCAGCCCGGGGAGAGTTTGCGGTCCGTCACCGCCAAACGCCAGGATCACTCCCGACCCGCGCCCGACCATGTGCCGGGCGGCTGCCCTGGTAGTCAGGAAATGCGCTCGCATCGCGTTCGTGATCGGCTGAAGGAAATCCTCGACCGATATTTCGGTCAGCGGCTCCTGGACGTCACCTAACCCGATGAGGTTGAACGAGCTATCGATGTGACCGGCCTGCTCGACCACTGAATCGACAAATTCGTCAACGGCCCGCTCGTCGAAGACATCGACGACGGCGGTGTCTGCCACGTCGCCATTCGAACGGATCTCGCGGGCGACCTTGTCGAGCTTCGCCTTGGTGCGACCGGCGAGGAAGACCCTGGCCCCCTCGCGGGCAAAGGCACGGGCCACTGCACCGCCGATCGGACCGCCCGCGCCGTAGATCACGACAACCTTGTTCTCCAGCAACATGTTCATTTCCCTTTCATGGTTAAGTAAACGCGGCTAGCCGGGAACCATCCCACAGGTCATATTGGTGATCGTGCCGGTACCGTTATTGGCGGGCTATGTGGCCGGCACACTGATCTGGTTCGTGCGGTGGTGGTTGGAGCAGGAGCCAGCCTACTCCCCGGAGCAGCTGGACGGGTTGTTTCGCGAATTGGCGCTGCCGGGCGTCCAGCGCGCAGCCGGCCAACTCTATGACCGGCTGCGGCTGTAAGGTCTGACGAGACGGGCGGGGCAATCTCGAAAGATCGGTGATCAGGCCCGCCTTACTTGACGACGCGGAACGTCAGATGGGTTACGCCAGGGGCCTCAATCACACTGGTGCATTCCAGTTCAACCGGCACCGCGCGCAGGTGATCGAACAAGCGGATGCCGTCGCCGAGCAGGACGGGCACCAGGTCGATGTGGATTTCGTCCAGCAGTCC
>Ga0209431_10001624_pt1 | contig 18598 bp, 15 predicted proteins | sample RifCSP13_3_FD_184021 | JGI IMG/M metagenome (GOLD analysis project Ga0209431, IMG submission 184021) | Soil microbial communities from Rifle, Colorado - Rifle CSP2_sed 13_3 (SPAdes) (version 2) | ecosystem: Environmental > Terrestrial > Deep subsurface > Rock core/Sediment | place: Rifle...
ACTAAGATCTGTGGAAATGATTCTTTCTCGGTATAAATACCGCAGAAAAATACGCAACGACGCACAAAGACTTGTGACAGTGTTTTTACTTAAGAAACGCCCCTTATCCATTACAAATGCACTTAAAACAACAGGGGAAAGTTCTCTAATATGATCTAACTTAATCTTGGTAAGATACTCCTGAAAAAGGCGAAGATAATGTTGATAATGGCGGATTGAACCTGGGCGTAATCCTTTTTCTTCTTGTAAATAATGAAAAAATCCCGGTGCACATTCAAGAAAAGGTAGATTGGTGCGTGCTCGCCCTTTTCCATGATAATCTGGGATGATCAAACAAAGAAAGTGTTGAATGGGACCACGTACTTCCTTCTCAACCTCTTTCCGGGCATCTTTACTTTTACGGTTCTGTCCCCGTCCTCGTCCCCAGTCGCTTACAAATCTATCAACGTAGGAGGGTAGATCGTCCAATGTTTGAGCTCCTTGACTTCTGGCGAATTCACCAAACCGCATTAAAAGCGGAACTCGTCTGATCACAGTGCGAGCTGTATAACCTTGCTTATGAAGCCAGGTGACATATTGTTCGATGGGGGCCCCGAGCCAAGAATCTTGAATGCGATCGATCGTATCTGGCTTAATAAAATAATGCTCTAACATGTTAATCTCCTTTCTGTTGAGAACAGCAAGAAATTAGCAGGTTTTTTCTTTTTATTATGTGTCCATGAATTGCTATAGCATCTTGCTTCTGTTGAAGATTTACATCTTAAAGCCACATAATCAGGAAGGGAACATAAGACTGATTATGTGCCTAGGCACATAATCAGTCATTAGGGCTCTTGGAAGTCCACGTTTTTGCAAGGCTTGCTTAAACCCATGCACTAAGGATTCTGTGGTTTCATCTAAATACCACTGAGCATGACACACAAGACGAGAATGATCATCCAATATGGCAAGCAACAATGGCTTAACCCAGTGTCCGTCTTTTCCCAGAATCTTTCGAGATCCAAAATGAAAGTCCAAGTGCCATAAGCTATGAACGTACTCCATCTCAAAACTCCGCACTTCACGATGCTCCAATCGGGTCAGAGCAAGAAGGGCTCCTTTTGTAGAGCGTTGTGTGAGTCTGCGTTGTTTACGTAAACCCTTGCCCCTCATATAGCGATAAATCGTACTGTAAGAAGGCATGAGCCCTAATTCCTCAACGCCCACTAAAAATGATCCATTTTCGCCCATAAAAATTGGCCGCCTCCCTCAATGAGCGGCCAGTAAAAAAATCCAAATCTTAAAAATATAAGAAATCTTTACCATAACCTCATTGAGGATGAGGATTTTTATGGAAAGAAGAACATGTCAATATTGTCACGCCTTTTTTAGACCTCTGCGTAATCCCCAGCAACGTTTTTGTAGCCATTTGGTATGCCAGAATGTACGAAAGGCTCTCTGGCGTCGAGCGAGACTCAAGAACGATCCTGATTATCGTGAAAACCACCAACATGCCTATCAAAGATGGAGGAAGAACAACCCTGGCTATTGGAAGAGTTATCGAGTGGCTCATCCTTCTTACACGGATAGGAATCGGGAGAAGGAAAGGCAACGGCGGCTTCACAAGAAGTTAGTGCGAGGAAGAGAGACATTGCGGGTTGCAAACAGAGAGACGTCACGCGTTGCAAAGTGCGACGCGTTAATCGCAAAAACACCTCTTAAAGCAGGGATATATGAGCTAGTTCCCGTCTCTCATGCAGGCGTTGCAAAGTGCGACGCGTTAATCGTCGAAATCTCTGTTATTCCAAAGGGTTTTCAACAAATGGGGGGAACGTTGCAAACATCCACCTTATAGGCAGAGACAAATCCGTCTGATAAGGGGGAACATTGGCTGAGCGCCAAGACCCTTGAACGATGGATGAGATGGCAGATAAACAAGTTATGAGAGTTGAACATCACTGCTTGCAGCTGCGGTATGCCCATTTGCGTGCTCAAAATCCCAGGACGCTTGAAATGCTGACCAGCTCCATTGAGCAATACGGGCAATTAGTTCCCGTCATTATCGTGCCAGAGGAGGAAGCGCACCAATGGGTGCTGATTGATGGCTATCATCGGGTCAGAGCCTTGAAACGCCTGAGCAAGGATACCATTGAGGCTGAAGTGTGGAATTGTCCCATTAAAGATGCCTTGATGAGGATGTTACGGAGCCACCCGACCCGTACCCCAGGGATTTTAGAAGAAGCCCTTGTTCTTCATGAGCTACATAGCCACTGTGGTCTTTCTCAACAGGAGTTAGCAGCATCGATGGGGCGGAAGCAAAGTTGGGTTAGCGGCAGATTATCTTTGGTTGAGACTTTGCCAGATTCTATTGTCGATATCTTATCAAAAGGGACACTCTCTTTATGGGTTTGTGTGCGCGTTCTTGCTCCTATTGCGCGCGCAATACCCGAACATGCAGAGAGCCTTTTAACCTATCTCTTAAAACATTCTCATAGCACGCGTGAGATGCAATCTTTTTATGATCATTACCAAGGGTCAAACGCTCAGGTGCGGGCCAGAATGGTGGAGGATCCGGGCTTATTTTTTAAAGCCCAGAAGCTTATAGAAACAAAGGCACAAACGACGGCTTTAAAAAAGGGACCCGAAGGAGAATGGGAAGTTCAGTGCCAAATGCTCAGCTCGCTTTTATCGACATTAACTGTCTTAGCTCCAAGTATTTTTTTTAGGCAAACACAAAAGGCATGGCTTAAGCCTTTAGAGGAATTAAGTCTGGCTAAAGCCAAGTTTGATGAATTAACCCAAACAGTACGGGGATTGACATGTTGACCAGAGACTTGCGTCAGACCATTCATTCTCTCCACAAAGCTCAGAAAAGCAACCGTGAGATCGGCAGGTTATTGAAGGTCTCAAAAAGCACTGTGTCAACTATTTTAAAACAAGGAGTGGATATCCCCTCAAGACCCAGAAAAAGCCTCAAAAGCCAAGAAACAGACATTGAATCCGTCTTGAGGGAGCTCTTTACACGTTGTCATGGAAATGCTGTGCGTATTAAAGAGGTTTTAGAAGAAGAGTATTCTGTAACCATTGGTTACACGACCCTTAAGCAGTATATTCGAAACGCTGGGCTTCGATCCCCTCTTAAAAGGGTTGGAGAGTATTGCTTTCAGCCTGGCGATGAGATGCAGCATGACACCTCTCCCCATTGGGTCTTCTTGGGAGACAAAAAGGTTAAGGTGCAATGTGCCTCCCTAGTCTTTGGGTATAGTCGAAAACTCTTCATGCAATATTATCCTTGTTTTACCCGGTTTGAGGCAAAGACATTCTTCAAGGCTGGCATAGAGTTTATGGGAGGGAGTTGCCGACGCTGTGTTATTGATAACACCAGTGTGATTTTATCTGGAGGGTGCGGTTCTAACGCCGTCATCTCCCCAGAGATGATAACCTTTTCCCGCATGTACGGGTTTGAATTTATGGCTCATCGTATCAACCACGCTGATAGAAAAGGTAAGTGCGAGCGTCCCTTTTATTATATTGAGACCAATTTTTTAGCGGGAAGGACCTTTAAGGATTGGGAAGATCTTAATCGTCAGGCCAAAGAGTGGTGTCTTGTGGTCAATCAAAAAGAAAAGCGTATTTTAGGGATGGCGCCTTCCACAGCTTTTATCCAAGAAAAACCCTATCTTGTTCCCCTCCCTGAGGTTTTGCCTCCCATTTATGAACATTATCAACGTCTTGTTGATAGTCAAGGCTACGTTAATTTAGAGACCAACCGCTATTCTGCTCCGGAAACGCTGATTGGCAAAACAGTGGATGTGTACAAATATCCAGAAACAGTGCGTTTCTTTTACAAGCATCGAGAAATTGCCGTTCACCCTCGAATATCAGGAAAACGGTATGAGAAGAGTCGTCTTCCTGGTCACCATTCTAAAAACCACATGAAACAAACACAACAAGCTGCAGTGAAGATAGAAGCAGAGCTGCGGGGGCAGTGTGATCTTTTAGATCAGTATATCAGTGCGTTGAAGAAACATGTACGAGGGAGAGGGCATCGACAGCTCAAGAGGTTGTTAAACCTTAAAAGGGAATATCCAAGAGAGGCGTTTTTTTGTGCGATCAAAAAAGCAGAGCACTACGGGCTTTATGATTTAAATCGTCTTGAAGGGTTGATTATCAAGGCTGTTGCTGGAGATTATTTTAATCTAGAGGAGGAAGTTCCATGAAGGAGAGAATACAAGTTTTATTAGATCAATTGCGTTTGCAAGGAATGGCGGTTTGTTTAGAGGATGTCCTCAATAATGCAGAAAAGAAAGGGACGGCTACCCACGATGTGTTGATAGAGTTGCTGGAAAGGGAATACCGCCATCAACAAGAACGGTGTCTTGCAGGTCGCCTTAAGCGGGCGAAATTACCCTGGACCTGGACGCTCGACACGTTCCCCTTTAAAGAACAACCCGGGGTGAATAAAACCCAAATTATGGGTTTAGCCAAGCTGACCTTTATTGAACGGAATGACAATGTTATTTTAATTGGTAAAACAGGAACAGGAAAATCAGGGATTGCGATGAGCCTGTTACGTTTAGCTGTCCTCAATGGGTATCGTGGGCGCTTTTATAATGCGCAAGATATGCTGAATGAACTTTATGCCTCCCTTGCGGACAGAACGACGTCTCAATTATTACGTACTTTGGCTAACTATGACGTTATTGTAATAGACGAGCTGGGGTATCTGACCCTTACCTCAGAGCAAATCAATATTTTTTTTAAGCTAATTGATATGCGTTATCAAAAAAAGACAACGATTATCACCACCAATCTTGACTTTGAAGCTTGGTATGAGGTCTTTAAGCACAAGGAACTCGTTGATGCTATGTTAGATAGACTTAACCATGGATGCACGGTCATTCGCATTGATGGGCCAAGTCTTAGAGTTCCAAAGAGTTCAGAAAAACACTCAGAAGAACACCCAGAAAAACAAAAGCCTTCTCAAAGGTAACAACCTCAACAAGGAGAAAGGTATGAGTCTTAATCTTTATGAGATTCTCCCAGAAGAGATATCTGATGCTCAAGCCTCACTTATCGCTGACATTTTTATGGAACTCGCCTTGGCAATAGAAAGCCACTATTACACTCAAATCAGACGCCATCTTAAAACCTTCTCAGCAGCGCCAGAAGAGCCCTTCTAGCGACGGTATAACTTCGGCAGAAGGGAGAAGAAGACTTAGTACAAATACATATCTTTCAGCAGGAGCTATGGAGCCGTACGAGCCTTGAGCTCACCCCAAGGTAAGAAGCCGCCAAAGATCACCTCACCCTTCCTTGCTTCTTTCGCTCAGAAAGCACCGCTTTCTTCCCGATATAGAATCAAGATCCACCTAAATCTTCTCCCTCATCTATAGTCATTAAGAAGAAGTTTCACGAAAACGAAGGGTGAAAAGAAGAATATTCCTGCGCAGTTAGTGGGCCAATTTTTATGGGCGAAAATGGATCATTTTTAGTGGGCGTTGAGGTTAAACACTAAAAAGCGTAATTTCATGCTGTCGTGTTCCACACGGGGGCAGTCTTTTTATCTGAACTAAAATCAGTCCATTTTGGGTCTGGGCTTAAAATTGTCCAAAAATAATCTCCCGTATACCCACATTCTTGAAATAATTGCTCCCATTCATGTGGTTTTAAATAAGTTTTTGCTGTTAAAACCCAGTCTTTAAAAACCTCAAGTTCCTCATCATTCTGATAAGCATCGAGCTGCACAAAACTTTTTCCTTTAGATACTCTTTCAATTTCCTTTAAAGCTATTTTTAAATCTTCCCGTTCTAAGTTATGAAGTGTATTAATTGAGATAATGGCGTCAAAGGACTTATCAGAGAAGGGCAAGCATTTAGCGTTTTCGACGATACAGCGCCCTTTAACATCCTTCATACAATTTGAAATGGCATAATAAGAAATATCTAATCCAAAAACTTTAAGACCCGGACAAGCGTCCATAAGATCTTTCATCAAGAAACCTTTGGCACAGCCAACATCTAAAACATTCATACCTGGCTTCAAACAAAAATAGTCCAAAATATCTTTAGCTATTGGTACCCATCTTCCGTCATATTTATAACCACCATAACCTTGTTCGCGTGTTCCATCAAAATATTCACGACCAAATTTTCTAGCAACTTCTATATTTAAAGGATTTTTAGATCGAGGTTTCCCCATTTTGCGTTGGGCCTTGGGATAATGACGCAGGAGATTTACAAGAGCCACTCTTAGTCCTTATTTTTTTGCATCATCTCGTGAGCTTTGCTCACACCTTCCTTCAAAGGAGTAAACTTAAACCCTGGAAAAGCCTCATAGCAACGACTTGTTTCAAAATACCGATGGTTGGGGTCCGCAGCCCTTGGTTTGGATTTAATTTCGATTTTTTCTTCAAAACAACTCGATACAAGGTTTGCAAGATTTCCATAGGTGATGGATTCATCGGGAGCCGCATTCAAAGTCCCAACACTATTATTTTCTAAAACGAGAATCGTTAACCTGACAAGATCATCAATATAAATATGAGCGCGTGTATCTTCCCCTTCGCCAAAAAGAGTGATGGATTTTTCTTTGAAAGCTTCACGACGAAAGCGATTTGGGCCATAGGAGTTATGAGAATCTCCAGACCCATATACTAAAGTTGGGCGAATAATGGCAAGATTTTCCGCAGCGACTTCTAAAAACATAAGCTCACGCATGCGGTGCATAGCGCCATAGAGATCAATTGGGGAAGACTGAATGCCCTCGTGGATTAAGGACTCTTCAAAACTATAAACGGAATCAGAACTAAAATACACAACATGAAGACTTTTTCCAGATTCCCTTAAAGCATCACACACATGCTTTGCCATGAAAAGGTTCTTCATTAAAACATCGGTTCCTTTTCCCTTATCGGGCGTTAAGCAAGATAACATGACTAGATGATCACATCCCCTCATCTTCTCTGCTAAAGGAACAACTGATTTTGGATCAGTGAGATCAAGGTCCTTAGAGGAAATCCCTTCAACTTTAAAATCAGATGCAGTTAACGCTTCTATCAGGTTCTTCCCGATAAATCCTTGTGAGCCAAGGACGAGAACCTTTTCGCCAGATGAGGCCTTTCCTTTGTGTTTTAACATGAATTTCGTCCCTTTCTAACATAAAGAGTAATAAGTGACATTTTGTTTAAATGCAACGTCTGAATCCATTGATAATATTTTATAGGGATCGATAATAAATCTTTCTCGCATTATTGAGAGCAAGTCCTCTAATTGCAAGTCCTTAAATTCATCCCAAGGTGTCATAAGAAAAAGAACATCTGCCCCTTTTACAGCTTCTAAAGCTGAGTCCTTTATCGTTATTGAGCCGTGCTCAAAAGGTAAGCTTTTAACGAGAGGGTCATAAGCTTGAATCTCAAAGTTCTTTAATTGAGCGAGAAGACGTAAACTCGCAGAATTTTTTGTTGAGTGGGTATTTTCTTTATAAGCAATTCCTAACACACACAAGGTAAGAGGTTTTTCAGAAAATTGGGGGTAAACCTTCTTATAGAAGGTATTCAAAGGCCAATTGCGTCGGTGCTGGCTATTTTTAATAAACGAATCAACAACTTGCCCATGAGACCCATGACATTGGGCCAGAGATGTAATTGTCTTTAAATCTCTTTCAATATTACCACCGGAAAGTCCTAACCCAGGGGCAAGGTAAGCATATTCTCCAATTCTTTTATCGAGACGCAAGGCAGGGACGATGTCGCGCCATTTTGCCCCTATTTTTTGGCAAATTTCTTCCAGAGTATTAGTTGTAGAAACAGTGGCGGCTAAAAATGCATTGATGCAAATCTTACAAAACTCTGCACTTTCGTAATCCATAACTAAAATAGGGCAATTAAAGGCTTTTAAAAATGTTTCAAAATTTGGGTCTAAAGGGATATTTTTATTTTGTGTGCCAACAATAAACCGCTCAGGATAAAGTGCACGTTGCATAGCAATGCCGAAAACCAGGGTTTCAACTTGATAATAGACTCTTAAAGGTTCTTGAATTTCTTGACTTAAAGCTCTTGTAAAGCCAGGCGGAACCTGACTTAAAACAATTAAACAAGAACTTTTTGAAAGGGAAGGAATGATAAAAGAGATAAGTTCCTTAATCCCTTGCAAGTCACTGACCCCAGAATCATTTGTGGGAATATCAGGGGCTACATATAGAAGCTCAGCTTTTTTTAAATCCTCCGGGCAGGAAGTAAAATAAACCCTATCCTTACGCTTTTCCATGGCTTCTTTGAAACCTGGTTCATTAATTGGGTATTTCCCAGATTTTAAGTTAGCGACAAGTTCTTGATTCCGGTCAAAACAAATCACTTTAAACCCTTTTTCAAGAGCTGCTGCGGCCGAAATAAGCCCAAGGTGGGTTAAGCCTACATAAGCAATAGTATTAAGCGACATGTTTTACATTTTCCTTTTGAGCTTGAGAAAAGAGGTTTCGCAGTTTTTCTTGGATCCAAAGATCGTTTGAAAGATTGTTTGCTCCCTTAGCACAAGCATCTTTGAAGTAGTTAAACTCAGCTTGCCAGGTTGGATCTTCTTGAACCAATGTAAAGGATTCCTCCACAGGTCTTCCACTTGGGAGAATCCGTTTTCTTAAGGTAAGGGTAGAAGGCCCCCATTTACATAAGGAAGAAATGTGTACGCTTCCTTTTTCACCATAAATATCCGCTCTAAAATGATTTCGCCAAGACATCAAACTCATTTCAAATTGTACAAAAGGCTCTGATTGTTGGCTTGTGAAAATAAGGTGATCATAAGCTTTGTTTTCAAAGCAATGTGCTTTTAATAGGGTAAAGTTATAATCTCTACGATCAAACCAAAAAAGAAAGGTATCAAGAAGATGAGACCCCAGATCTGCTAAAACGCCATATCCTTGATCACGCCAGGGTGACTTCCTTACAAGTCGTGCGGTCCCATTGCCATAGAATAAAGAGACATTGTAAATTTTACCCAAAATTCCGGAATCCAGTATTTCTTTCATTTTTACAAAATGAGGCTCAAAGCGATGATTATAAGCTGTATAACACGTCGCCTTATGCTGAGTAGAAAGATTTATAAGTGTCTCAATCTCTCGCGCATCCTTAAAAAGAAGAGGTTTTTCAACAAGAACATGTTTATTATTTTTGAGAAGGTAGCTAAGAATTGAATGCTTTGCATCATCAGGAGTACAGACCAGCGCTGCTTTATATTTATCAAGAGGAACGTCTTCAACACACCTGTAAGAAGCAACTTGTGAAAAAGGATCTACAATAGCACACACAGAATTGCCAGCTATTCTTTTCCTTTTTTCACCTTGAACACCATATCCTACGACAATCATTACTCTTTTATTCCACACTTAGTGCTTGAAGTTTACCTGCTTCTCAAGGGAGTCAATCTTCTCTGAAACACGTTTTGGTGTAACTGGAACGTTGCCATCATACTCACACTCAACCGCAGCAGCGAGAGACCCTAAAATTGAAGCTATCGCTTCGCTCTTAGATGAATAGAGGCTGAGAGAAGCATAAGCCAACAATGCATCACCTGAACCAACAGCATCTACAAGTCGATCGCAAAAGCTTCCCAAAGAAACCAAAGAACGTGGATCACTGTTAGGGATATTACGACATGTAAGAGATCCCCTTTCCCCCATTTTCAAGATTAAAGTCTTGCATTGTGCTTTATCTTTTAGATCCATGGCTAAATCACGGACGACCGAATCTTGATCGCCCAAGGAAAAGCGAGCTTCACGTTCATTAGGCGTAATAAGGTCAAAGCCTTGGAAATCAAGGATATTTCCCCACCGACTCGCAACTTGACTGTCAGCTACGCGGAAAATTCCTTTGCTTATTCCCGCGGTCAATTCAGGAATGCTTGTTTTATTGAATATGCCATGACGAAAATCGCTAAAAACGACCATATCAGCTTTAGTTGATTTAATATTGTTTTCGAGAAGGTGAATGATACGATCAGAAATAGGCCTGTTATCAACTGTATCGATTTTTAAAAGACGGTAACCATTGGCAACAATGGCATTTTTATTTGTTGTTGGGCGTGTTTTATCAATCACTTCGCGGCAATTCACCCCAAAATTCCGAAGATCTTTTAAAACAAACTCAGCTAAAGGATCTTCTCCGAGCACAGTAGAATAATAGACTTTTGCTCCAGCCGCATTGAGGTGTTTTGCAACGATAGCCGCTCCACCAACAAAATCTGATTTCCTTTCGTATCGCATGCTCATTGTAGGGGTTTTTGTCATGCCCCCGATGGGGCTGCAGTGAGTATAACTATCAACGATAGTGTCTCCTACAACATGAACGCGAATAGCTGAAAAGCTATCTAAGATCTTTCGAAGATCCTGGAATGAGATTTTTTCACGATCCATCAACATCATAAGCTTTTCTATTTCAATATCGGGTGGGCCCATATTGATTAAAGCCGAGGAAGAATAAACAATATCACCAGGCGTAAAGATAATTTCTCCCCCATAGCTTTCTAAGATATTCATTTCTTCCTGTGTTTTAGGATGAACACCCCCATCCATATATTCGTAACCCTTGGCAAAAAAATCAGGTTTGAGAAGTCTTAAGTTGTTGAGAGGAGTTGCATCAAAATCCGTAATGACATAATCAACAAACTCTAAGGCAGAAAGATTAAGTTGTCGCAAATCTTGTGGAACATAAGGACGATAGTTATCCTTCGTAACATGAACATCTCCGGTTATACTTACGACGAGAACATCCCCCTTACTTTTAGCATAAAGTAAGTGCCGAATATGTCCAGGATGGACAATATCAAAAGTGCCATGACACATAACGACCTTCTCTTTTCTTGGAAAAGGTCCTAAGATGTCCACAAGTTCTTGTGGCGTTTTAATTTTTTTCTTGAAGTATTCTTTTGTTTTAGAATCCATTTTACTGATCGCCTAGTCTTAGTTTAGGATAAATATTTAAACCAATTTTCCGTTGCTTTAGAAATTGATTCTCGATCCCACAAGGGAGCGTCCCGCCAGTAGTCAATGTTTTCTATGAGCATGCTGACGCCTTCTTCAAAACTTACCTGAGGTTTCCATCCAAGTTCTGTTGTGATTTTTGTAATATCCGCATGGGTACAATCAGGCTCCCCTGGGCGCTTAGGAATATAAGTTATATCTCCCTTAAGTAAAGATACAAGCTTGTTAACACTTTGAGGTTTCCCGGCACCAAGGTTATATATTTCTCCTTCTTTATCTGTTCTTGCGGCCGCATAAAATGCTCTGGCAACATCAGTTACATAGAGAAAATCTCTCATTTGATTGCCATCTCCAACAACAGTAAAAGGTTTCCCAGAAATTTTCTGTTTTAAGAAAACACCAAAAACGGCTCCATAAGCCCCACTTGTGCGTGAACGCGTTCCATAGGCATTGAAAATACGAATCGAATTTACTGGCAAGCGATAAACCTGATGCCAATGGAATGTGACTTGTTCTCCTAAATACTTACTCAGCGCGTAGGGATAAAGAGTGGAAATAGGATGATCTTCGCGGGTAGGAGTTTTAGCAACTCCATAACAAGATGAAGACGCTGCATATACAAATTTCTTTACGCTAGCTGCTCGTGCACATTGCAACATATGGACCGTCCCCTGAACATTTACAGAAAGATAATCTTTGGGCTTTTCAATTGAAGGAACGATATCTCCTATACCGGCAAAATGGAAAACATAAGTTGCATCTTTAAAGAGAGAATCTCCCTCTTCATAGGATCGGATATCCCTTTCTTCAAAAACAAAGTCAGAATTATTTTTATGATGAGCTATATTAACTCGATTCCCACCGATTAAATTATCAATAACATGAACTTTGAAACCTTCATTAAGGAGGAGGTCAACCATATGGCTCCCAATAAATCCAGCTCCTCCAGTCACAACAGCTATATTTTTTTTCGTCATTATTTAATGGCCAAATTTTTAATACGTTGAACGTTAAAGTATTTGTCATTAGCAAAGCTGTCAGGAAACTTCTTAGCTGCGAATGCTTTGCACAATTCACGAACAGCATCTTCGACTGAATATTTAGGTTTAAAATTTAAGATATTTGTTATTTTATCTGAGTTTATGTGGTAGGAGCGAATATCATCGGTTGGTTCAATTTCAATGCCGATGTTACCCTTTTCAGGATAATCTTGTTCCACAACCTTTTTTACAGTTAAGGCAATGTCCATAATAGACATGTTTTGGTACCCACAGTTGAAAATTTGATTGGCAATTTTTTCATCGGGCGCCTCTAGAAAGAGTTGGCAAGCATCGCAATAATCTTGAACATGTAGGTTCGGCCTGAGTTGTTCGCCTCCAAAAACTTTAATCTTTCCTTTGTTAAAGGCATGGTTCGTTAAAATATTAACCGAGAGATCGAGTCTTTGACGTGGCGCATAGCCGCAAACCGTTGCGGGTCTAAAAATAACCCCAACAAAATCTTTGTCAGTATGCTTGAATAAGAGAGGCTCACACATCCCCTTGTATTTATTATATAATGTTAAAGGGACGAGAGGATGATCTTCCTTAACATTGGGTTTTTCAGACACGCCATAAACAGAGGAACTAGATGCATATACAAAACGCTTTACTCCTTGCCTTTTTGCAGCCTTTACTAAGGGTTCGAAGGCGTTAAGATTTATAGTCGTGCTTAGGTTTTCATCAAGAGCAAAACTTGCATCATTAGATATACAGGCTAAATGCAAAACAGAATTTATCCCAGCACACGCTTTTTCAAAAGCTTCGGTGTCTCTAACGTCTCCTTGAATAACCTTAAGGTTTGGATTATCGAGGGGCAAGAAATCTTTTTCAAAAAATAGAGTGTCATAAACTGTCACTTTATATCCATTATTAAGAAGCTGTGGAACTAAGCGACTACCACAATACCCCGCACCACCGGTGATTAAGACTTTCTTACCCATATGACTTCCTTTCGTAAAATTAAACAGCGATTGAATCTACAAGAGCTATATGATATCTAGCAGCATAGGCGTCTTGATGAAACATTTTTACTGTATCTAAAGAATATTCATTTAAATTTTTACCAATAAGCTTAAGTTTTTCGAGAATGTCTTTTGTTGCTGTAATGATATGGCATCCAATTTGATCAGCTTGAATAACATTTAAAAGTTCTCTTGGGCTAGCCCAAAGAAGTTCTGCCAAAGGCTTTTCTTGAAGGATTTTCAAAGACTCCTGCATGAGGGGAATGGGGTCACAACCCGTATCTGCTACCCTTCCTGCAAAAACGGAAATATAAGAAGAAACATCTTCTTGTAGAACAGAAACAATTTCCCTTACTTGACTCAGCAACATAATGGCTGTGATATTAATTTTAATTCCATCATAAGAGAGCCGTTGAATTATGGGAGCTGTAGAAACACCTTTTGTATTTGTTATTGGAATTTTTACATAAACATTCTCTCCTAAGAAGGAAAGCTTTCGCGCTTGCTGCTCCATTACCGGTAGCTCATCAGCAAAAACCTCTAGAGATATAGGATAAGTTGAAAATTCGGAAACAACAAGGTCAGCAAACGCCTCGTAATCAGTGACGGCAGCCTTCCTCATAAGAGTTGGATTTGTTGTAAAACCCTTAATGAGTGGATTTTCAGCCATTTTCTTCATAACACTGAGTTCAGCACCATCGGCAAAAATCTTTACGGATAAATCTTTAAGATTTGGATTCACTTTTAGTCTCCTCAAGTTTATAAATTAACTGTACAGCCTCTTTTAGAGAAGAAACTCTTGTATAAGGTAACTTCGGCTTTTGTTCTTTATAACCATAATCGATAAAAAAACAAGGGCAATTTCCTGCTTGTGCTGCACCTACATCGCGCCATCGATCGCCCACAAGAAAACTTTTTTCCAAGTTAAGATTCCATTTTTTCTGAGCTGCAAAGAGCATTCCTGGCGATGGTTTACGACAGGAACATTTCTCAGCATTTGAATGCAAGCAAACAAAAATATCATCAATTGGGAGACTTCTCTTTATAAAATCATGAATTTGATTCAAAGTTGTAAGAGATTGTTTTCCAGTTGATACATCTGGTTGATTTGTAACAATAATATTTAAAAAACCAAGTTTTTTGCTCGTAATGAGAGCCTCCTCTACCCCTTCAATCAAAAAAAACTCCTCAAGGTTGATTGGGGCGTAAGGTTTACCCTCTCGAATAAGAGCTCGGTTGATGACTCCATCTCGATCAAGAAACAACGCCCTTTTTGTCATGGAGATGTTCAAGCAACCTTTGTTGCAGATTCCCATTTACAGGGTTTCGCTTTTAGGAGGGGGTGTGAAACAATACAATGCCAGATTACTCCTTGAAAGGCTTCTGCATGGGGAGTGATATGATCCGCATTTATAGAAGGAATAACAACGACAACATCACCAACTTGTTTTGTATACCCTCCATCTCGACCTATGATCCCGAAAATTTTCATGTTTCTGGCTTTTGCTTCTTGAAGGGCTCTTACGATATTAGGGCTGATATTTTTTTCCAGATCTCCACCGCCGACGGAAAGAACTAAAATAGCATCCTTGCTATTGGCTCTGCTCGTTTGTAACCAACTAGAAAATACGGTCTCCCATCCCTCATCGTTGGTGCGAGCGGTTAGCTCAGAAACGTTGTCTACTGGGCAATAGGCCTCGATATTACAAATCTTTCTAAAGTCATTTACTGCATGACTACAATTAGCAGCACTCCCCCCAACACCTAATAAAAATAGACGTCCCTTATCCTCTCGAAGGGTAACTAATGATTGCACCATTGCCTCAATTTTTTCAGCATCAATTAACTGCGCGATTTTTGACGCTTCTTCTAAGAAACATTGTGTATGAGTTGGAGCGTGCATTCGTTTCTCCTTTTTCATGCTTATATACATACTTATCCTATATCTTAAAACACATAATGAGATTTTTTGTTAAAGACAAGTTAAAAAGCCTTTCCAGTATTTGTTCAAATTGGCGGAGGGAGTGGGATTCGAACCCACGGTACGCTTACACGCACAACGGTTTTCGAGACGCTTGAAATGTTTAACTGATAACAACCATTAACAAAATATATAAACAAAATCAATGAATTGTGCATTTCCCTTTATTGCTACTGATGCAGATTTGTTACCATTTTTTATCTCCAAATGTCCCATGAGTGTCCCACGTCTACTTCAAAAATCTCTTTTAAGTTGTCTCGAATGACCAAGTCCTTTACAGGAAGATTCACTACAAGAGGTTTAGAGTTCTCCTTTTTTGTTTCTTCCTTATGATGGACTTTATGCTAATAATCAGCTTTCGACTCTCTCATAAGAAAACAACCAGTTAGGGTTATTTTCTTGTCAAAGAAGCATATGTATATTCTTAAAAAATTAGAAGTCTAGGGGAGCTTTTGTTTTTGTAATAAAATTTCCAAACTTTTAAACTTTGTTGGAAAATTTTTTATACATTCCCCAATGATTTTCTCCTCAACAAAATATTCTGGATGACGCTCAGCGATTTCAATTACCAAGTCAAGATTTTCTTGACAAAACTTTTTCAAACAACCTAAAAATCTATGAGTATTATTACTATTGGCAACTCCTATACAAATAGCTTCAAAACATAACATCTTAGCAATTTTTTGATCAGATTTATCTTTATATTTCCCGCAAATCTTTTCTATTTTCTTTTTAACCTTCGAGTATTCCTTCCCGACATGCTGACTGATCCAGTATAAGTCAGGAGCAATAGCTACAGTGATGCCAGCAGTCTTATTATCTGTTTCTCCCCATTCTCGCAAGTAAAAGTGTTTTTCTTTCTTTCGTATTTTTTCAGCTATTACTCCTAGTATTTTTGCTTTCGAAACATATTTAAGCATTTCAAATATTGATGCCATGCCCATACAGTTATCTGCAGCATACCTAAAATTTTTTTCTTTTAAGTGAATTTTTAAAACTTTAGTACAAGCATCTAATGCTTCTACATATTTTCTCTCAAATTTCCAAATTGCTATCCTATACCCGTAAGCGGTCGGGTTGTCTTCTTTATTATATCTTTTTTCGTTGCTTCTCAATGCTTCTTGCACATAAGGTACGGCCTGATCAGGCTTATGCAAAGCAAATAATACGCTCCCCATAATGCAATTGGCCTCTTCAATATACTCATGCTCTTGATTTAAATTTATCTTTTTCATAATGTTCAGCGCATAATTGCCAGAAATTAATGCCTCCCAGTATTGCCCTAATTCATTTTGTATGCCAGCTTTAGTGATATAGCTAGAGGCAGTCTCTGGGTGATCCTGACCCAACCTTTCTTGTCTAAGTTTCAAAGCATCGTCACAGAATTCTAAGGCTTCTTTATATTGCCTACGATTCTTATACACCAAAGCAAGGCCATTATAGCAGCGTGCGGCATTAAGGAAATTTCCATTTGAACATATCTTAAGGCCTTCTCTATAATTTTTTTCTGCGTCTTCATCTTGATTTTTACTTCGATAAGCTTCTCCCTTATGGTAATAAATTAATGCAGCCATAGGATCATTTTTACTAAAAAGCTTTTTCCTTATATTTAAACTTTCATCCAAATGATGCAATGCGTCATCTATCCTTTGTAGGTGATACAAAACAACACCGTAACTAAAGTAACAACTTCCCGTTAAAGGATGGTATTTACCAAACATCTGTTCAGACATTCTCAGACTTTTTTCGATGTATTTTAAGCTTTCCCCCAATTTACATTGCTCGGATAGGCTGGCTCCAAAATTAGCACATGTTTGAACATAAAGTTCAGTTGGATTGCTTTCACTGAACGATGGGCTGGTTTCCTGTTTCTCTAAAGATTTTTTAAAATATTTATTACTTTCTTCATACTCTCCTTTTTCTCCATAGACTATTCCTAAGTTATTATAAACAATACATAAACTGCTTTCTGATATTGCTGTTTTTTCTGCTTTCTTAAAATACTTAATTGCCTTTTCAAAATTTCCAGAAGCAGAATAAGTAAGACCAAGCATATTATATTTAAAACCTAATAGCGGATTACCTTCTCCATATCTATCGATCAATTTCTGTAATGCTAACTCTTGATTTTGACGAGCTGATTCAATGTTTAAGAACCTTAAATTGATATCCCCCTTGACAGATGCACTCTCATCATAAAATTCTTCTTCCCGGAAATAATCTCCCTTTTCTTCTTCAGAAAGTAAGTCGTTCTGATGAGACTTACAAAATTCTGCTAGTTTCCAAGTTAAAGGTCTTGTAACGTAGTAGTACTTATACAACTCGCCATCCTCTTGTAAATCTTCATCACTTAATTTAAAAGTTTGAACCACCATATCTTTCTTAATTAATTTTTCCCTTTCTTCTTGATCAAGATCATCATATTTTTCATCATACTCCATTTCCTCTTTTTGATAACCATAATGGCTATAGGCCTTTAAGCGCAAAAGAGTAGCAAAAGTGAGAGCTCGTTTTAGATTAGTTTCTGCTATTTTGTTGATTTTCTCTTGTTCAGCTAGTTTGGTAATTGTATCCCAGTTATCTTCACCGTCGATACCATAAATTAAGCCTAAATTATAAATAAGCCTATCTGGAAGGCGGTATATTTCTGTCTTAATGTTGAATATCCTTCCCTTTAAATCATGAGAATGTAAAGCAAATTGGGAGATATTCCCCTCCGTTTTATATTCTCTTCGACTATAATCAACGTAATCTATCTCAACACATCCCTCCCATAGCATCTTAATGGCTCTTGACTCACCATGAACTTTCAAAAATTCTTTGACTTTCCCATCATATTCATCAAATAAGTCTCTACTTCCATGAACAAAGCATGTTTTTTGGAGTATGTAAGGTAAGTTTTTATCGATATGCTCAGATTTTTTGTCTTTATTGTACATATATTCGAGCATTTCATCGACAGTACAAATCAGCTCATAGGGTTTATCGTTCCTGCCAAGTGGTGTTTTTCCTCCTAAATCAAAATTAACCCCTCTTTTCACTAAGTAACTAAGATCACATTTATATTTGCTCATGGGCATGACGGTTTCACCAAGGTTAATGACATAAAAGTGAACCAGCTGACTTATGTTTTTAAAATAGTCCTTATGCGTTTGATTCTTGAGCTTGTCCTTTTGATCCTCAATGAGTATTGCAAACTCCAAATCAGAATAAGGAGTCATTTGCTTGAGGGCCATGGAGCCGAGACCGATTATGGCGTATTTACATGGTGCCGTCCCTATAACCTCTTCAGCTTTTTGGTATAACTGGGCAAGGAACTCTCTCATTCCTTCCGCTATGTCTTGAAATAATTTTCTTGATTTTTCTATGTAAGTTTCTGTTTTTTTGTCTAGACACTCGATTTCCTCTGCTACTTTACGGCGAAGCTTAGTTAGAAGAGTATATGGAGTAAATTTTTCTGGATCGAATTTTTCTAGTTTGTCTTCATGACCCCCAAGGCATTTTACTAATTTACGTTGTATAAAATCTAACTGGTCATAAGGCTTAATCCTTTCGTTTAAATCTTTTAAATCCTCATTTTTTTTAATCATTGAAATAACATAATTATAGAATAAGGCCGCTTCATTATAGGAATTAGCCGCTTCGGTTTTTTTACCATCTTTTAT
>Ga0209431_10001625_pt1 | contig 18593 bp, 26 predicted proteins | sample RifCSP13_3_FD_184021 | JGI IMG/M metagenome (GOLD analysis project Ga0209431, IMG submission 184021) | Soil microbial communities from Rifle, Colorado - Rifle CSP2_sed 13_3 (SPAdes) (version 2) | ecosystem: Environmental > Terrestrial > Deep subsurface > Rock core/Sediment | place: Rifle...
CCCGACGTGCCCCATGCGCGGAACGCTGGAGGGCAAGCGCATATTTGACGCCGGCAACGTCGCAGGCAAGCAGGAGCTGCGCAAGATTGTGTCAGCCGTTACTTCCGCAGGCAAGCTGCCGATCATGATAGGAGGCGACCACTCGCTCTCCACCGAGACAATAAAGGTGGTGTCGGGCGCCGCCGGCAAAAAATTGTCGCTTTTGTATTTCGACGCGCACCCTGACTTTGTGTCTTCCACGAGGAACTACTACGGGTCGGTGCTGACGGATTCTACACAGTCGCTCGACTTCATGAAAAGCATGCTGATAGGCACGAGGGCGGCAGAGAGGGAAGAGCTAGAAAACGCAGACAAGGTAGGACTAAAAATCATAAACCCGCTGGACGTAGCCGAGCTTGGAGTGAAAAAGGTGGCGCAGATGATAATGGCCCGGACGGCCGGATCAAAAATATACATTTCAGTCGATCTCGACTGCATCGACCCGGCATCTGCCCCTGGAGTGTCTGTCCCGTCGCCGGGAGGGCTGTCGGCCATCCACCTGATCTATTTGCTCAATAAAGTCATCAGCGGGGGTAACGTCGCCGGGATCGACATTGTGGAACTTGCTCCCGACTACGACATCAACGACATGACAGCCACGCTTGCCGCCAGGATACTGTCAGAATGCATCGCGTCAGTCTAGCGCCTGCTGCACCTTTCCCATCAGGGTTTTCATGCTCACGGAGCATCATAGTGGCCCACGACTGGAGGACCTGATGCACAAATAACCCCAGCAGCTGGGGAGCGACCTTTGCGTTCAGCCAGCCAGCGTCACATGCCGGGCCCTGTGTTGAAATACAGCGGGCCGGACTGCGTGGCTACCTGCTGCGCCAGCTTGCTCAGGCTCCCCATGATCTCGCTGCCCGCCGAATTTACAAGGTTAATGAATAGCTGGTAAGCGTAAGAAGGGTTCCTGACTCTGTCTGGCGCGTCACTTACCCCGGCGTTCGGCAATGGAGAATGTCGAATCCTGATCTTTGTGAAATAGTAGGATAGGATTTTCTGCAAGATCAGAGGCTCCCCAGAATAGATTGCAGGTGTTCTGGCAGCTCCGGAAGCTCGCCGATGTGGCTGATGTTGTTCTGCAGCACGTCTGAGCCTATCCTGCGCACCTTCTGGGTGCCTATCAAGGTGTCGATTGCCCGTTCGATTTCCTTTGGCGACAGAGTGTCTTTCAACTTCTCCTTCAGCAGGTTTTCAGAGTCGTACTTTTCTATCGCGTATTGCAAAAGGATCAGTTTGTCGCTCATCGAAAGGCTTGCCATCTTTAATCACAAATAACACAATGGTAATAAAGATTCAAGTAGATTTATCTTGAACAGTCGACCTTGTTGCTTACGTTGCCTGACCCTGTTGCCGAGCTCAAGGACCTGCTTGCAAAAAACTGCAGGATACAAAAGGTGCAACCGGCGGTCTACGCGTCGGACGGGGAAGTGAACATCGTGATGGTTACACTTTTGTGCCCGGACGGCGCGATGCATATCATCAAGGCGTACAAGGAACAAGCGCAGGCGCTTAGAGAATTTGTCAGGACAAGAACGTAGTCGCAATCCAGAATCTTGTTAAACTAGGCTTATTAAGAGCAGAAACCTGAAGATGCACGTCTTGTTTGAATCGCCGCTGACCGACAGGCTTGTCAACGCCGAAACGGTCCTTGCTGTATCACCGGCCGTATCGGCTTTGTCGCGTGGCTAGAGCGCTGCGAGGCAGGACGCAGGACAGCCATAGTTGAAATCATGTGACTTTACAATTGTAAAGGCAAGTCAGCAAAAAATCCATGTGCCAGAATGGTTCAATGATTAGAGAATCGCTTTGAAGATTGGAGACAACGCTTAGACAAATACAGACAATATTGGCATGTGTGGATTCGCAAAATGGAATCCATGCGTCGTTCGTCGCGTTCAACCCAGAAACAGAGCTCTACAATTAATGCAGCTTAATCGTAATTTCTTCGCCCATGCCTATCGGCACGGTGACTGATTGGACGTTTGACCTGCTACCCACGTGACGCGCATACCGCTTCATCGCCTGTCGATAATGTTCCGGATACACCATATTGTCTGCGGCAATAATCCCCCCAACCCTTACCATGGGCAGTATGAAATCAAAATACTTTATGATGTTCTCCTTGTCCGCATCCAGCAAGACGAAATCAAACTTGCCTTTGAGCGTTTGAAGAACGTCAAGAGCAGAGCCCTGTCTCATCTCTATCAACCTGTCGACACCGGCTTGTTTGAAATTTTTCCTTGCTCTTTCAATCTTCAACGGATCTATTTCTATACTTATTACCCTGCCCTTTTTTCCAATAGCGTCGGCAAGCCAGAGCGTTGAAAATCCTGCCGATGTGCCCACCTCCAGCACGCGCCGGGCCCTGATCGCCTTGAGAAGTATTGAGAAGAACATGCCGGTGTCGGCCGTGATTGCAAGCATTTCCTGGCTGCGCGCAACTCTTACCTTGCCTCTTCTCTCCCTTTCTGACTGCCAGTCAAGCCGCGATATTACGCGAAAAACCCGGCTGTCCAATCTACTTACCGCCCTTTTGTTTTGAAAGCGACAAAAGGTTCACCGTTTCCGCCTCGTCGTTTACCTCCGTCACTGACTTCTGCTGCCTATGCAGCTGGTCCTTTCTGGACTTCCGACCTTCCATTGCATTCCGATGATCGTCCGGTATGTCTTCAGACAAGGCAGCATCAAGACATCCTTGCCGGCTTTTAATCGTTGCAGGCACCAACCTTTTTTAGTTGTTCTTCCAAGTGAAGGTGCATGGAATTTGTCAAGGTTGCGGAGCCTGACGTCAGCAAGCCAATAATGATTGCAGCCATGCAGGACATGGGCAACGTAGGCAGCATCGCGATTGACTTTATCAACAAGAGCCTCCAGACTAGGTGTTTTAGGTACGTTTCAGCGCCGTACCCGAATTACGTCGAGGACAAGGGAGGGCACATCGACTTCCAGCAGGAGCGGTGGGAGTATCGCTACGGCAATGGCGTAATAGTGTTTGGTGGTGGCGTAGGCCAGCCGCAGACAAATTACGAGCTGTACGAATTGTGTCAGGACGTGATTAACGTTGCAAAGTCGTACTCGGCTCAGCTGATCTACACTCTTGGCGCGTTCCACACCGACAGGAACTACGGGAAGCACCCAAAGACGCTCGTCACCACGACATCGCAAGAGCTGACCGGCCAGATAGCGAGGCTCGGGCTCGAATCTACACCCGGCCCGTCGCTGATAACCGGCTTTAACGGCCTGATACTTGGCTACGCGAAAAAGAACAACATGCAGGGCATCGGTCTGTATGCAGAAATTGACAACCCGCAGGTGCCGCAGTACAGATCTGCAAAAAGCCTGCTTGTTTCGCTTGAAAAATTGACATACCAAAAGGTCAAGGGACTTGAAGAGCTGGACGAGATCGCAGGTGCTATAGACAGCGAGCTCGCTAGGATGGATGGCGATTCGCTGTACCGGCCGTGATTATTTTAGCTTGATTCCATGATCAAGCCTTTCCAACTTCCTGCATATCATCTTGAACGAGTCGACGACGTCCAGCTCGATAACGCCGGGCAAGTGCTGGATGTTTGGGATGTAGTTGTTTATGACGTACAATTCCTGCACTCTTGTCTCTATCCTTATGTTGCTGCTTTCCAAGTCTTCAGAGTCAGACCTGTTTATCACCCGCAGCGCGCCAGCGAGTTTCTTTTGCGCGTCGGTGTCCAGCGGATACCTGCCAGAGCGGAGGGAGTCTTCGATCATCTTGCACAGCTCTGAAATCTTCATCTCGCTTTCTGGATTTGCACCCTTCTTAATCTATGTTGCCAAGTTCAGTTGCATGAGCGAAAAGCCAGAAGAAAGGAGCAGGGACTCGAAAAAGGTTGCCGAGGACAACATCGAGCAGCCGGTGGACAAGCAGGCGCCTACCGAGCCCGTGCAGGTCGGCGGTGCAAAGGAAGATAAGGGCACGTCCGCACTCTGGGTGCAATCATTCTCTAGAAGAATCATCCGCATTCTTTTATTGTCCAAATAGGGGCAACTCTGCTAGACAGGCTATTGCACGCCGCGCGGGCAGGGATTAGAAGAGAAAAGTCATGCGGCCTGGAATGTTATTCTAATACAATCTTGCGCAAGCTGGTCAAGACAGCTTTCCCATGAGAAGCTGTGCCGTAATAAGCGAAGTCTTGCTAATTCTGATATTTGGCGGAATTCCAGTGCCTAGTTTTCTTCTGACCCGACGTCTGCCACTTTCAGCTGCTTCTTGTACATCGTCACGATCTCGTCGACTGTGGTGGCGTCCTCCGGCTTTTTGTCATCCCTTATCTTGCCGGTGAATTTCGGAAATCGCAGCGCAAGGCCGTAGCCGGGCCGCAGGGCATTTAGCGCCGCAGTGTGTGACGGGCTCAGCGTGATCTCGGACGCAATGACTTCGATCACGATTTTTGGCTCAAACCACACATCCATTTCCATGCCTGTCTGCACGCGGGCGTGCCGCTGCTTGATAACGTGCTGTTCCAGCTCCTTGTAGAACTGCTCGAGGTGCACATCCGTAAAGCCAGTCCCCACCTTGGTAACGCTCTGGAACATGTCTGCCTTTTCTTCGTAGGCAGCCAACAGCAGCGCGCCGTACTTACCTGTACGCCTGCCCCTGCCGTGCAGTGCGCCAACGATGACAAGGTCAAGCGTGTCAGCAAGGTCGCTCCGATATTCCCGCTTTAACTTGATCCACGCGTATTCCCTTGCGCCTGCACGGTACGCGCTTGAAATTTGCTTTATCATGACGCCTTCGCAGCCGTTCTCAATTGCAGTCGCCATGAAACGGTCGATTTCTTGCGGCTTTTTTGCAATCGTCTGCTCTATCAGCCTGACCGTTCTGTCCTTGATCCCCTCGATCATCTTTTTCAGCAGCTTCCTTCTTTCTAGGTAGGTCAGCTCTGTCTTGCTCTGGCCGTCGATATAGAGCACGTCGAAAAAGTTCATAACGACTGGATAGTTCTTCATCGCTTCTTCCACGCCGTGCTTGCGCCGCCTGTGCATCAGCTCCTGAAAGGGCAGGTATTCCCCGGTTACGGCGTTGATCGCAACTACCTCGCCTTCCAGTATCACTTCTGACTGTATCGATTTGACGGCAGCTGCGACGTCAGGGTAGTGACTCGTTATCTTTTCCAGCCTCCTTGAAAACAGCTCTACCTTGTCCTTTCCCTTGTGCACTTGCACGCGCTCTCCGTCGAGCTTGTATTCAACCGCAGCCTTGCCTCCCATGCGCTCAAGCGCCTCTTCCGCCGTCCTGATGCGCTCGGCGAGCATCGGCCTGATTGGCTTGAAGAGCGTTATTTTGATCGACTTCACGGCCCCGAGCCCCTTTGCTGCAAGCAATTTCGCGACGGTGCCAAGGTCGCTTGAAAAGTTGTATGCGTTTTCAAGCACATGCCTGTTTGATTTGTCACCGGTGAAAGCAAGCGCAAGCGCGCCGAGCACGGTGTAGTCTGCAATGCCGAGCCGCAGCTGCCCCATGACGAATTTAATAATGTAGCGCCCTTCTGCCGCCGTCGCGTCGTTCAATAGACTGCTTACCATGCGCAGCTTTGTCTCTTGCGAGCCCGAACCGGCAGTCCGCGCAATCCTGTCAAATGTGGTATATACGCGCTCGACTGTCATGGGCTCTGAAAAGAAGGTCGACTGGCTCTTTGACTTCATGGCTTCGCCTGCCGCGTCGCCAAGGTCGCCAGTCTTTTGGTAAATTTTTTCTATCTGCGATTGATCCTTGCCTGACGAGCTTGCTATCGCGCGGATCGCCATCTTTTCCGCAAGCCCGAGCTCGATTCCCTCGTAGTCAGGGTAGAGCTTGCCTTGGATGAGGTAAGTCACCTTGTCGATGATGCCAGGTGGCGTTTTCTTGAGCAGGGCGACCAGGTAGTCGGTGAGCGCAAGCCTGCTCGAGGTCTGCTCCATATGCTCAAACGTTTCGACCACGGGTTTGAAATCCAAGGTATTCCAGCTTCGTCCACTGTGCGCTTAAAGCTTATCTGAATGAATATTAAAGGGCTGCAAGCTAGGAGAACAAGACATGGGGGGCAACAAGAAAAAGTCGATTGGCTCTTCTGACAAGACAGTCCAGCTTGGGCCCGGAGGGGCAGAGATCAAGCTTACCGCAGAGGATAAGAAGAAGGCGCCAAAGCCGCAGCAGAAGCAAAAGCTTGCCGTGATGGTCGAGGAACCGATAGGCATGAAGGCCATACAGAACATGAGGTCGATAACTACGCAGACGCTTGCAAGGAACATTGGAGTCAAAATTTCTGTCGCCAACGCTTTCATAAGATCGCTTGAGCAAAAGGGCGTGGTAAAGTCCGTCGGCGGCTACAGTGGCCATCGGGTCTACCAGATAGTCAAGCACTAGGCTTTTTTACAATCATTACGTCGCCGGGCTGGCTTGACTCGACGACTTTTATGTTGTCCGTAATCATGCCGAGCGGGTTCATCGGCTGCACCATTGCGTCCTTTACGAACACGCATACCGAGCCGTTTGAAGTAAGGTACGCCACGTCGCCCCGGCGAAATTGCGTCCTCTGCTTTTCCGCGCCGATGACAAGGCCGGTTTCAATGTAGACGAACTTGTCTGCGTACCGGTGAACCCTGTCCTGCAGCGGGAGGCTCTTCAGGATCGCGTTTGAAGTCAGCGGGGCCAAGTGGCGCACGAACTCGGCCGACGCGGAGCCTTTGTTTGCTACTTCGATTGTTACCTTGAATCTGGAAACCGACCCGGTGTTGCCCGGTTGCATCACGGCTGATGCACTTTACATCTTATGAAAATGTTTCCCCTTAAGAGCAACGTCTGTGCAACATTACTATTGGTCAGGACAAATCGGGCCAAGTCATGTAGGGAACGGAGGAAGCTGGCGAGAGCTGCAAGGGAGGGCAGCATAGATAGCAACGGCAAGTATAGGGAAAAGAATCGCGACGGCATTATGGCACGCAGCGAAACATAAATACAAGATTACCTATCATAATACTGTCAGGATAATATAGCCCTATTGTAGGATTTTGACGAATTAGGGCAAACATTTAATTAGATATCTATTATTTTTCCCATTATTCTTGGTAGTGAAACATTCTTCGAAAAAACATGCTGCACCCAAAAAGCCCGCAATTGCCAAGGCTAAGTCTACCAAGAGGGGTGGCTCCCTGAAGAAGAACAAGAGGGGGGCTGCTTCGAGAAAGCAGGTGCAAGAGATAATTGCGTCGAAAAAGTCATCGCGCCCTGCTGACGAAGTGGTGATTTACCCGGAATTCGAGTACGAGTTGAAAGAGGTCGCGCCTCAGGGCAACAAGGTACTCGTAGGCCCGCCATGGCTCACGCGCTTTGAGCGTGCCAGAATAACCGGCTCGCGGGCGCTCCAGCTGTCGCTAGGCGCACCGCCGCTGATCAAGGCACCAGAGCAGGCAACTAGCTCAATCATGCTCGCAGTGATAGAGATAGAGCGCAAAGCCCTCCCCATCTCAATAAGGCGCATACTTCCAAACGGCACGTACCAGGACATCCCGACCGACTGGATGAGATAGGACTAGATTTCTTTTAATTTGCTTTCATCAAAAATGTCAGAGCCGTACCACCGGTAGCGGAAGTAGTCAAGACACCACTCGTGGAACACGCGGTCTAAGCTGAAGAATATCATGTTCATGTCAGTCTCGCCCTTTTGTGTCGGAAACAGCACAGCAGCCTGCTTTTCGTTCAGTATGACTGCGACTTGGACGCTTTCAACCATCCTCCGCTCAATCGCGCCCTTGTTCAAGAGCTCGCTGTGGCCCAATTTCTTCAACAGGTCTTTCCTGCCCTTTGGTATAATGACGTCCTTTGGAAAGACATAGCTGTACTTTACGCCCTTTTCCTTCACCCGGTTTACCGCCGGCTCTATCAAATCTATTGGCACCTGAGGCACGATTTCATAGATGTACTGGTCAGCTCCGCGGTAAATGTCCTTCCAGCGCTCGAGGATCGCGACCACACCTTTGATGTACTCGCATTTATCGAGAGCGCCGAGCCTCATTATGAACTTGATCGGCAGCTCTCCCAGCACGTGCTCTGAAAAGTATTCTTTGTGTTTTGAGAGGTAGTTGAAAGTCGGGATCTGTTTGATTATCGTGTTGCCAAACGTCGTTAGCGAAAACATGCCCTCTGGGTTTTTCTCTATCAGGCCGGCGTCCTGCAGCCGGTTGACATTTCTGTGGGCTTCCTGCATCGTTATGCCCAAGTTCTTTGCAATCTGCGATATCTTGGCGCTCTTTTCGTTGATCTGGAAAATTATTGCCAGCCTCTGCTCGCTTGCAAGCTCAAAGAACGTCTTTTCGGTGTTGGCGAACGCTTCTATGGCGTCGTCAGAGGGAGGCATGCTAATGCATCAGACCGGTCAGAGTTTTAAACATTGCACTTAGTAGTAGCTGGTGCGTTCCGAAGGAGGCCGATTTGTTCTCCTGATCGCCATGACGCCTACTATGATAAAGCCCACGCCTATAGCCAGGATGAGGTAGTCTGCCAACATTATACTCGCCCATACTTGGTTTTGCGTGCCCGCCCACAAGAATAGGAGCGCCATAAACACGAGCGCGATCCCCGCGATGGTTTCACCGTTTATCCGCTGCTTTCCCCCGCCTTCCGTCATATACAATTTCTGTCTTGGGCGGATTATTAAAAGCTTCAACTCTTTACCGAATGCTAATCAGTGCAAAAGCACATTAGCCATCCTAGTCTGTTGTATGTTCCATCATTATCCGCATCAATGCGCGTGCTAGTTATTGCGGCCATGTGCTTTACATTGATCATTATTTCAGGTTAGTGGTAGCAGAACGCATTCGCACGCCAGTGTGCTCGATTGGCACCCGAGCGATATAATGAAATGTCAGATGTTATCTTTCTTTATTCGCAGAGTCAGCCATATGGATAGAAACCCTCCACTTGACGAAGCCGCACACGTAACATTTAATGTTCCTAACTCTTGGAAGGGTGTGGATACAAAGAGAGTTACGATACGTACAGGAGACAGAACTTCATGTGGTTTCTACCGTTTTGAACAAGGACAAGAGTATCTGGCCTATGGCGCCAAGAATATCTCTGCCATTGATCTAACCCTTTGTGGCTGCACGGCAACTATCGATTCTTCGCCTTTTGTAAATTTGGATTTGCAGTTCTTGGAAAATAGAAATGTGCCAATTGGGCTAATGGCAAGATATACAATGGGCATCAACCTATTTCCAATCATAACAACTGTCGGCAACCTTGTGGCAATATCAGTAGCCGCTTTTGGTGATCATAAAACGTGTCTAGCAGGTGTGCGTATGGAGTTAGTGCTCGCGGACAAGCGTGCCTCTGCACTGCTCGCATATCGTTTCGTCAATGTTTGACTCAATACTATGGTGCACGTCGCAGATGATAAGCGTGTAGCGCATATAGTTGCAAAGCCCAATAAACTTGGCAAGTGTGCTTGGTGTATAGGCTATGTTAGTGGACAAGTCCTCGGCAATGTCGTCAACCATGCGCATGACCTCCCGCACCGATTCGAGCTTTGAGATAAGTTCAACGTCTCCCCTTGTGCCCCTCACGTAGTTGCTGACTGCGGCCTGTGTGATGCCCAGCACCTTTGCGACGTCTTCTTCCTTGAGAGAGTATTCCTTGATGAGTTTTTTTGCAAGGATTGCCCTTACGGCGGGAATAAGGGATTTTGCCTCGATCTCTGAAGGGAGCAACATAGGAAAGTACAATCCAATCTTGCTTTTTATTATATAAAGGTTCTTAGTACTGCCTAGTGTTTATATCAGGCACAGACAGATCGAGGAAAAGATGAAGGCTGTCTTTGTTAAAGGCCACAGCGCCGTTTCAGTCGACGATGTCAAGACGCCCGAGCTGGCAAGCGCCGGCGACGTGCTTGTACAGATGCGCGCCTGCGGGCTGTGCGGCTCTGACCTAGAAAAGATCTACGGCGAATATGGCATGACCTCCGGCAGGCTAGGGCACGAGCCGGCAGGGCAGGTGGTGGCAGTCGGCAAGTCTGTCAAGGGCTTCTCCCCCGGCGACCGCGTTTTCATACATCACCACGTCGCGTGCTATTCGTGCCATTATTGTCTTCACGGTGATCATACGATGTGCCCCGCTTACCAGACGAGCAACATCAGCCCCTGCGGCCTTGCGGAGCAGTTCCTCGTACCAGAGTGGAACGTGTCAAAAGGCGGCCTAATAAGACTTCCAGACAATGTCAGCTATGACGAAGCGTCGCTTGTAGAGCCGCTTGCCTGCTGCATCAGGGCGTGGAACAAGTGCAAGTTTCAAAAGGGCGACGACATTGCAGTGCTTGGAGCCGGACCTGCAGGGCTCATGCACGTGATCTTGGCTCAGGCGCTTGGCGCAGGAAAAATATTCTTAATCGACATCAACGATTTTCGGTTAAAGTTTGCCAAAAAATACGGCATTCAAGCGTTCAACTCGATTTTCGATCAGGATTTGGCAGGCAATATCAAGTCGGCGACAGAGGGAAGGGGCGTCGACAGTTGCGTCGTGGCAACAGGCAACATGAAGGCGTTGCTTCAGTCGTTTGAGTTGACGCGCAAGGGGGGCAAAATCATGCTCTTTGGCGTTCCCCCAAAAGGCTCCCAAATGTCGTACGACATGAGCAAGCTGTACTCTAGCGAACATTCGATCATTCCAAGCTATGCCGCGTCGGAAATGGAAACTAATGAGGCGCTCAAATTGATTGCAGGAAAGAAGGCAGACATGGCTTCACTCATCACCCACCGGTTTGACATTAGCAAGGCAGCTGAGGCTCTAAAATGCGCACACGAGGCAAAAGATGCCATGAAAGTGATTGTCACGGCAGACTCGTAGAAACTATTTATATTAAAAATAGCCTGTTTGACTTTGATCATTATGGACTGGGGAATGAAAAACAGGATTTCCAAGATAATCCGACCCGAGGACGGCCGCTGCCTCATGCTTGCAGTTGACCACGGCTACTTTCTCGGACCGACAGAGCGCCTCGAGGTTCCGAGGAAGACTATAGCACCGCTTTTGCCCTACGCGGACTCTCTCATGCTCACACGAGGTGTTCAGAGGACCTCGGTTGACCCAGCAAGCGACGTGCCAATCGTGCTCCGCGTTTCGGGCGGGACAAGCATCGTCGGTGAGGACCTGTCAAAGGAAACGATCACGGTATCAATTGAAGAAGCGATCAAGCTGAATGCGGCGTGCCTTGCGCTTTCGATATTTGTGGGCAGCAAGTACGAGCACCAGACGCTTGCCAACCTTGCTAAATTAGTGGACGAAGGCGAAAGATACGGAATACCGGTTCTGGCAGTGACTGCAGTCGGCAAGGAAATGAGCCGCGACGCCCGCTACCTTGGCCTTGCATGCAGGGTCGCTGCGGAGCTTGGCGCGCATGTTGTGAAAACATATTATTGTGACAATTTTGAGCAGGTGGCCGAAGGGTGCCCCGTCCCGCTGATAGTTGCAGGTGGCAAAAAGCTCCCCGAGCCGGACGCGCTGAAACTTGCGCACGACTCTATAACGCACGGTGCTGTAGGAGTTGACATGGGAAGGAACATCTGGCAGTCGGACCACCCAGTGCCGATGATAAAGGCGGTACGCGCAATCGTCCACCAGAACGCAGACGTCAACGAAGCTTACGATATGTTCCTGAAGGAAAAGGAAAAGGCGCCGCAGCAAAAGGAGACCAAGATCCTGAAAGCAGTCAGCCAGTCAGGATCATTCGATTAGCCGACTAGTTTTGACAGGTGGTGGTGGACCATCTTCCACCGGCCATTTTTGTCTTTTTGCAAAATGATCGTCACCCTTGACCTGTAGTCGATGGTTGTCCCGCGGAAGCTGTAATCGTCGACTATCATGCCGGTAACTTGCAACACGAAAGTGGCGACAGCTGCGTCGCCCATGACTTCGGTTTTCAGGTTTTCAATCTTGAAGTCATAATCAGAAAGGCTGGCAAATTGTAGCTGCTCGAGCATCAGCGCACGTTCAAAGTCGCGCCTGTCGTATGGCGGCGAGTCGCCAAACTTGCTAAAGCTTGGGTCCAGGTATTCCTCTATCTTTTCTATCTCCTTGGTCTTGGCGAGCTGAAAATAATTGTAAATCAGGTCTCGTATTTTAGTGGAATCCGTCGTTATCAATAAGGTTCATTGGATACTGGCGGGCAAAATCTTTATAAATTAATCCGTTTAGGCAACTTGATTAGCATACTCGGCAATACGTCGAATAGGCCGAGCTCCTGCTCAGGGCTCAGTCTCAGGGGCCCTTTACCTTTGAGCAAATCGTCGATGCTGGGAAAAAGGCATTATGGCACAACGCAAATACTATCAGCCTGGACTGCGTAGAGACAGTATTGCAGCGGTAGAATCAGACGCAGAGAATAGTGAGTGAGGGACCAGCCCAGTATGATTTCCTGGAAGTCACCTGCACCCTTGTCATGAGATTCCTTCCCATGACTTCCACCGAATTACAAAGTAATACGAGATCCCAGCATGGATCGCTATTAGGTTGTTTGTCGTACTACGTAGTACAATGCATGTTAGTTAGAGTTAGAGAAGCCAGGATTCCAAAAGCTGGTTCAGGTAGGTGGTAAAGGCGCACCATAACTGCGCTCTCGCATGAAGTCATAGTATGGAACCTTTTTACTTGATAGAACCGCTTTCACCGCTCTGGACAATCGACTGACAAGTATGCCTGAAATTAGCACGTCAATGGTGAGCTAGTCGCATGAGACATTCGACTAACAGGCTACCTCGGATATCAAAAACAGCCAAAATGGCTATTTAGTGAGTCCAAAAAGTCGATTGGAAAGTTACTGTACAAATCCCCCCTTGCCCCTCAAGGGCGACTATATTATGGCCTGACCCACACATGCTTGGAAAAATATCAAGTATTAGCTTCTATGTCTTGTATCCCGAGCTCTTGCCATAAGACTAACAATGACCTTGAAAGTGCCTCGTCCCTGACTAGTTCAATCTCCTTGCCTCCAGTAGTTATTAAAACGTGATTAGTCTCCTGTTCCATATCAAAGAGTGCCGATAACAACAAGAGAGACCTTCTAACAGGTCATTAGAATTCAGAACTTAGATTGTTTAGACCATCTTGTGGAAAGAAAATTCACATATGAAACAACAAAATCCTTATCCCTTCTCCCTCTCTGGATAATGCCATCTCTGTTAGAAGTTATTGGTTCTCCTGAAACATGCAGTTGAAACCTACATGGTGAACATCAGCCTATCTCGACAGTGGTAAAACCTTTTGAAACAAGACCTGCGACGTTAAGCACAAAGCAGGGACCAGGATTTTGTGTATCATGTTCAGCGATCGCTACAACGGTAGCATTGTTCCATGTAGAGGGCGCAACAATAATTCAGAAATACTGCGACAAGTGTTTGCATAAAGCCAACTACGAAATGGGTGTACGATAGTATCATCTGGCTTTCCCTGCTATGATAAGGGGCCAACTCCCGCATGGCGCATGCTTAGATAGAGCATGTTCACAAAACGACAACAGGGAGAAGCAGAATTGCTTTCCCGAGCATCCCTTCTTCTCCCTGAACCGTTGTAGTCGGCGTCTAGGAACAAACGGTAATCTAGCTTTGCCCGTTCACACTAGATGCAAGCCCACCGGTTCTATTGAATAAATGTTTTGTGGTGTTTTTCATTACGCAACATCTAAGGGGCTAATGGTGTGTGATAGAGTTCTGGAATCTGGCACTGAACCTAAAGTTATCAGACGTGATCTTGAGCCAGCGATTTACCATGAATGAATTGGGTATGCGATAGAAGGAAGAATCAATTTCGACATACTCAAAGACCGTGCTATACGATTGAAGCTATCTCTTGCTTTAAAGTCCTTTTGGATAGAAATGGCCATCCCAGGCGCTGCAGCTCCAGCCAGTGCAACCTATGAAGAGCTCCAAATACTACAGTGGGAACCTCCTATGGAATAAAGTTTGTTGGCTTATAGTTAAAAAAAGAGAATGGTGTGACCGTATCCGTTACTTGTGGGCCTGGTGATTTCCTTGGTCTAGATGAGCGTTGGCGATATGGACTATCTCATTCGTCACAGGGGCGCGTATAACGAAGAACATCGAGTCGTTCTTACCCGCTTCTCCAGCATCTCTCAGTTCAAAGTAAATCTCATATCCACTTATCTGGTTCAACTTGCCGAGTCCGAAGGCTTCGTAGGTGTCAAAACCGGCATTTGGTGGCTTGGGTGCGATTGTAGGATCGTCTAGGCATTTAATTGATGTCAAGCTCTCAAGGTGGAAGTTGTTTCCGCCGTCCCAATTAATCTCTAGGTTATTCGGGCCGTCATTGATGTCGCAATACAGCTCGAAGCCATGTGTTTCATGGGTTACTTCCAGTTTTCCGCCTCCTGTCATCCTTCCATCTAGGACACAGCCCTGAGCAGGGCATGGGTTAGCAAATGCAGGGATTAGCATAGGTGCAAATAGGCTAGCCATCAGTCCTGAGCCAAGTATTGCAGTCGCCAGAATAACCGGGAGTCTTGTTGCTCTTGTAGTGTTGTTTCCAGAATGCTCTGAATAGTACATCTTAATTGATTTGAGTCGGGTGACCATATCTGCATATCGTCCAATCGTCTATCATGAAACGACGATAAATGACTAAGTATGCTCATAATCGGACATTTTTTAATCAAAAGCGTCCAGTTTGGAGGAAAATCAGCTATCCCGGGATACCGAATAATAATACTGTGTCTCCATCTCCAATAGGTGCCAGCTCTGTTGTGACCAGCTAGTTTCAGACCATCGCATGATTGGCATCATCATACCTTTCGGGATTATGGTAGAACCGAAATATCCAGCCACCCATACAGATGAGGATTGGGGCCAGAAACCAGGACATAAAGGGTCCCAATGACGCTTTCAAGACTCATGAGCTATGGACAGAAGTCCAGGCATTGCAGCGCTTGTTATCAATGGCAAAGAAGCATAAAGCCGGAGAGGCTTTGTTGGTTAGTGAAGTTATTGACAAACTGCAAGAGCTATGAGATAGCTAGACTTTGTAAGCCTCATTAATCTTGGTGCATCATCTAGTATCCTATGAGCGAAAGAGTAGAGGAAAAGAAAAACTGCAGAAAGCACAGCTATTCCACGAGCCTGCTGAGGTGGTTGGAGCAAAAGAGAGAAAGGGTGGAGTTATCTAGAGCTATAGAATTAGGTAGTTCTTTCGTTTGGGAATTAGATAACCAAAAGAAAAAGAAAAGGAGAGAGTTTATCACTTCATCGAGCCCATGCCTTGAGCTTCACTCATCATGGACTGGCTGGCAGGAACGATTCTCCGTGTATAGCCATCCGCACTATATACTATAGAATATGGATCACTTAGTGCTGAATGTGCCAGTAGGCCTGCGCCAACAAACTCAACCGTTCCAGATGTGACATTCTTCATTAGAGTAGTCGTAGCATAGGTCTTTTCTCCAACCTTCCAGGTGGTGAGTCCCGTTGTGTCCGTCGATTGGCTTGTAATGTCATGGTACGCGATGATGTCTATTCCTTTGGTAGATGTGAAAGTGACTTTTCCATTGTATATGAAACCGTCCTGCGGATTGAAGAAGTTCACTACTTGGTGCGAGCTATGACCTTCGGCGTTATGTGAAATCGATGTCTGCACCCAGCTCCCCCTTACCCATTTTGTATTCCTCGCTTGCGCTTCTGCGTCCTGAGCTGCCATCAAACTGGCTCCGACGGCCAGCATCAGGACAACTCCCACTGCCATTGAAATTGACAATATTCGTAATTTGGTAGTCATTCAATTGTCATTGGAATATGAGGGTGTTTAAAAGATAGCTATTGCTCAGAATAGTACATTTCAGGACTGGTTAAGGGTATTGCAATTTGGGAGCGGTGGACAGACACACTGGACAAAACAGGACTTTTTGATACTTTATGTCCATTCATCCATCCGTCCATTCAGTTTTCTCCCCTATCGGTGCGCCTAGCACAATAGAGCGACGCAATACGACACGCCTCGCGCGTATATTATTGATGGTGTGGGGGAATCTGTACCGGTACTATATTGACAAGAGTATTACATTTGCAGATTTGCATAGCGCCTGGTACTCGCGCCTTAGGAATCCTGTGCGTATCTATCCGTATTTGTCTAAGGTCCTAAAAATTAAGGCTTTCATGTATACAGTACTGTGAGGCCGCTGATATTGAAGAAACAAGGAGTTGTAAAGCTACGGTGACCGAACACTAGATGGCAACTTCAATCGCAAATCCGTGATTACATTCTCGATCATGGTAATCTGTTGTTCGATCTGTGGCATTTCGAAATTGGCTAGTCCTCTATGTTCGAGTGCTTTACGGATGCCTTCCAGATCTCTTCGGTATAGAGAAAGGCTGGCACTGATGAGTTTTTCTTCCTGTTTGACAAGTTTTAGTAAGGCATTCGAATCCGTGGAATGATCGAATGACCTATTTATCGTGCCTATGAGGTCGTATGCTTTCTTTGGTACGAGTGCCATATCCTTCTCGAATAAATCAAAAATCAGATCGCCATATGGATAATAGTCAGAATCAGTCTTTTGTTGCAGTTCACTCTTGATGGTAATTGCGCGCTGTGCAAAATGCTCCAGCGCCTTAGCAATGATGCTATACTTGTCCGGAGCGGAAGGACTCGACAAAATTGAACAGACAATAGATAGAACCTTCACCTTAAATGGTTTTGTATGATACAATGGCTTCAGAGAACTTATGGTGGGCCCTCGTACTATCCCGAAAGCCATTGCGCGGCCTGTAGGGACGACTAGGATCTGTCTGGGATTCTTTCATCTAGTCTTTCAATTCTTTCATTTCCACGCCGCATGCTGAACATGAAAGATGCTCCTTCATCTCTGTAGGAACTTCTAGCCTTTTGGCACACATTTTACATATCAAGATCTTGGTGGCCTCAGTCATCAGACTGTCATAAAATAATTCCATTTACAGTTAAAGAAAAGTTGTATGTCCGATGTCCGTCCTAACACCTTATGCAAGGACACCTAGGCACTTTTCATATGGATTATCTTCGGTCTATGCCAAGGCCTTGTCCGTACTTATTCAAAGAATAGACCTTTCTTGAGCAGCTTCAGGCCGATGAAGACTCCCGATATATGTCATATGCTTTCAGGATCGCAATCACTACAGGAATTTCCAAATCAAGCTGTAGTGCAATAAATTCTTCACCAATCCCTGATAAGTACAAATTCTTGACAACCTGTTTTTTCTCGTCAGAGATGTTCTCAATTGAGGTGCTACTTCCATTCTCGTTCATTGGCTTCAGTCCGCGCCTCCTGTTCTTCTATCTTGCCAATGACATTAATACAAAAGGCCCGGAATTCTTCATCAGTTGCTGGAACAGTTTTGACAATCTCCTCAATAACTGCGATCGCTCTAAAACCGGAGTCTCTCACTATTTGATTAACGGCCCTGATTCTCGCACTTGAGGAATCTGAAAATAGTGCATCATCGACTAGGAACCTCAAGTTCTGATCTCTAGTGTAAAACTTGGCTGTTTCCATATCGAAGGAGCTCTAAAAAGGCGGTTAATGTATAAACGAGTTATATCCAGTTTCATGAGGCAGTAATGAGATTTACGACTTGAAATTATAGGAAAAACCAATTTTCTTCCGTATTGGGGATAGCAGGGTCATTCAGCCAGACGGTCGAATCTGAGAAGGACATCCCTCTACTTGTAGAGCTCCTGAAGATAAAGAACTGAGCCGGCATTCGCAGCCGAGTCAGTTTAAATCAACTTTCGCCTATTACTGGACAGGAGACATCTAAAGTTAGATCTTCAGATCCATGAATGACTGAAGGAACTCCACGGAATTTTGATTGTGATGTGACTCGTATGAAAATACTTTTTCAAGACAAACCTTTGGATAACTATGCATCCCTCTTCTTTTCCCGCCGCACTTGAAGGTAAAACTATAGTGGCAGACGCTGCAATTCTTATAGTATGTAGAACGGATTTCAGTTTAGAACACCTATTTAGGTGAGGATTATACCGAATAACAAGCGTTATCTTTATAAATTATATCACTGCAAATTAACAAAATGCCTAGGGCTGACAGCGATCATTGGCAGAAGGTTCATGTTCTGGTTCTGCTGAGACTTGCCTAGGGCGAACCCTGTCCAGCAAGCAGGCGTTCGTAAGAGAGATTTGGTGAAAAATAAGTGGTTGAAATGACTGGTGCAAAGGCGTTAATTCTGGCCCTTGAGAAGGAGGGCACAGACTTAGTCTTTGGACTCCCCGGAGGGGCGAACCTCCCGATATACGACGCCCTCGTAGGGGCAAACTTGAGGCATGTGCTAGTGAGGCACGAGCAATCTGCGGCCCACATGGCTGACGGCTATGCCAGGATAAAGAGAAAGGCAGGCGTGTGCTTTGCGACCTCTGGCCCTGGCGCGACCAACCTCATTACAGGCATTGCTACTGCTTACGCCGATTCGTCCCCAGTGGTGGCCGTGACGGGCCAGGTGCCCATCGCCATGATAGGCAAGGACGCCTTCCAAGAGACAGACATTAT
>Ga0209431_10001627_pt1 | contig 18578 bp, 17 predicted proteins | sample RifCSP13_3_FD_184021 | JGI IMG/M metagenome (GOLD analysis project Ga0209431, IMG submission 184021) | Soil microbial communities from Rifle, Colorado - Rifle CSP2_sed 13_3 (SPAdes) (version 2) | ecosystem: Environmental > Terrestrial > Deep subsurface > Rock core/Sediment | place: Rifle...
GGTGGGGTTTTTTCCTTTATTTATTTGGCCGGTGTGCTTGGTGAGCGTATTCGCTATGATTTGCGGCAAAGGATGTTCGACCATCTCCAGGACCTCTCGTTGGCTTTTTACAATCGCACTCCAGTTGGCTGGATCATGGCCCGGGTTACTTCCGACTCCGAGCGAGTCGCTGATTTGATCACCTGGGGTCTTTTAGATGTAACCTGGTCGACACTTAACATCCTCACTGCTACCATTTTCATGTTGGTAATCAATTGGAGGTTGGCGTTAATCGTGCTGGCAATGATCCCTATATTGATTGTCATCGCCATCCAATTCCGCAAGAAAATTTTGGTCGAATATCGGAAAGTCCGCAAGGTGAACTCGCGCATAACTGCAGCATTCAACGAAAATATTACGGGCGTCAGAGTAGTAAAAGCTTTAGGACGTGAGGATGAGAACATACGTGAGTTTAGCCACTTATCGAGCGAAATGTATCGCGCCGGTTATCGCGCCGCCTGGTTGTCTGCCCTTTTCTTACCGACTGTCCAATTGATCAGTGCATTCGCTTTGGGGAGCATTGTCTGGTATGGTGGCATTAACACCGCACAGGGGAATCTTGGTGGTATGTCAGTAGGAGATATCCAAGCTTTTGTTGCTTACATCACCTTCATGATGTGGCCGATTCAGGAAATGGCGCGTGTCTTCGCCGAGATGCAAAACGCCATCGCGTCGGCTGAACGCATCTTTTCCCTGATCGATACCACACCTGACATCTTTGACCGTCCTGACGCCATCGATCCAGGCAGTCTACGCGCCGAGATCCAGTTCGACAACGTGAACTTCTACTACGAAGATGAAAAACCAGTGCTAAGCAATTTTTCACTCAAGGTTAGGCCGGGTGAGACGATTGCTCTTGTCGGTCCTACTGGCGGCGGTAAATCAACCATCGTCAATCTCTTATGCCGTTTCTTCGAGCCAAAGCAAGGAGTGATCCGCATCGGCAATCGAGATTATACTGAGCTCTCTCTGCACGCCCTCCAATCTCGGGTTGGCATTGTTCTACAAACCCCTTACCTCTTCTCCGGGACGGTTCGGGAAAACATCCGCTATGGATGCCTGACAGCCAACGATGAAGAGGTCGAATCTGCAGCACGGCTGGCCGGAGCACACGAGTTCATTGTAATGTTTGAGAAAGGGTATGACGAAGAAGTTGGCGAAGGCGGTAACCGGCTCTCCGTCGGCCAGAAGCAATTGATCAGTCTGGCGCGCGCTGTACTGGCTCAACCAGACATCTTCATCATGGATGAAGCGACCAGCTCAGTAGACACCCTCACCGAGGCCTTGATCCAAAAAGGAATGGATAACCTGAAGAAAGATCGCACCAGTTTCATCATTGCTCACCGGTTATCCACCATCAAACGCGCCGATCGCATCCTGGTGATCGAAAATGGTGGCATTTCAGAGATGGGCACCCATACTGAATTGCTGCGTGCCCGCGGCCACTACTTCCGTCTGTATACTCGCCAGTTCCGCCATGAGATGGAACAGGAATATGACCCCTTTAAGCTCGCTCCAGTTGCAGCCGATTAAGTTAAAGGCGAATATGTGAAATGCATGATCCGATGATCACGATCGATGGTGCGCAAGGTGAAGGGGGTGGTCAGGTGCTGCGTAGCGCCCTGACTCTTTCATTGGTCACTGGTAAGAAATTCGAGATCACTAATATCCGCGCACGTCGTTCTCGGCCAGGTTTACGACCGCAACATCTTAAAGCCGTGGAGGCTGCGGCCGCGATCGGGCGAGCCTCTGTTGAGGGCGCTAATCTTGGCTCCACTTCCCTGGTTTTCATGCCTGGTACGATCCAACCTGGACATTATCAAATCGATATCGGCACAGCAGGGTCGACCAGCCTGATACTGCAGACTATTTTCCTACCCCTCAGCCTGAACCGCGGGTTGTCGAAGGTGATGATCACCGGTGGCACCCATGTGCCGATGAGCCCTTGTTATCACTATATCGACCAGCAATGGCTGGCTTTCATGCGGCAAATCGGTTTTGATGCTCAGCTAATCCTTTTACTGGCTGGGTTTTATCCCCAAGGTGGAGGGCGCTTGGCTGCTGAAATCCACCCCTGTGGAGCGATTAAACCCCTACAATTGACGGAACGCGGCGGACTGGAACAAATCCGTGGGATTTCAGCGGTTGCCAACCTTGACCGGAAGATCGCTGAACGCCAACGCGACCAGATCTTACGCAGGTTAGGCGACCACTACCGCCTCAATGACATCCGCATCGTGCATCTCCCCTCCCACTCCAAAGGTACGATGCTTTTATTAGTAGCCGAGTTCGAATACTCTCAATGTTGTTATTTCGCCCTGGGCGAATTGGGTAAGCCCGCCGAGCGCGTCGCCGACGAGGTTGTGGATTCCCTATTGACTTTCCTGGAAACCGGCGCGGCTCTTGACCAATACCTGGCCGACCAGCTCCTGCTACCCCTGGCATTTGCAGATGGGCCATCTGTCCTGCGAACCTCAAAGATAACCAACCACCTGATCACCAATGCGCAGGTGCTGCGAGCCTTCCTTCCAGTAAGTGTTGAAATCTCAGGGGAGATCGGCCAACCCGGAACGGTTAGGATCGATCCTTCACAGTAATATTGACTATACGAAGAGAGAATCCCTTGATGAGCAATGAGGCAGTTCATCGACAAAAGTGGTTGGTTCTGGTCACCATCGGAGCCAGTACTTTTATGACTGCCCTGGACACCAGTGTGGTTAATACCGTCCTCCCTGTGATCAACCAATCCTTTGAGAGCCAGGTTGCAACGATCGAATGGGTAGTCACTATTTACTTACTGATGGTTAGCGGGTTGCTGCTCAGCTTCGGTCGATTGGGCGACCTGCGCGGCCACAAACCGGTCTTCTTGCTGGGGTTTGGCATATTTATCTCGAGTTCGGCCTTATGTGGTATGTCTCCCTCTGCTGCGGCCTTGATCGCCTTCCGGGGACTGCAAGCACTGGGCGCCGCGATGCTGGCTGCTAATTCTCCCGCCATCTTGACCAAGAACTTTCCGGCTTCCCAACGCGGCCAGGCACTCGGATTACAAGCTACCATGACTTACCTGGGTCTAACCGTTGCTCCCTCTGTTGGCGGATGGCTAACCGACCTGCTTTCCTGGCGAGCAGTGTTTTACATAAATGTACCGGTTGGCCTGTTCGCTTTTCTGCTCAGCTGGCGTTTTATTCCCTTCGATCCACCCTCGGAAAATCCTGCGCGCTTCGATCTGGCAGGGGCGCTACTTTTCATGTCTGGATTGGTGCTGTTGTTATTCGGGTTGAACCAGGGCCACGCCTGGGGTTGGACTTCTCCAGCTATCTTGGGAACTCTTCTGCTTTCGTTGATCTTCCTGGTTGCCTTTATCATCTTAGAATCCCGCCGGGCCAACCCAATGCTCGATTTAAGCCTTTTCAAGAGAAGAGTGTTTTCAGCCTCCACCCTTAGCGCAGTCATGAACTATATAACCTTATTCACCATTATATTCTTATTGCCGTTTTACCTGCTTCAGGGACGGGGGTTGACTCCTTCGCAGGCTGGATTGCTCCTGACTGCCCAACCGCTGATCATGGCGATAATCGCTCCGATCAGTGGCACATTATCCGACCGGATCGGCACGCGGCTTCCCAGCGTTTTCGGAATGGCCTTGCTAGCCTTAGGCGCATATCTTCTTTCAAGACTGGGGCCTCAATCAGCATATTTAAATGTTGCCCTGGCATTGGGAATCGTTGGCCTGGGAACCGGTATCTTCATCTCTCCAAACAATAGCGCTTTAATGGGCTCCGCCCCCCGCCACCGTCAAGGGATCGCAGCGGGTGTCCTTGCCACAGCCCGCTCGACCGGCATGGTGTTGGGCATTGGATTGGCTGGAGCGATCTTCACCACAGTTATGGCTCAGTCCCAATCCGACATCGCCCTTTTTGCTGCCACGCGTGCAAGCTTTCTGTTCGCCAGCGGGATAGCAGTTGCGGGAGTGGTGACAGCCTCGTTGCGAGGGTAATGTTGAGGAGATATCCTCTCAAATCCCCTTTCGGCTTTCCACTAGCCGCTGGAAGCTCTCCAGATTGTGTAGGGGGAGAAAATCATCCACATGAGGTAAGATCGTCTGGATGCCTTGCACCAGCGGTTGGTAATCTGGTGCTCCCAACAGGGGATTAAACCAACTCAGGCGCGCCACACTGCGATGTAAGCGGCTGATCTCACGTTCTAACAGTTCGAGATCTCCCCGGTCCCAGCCATCGCTGATGATGATCGCCACCGCGCCTCGCCCTAAGACACGCCGCGACCAATGGAAATTGAACTGCTTCAAGGATGCGCCGATGCGCGTCCCGCCCGACCAATCCAGCACGGCCTGCGATACTTTTTCCAGGGCATTATCAACTTCGTTGTGTCGCAAGGCGGGAGTGATGCGCGACAGGCTTGTCCCGAAGACAAACACTTCAACCTGGCGGCTCTCTTGAACCAGCGCGTACAGGAAGTGTAAAAACATCTGGGAGTAGCGCTCCATTGAACCGCTCACATCGCAGATCACGATCAGAGGGCGCGGTTTGGATTTTCGTCGCCGCCAGGCCAGCCGGATGAGCTCCCCACCCTGATTCATGCTTTGGCGGATCGACCGGTTTAGATCCAGGTATTCTGCTCTCTTAACAGCCCGGACCTGCCGGCGCGTGCGCAGTCGATCGAGCTGCCATACCATTTTTCGGACAATGTGTTTGGCAATTTCGAGCTCTTCTGCACTCAAATCTGCAAAGTCTTTTTGAGCCAATAGCTCGACCGGGCTGTAAGTCCCAAAGATCACGTCATCTTCAGAGGTATCGAGATCAACTTCATCAGGCTCAAGAATAATCACACCTGACTCGTCTTTAAGAGTCTCCTGGTCATCTAGGAGTAGTTCACCTCTCACCTCCTCTTCCTGATGTTTCTTCGGCTGTATGGCAAATTGAATAAATCCGTGGAACAATTGAGTCCAGAATAGCTCAAAAGCTAGATTAAACACCTCCATTTCTTCCGCCTTGTGCACCAGGAAACATCGCGTAGCATGATAAAAATCATCTTTCCGCGCCAGTTCGATCCAGCTCAAGGCTTCACCCAGTTCATAGATTTGCTGGCTGCTAACTCCTACGCCCAACTTGCGAAGTAACCTTCCAAAGTGCAACAGGTTTGCGAGCAGGTGCCCGCGAATGGAAGAATAATTATCAGCTTGCATGAACCTGTGTAGCTAACCGTTGAGCCATAGCCCCCTGGACTCGTAATACATCATCCTGATATTTAAGCAAAACCCCCAGAGTTTCGTCGATCACCTGTGCAGTGAGCTCTTGTTGATCCATGGCGAGCAAAGCTCGCGCCCAGTCCAGGGTTTCAGCTATGCCGGGTGGCTTAAACAACTCAACCTGACGTAACTGTTGCACCGCAGAGACGATCTGGTGGGATAATTGGTCCGCTATCCCCGGCACCTTCAGATTGAGGATTTGATACTCTATCTCGAAACTGGGGTAATCGATCCACTGGTAAAGGCAGCGCCGTTTAAGCGCGTCATGCACCTCTCTCGTCCGGTTAGAGGTGATCACAACGACTGGCGGTTTCAGCGCGTGAATCGTGCCGATCTCTGGAATGGTGATTTGGAAGTCAGAAAGGATCTCCAGCAAGAAGCTTTCAAACTCTTCATCCGCCCGGTCGATCTCGTCTATTAACAAAACCGGGACCTGGCCATTGGGTTGATCAATCGCCTGTAATAATGGACGGGCTAATAGAAACTCGCGGCTATAAATATCGTGCTCCATCTCAGCCCGCGAGGCCGAGGTCGCTTCAAGCAAGCGTAAATGCAGGATCTGGCGAGAATAGTCCCACTCGTAAACAGCGTTGTGCACGTCCAACCCCTCATAGCATTGCAAGCGGATGAGCCGCGTTCCCAACACACTCGCCAGGACCTTGCCGACTTCTGTCTTGCCGACACCCGCTTCGCCCTCCAAAAAAAGAGGTTTTCCAAGTTTGAGAGCCAGGAAAACAATCGTCGCCAGTCCACGGTTGGCGATATAGGAATGTTCAAATAAAGCCTGTTGTACGCCTTCGATCGATTCAAGCCTGTCCAACTACTGCCTTGTTCCTTTCCTGGATAATTTCAGCCATTATGCTCACTGCTATCTCTCCGGGTAATCGCCCTCCTAAATCGAGCCCGATCGGCGCGTGCAGGCGTGCGATCTGCTCATCCAAAAATCCGGCCTTACGCAGGCGCTCGATGCGTTTGTTGTTCGTCCGGCGACTCCCCAGCGCTCCTATATAGCGCGCCTCGCTCCGCAACGCAATTTGAATTGCAGGATCGTCCAGCTTCGGATCATGTGTGAGTACGACAACATAGGCAGATCGATCGAGGACCAATTTCGGCAAAACCTCCTGAGGCCAATCCTGGAGCAGACTATTTACAAAGGGAAATCGTTCTTGGGTTGCGAAGGCTTTGCGTGGATCGATGAGGATCGTATCAAACCCAACAGTATGAGCGATGGATACCAATGCCTCAGCCAGGTGTACTGCGCCAATGATGACCAGGCGCGGAGGAAGTGAATACACTTCAACAAAAAGAGATGTACCATCCTGCAGGTCAAAAACACCACTGGTCTCTTTTCCCAGAAACTCAACAGCCGCCCTGGTAATCTGGTCATTTTGGCCTGGAATGTCCAGATCGCCCTCCGTCCGGTCATCAGGGAAAACGATCAGCTTGCGATTCATTATCTCAGGAACCCCATGCAAAACACTCACGACTGCCATGGGATGGCGCGCCCTAAGATGACTCTTGAGCGCGGTGTAGATCCCCTCTAAGGCAGATGAAGGTTCCACAAAAACCTGAATCGTTCCACCGCAGGCCAATCCGACTTGCCACGCTTCTTCATCAGCAACCCCAAAAGTCAATAAACGAGGTTTTCCCGAAGCCAGGACTGTTCTGCCTTCTTCGATCACCGACCCCTCGACGCAGCCTGCGCTAACTGATCCAGCAATCCCGCCCCTGAGCGAGGCGATCATTTTTGATCCAATCGGACGCGGCGCTGAACCCCAGGTGTTAACCACCGTGGCGACAGCAAATTCTTCGTTCTTCTCACGCCAATTATCTAGTGTGTCGATAACATCTCTCATCAGAAACCCTCATAGATCATATACCAATAAATCAATGGGGTAGCCCAATTTGTTCAGCTACCCCCAGGTCAATTTATTCTACTCGATTATAATTTTTTCCTCTGTGAGAAGATGCACCCTGGAGACACAATGCAGAGCAGCATCTTCTGCTGCTGCTTTCCCTTCCGGAGTGGCGAAAGCCGCTAAACGTGCATCGTTATCATCAAACCAGAATTCTGAGATTGCATGATATGGCAAATCAGGATTGTCTTCGAGGATTACGCTCATACGGTAATGCCGGATGCCAGGAAGTTTTCTACCCAGAGGCGGGTGTTCATCCAGCGCCCAGTTACGGAAAGCCTCAAAAGTTATGTCTTCTTTGCGTTTGAGCAGCGAAACGACCTTAAGCATAAAATTACCTCGCTTGATAAAACTTAATCCCTGACACGCAGGTTAAGCTTTTCCTTCCAACGCGCGCAGGATTTTCTCAGGGGTGATCGGTATTTCCGTCAAACGTATCCCGATCGCATTTGTGACGGCATTAACGATCGCTGGGATAGGCGAATTTGCAGTCATTTCGCCAACGCCTTTCACACCATAAGGACCGTTTACAGACGGATATTCTAACACGACGCACTCAATTTCCGGTAATTCCAGAGGGCCAGGTAGCAGGTACTCGCTGAAACTTCCCGGCATGTGATCGATCTCTGGATAATATGGGTAGGTCGTCTCGTAGAGCGCATGTGCCATACCCATCACCGATCCACCTCGAATCTGTCCTTCTACCAGTGCTGGATTGACGATTCGGCCGATCTCATAGGCGCTCTTCAGGTTCAACACCGTCACTTCCCCCGTCTCGGTATCCACTTCAACCTCGGCAACTGTGCAGGCGTGTGCTTCGGTCGAGTCTGGATCCATTTTTCCAGTCTCGGGATCGACTTCACTCTTCGGTTTCATATACATGCCGCGCCCCGAGATAGTCTTCCCATACTTAAAATGCGCAGCTAGGGCGACGTCGATCACCCCGATCGAACGTTCTGGTGAACCTTTGACGTGGATCTTTCCCTGCCCGTCTGTTTCAAGATCATCCGGGCTGGCCTCAAGCTCATCCGCAGCAACCTCTAATAATACCTTGCGCGCTTCCTGGGCAGCTTTCACCACCGCGTTTCCTACCCGGTGCGTGGCGCGACTGGCGAAGGTGCCCATACAATGCGGGCCAGTGTCGGTATCGGCCGTATCGATCAGAACCGTCTCAAACGGTACACCCAGCGCCTCCGCCCCGATCTGCGCGATCACCGTCTTCAGGCCTTGGCCTAAATCGGTGCTCGATAAGGATATGACAAAATTGCCGGTTGTAGTTGCGTGGATCAGTGCTTGCGATGGGTCCCCGCCCAGGTTCATCCCAGTCGGGTAATTGACTGCGGCAATACCAACTCCTCTTAGTTTAGCCATATCAGCCTTCCTTCCTATCCCAAGAGCTCATTTTCTTGAATTCCTCCGGCAATTCATGCCCGACCAGTTTAGCGGCCGCCTGCATCACCTCAATTAAGGTGGCATCTTCCACCACTTTTTGGTGTGGCTTCATGTCGCCATTGCGATAAGCGTTAATAAACCGGATCGCCCAGGGATCTATCCCGACTACCTCAGCGATTTTGTCCATTTGCACTTCAATGGCGAACGAGGCAGGAGTTACCCCAAAGCCACGCATGGCGCTCCCTGGCTGGCGGTTGGTATATACACAATGCGCATCGATCCAAACGTTGGGAATGCGATAAGGGCCGGCTATATTGGCAGCATGCTTTGTAACGGCGTAGGGTGTATGCCGGTTATAGGCACCAGCATCAGAGTAGGACGTGACTTTCCGGGCGACAATCCGGCCATCTTTCGTAACCCCGTCCTTAAAGTACATTCGCCAGGCGCTGCGCGATGAGGAAACCCGCATCTCCTCTTCGCGTGTAAACACATACTTTATCGGGCGATTGGTCTTAATTGCCGCCAATGTAGCGATTGGCTCGACGATCACATCCACCTTACCACCAAATCCTCCACCCACCGTACCGCCCACAAAGTGCAATTTCTGGAACGGGATTTGCAGGATCAGGGCGGTATTATCCAGGGTGAAGAACAACGCCTGCGTATTTGTATAGACTGTGATGCGTCCATCTGGTTCAGGTTTTGCCACACACCCGGTCGTCTCGCTTGGTGCGTGCTCTATCGGGCTGGTCTGGTAACGTCCCTCAACAATGTAATCGGCTTCTGCAAATCCTTTCTCCACATCACCAAATCGCACCCGGCGGCAGTGGTGACCTTCGTAGATAAAATAATTCGTGCCCCAATCCTTGAGGATCGGTGCCCCAGGCTTCAAAGCCTCTTCCACATCGAATACAGCCGGCAGCTCTTCAAGGTTGAGTTTGACTTTCGAGACTGCCTCCATCGCAGCTTCTCCAGTCTCAGCCACGATTGCGGCGATCTGTTCCCCTTTGTACAACACTTTATCCTGTGCCAGGACAGGCTCCTCGTCAGGGCCTACGCCGATCAGGCAGAGAATAGTGTAGACGTTCTTCGGGACATCCCTATAGGTGAAGGCACGTACGAAACCTGGCACCTTCTCTGCTTGTGAGAAGTCGATGCTTTTAATTAGCGCGTGGGGAACCGGACTGCGCACCATTTTAAGGTGCAGCATATCTCGAAATTGGATATCGTCAATATATGTCGTTTTACCCGTTACATGACCCATCCCATCCCGCCGGGGCACAGATTGACCGACAACTTTCAGGGTTTCTTCTAACATGGTCGCGACCTCCTTTGTTCTATTTCCCGTGCCCATTCATGCGCTGGGCAGTTTCAAGCACAGCCTGGATAATCGGTTCGTAGCCTGTGCACCGGCAATAGTTCCCTGTTAAAGCTTCAACAATCACCTCCCGGCTTGGTTGAGGGTTATGATCGAGCAGCGCTTTTGAAACCAACAGCATCCCAGGGGTACAGTAGCCGCATTGAATGGCGAACTTCTCAAAGAAAGTTTCTTGAAGTGGATGCAATTCTCCATCCTGGGCGAGTCCTTCCAGAGTCATGATCTCCTGGCCTTCGATATCCTCCACGGGTAACAAGCAAGACAGCATCGGTTCGCCATTTACTAAGACAGTACAGCTTCCACAACCGCCTTGCCGGCACCCGGCTTTCGTTGCGGTATAGCCGAGCTGTTCCCGCAGTAATGTCTGCAATGTCTCCAATGGTTTGACCATGATCTCGGTCGGGCGTCCGTTAAGTGTGAAACTGACAATTTTTGATGGCATCTCATCCTCCTATGCGGCGATCTTTTCCAGGGCACGGCGGACAAAAATCCCGACCATTTTTTGCCGATACCACTCACTGGCAACCGCATCGGTGAAAGGCTCGCTCTCCTCCCTTGCGATTGTAGCCACAGCTTCCAGCGTAGGCGGGTCGAGTCTTGTTCCAATCAGTGCTTGTTCGGCTTTCCCGGCGCGGAAAGGGTGAGGCCCAACTGCGTTTAACGCCAATCGAGCATCGATCACTCTCTCTCCTTCGAATTGGACGTGGGCTGCAACCGTTACCACCGCTGGTGTATTGGCATGCCTGCGTCCGTATTTGAGATAAGTGGTAGTCCCCTTGGGTATTGGGACGAGGATTTCCGCAAGCAGCTCGCCAGGCACGAGCGCTGTCGTCATAAATCCTGTGTAGAAATCCGACAATGGAATAGTGCGCGCACCGCTTTTACTCACTAACTTAATCTGAGCATCCAGGGCAAGCAGAGCGACCGCAAAATCGCCGGCTGGCGGTGGAGCAAACAGATTGCCTCCAACCGTCCCCATATTGCGGATTGCCCAACTACCGACATTTTGGGCAGCTTCTTGCAGTATGGGGATTTCCTGCTGATCTATCATTTGGGTAAGTGTGGTTGTGGCGCCGATCACCAGGCTTCCATTCGATCGTCTGAGATAGTTAAGGCCAGCGCGGCGCAGTCCCATCACTTTTTCAGGGAGCGAAATCCCTTCGTTGATCAACGGCATGGCCAGCGTACCTCCTGCCATGACAAGCAATACCGGGCCATGCTCAGCCAATAAACCAGTTGCCTCACCAAGCGATTGAGGCTGATAATATACCTTTGCAGTCACATCAACACCTCCTGACTAATCGAGCAGAGCAAAGAAACGGGCGGGAGATCCCTCTGCGCCGCGCATCTTGACAAATGGGGCAAAAAATCTGAAACGACGTCCTGTGGGTAAAATCGATAAATTGGTCATTTGTTGCATCAGGATCGCCCCGTTCTCAAGGATGATCTTATGAATTATGAAGTCTTCTGATGTAAAGTCCGGCAAACGGGCGCAATATTCACTAAAGCAGTCAAATCCAATTGCTTTAGCTCCTTGATCGATCAACCATTGTGCGGCTTCTGGCGAGCAATACGGCGATTCCATGTAGTACATCGGAAAATTTCCCCAGTGTTTCTCAGTCCAATCTGTGCGCACCAGGACAATATCGCCTTTACGAATTTCCGGCGCATGCGATTCCAGGTCAGCAACAGAGATGGCATGGTTCGGTTCTGCAAAACTTAAATCGATAACCAGCGCATCACCGAAAACCCTCTCCAGGTCAACATCCACTGCTGTTTCTCCATCAGCCATGACATGCCGTCCGAAATCAACATGCGAGCCGGTGTGCAGGAGCATTTCAACCTTACTCGCCTGCCAAAAGCCAGGGCCACGGTGATAGCTGGTCAACTTGAGTTGAAGATTTACCGATGGAGGGCTAAGAGTGTCTTCTCCGATGGGAACAGTTAAGTCGATTATCCGCATTTAAACCTCCTGAAGGGCCAGGATTGATTAAGCTTTAGATTGCTCGTTGGCGTTATCAACGAGCTGAGCCCTTAATTGCCGGTTAAGGCGGGCCATTCCAAGTTTAATTAGCGCCTGAACTGTGCCTTCGATAAACCTTGGACTCAACTTTGCCAGCGCGCCGGTGATAATAGCCTGTGCTTCGTATGTGATCTGGCTATTTCCTTTCACCTCCTTCAATTGAAATAAGGCTTGCCCATTGATCCTCCCTGTTGCACCACTTACTTCTCCCTCGAATCGGCAGTATGCCGGTGGAGCTTGATCGACAACCCTGACGGACATATCGTACAAACCACTGACACCAGCCACACCAATCTGAATTTGACCGCTATACTCGTCTACACCAATTTTCTCCAGCCGTTGGCATCCCGGAATAAGCTCCATCAATGAGACAGGGTCGTATATCCGTGGCCAGACTATCTCCCTGGCTGCCTCGAGTTCGTAACTTCCCGTAATCTTGATCATTAATAAGCCTATGAGTACCCAGAGATGATTATGACAAAGAATGGCGCCATTGTCATGTGTCATTTATCATGTCTTATCATGGTATCATTACCTTAGTCTTTCAATATTTCCGCAATCATCACACTATAAATTGGTCATACCTTTTAAGCGGAGGCGGCGATGAAGCAATATCTTATCAAACCAGGCAGCCGAATAGACCTGGATGAGTGGGACCCAAGCGATAATAGCGCCTTTGACGGTGACAAGAAGTCTGCACAGGAGAACCTTCAGGAGCTGAACGACGAGTTAAGCAATTTGCAGGAATTGTTTTTTGCTGAGCATAAGCATAAGCTACTCATTATTTTACAGGGTGTGGACACCAGCGGGAAAGACGGAGCAATCGAGCACGTCTTCAGGGGAGTAAACCCGCAAGGTGTGCGTGTGGCAAATTTCAAAGTACCCACTCAGGAAGAGCTTGATCACGACTATCTATGGAGAATCCACAAACAAACACCCGCCAAAGGTGAAATAGTTATTTTCAACCGGAGTCATTATGAAGATGTATTGGTTGCTCGTATCCACGAGTTGGTCCCTAAGAAGATCTGGTCACGCCGTTATGACCAGATAAACAACTTCGAGCGCTTATTAGCAAACGAAGGTACCATAATCCTTAAATTCTTCTTACACATTGACTTAGAAGAACAAAAAAAACGCTTACAGGCCAGGCTGGATGATCCTACTAAACGTTGGAAATTTCGTACTGGCGACTTAAAGGAGCGTCAGCTATGGCCAGAATATAAGAAAGCCTTCGAAGATGCACTCACCAAGACAAGCACAGATTGGGCACCCTGGTATATCGTCCCTGCTAATCGCAAGTGGTTTCGCAATTTGGTAATCGGAACAACCCTGGTGGATACTCTCAAAGGATTAGATATGAGGTATCCAGAACCTGAGGAGAACCTTGACAACGTAGTAATCGAGTAGATGCAAACCGATAACAAATGGATGCTCAACCGATTCGCTTTATCTCCGAAGCTATCGAAGTTAGTAACGAATATTCGATATTTACTTCGATCGGGCTCCACAGCACGCCGATCACCGCAAAGGGGGATGGTTCTTATACCAAGAATTATCCTATACAATATGAATACCACAGAATTTGATACGCTGAATCCCCCTCAAAATTTCACCTGGAAATGGGCGGATTTATTCTGGATTTTGCTAGGAACCGGTCTGATCTTCCTTCTGGGGCTAACCCTCTACATACTCTCGTTGGGTAAAGGAGGATTTTTCCCACAAAAATTATCTCAACCTACGATGGAACTTAGCTTAGTTTTGGCAGCTTTAGAAGCTGTTTCTCTGATTGGAGGTGTCTATCTGCTGGGTATCCGTAGGCGTAAGCAGGGTTGGGAAGCAGTTGGTTTAAGACCTGCAAAAAGACATTGGATATTGATTGCAACGATTATTACCCTGATCGCTATTCCTTTAATCAGTATCATCACGATCCTGTTATTTCTCGTATTCAAATATCCCTTGGTGAACCCCCAATTAGAATTCCTGTTGCCGGAAGGCTTCACCCAGCTCGGCGCTTTGGGGATGTTGATCTTGGCCGGCGTTTTGGCCCCATTCGGCGAAGAGTTATTATTCCGTGGTGTCTTTTATCCTCTGCTCCGCGATAGGGTGGGGGTCTGGCCTGGGGTGCTGCTTAGTTCTTTGATCTTCGGCATCATCCACGGGGATATCACCGTTGGCCTGACTGCATTCCTGCTTGGAATCATCCTGGCTCTCGTTTATGAATACAGCCGGTCTCTTTGGACCTCAATTCTGGTTCACGCGATCAACAACAGTGCCAAGATCGCCTTGTTATATCTCTTGATTAAGTTAGGAGCAACCGGGGAGTTTGGGTTGTAACAATGTAACAGAGAACAATGAAACCGAGATTAAAATACCGCGGATTTGTCGTTGCCGTTTTCTTCGCCTTCATGCTTCTCCATCAGTCTGACAGATTGCTGATCGGCCCTTTGACCACACCCATCATGGAGACTTATGGAATAAACGAGGTGCAGATGGGCTATGTATTTTCAGGCGCGTTACTGGTATCAGCCCTTCTATATCCAATCTGGGGGTATCTATATGATCGCTACGCTCGATCGAAATTATTGGCTTTGGCTTCATTCATATGGGGTTCGACCACCTGGCTCAGCGCTATTGCGCCAAGCTATCGATTTTTTCTAGTCACACGCGCTTCAACCGGTATAGATGATTCTAGTTACCCGGGACTATATAGCCTGATCTCAGACTATTTCGGTCCGCAGGTACGGGGGAAAATATACGGACTACTGCAACTGACGCAACCCCTAGGTTATATGGCTGGCTTGATTGTAGCGACCTTATTGAGCGGGGCGCTGGGATGGCGAGCTGTGTACTATATCACTGGCTCTTTGGGACTGGTAATCGCTGTGGTGATATTCTTTAGCGTCAAAGAAGCTGCCCGTGGTCAAAGCGAGCCTGAATTGGCTCATCTGGAAACGATTGGCATTTACCGCTTCGATAAGAAAATTGCCCTGGGCTTATTCCGCAAACGCAGCTTGATCCTGCTATTCTTGCAAGGTTTTGTCGGCGTTTTTCCATGGAATGTGATCACCTATTGGTTCTTCCGATATTTGGAAACAGAGCGCAATTATAGTCAGGATTCGATCTTGACCACTATGGCACCTGCGGTGCTGGTTTTGGCCTTTGGATATTTCGTCGGAGGTGCAGTCGGAGACTATTTTTTTAAACGGACACCGCGTGGTCGTGTCCTGGTCGCTATGGTGGGTGTTTTGACGGGAGCCATCCTGCTCACGCTCACCATGAACGTTCCCGTCGAAAACCATGGACTCTTCATGGGATTGCTGATCCTCACTGCCCTGTTTATCCCTTTTGCCTCAGCAAATGTCGTATCTACGGTCTATGACATTACCTTGCCAGAAGTGCGCAGTACCGCATTGGCAATTCAATATTTTATCGAGAACGGTGGCGCAGCCCTCGCTCCCTTGATGGCTGGTATCATCGCTGTAAACGCTTCCTTGCATGCTGCGATTTTAATCATTTGCATCTCGGCCTGGATCATAGGCTCGGTTTTCCTGGGTCTTACCGCTTACCTGGTTCCGACCGACATCCGCACGCTCCGCAGTCAGATGCAGGAACGTGCCGAAATCGAACGCCAGCGTGCAGAGGCGGGGCAGATTCCCACAACAACCTGATCGCTACCAGTAGGCGATAAGTCATCTGTTGACTGCCGACTTGAAAGCAAATGTCTGAAAAGCAAATCGTCCAGATCGACACTTCGGATCGCCGGCAAGTCAAACAATTTCTCGACCTTCCCTTTCGCATCTATCGCCAAATCCCGCACTGGGTACCCCCCCTAGCGGGAGATGCTGCCCGTATGCTCGACAGGCAGCGTCACCCTTTTTATAGACACTCTGAAGCGGCTTTTTTTCTAGCTCTGGATCAAACCAGGCAGGCAGTTGGCCGCTTGGCTATCCTGAATAATCGCAATTACAATGCTTTCAATCAAAGCGATACATCTTTTTTCTATCTCTTCGAATGCGAGGATCGCCCTGAGATCGCTCAAGATTTATTCGATGCTGCCTTTGGTTGGGCTCGCTCGCGGAATCTGAGGGAAATTAGAGGACCGAAAGGCTTTTCTGCACTGGATGGGATGGGGCTTTTGGTTAAGGGATTCGAGCATCGTCCAGCTTTTGGCATCCCTTATAACCCCCCCTACTATGACTCAATGATTAAATCCGTTGGTTTTGAGCCCGATGGGGAGTTAGTATCCGGTTACTTAGAGGGGGAGAACTATCAACTACCCGAAAAAATCCTGCAGATTGCAGATCTAATCAAGCAAAGGCGCGGCTTGCACGTGGCGCGATTTAATTCTCGTCGAGATCTCCGAGCGCTGGTCCCAAAATTGAAAGAACTATACAATGCTTCCCTCGGTGGAACATCAGGCAATGTCCCGCTGACTGATGAGGAAGTGCACTCCATCGCCAACCAGATGTTGTGGTTTGCCGATCCTGCTTTGATTAAAATCATCATGAAGGACGACCAGCCTGTAGGTTTCTTATTTGCCTACCCGGATATTTCTGCAGCAGTCCAAAGGACGGGTGGGCGATTGTTTCCTTTCGGCTGGTTCTTAATGTGGCAAGAATTGCGCCGCACGAAATGGCTCAACATCAATGGGGCTGGTATCATAGAGCAATATCGTGGCCTGGGAGGGACAGCGTTATTGTTCAGTGAACTATTCAAAACAGTCATCGAAAGCAGGTTTGAGCACGCCGACATCGTACAAATTGGATTAGAGAACGATCGCATGCAACGTGAATTACGTGACTTAGGGATCGACTTTTACAAACTGCATCGCATGTATCGACGGTCAGTGTAGCTTCGCTTTTGATAAACCAACCAAAATCTATGAGAACCGGATCAGGATTTTGTTCCAATTCTCGATGACCCGCGCCTCCGCTCCCTTCTCCTCCATTCGCAGGCCAAAAACCTGGCCCATTCTTCTTAACGCATCCTGAGCCCCTGCAACCCTCCGACCAAGGCTGGCGGCTTCCAGAATCTTCTGAGCAAGGCTAAATAACACTTGCTGAGCCTCAGGCGTGTCCAAATCATTATCCAATGCCGCGCTAAAAGCCGCCCAAGCTGGATTGGCATCGAGCAGTTTACCAGCTCCCCCACCTGCTGTTACCGCTTCTTGGAGGGTGTGAGCGATCTCCTCAGCCTTGATCAACTCACCTTCGTCATGGCTCCAAATCTGCCGGTAATGGTGCCCACTCAGGTAAAGCCGCAGAGCATCTGGCGAGTAGGTCTTCAGGAGATCACGCACCATGACGAGATTCCCCAACGATTTGCTCATCTTAACACCATCATGGTAAACCATTGCGGCGTGCATCCAATAGCGCACGAAGGGCTTTTTTTCTGAAATTGGCTCTACCTGGGCGATCTCGCATTCATGATGAGGAAAACACAAGTCAGCTCCGCCGCAATGCACGTCGATGATCGGGCCTAGGATCTGAGTGGACATCGTTGAACATTCAATATGCCAACCAGGCCGGCCCGACCCCCACGGGCTGTCCCAGGCTGGTTCACCTGAGGATCGTCTCTGCCACAGCACGAAGTCGAGGGGATTTCGTTTATGGGGGTCGTCTGGTTTATTGCCGCGCTCGTTGGCGATCGGCAGCATCTCTTCCCTTGAAAGCGCGCTCAATTTTCCGAATTCTGGCCAGGCAGAGATATCAAAATAGACACTCCCACCAGATTCGTATGCAACCCCGGCATTAAGAAGAGATTCCACTCCATGGACAATTTCTGGGATTACGTCCGTTGCACGCGGATAGTGGTCGGGGGGACGCACGTTGAGTGATTGCATATCCCGGATGAAGTGCGCCGTCCAACGATTCCCCAGCTCAAGCCAGTTCTCGCCGAGTTCCTTGGCTTTACGGAGAATATCATCATCGATGTCGGTGACATTCTGGACATACCTCACAGTCAAACCACGCAACTCCAGGTAACGAATTAAGATGTCTACACAGGTATAAGTAAATGCATGTCCCAGATGTGTGGTATCGTAGGGAGTGATGCCACAGGCATAGACATTTACTTCATCTCCAATAGATTCGAAAATCTCGACCTTTCGGGAAAGAGTATTATAGAGGTTCACAGGCCCGCCTTGAAAATAGGATATTGGGGATATTTTACCCTGTTACGAATGCTGATAGAATCTATTGGTATAAATTATCTTCAAAAAGGATGCCTCCATGCCGAAATACATCGCCGCAATCGACCAGGGTACGACTAGCACCCGCTGCATGCTTTTCCAAAGGAATGGTTTCGTGGCTGGCGTTGCCCAGAAAGAACATCAGCAAATATATCCGCAACCTGGGTGGGTGGAGCACGACCCCTTAGAAATCTGGCAACGTACAAAGGAAGTCATCGAGGAGGCTGTTGCTCGGGCAAACATCCAGCCAGGAGATATCTCTGCTGTCGGGGTTACCAATCAGCGAGAGACGACAATTCTTTGGGATAAAAACACCGGCCAGCCATACACAAACGCTATTGTCTGGCAAGATACACGTACTAAGGGTGCATGCG
>Ga0209431_10001634_pt1 | contig 18505 bp, 19 predicted proteins | sample RifCSP13_3_FD_184021 | JGI IMG/M metagenome (GOLD analysis project Ga0209431, IMG submission 184021) | Soil microbial communities from Rifle, Colorado - Rifle CSP2_sed 13_3 (SPAdes) (version 2) | ecosystem: Environmental > Terrestrial > Deep subsurface > Rock core/Sediment | place: Rifle...
TCTGCCCGGCTTGCCCGATGATCGTGATCGGGACTGCATCGGAATCGGGGTCGAAGGACTGTGCTTTGGTGAACGTCTGGGCGACGTCGCGGCCCGCGAAGATCATCGAGGCGTCTGGGAAGGTGAACGTCCGCGTGATTCCGGTTGTGATGAGCGCATTCTCGAACTTAGCGATCTTGGTGTTATCCACGTTGTCCAAGATACTGAAGGCTGCGTCGGTGACGGTAATAAGGCTTGTAGTTGCCACCGGGCCGTTCCAAGTCCCATCAGCTAAAACCCGGCTTAAAATAGTGAGTTCATCTGGGCTAGTGAATTGCATCAGGTCTGCGGTTTGACCAGTGGTTTGCCGAATCAATTGTGGGACACTACCGGCATTATACGCTTGGTGTTTGGTACTTCCTCTAAACTCCCAAACTGGATCAACTGTCCCTGAATCTCTAATAAAATAACAAGCGTCTGGATTACCTAGGATACCGAGACGAACATTAAATCCTGTTGAAGTGGGCTGGAACATAAGGCCAGTAAAACCAATATCATCACCGAGGGAGAGTGAGTGCCCTCCTGAATTTGAAAGAATGGTGAGTGTAGCAGCGGTTGTGCTAGAAGTAAGGAACACCTGCCCACTCCCAGTCACTCTAAATCGTGCCATTGAGTCAGTGGTGATATTTAGAATGTTGGCGGTAGTGGTTCCAGGTAACGCATCGAGATTTAGAATCGAGTCTGTGTTAACTAAATGGGTTAGCACTGCACCAGTAAGTATTAAGTCTCCAAGAACTACTTGATTTGGAGTTCGCCCTGGAAGATACAGATAGTCAGCTGCGTCAAAAGATGTAACTGGGCCTTGAGGATCGTTGACAGCAGGAACAATGCGTGCCAACGCCCGTTGAAGCTCGCTAAGGGCCTCTTTAGTAATAGTCCAATAGCGCCGTTCAACCGGGTCATCAAGTATGGAAGGATTGATTCCGCCCGAGAAATTTCTCATTAGGTTGGGTTCTCCACACCTAGAGATTGTGCGTCGAAGATGAAATGCGTGAAGGACATACGCTTGTTAGGCGGCCCGGACGCAATTCGAAGATTGATTCGCTGGCCAATGCCATTGAGGATAATCTTGTCTGTCCGTCTGGCTACGGGGTTGGTTGCTGTACCCGGTGTGAAGGCAGCAACAGTGATACTCTTGCTTCCGACACCAAGGTTTCTATTTCCGCTCTTAATGCCCGTCCCTGTGATTGTAAGTGCTCCTGGTGAGGCGGCTGAATAATCCCTGAGTGCGTAGTCCATAATCACCTCACCGATCTTCCATTCGTTTCCATTTTCATTCGGAGCTAGATCACGGGTACGAAGGTCTATATTATTTGCGTTTCCTACCAGTCGATTTTCATAGAACACAGCAGCGGTAGAATCTCCAGTGTAAAGCTTCCATGTGCCATCTGGGAATACAGCCCCAGCCGCAGAGCTTACATTCAGTGGGTGCGGGCCAGTTACCTTGAGTTCTGGTCCCATCACTCCAGTCTTCAGATGCGAAGGATGATAATGCAAACAGAGGTATGAAGATGCAAAGGTTGCAGCAGGGAGGTCTGCTGGGACAAAATAGAACTCAAGTAGCTGAAGCTCGGTGTTGTTGATGAAGATACACTCATCAAGCTGTGTGACATCTACAGTTTCCCACCACGCAATATCTGTAGTAAGCGGACGAATACGGTAGCCATCCGACATGAACAAGCCGTAGTTGTTGGCATAAGCAAGCACTTGCCCATGACCAGGAAGCGTGAACACAACCCCTGCCGTCCGTGAAGCAATTCCATGATCTCGGTCGATTAGCTCAACCGCACGCCCGCGCTCAAACTCTGAGTCTGTGTCTCGGGGGAGGGAGTTCACACGATATATTTGATGTTTAAGCCCGACAACAGCCACGTTTCCAACAGTACGAATGAGGGTAATTTCATCCTGTTCTTTGGTGTCAAAGTTTAGGAAGTAAGAAGCAGGGAATGCATCTATTCGTGAGGGGAATGAGTATCTTCCAACACTAACATCTTTGACATCATTAGTGAAAAGACAGTCCTGAAAAATATCGCCAGTTGTAGCTTTTGGCGGCTCGCCATTTCGTCCAGAAGAGATCGTGAATCCAAAAGGAGATACGGTAACGCCTGGAAATGGCGTTGTCACTTCTCCAATAAAGGCCCCTGTAGCTGCTTCTTGAGACTCACCATAAGACACCGCAACAGTGACAGCGTCTACCCATACTTCGTTAGTAGGAGTTAAAACACTACCAAAGAGCCTTACTACGAAACTACCTCCCGAGAAATCACTAACATTCCAATCACGGCCCCACTTTTCACTAACTCCACCAAGGACGTGGGGACCATCTGTCCCGGTTGTTAGTGGTACGGTCTTACTTCCAAAGAGAGAGTCACCTGTACCTTCAGAGTTCACAGTAGCTTTAGCAATAAGCTCGCTGTTTCCTACTCGCCGTCCATAAACATTTACAGTAATTCCTGTAATTGGCGCTGAAACTGATGCGAAAGAAAACCCCCCAAGTTCAAGCATGATGTAGGACCAATCAGGAACACTTCCGCTTGTTGCAGCAGGACGAATTAATTTAGCGTATACGGTGTTTGCTGCCCCAGTTGCATTCGTTGGATTTGCCCAAGAAATACCTGTTCCAGTACCAACTCCCGTTCCAGATATTGCTGTTCCTGCTGGAACAGTTGCAATGGTTGTGGCACCACCCCCGTCTACAGTTGAGGTTTGTTCTCCATCATCTCTGAGTTCTAGTTGTGCAATTAGGTAGCCATTAGGGAATTGATTTTCTTTTGCTGCTGATTTCACAGTGGTAGATGTGTATTTAATAGAACGATAAACGCGCCAATGGGTTGCAGTAGCATTAACTCGTGGGGGGCGGGTAATACTCACGGCCTGTGTCCCCGTTGATGAAATTTGAATAAGTGCTGGATGTCTGGGTCTGTTGTTTGCATCCACGCCCGCATTATAGTCTGATTCTACATCGTTTACTATATCATATTCTGTAGTCCAATAGGCATAGAAGCCGGCTCCGTCCTTTAGTGCCCATGTTCCTGCCACAATATTAAGTGTAGGGCTAGCAGTTATGGCCTTTAATCCATGAGGACGAAGTAGGCCATCAGACATTAGAACTTTATTAGGATACTTACCATTTAATAGCACTTGAAGGTTATTGTAATGAACTTGCTCTAACGCAGTACCCTCAGTCACACCCGTTTCTAGAGTAGAAAAGGTGAGAGTGGTTCCGGCAGTTCCAGGCCGTGCCTTCTTATATACTCCATTTACTTGAGCAATCAACAGGGTGTCTGCTTTGACAATCAGCTTTGAAGTTGCTGTAACTGTGGGCTCGAAGCCGGTAGTAAGGACAAGGCTGGTGCCATTTGCAGCCACGCTAGCAACAGTTGCGCCGTCGGGAATACCATGCCCCGAGATAAGCGCTCCTGCACTTACATTTGCAAATTTTGCATTAGTGAATGTGAGATTAGAGGTTCCAGTTGCAGTCGCATTGGCTGAAAGAGTGATTTGGGTTGGGCTATCCCAGGTGAGAACTGTGGTGCTGGCGGGGATTCCTGTTCCTGTAACAGTCGCGCCTTTCAAAATGCCTATAAAGTTGTTGGTTGCCGGAGCAGTAATAATAGCTGAGCCAGAAGTAGTTGTAACAGTGTTAACTACAATAGATATGACAGAAACCGTAGCGTTAGCACGAGTTAGGCTACAATTAGCTTCTACGAAGTCAAACGCACAGTGAGCAAGTCCTGTTACTTCGCCGCCTAGTGATGAAGCTGCTGAGGTACGCCCTGGGAGAGTTTGAAGGGATGGGTCGTTAGGAAAATACACTACTCCTTGAGCAGCTTGAAGCTCGCCAGGCTTGAGTGTTGCTGGATCACGTGAGGTGACTAGGCCACCATTAAGGGGCTCAGTTATTCTTGGCATTAATCAAAGCCCCATCTAAAGTCATCAATAATTGACCCAGGACTTGAACTAACTCCACGATTTAGATACCCTGGGAGAAAGCCTTCGTCCATATCAGGATGCTTGGCGTCAGCACGAACGGCGTCATTGAGCGCCACTGCAGCCACCTGATCCCATTTACCAGCCTGCGTCTCGTAACCTACTTTGTCTGTTAGAAACAAAGACTTAGCTTCAGCAAGCAGTCCCCATTCCCAATCAATCGGGATGTCAAGCGCTGTGCCATCTACAGATGGAACCGTAAGTCTACGGTTGTACTTGATTACGACACTATACTCAGCATTTGGCGTAGGATGGAAACGAATCTTCCCAGTAGCACCAAGCGGGTATAGGTCATACCATAGAGGCATGTCAACATTAGATTGGTCTGGATCAAGCGCATCATAAAGTCGAGAATGAACAGGTCTGAGAGTGAGACTGTGTGATGGAATTCGCACGTTGTAGACGTACTTAAAGTTCGTTGGTACAGCATAGTCTCGGCGGGAGAAGGTTAGCGTAACTGTTCCAGAGGCCGAAGCCGCATGACTTAGTTCCATAGTGTCGGGTGAAGGAGTAGTATCTATCGACACTACATATGCTTCAGGACGAATTCCCGTCCCTGAGACAAGATCACCTGCTAGCACGCCCTGAAGGCTTGCTGAGGTTACTGTAGTGCTTCCTGAAGTTGTAGTACAGCTAACTACATCGAAAGGCGCAACTGTGATAACAGTGGTTGTATCACGAAGCACATTCCAGTGCCGTTTGTTGTTCCACTTTTGAAAGGCGGCCTCAAGCGCATCACCAGCCTTAGTGAGCATGTCTGAGTCGCCTTCAGCCGATGCTGCTCTCGCTATCTTTGTTTTCGCCTGAGCGAACGTCAGGCTGCTGTTCTGGAACAGTGGCATCTTCTTCCTCTATTTCAGTTGTTGCATGCTTCTGCTCACGAAGTGCACAGAAGAATTCGAAGAGTTTAGGAGCAAGCTTGAAAGCATCTCGGTTTTCATGGAGCCAATCTTTTGCATTCGCCGCAAGTTCTTTGCGTAGTTTCGTGTCTTCAATCAGAGTGCAAAGATGCTGCTCGAATTCTTCTTCAGTGTCATAAAGCAGCCCCGTCTTACCGTGCTCGATTTCGTCCTTATACGCCCCCGCGCGTTGTGCAACTGTGGCAGCAGGATCATGTAGCACTGAGGCTTCATACCACTTGATTGCGCTACGGGTGGCTGAGAAAGGCGAAGGACGAAGTGGACAGAGATTGATGTCTGGGCCTACGGTAACAAGTCGTAAATGGTATTGTGCGTAGGGCAGCCAAGGGATATATTCAAGCTGTTCCTGAGGAATGCCTTCGAGCAGTTTTTCAAGCCTTGCGCCCCAGAAGACGAAAGTAACTTCGGGGTATTTTTTGGCTACACGACTAATGGCTTTGTGAATACTGTAAAGATCGTTGTAATGCGTATTTGAACCCTGCCACATGACGCGGATGCCTTTGTGTGGCGCTAGCGCTAGATCGAGGTAGTGATCGAAGCGCACTCCATTTGGATTGATGAAGGTCTTTGTATTTTTCCCAAATTCACGTTTTACATAATCCACAACTGCGGGCGTTGTACAGGTGATTGCTGAAGCAGTTTGCCCAAGCATTCGATAGTTTTCAAGGCGTGTGATATTCTCACGGATGTCGAAACCATTCTTCCCATCAACCCAGCTAGCAGTGATACCATCCTTCGTAATGATTGGGTTCCTATCATTATCTAGAAATTCGATTGTTGAACCTGGTGTAAGCAATCCGCCTTGCGGATTCTTGATTCCTAGCGTTTGAAATGCCCAGTTAGTTGGCTCAACGTTGAAGAGGTCGTCATCAGTGTCGATTACGAACGTCGCAGGATACCACACTTTCCCCTGCTTGTCTCGGTGGGCGCGCATCTCCTTCACAACATGCATGTTGTGGCGCATGAGCGGATCAGTGGCTTGATACATCCACACGATGTCGCTCCAGATTAGCCCGTCTCGGCGGCGCTCGGTAGGAACGTTTGGGGAGCAATCGTCTACAAGAATCTCTACTGGAAGCCCTAGGGCTTCCATAGTTTGTAGCGGCACGATAAGTCGATAGTAGTATGATGCGTGTGAATTAGATGGGATGAATGCGTAGATTACCAACTGCGCCTCCTTAGTGCTTAACGGCTCCAATCGTAGTTTTGTAGTAGCGGTATTCAGAATTACGATTCAGCCACGCAATGAAGTCCTTCTTTCCCTCCAGCGTGCAGAACCATTCAGGGTGTAGCGTGGACAGTGCCAGGAATACCTCTTGCGGCAGTGAGGCAAGTGGCATGCCCATCTTAGATGCGTCTTGCATCAGGTTGTAGAACGAACCTTGGTGTAGCAACTCTTCGGCCACTGTACGGACCTGCTTCACTGCATCTAACTGTGCGCCGACCTCAGGATTCCGTTCTGCAAGTCGGCGCGCATCAGTTAGATAATCAATCATCTTCTCACCTGTAACGATGTTGAGCATTAGAAGCTTCCCATCCCTGGATAGGGGTTGCCGGGCGAGAATGGTTCATCATTTGGCTTGGCTGGAGTGCCCATCCCTTCGGGGGAGGGCGCGGTAACACCAAGCTCGGGATTACTACGGGGATCGGGAGAAACGTCGTAAACGAGGTCGCGTCCATATGAAAGCCCTGTCCCTTGGAGTGGGTCTTCGCCGCTCTTCATGTACTCAACCATAACTGCCGCGGCTGTTACATTATTGCAAACGATGTTTTCACCACAATAGGTCTTGAGGCCGTTCGCGTCCATCGCCATATCCATTCCTCGTTTTGCTCTTTGACTTTCTGCCATTTGAACTCCAGAATAGGGGGGCCGGAGCCCCCCTACTCATTGGTTTACGTTGTCACGCCAGTGATGTGTCCCATGCTTGAGGCATGGAGTAGCATGAAGCCTAGCTCCGTGACGATGTAGCCACGGGTGCTGTCTCCAACCTTAGCAAGAGGGACGTGCTTCATTGGACGGTAGATCGCAACCTTCGCACGTGTAGACTCGTAGAGCGTTGCAGCGAATGCGGAAGCCGATACTGAACCCTGAGGAATCCACTTGTTAGGAACCACCAAGAGAACTCCGTGGCTTCCTTCATAGACTGTGACGTTAGCCACGAGTCGCTTGTCAGAAGCCGCAAGGTTGAACATACGGTTCACTCCTGAAGCCTGCGCCACGTTGGTGAAGTCAGACTTCACGCCTAGTGAGACAGCGAAACGGTCTGGGTTTCCACCTTCCTGGGCAAGAACTTCGAAGAGGTTTTCAACCGCAGCGGTTGTGATCGCTCCGTTGAGAGCGGATGTTGGGGAAGTTCCCCATCCAGTAGCACGCCATGAGGCGGTGATACGCGCGGTAGCTTCGCCACCTGTCACACGTTCGAAGCCCGAGTTGATCCAACTACGAGATTCGATGTTGCGTGCAACTTCTCGCATAGCGAGCATGCTCTGGTATGGGTACTCACCACTAATTCCGTAAGGCGAAGCCGCAATCTGTGAGTCTGAAACATCCAGCCCAACAGTGAAGATTTGCGTGTTGTTCGCTCTACGGGTGCGGTTAGTACGAGCAGCGGCGGTGATGATTTCACCTTCGCCAGTTCCACCAGTAGCAGTTGCAGCAAGTGTGTCAGTAAACCATTCGAAAGTCGTTAGGCTCACTGACACTTTTGGAGCAGATGAGAAGGTAGGCGTGTCCCACGGCGCGATGTTCTGGATTGTTTCGAACACCGATTCCTTGTTAGCGGACCCGGCCACAAAGCCGATGTCGTATACGCTGAACAGGTTAGTTGGGAAAGCCATTGTTTATTCCTTCGTTAGTTTGGTTTTGCCATGTCGGGATGTAGCCCCTGGAAAGCTAGTGCAGCAAGTTCTTGCTGTGTAATCTCTCCACGGAGGAAGGCTTCATTCGCAACCTTAAGACGCTGAGAGAATGTATCCTCTGTCCCACGACCACCGACCTGTGTACCACTCAGGGCAGCGGTTGCTCGTGCGACTGCTTGTTCCTGACCACTTGCGTCAGCAACAGGCTTAGTAGATAATCTCTCAGATGTCATAAACACGAACTCCAGAGCTTCTTGCTCCAGGCCCGCTTTCAACATCCTCTGGTACTTCTCATCGACTGCTGGATTAGCTGACAAAAATGCTTGTAGCGACGCTTCACGTTGTGTGAAGTCTGGAAACTCTCTCATCACCGCAGCACGCGCTTCACTGCCCCGAACGATAGGTTCAAGCACCTCGGTCTTCACGATCTGTCGAGCAGTCTCGCGGATGAGGTTCATGAGTGGTTCGACCGGGATTGCAGCGTCTTCAAGCTCTTTAGCGAAATCCGGGCGAGCATCTGCACGTTCAGCGGGGTTGACACGCTGATGTGCAGTAAGGATTTCCTTCAGTTGCTTGTTCTCGTCTGCGATGCGCTTTGCTTCCTGTGCGCTATTCCAGTATCCCTTTTCGAGTTCTTCTACGCTCTTGTACTTCCCTGCGTAGACTTTCTCCGGCTGAGCAGCGGTTGTCGCTGGTGAAGGTTCCGTTGCCGGCTTGACCGGCTGTGCAGCATGCGCTGCCTTGCATCTTCGCAAGCACGTCTGGATGGGTGAAGTTGATTCCCGCATCAATTATGTCTGTCATTTGAAGCTCCTGGGGTTGTCCCAATTACTCGGTGGATTCTGGCTCAAGTGGGCTACCAACAGCAGGGGATTCGGTTGGCGTCTCCTGCTCTGTTAGTTTCTCGGCTATCTCGCGGTTGACGCGCGTTTCTAGTTCGAGTACCCAACTGAGGGCTGAAATATGGCCGCGAAGAATGTCATCTGAAACATCCTTTGGCCGGTCTACGGACGCAAGTTGTAGCATTGCTGCGTCCATGCGCTGCTTCACTAATGGCTTGACTGCGAGTTGCCAGCCGTCAGAAGTGAGTGTTTCGTGTAGTGAACCTAGGTGCTGCATTTAGCCTCCTAGACTGAGCATTTGCGGAGTGAGCATTGGTGTTGCAGTCGGTGAGATTCCGCCTGTCTCGCCGGCCTGGGCTGCCATCATGCCTAGAGCGGTTGGTTGCTCGTTGAGCAACTGTGCGGCCGGGGCGTCGAAGACATCAAGCACCCAGTTGAGATAGCCGACCCAGTTAATTGCCTGGATTGCCCCCGGAATCTGTCCCACGAGACCAGAGAGCGCAAGTACATCCTGGCGGCGCATAGCCTTGCTAAGCAGGTTCGTGGCGCCGGTCGCGCGCGCACGATAGTCCATGTTAACGTCTTCGTGGCTGATTTCCGTTGGCTCTTGTGGGAGTTTGAAGCCGGAGAGCGGATCAACTTCAGCATCGCTTCCGAGCATACGGACAAGTTTCGGGAGTTTGAGGAACTGGCGGTTCAACGCGCGCATGTAGTCTGCGACCGGCTCGACTACTGTACGTTCTGCAAGCATGATTTCGAGAATCAGCCTGTTTGCTACGCCTTCGAGACGCGCCTGGACACTGGTTGCGGTCTCGCGGCTCTGGCCCTTGCCACCCATGATGGTGTCTTCGATGATCCCTGTGGCCTGCTGTGACCAGCGCCAAAGCTGCTCAATTTCAGTGTAGCTTCCTTGGATTCCTCGGAGGTCAGGGAAGAGAGCGCGAACCTTATCTTCGCCTACACTAATGCTATCCGCTGTGAATACGCGGCCTGCACGCATGAAGAGGTTCTGCTTGTCGAGTCCTGAGTCAGCGGTTGCGAGGAATACTGGGTCAATAAAGATTTCGAGCGCATCAAGCTTCTGTGACGCGAGCTTGTTTGCAGTCATGTTCAGCTTAGCGATGGGCTCGATTTTTCCAATGCCGAATAGGTAGTGCGGATCGCGGATTGGGCTGTATGCGAAGAACGGCTTGTCTTTGATCCAGAAGGGGAAGGGGCGATTGCGAAGTAGAATTCTACCATTAGCGACGCTTATTACGCGATTTACGATTTTATCACTGGCGAATTCATTCGGAACAACGCCCCAATATTCGATAACCTCGACCGGCTTGGCGAAGCGTTCAGACTGCCGTGCCTCGTAATCACGCATAGAGCGATAGAGCGGCTCACGCCCACTAATGATCTGCTGTTGTGCATCTGTGCCAAAGTTCGCACGAAGATCACGAATTCCACGCATGTCGTAGATGCCGAGCATTGCACGACGTTCTAGTTCATCAAGATCGAGATGGTAACGGAAGATAAAATAAGCTGAGTCTTCGATTGTCTTTGCGTTTGGCTGTGGGAAGCAATCAAGTATGTCTAGCACTTCGAGGTCTGGACCATCGAAGGTGATTAGATCACGGGTTTTGATTTCTTCTAGGCCGAGGACCTCATTTGGTTCACGGTAGCGTTCAAGCTCTACCTTCGTAGTCCATCCCACCCGAGCAAAGGCCGTGCCATAGATGTCTGCGTTAGTGAAGAAGTCTGTGAACTTCTCGAAGAACCGAGCGTCTCGCATTTGTGCAGCGATGAGTGTGGTATTACGCTTAGCGTGGCCGGCATCGTCTTTTGAATAGCCTGCGAATATAACTGGCGGCCAGGCACCGAAAAGGGCCTGGACCTTGCGAGAGACATCAGATTCAAGGACAGAGAGCGCGAATGGGACGTGGATATTGTTACGATGGGCTTGGTGTCGAGTTGAAGTCACGCCGCGAAAGAGATCATAATAACGCTTGATTTTTTCGTAAAATGCCTGATGATGGTTCGCGCTGCCTTTGTAGCGCGAAACCACAAGGTCGATTATGCTTTCGTCTGAGGCTAGGCCAAGACGAGGCGCCGCACCAGTAGGTAGTTCAGGCATTAAGAGCCATACCTTTGTATGGGTATTGTAGCAATCAAGTCGTTATGAACGTGAGTTTTATAGTCCCAAGCAGTATTAACGGCGTTAACGAATACCCAATCTGAAACCTGCCAGTCGCGTTTCTCTTCAATGGCCATTTTAGGTATTTTGGAGGGTATATTTGGGAATACGATCTGCTGTCCGGTTACTCCCCCTGCTGAAAATTCTCCAAGAAGCATTCTTCCAGTATGCAGTACTGCAAACAGGTGTGGTTCTGCTGTCCCTTCTACTGCGTCTCGAATAGTCTCGAAGGCCCCAAAGGTGGGGATGTCATCATCGCCTATAAAGAAGATGAAATCGCCTTTGGCTTGTGGCATGGCGAAGTCGAGTGCGGTACAACCATAGTCTCCATGTGGACCAGTTTCAAGTTCAATATATTGTGCCGGTGGGTACTTCGCCACCAATTCGCGTGTCTCGGGGTAGGAGCCGTCGCCAACTACGATGAATTCATCACCGTCTTTAAGCTGTGGGACGATGATTTCCAATACCTTTTCGAGTGATATGCGACCGATTGTTGGGCAGATACACGAGAGCTTAGTTGTCATGATAACGAAGAATCTCGTCGTAAATTTCTTGCTGCCTTGCTTCATTAGGGTGATAAAGCTGTCGTGCAACTTCGTCTTCTTCTACGACCTGCCAGCCGAATTCATCATTGAGTTTGCAGATTACGGTATTTTTCACTAGATCACTACCCTTGAGGGGTTTGGGATAGGCGGATTTGAGATAGTGAGCGATGATCTGGCTTGCGAAGCGATTTCCCCACCAGCCCCGGCGGATTGCAAACATGGGGGTCATGTGGTCGCCACGATCCTTGAGTAGTGAGAAAGCAACTGCCACCTTACTAAATTGAGGGGTGTAGTATAAAAATCCCTTTTGGCCACGCATTTTTGCCCACCAAGCTTGCTGCTCGTCTGCGGAAGGGACTTCCATAGGTTTGGTTTTCATATCGTCAATACATTCTGCAAAGATGCAGCGCATTTCTTCTACTTGATCTGAGGTTTCGATTGGAACTGGGATTAGCTTTGGCATTTTTGTCTAAGCTTAGCTCGATCTATATGATAATTTGAGTTCATCCAGTTTTCGAGCAGGTGCTTATCCTCTAAGGAACCTTGCGTGTCCGTAGTGAAATATATCAAATGTTCCACCAGTATATATTCTACGCCCGAGCATCAGGGTACTCGATTAGTTGGATAGCCTTGCTATCTGGGCCGATGACTGTTCCAAAGTCAACGATATGGTTGTAAAGCTTGCGTGTGAGGTACACATCATTGAGATTGTAGTCGAATAGTTCTCCGAACCGGCCCTCAGCGTAGAGCTTTGGTGCGGATTCGCCTGTTCCAGATTTATTGAGCTTGAGCGTGCGTTCGCAAACTGCGCCTAGCTTCCAGCCCTTTGAGCGCTTTCCTAGCGCTTGCCAAATAGCTTGGAGAATATCGAATTGTGCAGGCTCGACAACCATCCCAGTGTAGCCTTGAAGGCATGGCGTATCGAATTCCACACCGTTGAAGCTAACGAGTAGATCGGCCGTGTTAAGGTGGTCAACGGCACGTTCAATAGTGTGAGGATCATATAGATGATAACGCTCACTAGAACTATCGTACAAAACCAAACTAGAGATACCATTTTCTCCCCGCTTTGCTGCACCCCAGTCATCGTCCTTAATAGGAGTTGCGATTTCTAAATCGTAAATGATGATTGACATATGCCTCCAGTAATAGGGACGCGGTGAGCGCGACCCACCCGGTTAGTCGGCTTGGGGAGGCACCAAGCGCGCCCCTACTCGATTGCTTCGTATGGCGACTGGTCCTGCTCTTGCGCTACCTGTTTATCGTACAGCTTTAGTAACTCGCCGCCTGTGATCTGGCCCGTCTTGAGCCATTCATCCCCCGGATACACAGGAGCGCTTGTCTCGGGGGCGCGGCCAATTCGCCGCATCCCGACGTAAACATCTTTGTGGAACACATCGGCGGCTGCGTCTGCCCAGTCGTCGTGGGCGCCAGTACCGATGGTGGTCATCTGCTTAACTAGCTCATTGACACCTGGGGCGTCCGTGATTAGCTTCACGTGGCCGTCTGTCCAATAACCGGCTGCGTTGGTAATACGCGCGATTTTTGCCTGGCCGCTGCGCTGGATTTGGAGGAAGGGCGGCATCGGCATATTGGCATCGTGAAAGCCATTTCGAAGCAGGGTCTCCCAGGCGCCGGATTTGCCGAACATCTCACGCTCGTCAGTGATGAGTGAGACGCGATGGCGTCGGCCACGAAGACGCTGGACGATCTGGACTAGCTTCTCGACGAAGTGCTCAGCGCGCCAAAGGCGCGAGCCGTGCCCCTCGATATAGTAAACGTCGCCAGTACCCGGCAAGTGGCCGAATACGACAATAACAGATTCGTCCCCTCTTGCCTGACGTTCCTGAAACCAGAATGCCGTATCGCAGTGGATAGTGTAGCGGAGTGCGGCAAGTGGTACGAACTGTTTGTCGATCCATAGGTCCCTGATTTGCTTCATGGTGAGGGGGTTGTAGACGCTGCTGGAAGGATCGTTCATGATTTGGGCGGCGTACTTGAGGGAACTGGCGGCTTCCTGTTCAATCAGGCGTGATTCCGGCCACTGCTCTGGGAAGACCGGAACTCTATCGACTGTGCGCCCTTGAAGGAAGTAGACCTCGAATTTGCCGTCTGGACGAATGCAGTCTGTTGCGTGGTCTGGAAAAGGCATCCCCGAGACGCTTTTTACACCATGCTTTTCGAATCCTTTACCATAATGGTCGCCATCGCCGTAGCGGGTTCCTGGCCAGATCATAAGGCCATCGGCCTTGAGCACGGGGATTAGGGAATCGACGTGTGCGTTTACGGTGTCGAACCAACCTGAGTCTTTTTCGAGCCTGTCGTAGCTTATCGGGTCGTCAAAATCAAGTACGTCAGGATGGCAACCAGTAAGGCCAGTAACAACGCCCCAGGTCCCGAAAGACGGCTCTTTGATCGAGGCGTCGCGACGGGCGGCGGTAATGACTTCGGAGGCCGTGAACTTCCGGTCTTTGGATTCCCAGTTTCCATAGAGCCACGGGAACCAGGCATAGGGGTTGGCTCCTTTGACGGTTTCTTTGACGGGGAGGAACCACATTTCGGCTTGGGTGAGTGTTTCGGAGCCGATGTATGTGGAGAGGTCCGGGTCTTGGATGTGGAGCCATGCGAGCCATGCGCCGACGATTGTGGTTTTCCAGAACTCGCGTGGAACAAGGAGGGCAAGGTACTTGCTTGAAGGGCGCTTTTCTCGGCGGCTAGCAATCCATTCTCGGCCTTTTTGGTCCAGCCAGTCACAAACGGGTTTGTGGATGCGCGGAGTGAAGGAGCGGGCCTTGGGATTGAAGTCGATTCCCCAGGCGGTGCGAAAGAACCACCAGAATGATTGTGTGCAGATGTGTGCCCAGAGTTCGCGTTCAGCATCGAGGTCCCAGTTCATGCATTAAAGTTGCGTTCCAGCGGTATAAGTGATCCAAGGCTGTTGTGGCCACCAGGGATAAGTGTGGAATCCACCGCGTCCACAATGGGGGCAGTAGCCGCAATTAGGGCAAGCGCCTTGGTTAATTGGAAAGTGTGTTATTGGGCCGAAACCTGTATAAGTTTCGGTTGTGTCAGGCTGCTTTACTTGGGTTTCCTGGTTCTCCATCGGTTTCCTCCAGTTTTTCGACTAGAAAAGTGATTTTTTTGACCCATCCACGCGGGATGGTGTTCGAATATGAAACAGTGTTGTCTCCGTGGCAGCGAGAAATGGCCAAAACGACCTCTTTTCGGTCGATTCGGACCAAATAACCGATGTCTTCACGTTCTAAGAGCTTCCCAAAGCCTGAAATATCGTCTTCGAGGGCTACTTCGTGGCTGGATTCGAGGACTGAATCAATCCACGAGACTAGAACTAGAGGGAGGTCCTTGGTGTTTTTCACCGGTTTGCGTCGAAAGTTCATCTGAACCCGCCTCCTGGGTTGGGAACGCTACTGAAAGTGCCTTCTCGCTTAGCTCGCGGCCGAGGGCCATGCATAAGCGCACGAGACGTGCGACCGCTTCTTCCTCCGTGAGTGGCTTTTGGGGACCGACCGTGGAGCCACGAGCGCGTGAGAGGTCTTCGATGGCCTTGATTGCGGCTATTGAGATGGCATCGGGGCCATTTCGGGCCATGTGCGAGAGCTTTTGGAGCCGTTCAAGCTCTGGCATGACCTCGCTATTTACAATCGCGTCTACATCTTGCTGCTTCCAAATTGGGTGCTGTGGTGGGGGCGGTGGTGGAGGTACGTTATCATAGCCTGAGGCTGTAGAATACTCTCCCCCACGCTTACGCTGGAAGTTGCTCTTGGGTATTAGTCCCTGGGCTCGGAGCCGCGTCATTTGGCGATGAACCGTTGAGGGCTTAATTCTATGTAAATTTGCGAGATCGCGGGCGCTGAGCGGCTTTTCACATACCGCATTCTCTAAGATTAAGGTACGTATAGATTTATAAGCCATAAGGGGTGGATGAACCTCCGATGTTGGAAGTGTAGCACACAGCTATGGGGATTGTCAAGGGATTTTTACAAAAATTTTGGGGCGCTCCTAGGTGCGTCTCGGCGCGGTCAAGGGGGGGCTCCGGGGGCCTTACTTTATGCGGCAGAGTGCTTTGCGCCGCAAAGGGGTAGCGCACTGGCACGCCTCTTGCTACGCGTAGCACGCTCTGTGCCGCGCCGCTGGCACACTTCTTGCATCGGGTGCGGAGTGCAAGTTCCATGCCAATCCCGGCTTGGCATCGGCCTTGCTACGCTCGCTCGCGCGAGGGGGGATTCTTCACTGGCACGGCCCTTGCAACGCGCCGCGCGCCCGTGCGAATCCTTCTTCCGATCGCACAACATGCTGCGCGCCAACGCCTTACACGCTTTCCGCATCTTATTTCCGCACACTTTGCGGAAGTCAGCAGTCAAGCAAATGTCAACTCGTTGCGCTCAAACGAGTTAGCTTTTTGGCACGCGATTCGCACTAGGCCGTCGCGCCGCGTCGCATGGTGCGACCGGCCTGGAGGGCCACAACATGACGCGCAGCGAGATGCGCGCCCAAGCCGATGCGCTCTTACTCGCGGTCGCAGCGCCGCACATATTCGTGCGCGCCGTTGGCGTAGGTTCGAGCGCTCCCGCCCGCCTTGTTACCATCCAAGGTCAGGACGGGCCGCGCGACGTGCTAACGTTTGAACATCTCCGCCGCCGTCGCAAGAGCCGCAAGGCACGGGCGCAAGACTCCGCGCCAACGCATATCTCGCGCATGGCCGACAGGCTATCACGCGAGCATGCTGAAGCGCAAGTGCTCCGCGAGCAGCGCGAACGACTCGCACGAGCGGGACTGCTCTCGTTCGCAGATTGAAAGGGGGCGCGTTCTCACAAAGCCGGGCACCACGGAGCAGGCAATCGGTCTTCGCTCCCTGCTCCCACCCTACCGGCATGATGCCACGGTGCCCGGCTTCGTGGGAATGGTCCCACGGTACAAGGGAGGCAGCATGGAACTGCGAGCACTTCACAGATACACGCTGTCTCACCTGACGCAAGTGGGCGAGGAACTGTCCGAAGCTCTCGGCGAAGCGGTAGCGGCAGTCTCCGACTGCTCCACGTCGGCAGACATCAGCGCCTTTCGCAACGCCCGAGACACGCTCACGAACCTTCTCGGCCACTACATGACGGAGCTTGGAGAACTTCGAGGGCTTCAGCGCCTCATCATCTCCGAAGCTCTGGCCAAAGAGCCGGGCAGCATCGTGGACAAGCTCAAGACCATGCTCCAGCGGCCCCACGCGTCAGGTGAGCAGAACTAACGCCCCGTGTGCTAGACGCGCACTAGCACGGCAACCCGAGAGCGGCCGATAAATCCGGGGCACGCTTCGGGGGCAACACAGTGTACCGGTCACGCAGCACCTACGGGCTGGCTGCAAGCTGCCACGAGGCCAAGCAAGTACCCATGTGACTGTGGGGGCCAATGTCCCAAGGGCAGTCCGCCCCACGAAGGCCAGCGGCCCTGCCCCCATCTTTGCAAGCGCGCACGGCGCATCCGTGCATCGCAGTCGGGAGGGCACACACATGGCACTCAAGGGAGTGCCCATCGGCGAGAACGTCACGGCCGAGGTCTCCGAAGACACGCTTACGCTCCGAATCGACCTCAAGCATCGGGGCGGGCGTTCCAAGTCCGGCAAGACCATCCGCGTGGCATCCACCGAGGGCAACAAGCGGCTACCAGGAATGGCAGCCATCGTCGTGGGCTTCAACGCCTACGAATCCGCCTAGGACGAAACGTGCGCCGCGTGGCGCACGTCGCAGGGTGAGCCCCCTGCCCGATGAGTCCGGCAGACTCACTCCGTACCGGCGACCGTTCCATCTGGCGACCGGCCAGCCTCGGGGCGCCGTGACAGTAACTTAACAAATCCGCGTAGCGCTTCGGCGCATCTAACGCGGCGCAAGGCGGCAGCGCGAAACCTGCCGCTACCCAAGCGATGGCTTAGCTCGGGAAGCGAGTGAACGCCTAGCAGAAGGGGCCGGGAACACACGCCCGGTGCTCAGGTAACTGAGCCGGGGTCCGCCCCCCAAACGCCAATGCGTACCGTAGAGTCGGCGCATCGGGCCAAATGGGCGAGGATATGAGACGAGGGCGACGGGGCCAGCGCGCCATACGTGACGCGCGGTGTCCCATAGCACCGCACCCCGACACGCACGGGCGTCCCCGCGAACGGCACACGCGAATATGTGAACTCCGCACCCATCTGAGACTCGCAACGGTCTAGCCTCATCCCATCAGTGAAGGCCAGCCCGCCCGAGGATTCCGAGCGCTCAGGATAGAAGGGTGGGCACGGGCACAAAAGGGCTGTGCTAGGCGCACGGGCATAGTCTCCCAGGGGCACACTGGTCAGCACCCTGACTTAGCGCATAGGCAAGGGCATGCCGACAGGGTAGGCGTTGAGGGCCACGTCACTACCCACGGGAGATTGCATCATCCACGCCTCAAAAATCCCCTCGAAGGGAGGTGAAAACCCAATGAACATCACACTTCGCGCTGCTCAGGCGAGAGGGCAAGCGCCCTTCTCGTCTCAGTCGGCCATCGTTGACTCAGACGGCCCCAATGTGTTTCTTGCTCTTCCCCGTACCGAGGGCGTCATCGACGCCGCCTCAGCCGTCGCACTCGGCCAGGCCATCCTCGGCGCTGCGGGCTTTGCCCCGCGCTCCGAGTCTCCTGCCACCTTCTCTGTTCCTGCCGGGTGGTACATCAAGGAGAACACGGACGGCATGGCCCTCTGTGACCATCTGGGCGTGGTCCAGGCCCAGTTCAACTACGAGCCCCGATTCGTAGCGGAGTAGTCCCAAGGCAGGCTGGTGCTAAGCACCGTAAGCTCCAGGTCCACTGGAACCTGCCTACTCCACTCGAAAGGAGGTGAAAGCATGGACAAGCCCGCAGAGCATATCACCATCACGGGAGATGTGAACAGTTCGAGCACCACGAAGCGGTCCCAAGTCAACTTCCACATCCGTCCTCACGCCTCAGACTCCGGCCTGCTTCTCTACACCCCCAACGACTACTGGATCAACCTCGAACTCAATGCCGCCAAGCGTCTCGCTGCATTCATCCTCGAATGGACCGCCTACAACTCCGAGCGTTTCAAGCCCCAAGGCTGGCGGCTCATCAACACCACAACCGGCGAAT
>Ga0209431_10001636_pt1 | contig 18503 bp, 15 predicted proteins | sample RifCSP13_3_FD_184021 | JGI IMG/M metagenome (GOLD analysis project Ga0209431, IMG submission 184021) | Soil microbial communities from Rifle, Colorado - Rifle CSP2_sed 13_3 (SPAdes) (version 2) | ecosystem: Environmental > Terrestrial > Deep subsurface > Rock core/Sediment | place: Rifle...
AAAAGCCTGTTCCTATACCATCAACATCCATTAGCCCGTTTTCACTTATAATATCCTTCCGTGTTAGTTTAACATTATAAGCCTCATCTTCTGATTTTTTACGCACAGGAAGACCTATAAAATCCTTCTCTGATTTTAATAACTCAAATACCCATTCAGCGTTCCACCCCTGGTCTGAGTCAATAAACAGAATGTCAACCTGAGCTTCGTAAGCTATTTTCATTAAAACATTTCTAGCATGATGGACAAGAGCTTCTCCTGGAAGGAATACAGGAACTACCGTTATTCCTATTTGACCCCCAAGTCTGATAGTGTCTGCCATACATGAAGCATAATGAATCGATACTTTCCCATCGTGTGCCGGTGTTGCAATCATAAGCCTTTGCCCTAAATCCATTTTATTCCTGCCTTCTGAAACATAGTCAAAACATCCCTATGCCTCAATTCCCCCATAGCCTGGGGTATCTTAAATTCAAGCGTCCCATCTAATGTGAACGCCTAAGGAATATACGAAAAAGGTCCATTTATCATGCGGCCTCCTTCTGTTCCCCTGCCCATATTTTCTGAATAGCGATCTGTCCTTTCCCGCAAATCTGAGTTTTGCCGTATGATTGAGTTGTGTCGCCTCTGGTGAAGGTGGTTTCTATCACCACAAAATAGCCATTGTCTAAATACTTCTGGTAGGGTTTTGTCCCTGTTGCCATTAAGAATCCCTGTTCTCTGAGCCATTCAAAGAGCCTTGTCCTTCCAGTCCCAAGTATCTTTGCAAACACTCCCAGATCCATCGAGTTCGAGGAGTCATTGACAGCATCTGCAAAGGCTACCTTCGGGGCCGCTTCTGTAAGAGCCTTCTTCTGTGTCTCTACTGTCTCTACAGAATCAGCAAGCATACGGAGGGCTTCGGAAAATGTTTGAGGGAGCGCAGGGGCTGTTTCGTACTTCCCGGTTTTGCGGATGGAGGGGAGGACTTCAGATGCGACCCAATCTGTGAATTTTTCTGCGGCGGCTTTTCGTGAAGTGAATGCCAGTTTATACAACCCAGCCTCATTAACTGCTGCCATTTCTTGCTTGCCGCCAAGGGTGTCCATTACTACCGACCCCCTTTGCTTATCACTAAGACGACTCATTGCGTCCCTATGTTTGGCGATCCCAAGAATCTGACAGATGTCGGCGGCTACCCACCACGGCGTTCCTGTTTCATCAACAACCGTCCGCACCTCATTACCTTCATACTTGAAAATCTTTTGCAGTTCACTCATCCTATACCTCCATGGCACAACGAACCACCCCTCGCAAGTGACAGCTTGCTAATAAAAGACTATACTGAAGCAAATTCTTTATGATATTTTTTTGCTCCCTCGTTATACGCCTTAGCGGCGTCTTCTTTTGTTGTATAATGTCCAAGATTATACTGTTTCCCCTTGTGATGAATAACTGCTCGCCATTTTCCTGTCCCCCTATGGAAGCTAACGCCCTTGAATCCAGAGACATTATTTTTTTGTCCACTTCGGTTACAGGCGTTCTCTTGACGAAGGCATAGCCTAAGATTGATTCTTCGGTTATCAAGTCCCTCGTGATTAGCATGGTCCACCTCGTAGCCTGTCGATGCTTTCAATAAAAATCTATGCATAGAGATGTTTGTCTGTTTCCCTAAAGTTCTTGGCAATGATCTCATTGCATAACCAGTTTTACGATTACCATTACCGTCATGGCGCCACTTCCATTGATTTAAAAATTCATAATCCTCATCATCAACTAATGCAACCTTCCCTTGCGTTAAAGATATTTCTCTCATCTTAATCTCCACAATACACAAATAGCCACGTTTCGCAGATGTCGGTCTGCTAATTCAACAGTCGGGAGACTGCTGGAAACGTGGCTATCTCTATATTTGAACTGGATTTTATGAATCACCGACATGATCATGTTTCGTTTATACTACAGCATCGGAAATCTGTCAAGAACTTTTCCAATAAGTCAGTCCAGCGGGCGTTAAGGCCCGCTGTTGCGCTTGATCGCTTAAGGGTGTTCTCCTTCCCTTTTTAGAATTTCTATCTGTTCCGATAATTCTTGAATGGCTCTTACAAGTACAGGCAATAGATTCCCTGGCGTTGCTTCCAATTTTTCAGGGTTGCTTTTATATACTAAATGCAAATAATCCTCTGTCCCTGTTTCATCTTGCAGTTTATCTAATTCCTGAGCAATAAAACCAGCTTCTTTGATTCCCGGCTTTGAACCATCTCGTCTATCCCATTCAAATTTTACGGGCCTTAACTTGTTGATAAACTCTAATCCCACTGGAATAGTCTCAATCTCTTTTTTATCACGTTCATCTGATAATACTGTGAGTGCGACTTGGCAGCGAAGAGTTGCAATACTGGCATTTCCAAGAGTTATTTCATTGCTTACTGTAGCCGATGAAGCATCCGCACCTTTACCTAATCCAGTATTATTAGTCCCTGTTGTAGTAGTAGACAATGCGCCAGAACCCAGAGCTGTGTTGTTGGCTCCTGTAGTGTTGAGATTGAGAGCACTACGTCCTACCGCAGTATTGTTAGTCCCTATTGTGTTGGTATATAGAGCACTAACACCTACAGAGGTATTGTCAATCCCGGTAGTATTGGATAATAGGGTACTACGTCCTACCGCAGTATTGTTAGTCCCTATAGTATTGTTTTGTAGAGCCTGCATACCTACAGCAGTGTTTTCAATTCCTGTAGTGTTGGAATAAAGAGCTTGATAACCTACAGCAGTATTGTTAATCCCTACTGTATTGGCATCGAGGGAAGCATAACCTATAGCAGTATTGTAAGACCCTGTAGTGTTGGAATATAGAGCATCACGGCCTACAGCAGTGTTATAAAAACCTATAGTGTTGGCAAATAAAGTGCCATAACCTACAGCAGTATTGTTAGTCCCTGTAGTGTTGGTATATAGAGCGTTACCACCTACAGCAGTATTGTTAATTCCTATAGTGTTGTAATTGAGAGCCTGTAAACCTACCGCAGTATTGTTAACCCCTACTGTATTGGCATTGAGGGAAGCATAACCCATAGCAGTATTGCTATCCCCGGTAGTATTAGCTTTCAGAGCATAATAGCCTACAGCAGTATTATTAAGCCCTATAGTGTTGGAATTGAGAGCCTCTACCCCTACAGCTGTATTACTAGCCCCGATAGTGTTATAACGTAAAGCCCCCGAACCCGCAGCTGTGTTATTTATCCCTGTAGTGTTGGATTGTAAAGCACTCACACCCATAGCAGTATTTTGGTATCCTATAGTATTGGCTTTCAGAGCATAAAAACCTACAGCAGTATTGCTAACCCCTGTAGTGTTGGTTTCGAGAGTACTATAACCTACAGCAGTATTATTAGTTCCTATATTATTGGTTTGTAGAGCTTGAAAACCTACAGCTGTATTATTAGTCCCTGTAGTATTGGATAATAGGGAACGCCAGCCCACGGCTGTGTTGTTATCTACCGTATTGGCTTTAAGTGCTTCAAAACCTACAGCAGTGTTACTAGTCCCTGTAGAGTTGGAATAAAGGGCGGCGTCTCCCACTGCTGTATTATATGCCCCGGTTGTGTTGTAATATAGAGATTGAAAACCTACAGCAGTGTTACTAGTCCCTGTAGAGTTGGAATATAGAGCACCATAACCTACAGCAGTGTTATTAGTCCCTGTAGAGTTGGAATATAGAGCACCATAACCTACAGCAGTGTTATTAGTCCCTGTAGAGTTGGAATATAGAGCACTCACACCCATAGCAGTGTTATTAACACCTATAGTATTGGCTTGTAGAGCACTCACACCCATAGCAGTGTTACTAGCCCCGGTAGTGTTATAACGTAAAGCCCCCGAACCCGCAGCTGTGTTATTTGTCCCTGTAGTGTTGGATTGTAAAGCACTAATACCTACCGCAGTATTGCTAGTCCCTATTGTATTGGCTTGTAGAGCATAAAAACCTACAGCAGTATTGCTAGTCCCTGTAGTGTTAGAGAATAGAGCATAATAACCTACAGCTGTATTATCAACCCCTATAGTGTTGGCTTGTAGAGCTTGAAAACCTACAGCTGTGTTACTAGTCCCTGTAGAGTTGGAGTAAAGGGCGGCGTCTCCCACTGCTGTATTATATGCCCCGGTTGTGTTGGATTGAAGGGATTGGTTCCCCACTGCTGTATTATATGCCCCGGTTGTGTTGTAATATAGAGATTGAAAACCTACAGCAGTGTTCCTAGTCCCTGTAGAGTTGGAATATAGAGCACTCACACCCATAGCAGTGTTATTAGTCCCTGTAGAGTTGGAATATAGAGCACTCACACCCATAGCAGTGTTATTAGTCCCTATTGTGTTGGCGTAAAGAGCGGTGTATCCCACTGCTGTATTATATGCCCCAGTTGTGTTGCTTAGAAGAGCATTTAATCCTATAACGGTGTTATTATTGCCCCTATCTCCAGCATCAATAACGCCATTTAATCCATGTGTATGATCCCTGATATTTATTTCAATAGCATTCATTTTAGCTGCTGCCAAAATTTCAAGAGCCGTAAATGTTTGAAAAGAATAACTCATATCCCCCCTCCCCTAAAACGCTAATTGCCTGCCATCATCAAGTTTCCCGTAGCTTGAACTATCTAAAAGGAGGAGTGGATACCCTTCTCTCCATAGTTCAAGCTGATAATCTGTTGTATGTTCTAATCCCCTCGATGTCTCTATGTTGTGAGTAATCCCAGTAACCAGAAATACTGAGCTTATTGTAGTCTGTGATTCTACTATTGATACTAGAGTGCCTAATTCCAAGAATAGCTGAGATGGCCATTGATTTTTCAATGAAAAAGAAGTTTTCCCAGTAAGGTCTTTTTTCTTGGTCATAAGCATATTGACATAATCTTTCGCAAACTGTAAATCATCGATTAAATCGCTATTAATGGTATAAAGCAGCTTCCCATATAGTGCCTGAGAGCTTGAAACTGCTTTCTGGTATGCAACAGTAGGTTGTCTTTGTAGTGGATATCCACGGAGTTGAAATTGATTAACGTATGCTATTACCCCAGACCCATTAAATAAGGAAAATACAGCGGTGGTTCCAAATAGGATACCATTGACAGATGTTGTAGTTGTAAGATCAGTCCCCCCTTCTGGCTGAGTAGTGATTGTATAATCTACGTTTGCTACAGGGAAGATTACGCTGTTAGCAGGTGTAGGTCTTTCATTATTTATGGGATCGGCATACGTCAGCCAGAAGCTTGAATACCCTGATGCGGGTATAGTTTCTACAGTCCCCAAGAATGCAACTGTAGAAATATTTGTTGATAGTTTTCTTGGTGTGCCTTCGACTCTAATAACATTACTTATGTCTTCTATATTTAAAGAGTAACTCAAATCCAAAAACTCATTTAAACTTGCAACTGCAATAGATTCCCAATTATGAGAACGATTAAAAATATTTACTTTCCCGTCTCCGCCAACATAGAGTTTATAATTACCATACGTTAGCAGCTCATTGAGTGCACCGGACCCCTTCCGGTCGTTAAACCATGCGAATGTTACTTTATCAGGGATTGAATCTACTGCTCTATCTGCTGAAGCAACTCCTGAACAGGATAAGATATCAGTAAAAAGACTACCTACATTGTAGTTGATTTGAAAAGGTAAATCGACTTCGCTATTGTCTATTTGTTTAACTCTGTCAGATGTTTGGATATGTACCGTTCTGTTACCAATAACAGGATTTATCCCAAAGTTGTCAATATATCCTGTAAATAATGGGTATGTTGACCCTGAATAAGTTGCCTGTACCTGTATTCTTTTATTCGGGACTACGTTTGGAGAATAAGGACTTGCAGAATTAGTGGGGGAATATTTCCGTTCTTCATTCTGTAGGATAAAGTCACATGTCCCTATAGAAAGGCCACTATCATTGGTCGCAAGATTTCTCGTGAAGGATAGATGCAGACAATCGCTTGTTACATTAGTAAAGCTTCCTGTAACAAATTCGATAGCCAATGAATATACTGGATCAGGCACTTAGACATATCTCCGTAATTCTTGTTGAATCAATTGTGATTGTTTCCTTGCAAATAAGCTGGCAGATATATCATCCCAAATGACAGGGCCATAATATTGGTTTGTTATTGAAACTCCTTTCCCCATTTTCCCAAGCTTACTTAATGGGATAACTGCTTCTGATTCTCCACCTTCACCGATAACCGCAAGGGTAGGCTTAGTTACAATGCCTCCGGATGCCAGTCCTAATACTCCTAAATTTGATGTAAGTGTTTTTAAGTCTGTATCTGTTATGTTCGCAATTCCCTTAGCACCTATTGCTTCCAATAATCCGATAGTAGCAAGGGTAACTCTGCCAAGATTATCTATATGAGCTAACATCTGCGTTTGAATATCTACTCCAGAACGCTGGACACTAAGCATCTGAAGATTTACATCAATTAATTGATCATATGCAGTTAAGCCTTCAGCCTGTAATCCTTCCAATCCGGCAACAGTAAATTGTTGCCATTTAACCAACTCCTCGTTATTCTTCATCAACTGCATATTACTATCTTCAAACGCTATTCTTGCGGAATTCGCATCTACCCCTGTGGCTTTCAATAAAGTTGCTTTTAATGCAGAATTATTCTCTGTTAATTTACGATTATTCTCTTCAAACACTTTTTTAGCTGAATTCCAAGCTGTTATATATGCGTCTTTTAATTCAGAGATAACTCCTAATTTTGTTTCCCCTGTAGTCCCTGCTAAAGATGCTTTTAATGCAGAAATATCCCCTAATTGAGCCGTAAAAGCTGCTTGTGGTCCTAATAAATCGCGCTTTACTCCCGTAATTGTCTCACCCATACTTTTTGCAAACCCAACTTGGCGTTTGTATAATTCTATAGTATCTTCGGCAATTTTCTTCTTTAAATTGTATTCTTCAATCAAGGCATCTTTAAAGGCAGTCATTTGTGTAAGCATTTTGGGGATTAGTCCTGCTATTTCATTTTTAGTTAATAGTATCTCTCTCCTAACCGCAAATATATCACCTGAGAATTTATCGAATCCCCATTCTTGCATAGATTCCATGCTTTTAATACGAAGGTCAGAAAGTTCTTTATTCAATCTTTCTACCTTTTTCCGTAAAATATCGAAAGTAGCAAAACCTCCGAGAATATCTGAACTTGAAGTTTTTGCGGCACTTGTGGCAGTTTTTAACTTTTCCAATGTTGTCAAAACCTTATCCTCAAAGGATGTGAGACTTTGTTGGATATCACTCAAGAATTTTTCAGTTGCTTCCTGTATTGCGCTTTTCTTAGCAACACCACCACCACCACCACCACCACCAAAGACAGAGGCAATTAACCCAATAACAAAGCTTATCCCGGCTGTCATTGCTGCCCAATGAGCTTGCATAAGTGCTGCCTTAATGCCCACCTGAATAACCATTTGGCCTAAAACATCTACAAATACAGATAATGCTCCTTTCCATGCTGTATCAAATGTAGCAGTTGTCCCTTCCCATAGGCTTTTTATTGTAGTAGTAACACCTCTGACAGCTACTTCCATCATAGATTGTACGGTTACTACCGTTTGACCTTTTTCAGTATATCGTTTTTGAACTCCGGCTAAAACTTTATTTGCAGCAGAACCATAATCATACATGGAAATTGACATGGCCCCCGATGATTCTGCAACTTGTAATTGGAACCCCAACATAGCTTCTTTGTTTGTGTCTAAAGACTGTTTTACTTTACCAATAGGTTCATTCAAAAGAGAAAAGCTCTCACTTACAGATTTACTCATATCTTTACCTGTAACCGTAAATCTATTTGCGCTATTTACCAAATCTGCGATCATATAATTAGTTACTGGACGCAATTCTTCTAGTTTTGCTTTAAGGTCTTTAAACTCTTTTGTATTCCTCTTCCCCACATCTGCTAACGCTATCAATGCTTTGGCGGTTGCATCAAAATCAGCTTTTCTTTTGCTGAATGTCTCCCCTAATATGTCAGCCTGATTAGCATTATGTTTTAACTCCCCAGCTAAATCTTTTAATATCTTCTGCGTTTCTGTGAGTTCAGCTACGGTTTTTTGCATACTTCTGAATCGTATTTCTGTCCCTTCCAAAACTTTATTTGCAGTCTTCCCATAATCGTATAGCGGCTTCCCCATGTTGTCTTCAATATCCTTACGAATCTCGGATATATTTTTACCTATAGATGCTCTAGCTTTTACTAATTTTGCAACAAACTCAGGGAATACAGCAGAAAAACCAGGAGTTATTGCGATAAGCCGTTGTATCGCTTCAATCATAGTATCTATTGAGGCCAACACAATTAATTTAGTATATCTCCATGCTTGAGTCGCAACAGATGCCACTTTATCCCAGTTAAGATAAAGTAAAGTCCCTGCGGCAATTAAAGCGGTTATAGATAGAATTATAGGATTAAGATTTCGTATCGCTTTCAATGTTGCATATGCCACAGTTATCGCTTTTATCCCTAGTGCTAAAGGGCCTAAAGCTGCGGCCAGTCCTGCGACTTGGATAATCAATTCTCTTGTTCCGGCTGATAGATTTGTCCACCACAATAATAAATCTTTTACCCCATCCTGTGCCCCTTTTAATACTTCCTTGATATTAAAAGCCCTTGTTATATCATCACCTATCGAAATCATGGCTATTTTTGTTATGTCAACAAGGTTAGAAAAAAGTCCCGTAACGGTTTGCATCAGCTTCTGCATCATGCCTGGAGCATGACCACCCATATAATCAAGAAGAGCTTTTGTAGCAAATTTAGCCGTTATAGCTCTCTTGTCTATCAGTTCTAAGGCGTCTGCGGCAGTAATACCCATAGCATTTGCAATAATTTGGGCGGCATTTACTCCTACATGAGCAAGCTCTCTAAGTTCTTCTCCTGTTAGCCTTCCCCTGGCTCCCATCTGTGTTAATGACCAGATGATCCTTTGCAGCGCATCTTTTCCTTGGCCGATGGAAGCAACATGATCTCCTATGGCTTGAAGCCAGGGGATTACATCTTTTGCCGCCACTCCCATCCCTATCATTCTTAAAGCTTGTTCGCGAAGTTCAACGAATTCAAACGGAGTAGTGGCGGCAAAATCAGCAAGTTCCCGTAGCATTTTATCCGCCGCCTGAGCACTTCCTAACATGGTTTTAAATCCTATTCTTGCTGTTTCCATGGCAGCAGACATTTTTATTGCGGCTAACCCAAATGCGGCAAGAGGTGCTGTTAACGAAATGGTTAAAGTTCTCCCTATTTCTCCGAGTTTATCACCAAAAGATTGGAAACTTTTCCCTACATCATTTAGCTTGGATTGTATTTCAGATATCCCATCAAGGGATATTTTCATACTTACGTCATTCGCCATTACCTGCCCCTGTTAGCCATTTCAGCTTCTCTGGCTATTTTGCCAACGAGATAGTTAATCTCCTCAATTGACAACTCTTCCATATCCCCTACTGTCCATCCATAATGGGTGCCGAGGATATGGAGGGTGTCAAAAAAGGCTTATCCACTTTCTTTTTATTAATAGCTTCTATTACCTGTTTAAAAGTATCACTATCCAATTCAAGATCATCTACTTCTTCCATTGTCACAGTGCCATCAGCCTTGTTAAGAACCAGGAAGACCAGTTCCGCCACAGCTTCGATACTTGTATTTTCTAATGTCTTAGCCGTTATCCCTTTCTTCTCCAGTATGCGCCAATCCCTGAGCTTTAAAGGCAATGCTTTTGATAAATCAATCTCCCTGATTCCTAACGTGACTTTCATTTTTTAATCTCCTTTTTTTGTTTTTTAGAATGCACTGGTGATAGTGGTTAACTCAATTGCTATAGCTGTTGCTGACCCAGTATGATACCTGGCTTTTCCATTAAAGCTCACTGTTACCCTATCCTTTCCACCAACACTGATAGGGAATGCAGTATAAACCATCCTGGGAACAATCAAGTCCAGTTTGAATGAATTTGCTTTGGTAAAAGTAGCCTGCAAAGACTGTTCAGTCTGACTGATAAACTTATTGTATTCATCAATATTCGTAAAATCCATTGTCCCTGAAATTTCTACTGTCTGAGGCCCACTACGCCTTACTTTAGCGATGTTTGTAGTGGCATTCAATGCAGGGAAGCCAGTTAACTGATTATCAATGGATATTGTCAATGCCTCAATCAACGCAGTTGCAGCTCCACCTATTGCCAATGAGCATGTATCAAAGGAAAAAGGAAAGGATGGAGTTGTTACATATGTAGGTGTTGTTTTTGCGATATTTAACTGGCTTTTTCCCATAACCCCCACTTTTGCCTGCAATGCCTGATTTGGCTGAATGCTGAATTCCATAGATGTCATTACAACCCCTGCAATCTGCTGTGAACTTGTAACATCCCTGTACAATTCAAACGTATATGGTGGTGTAGGTTCTCCAGAAGCGTAATCCGCTGTAGGTGTCTTCCAGACATTTTTTACCAGATTTGTAGCCAATGATGTTACAGAAGAAGCAGCACCAAAGACTCCTCTGCAAAAATGTCCCAATGTTTCAGGGAAACATGGGAATTCTACGTCTCCTGCCAATCTATTCACTCCTGCCATATCATCAGCTTCAGCATACATTCCGGCAATATTCTTAATATCAAATCTATCAATCGTTAATGTCATTGATTCACTAAGCAATTCTACATATTTACCTGAACCTACAGCAACTGGGGTTCCCCAAGAGCTTTCTTTTGCTAATCCTAAATGTCCCGCCATTCCCATTCCCATAGTGATACCTCCTTTTTTACGTGATTGCTACGACATCAGCTATAATTATTATTTCTCCCCCTGCAATAAAACCACTCATTTCATCTGATTTGATCTGATCACTCATTAGTTCTCCACCTTCCAGATAGATACTTCCAACCTTATCATTGAGTGTCCGGTTCTTCATTAATGCTATTTCTACTAATCCTACCAGATCATCTCTTAATTGTGCCGCTCTTGCTGTAGATTCCAAAGAAAATTGCCAACACCAAGCTGATATTCTTAGATTATATCGTGTTCTGGTCCCAGCAGATATAGACTGCCCCGATGAAGGTGTTCTACTCTCAAGATAAATGGCTATCCAAGGGCCACTATCCAAAGGAGCTGAATCTTCTACCGTTATCTGTACTCCTGATAGCGTTGTATCAGCATTTAATATCTGGCCTATTTCTGAAACAATTGTATAATAGTCTACTCTGGCCATTACATACCTCTAACAGAAGCGACAACCTTATCAACATAAGCTTCTAATGATTTTTTGGCAATTCCACTTGCCATATGTTTACTTGGTAACATTGGCCTTTCTGCTAATCCCGGATGATGAACTTTTTTTCTATATACCTTTTTACCATTATATATAAAACTAAGATACTTTTTAGTTTTAGGATAGATGTCATAAGACCTAGTTCCCTTCTGATGCCAATTAACTTTTTTGTCTGCCGATCCTACCGTTACGGTATTCCCTGATACTGTAAATATATTATTCTCTTTCCCAAATACAAAAGAAGATTTAAGCCGTCCCATGTCTTGAAGAATCTTAGCTCCTTTGCCCTTTTTTCTCCTTGCTGCTATTGTATTTGGAGACAATGATTCCCATTTTACTTCAAGCCCTCCTGCTTTGAAATTCTTATCAATCCAGCTTAACATGTCCATCCCCATAAGAGTAAGTACTTTATTAGGATTAAGCTGTTTCCCTATTTCAGAAAGCTTCTGTTGTCCCTTGGTAGAATCAACAGATATTGTAAATTCAACTCCCATTACAAACCTCTTTCCTCTTCAAGATTGTCTATCTTATCACTATCTTGAATCTGATCATACTCATTGCCTTCATGGAATGTAGGTATATAGCTTTTGTTACTGCTCCAGATTTCACCTCGTCCGCTCCCTTCTGCAACAACAGCCCCGGCAGTTGTTATAAGATCCAATTTCCCATCTGCTACATCATCCAAAGTTTTTAATGCGTTCTTATATCGCTGGAACCAAGGGTGCTCTGCCTTAATCGTGATCCTGCTAGTGAGTACATTGTAAATTGCCAGTTCTGTTGCCAATGTCTCTAGTAAAGGTATCTGGACAGTAAATGGCAACGTATATTTCTTTGCTATCTTGGCATTTATTAAGGTTTCAGCCATAGAAGCATGATGAAGCATTAGACTGTTATCCATCGTTGAAATAGACCCTATTTCTGCTAAAGTCATCTGCATTACTGAAGCATTTGTATAAGAAACTACTGTTGCCATTTATCTGCCTCCTTTCTCCTTATAGAGGATTGTTCCGGTTCTTCTTCCTCTTTTGTGCAACGATTGCATGATTGGCAAACTCTATCATTTACAGAATAATTAAGATCATAGGCTCTGTAAACAGGTAATCTTCCACCAAATAATTTGCAAAAAATCATATCTATATCACCATAGGTGTTCATACACAAATAACCCTTTTTCTTCTTTTAGCAACTGCAACTGACAGTTTTCTTTTAATAGAAGAGCCTATATGGACCTTATTATCCCTAATATTTTTTATACAGTATACCCCAGCTCCCAGTTTACCACCATGGATGCTCATATTTACCCATGACCTCCTTCGCTTTCCAATCAAGCTCTTTCTGAAGGTCTCCCATATTAGCGAACCTTACTTTTTTCATTTCTGGCTGGCCTGAGCCGTTGGATACACAGAAATTAATTTCAGCCCCTATCCCAAGGATAGAGCAAGCCTGAGAGTAATAACTAAGTGCGTCTGTATTGAGATAAACTCCTTTTCCTCCAAAATAGGTCCTATAAAGGTCAATCGTTTCTGAGCTTCTATGACGTATAGTATCAGTCACCTGTCCGCCATTTGACTGTAATTCATATCCACAAAGAAGCATGTTGTCCCTCATTGTGAAGTATTTATTCAATACCCTGTCAGGATATTTTTGGTTACTCATTTGCAATAACGGGTAATTTCTACTGAATCGCTTTCTTCTCCCTTCTTCAACAAGATACCCAACGTGAGCGATATGAACATCAGAAAGGATAATACAGCTACCAGGTCCTTCATTCAGAGCATATTCTGGATGTTCATGACAACTTCCAAAAAATTTCATAGCTTTGCCTTCTTTATTTGGCCTATTCCTGAATAAACGTACCGGCATATCAGGCTGGAATGATGTATCACAGGCAAAGTGATGTTGCCTGATAGAATATCCTGAGAATATATTTTCTCTGAGATATTTATGAAGCTTTTCAATTCCGATAAGCTTCTCGTCACAATCAATCCATAGCACCCATTCCATAGTACAAAAGTTTAAACTTTTATTCCGTGCTTCATCAAACCCAACCACTTTCGGGTCTGCTCCCTGGACAATTTTTACATCAGGATAAGACCATGCGATTCTTTTCGCTTCTTCTGTCATCCCGCAATCGGCTATGATAATCTCATCTGCTATTGGTTCAACAGATTTGAGACACCAGTGAAGATTATCTTCAGCTCCTGGCCCTGCTATCATGCTAACAGAAACAGTTTGTTTTGGTCTCTGAATGGTTAACTTTTTATCCCAGTCTATATTTCCTAAAGGCTTCTGATCTGCTCTGTATCGAATAAAATAAAAACCAGCAGGTTCACCTAATTCAGATATAGTAGTCTCCCATGTGCCAAGAATCTCTACCCCAGGTTTATCCCCGAACATATCCCGGAGAGTATTAAAATCAAGCTCATGTACATGATTCAGATACTTGTTAGTTTTAAACTCAGGGTATTCTCTGGGTCCGTATGGAACAGTAATAATAACCAATCCATTAGGTTTTACGAGCTTCTCCATTGTCTCAACTGTTGCTTTAGGGTTTATACAATGTTCCAACACCTCGCTCATTATCAAACAATCATACTCACATTCTTTAGTTTGTTCCAGAAAGTCGTCTTCGGTATAGAATATAAGATTCTCAGGGGTCTTGGCAAATTTATCAGCAAAAAATCTTGACCATTTGACCGCCCCTGGATCAACATCCACTCCTGTCCATTTCTTGCCTATCCTGCGTTCTAAATATACTGTCATCCATCCGTGTCCCGTTCCAAGATCTAAAATAGTCTCAACTTCACTATCTTTTAAACATTCTTCAATCAAGGCAAATCTCTTTTCATCCGAATGATTGAAATGATCTTCCGTCCAGGGTATTTGAGAAAGTCTTTTATTCGTGAGATCTCCCATTGAAACATAATGAGCTTTATATTTTTCAGGAGTATCTACAAAATTCCACTTATCGTTAATATAAATCCCTAATTTTTGGTATCTTTCCTCACCCGGATGTTCCATAAGTACTCTTTTTGCAGCTTCTATATCACTATGCCGGATAAAGTGTTTAGCCAATCCATAAGTATTGCTATTCCTTTCTTTGATCAGCGTGTTAAATCCTTGGCCCCATTCTATCGCCAATTCTTTCCATCCAAGAGTTGCAGCCTTTCTTGTTCCTGAGCCACTCATTCCTAATGATACAGCTCCTATTACATCAAAAACAGCTTCAACAAAAGTATTCTGATATTCTTCTGTCCAAGGATCGCCATCTATTAAGAAACAAGCATCTTTGTCAAGCGTTTCCGGCAAAGCTCCTTTGTTACTGGTTATAAACGGCAATCCGCATGCCATTGCTTCCATAGCCGTAATACAGTTATGAACCACAATCCCTGATGCCACAAAATTATGATATTTATCCACTTCCATATCATATACATCCTCATAGCCGTCAAATTCTATGCTCACAACTTTATGATTATATTCTGTATTCACAGTTTCCATATTTCTTAAAGAATGGTATTTTTTCAATCCTGCTTTTATACCATGAGAAAGCAATTCCCTTCCTTCTTTCCATTCTCCTACTAATATAGCCTCATCCTTATGTATCCCATTATTGCAGTTTACGTTGACCCTGAATTTCTTGTAAAGTGGCATCAGCGATTCACCGGGTCTCAAATCTTTAAGTTCCTTATAGGTTCCATCCCTCAGCATTATCTTGTGGTCTGGGGTTGCTCTCAAAATATTATCATCATCTAATGTGAGTTTCCAAACCTCAGCATTAATTTTCGTTTTTGCAACCCATTTTACAGTGCCTAAAGTTATCCTCTCATTCTCATTATCATAAGCGTATACGGGGAATCCCCCTATACCAACTAAATCCTTGATGGGTATTCCATCGGGATTTTTGCTATAATCTCTCGGCAAATCAATTAATGTACTTCCAACCACACAGCTAACCTCTGCAAAATTCTGAGCACGGTAGCTTGGTGTAGGATATACATAAGCTGTGCTTTCTGAATATAGAGCATATAGTTGTTCTTTTGTAAGATGTCCTACCCATTCAGCCTTTCCTTCCGATTGAGTTATCAGGCCATTCAGATAGTCATGGAACGGCTGCATTTCTGGGACAGTGTTATTATATCCACAAACTTTCAAGGTTATTCCGGGGTCTTTCTCCCATATCTTTGGCATAATGCTTTCAAGCAATATATCAAGTCCTCTTTCCGGTCTTGCAGCATAAACTAGTTGTTTATGCTTCCGTGTTGGATTTTTGCTTGTAACTGTAGATATCAAATCCAAATCAATACCATTTCTGGTTGTCCAGAAAAGCTCATCAGGAAGTCCATAGACTTCTTTATATTGTTCTGTCATATACTGGCTAACTGTCATTACCTTGTCAATATTCCACAGGACAGATTTAAATTTATCAGCAGACCGAAGATTTGCCAGATCATGGCACCATAGTATGTTAAGTTTAGACACCATTTTTACAGCAAATAATTCAGGCATTCTTTGAGCAATCACTACATCAACAGGAGATGCCGTTACAAAAGGATGAAACTGGCTTAATGGCATATATAGTACACCATCAGGCTTTTTCCCCGGATCAGTCGTATTACAGAAAAAGATGACATTGTGCCCCTGTTTTGCTAAAGCTTTAGCCATACTTATCCCTGCTGTTTCCGACCCTCCGATAGACTGCTTCTCAAGAGTATCCCAATTCATTGGCAATCCTGGCACTGCAATCACTACATCCAGCTTGAACGACATTTAGATAATCCTCCTTTAAAATTTATATTAAAAACCTGGCAATGCTACTTTTTTAGCTTCTGCTAATTTCCCTTCTAAATCTATATTATATCCATCAAATCCTCTTCCATCTTCAGTTACAGTATAACAAACAATATTACAACCAATCTCCATGCCTAATTCTTCATTCCTGCCGTATGATAACTGATGATACTCTATGTCTGCCTTATATTCAAACAATTGATTCAATTCATTAATACTAAACTCCCTGATATGTTCTCTATTCCTCTCTGGGGAATTCTGCCACATGAGATATTCAATCGGGCCATAAGGCACAGAGATAATCATTTTCCCACCATCTCTTACATTTTTTTCTAAACCATTCAGAATCGCGACAGGATCAATTACATGCTCCAAGACTTCCATGCAGATAGCAGCGTCGAAGTTTCTTTGGCCGGTTTTTGGGTATGAGGCCAATCCTAATTGAAAGTTACCAGGTTCCTTTGCAACCATATTGATATAGTCCCTTGCCTCCCTGATGCTAACATCATCAATGTCCTCACAACACCAATAACCCCCTATTTCGTTATGCAAATGAATGTCATATAAACATCGTGATGCCCCAAAATTATAGAATCGCTGCAATTCAGGATGAGCTTTTAAGTATCCTAATAACCACTGATACCTAGCTTCTCTGGGTATGTGGACAAAAGCTGCAACGTTTTTAGCTTCTATCTTTCCAGCTTCCTGATACACTCTATTGTATTCCCCGAACCATGAAGGCCAATATTTTCTGATATATGTAGTAATGGATTGATACTCAGTACCTTCTTCTGGCATAATTGTGAGCAATAAAAGAGCTGCTTCAACATCACTTCTGGATAGTAAATATTTTGCCTGTTCTACAGTTGTCATACTTTCCACCCCTCGATGATTGCTCTATACATCCATAATGTAAAAGATGAATCACTATGTTTCTTGATAAATAAATCTTTTCCAGCATTGAATTTCTTATCTTTCTGCTCTTTTGTATTCTCCTTGCTAAAAGTCTGCTGGCAGAGATGGGTAATTACCACATTCCAATTTCGATACATCCGAAACCCAGCCTTGTATATTCGCATAATCAAATCAGAATCCAAAAATACATCTGAAAAATCTTCATCAAACCGCCATTCTTTTTTGAACATCATGATCGGACAATATAGCCCTTCCATGACAATATCAATCGGTTCATGACCAAGTTCTGACGATGCTAATGTTGCAGCTCCACAATCTGAAGGGATTTCAAAACATTTCAATAATGCCTCCAGCCAGCCAGGTCTTGTGAATATGTCATTGCCAATATGAACTATATAATCTCCAGAAGCCATATCAATCGCTCTGTTAAATTCTTTAGCATAGCCTATGCCTTGTGGAAAATGTAGATATCTACCATCAATATCCTTTCTCTCCCCAAAATAATCAGATCCTGATTCAACAACAATCAATTCATATGGGACCTCTGTTGTTGCTCTCATTGTAGCAATACAACAATCGGTCATGATTGCCTGCCATTTCTCCGTAATTCGTATCGGTAATATCACAGTCACTTTCGGTGACATAAACCCTCCTTGTCAGATTAATAGTATAACCTCTGTTCCTCAATAATCAATGACGGGCTTGATATTAAAAGAGCACTTTCATAAGCATCATTCACCTCCTCTTCTGTAGTGACTTTGAATACTGGGAAGTTAAGAGCTTCTCTGAACACTTTCGTCAAATCCTGGGTGTGTTGTCTCCCTGGATTCAAAGGACTGCTATTCCCTACTGTCGTTCTGATAATAACTTTTGGATTATAGACACCTCTTGTTATAACAGGCATCAGATTCAGATGATTGCATATCTGATCCATTGCCCTATATAAAAAATCCATTCTTTGATATATACATACAGGGAGAAAGCCTTCCATTGCCAGTCCTATACAAAAACCCATCTGCATCTCTTCAGCTACAGGCATTTCCAATCTCTTATCCAATGGGACATCTTTCAATGTCCCATAGAAATCCTGATAATGAACCTGTTGCCCCACAAATATTACATTATCTCTTAATGCTAACTGCTTCATATTCTCGCAGATAGCTTCATGATATTTAGAATAATTCATTTCCAGTTACCTATACTATTTTCGTCATTACGAAGTATTACTTCCCCTTCTGCTGTTGGAACTGCATCCAATATTACAAGTCGTTGGTGTATGCGATAGTGATTTAAACACCCTGGACATTTTATTAAAAAGCAATCTTCGCCTGCTTTTTTATAGGCAACGAAATGTTTTCCACATTTACAATAAACATCCAAATATTCATCTTTTAAGTCCTTATAACAATAACCCGGGATAGAAATAAAAAGTTCAGCCATTTTAATTCACCGTTTCCTTGTTTCCTTAGAATAATACGAATTTTCCTGTACCGGCATGTGGGAATTCCC
>Ga0209431_10001637_pt1 | contig 18501 bp, 19 predicted proteins | sample RifCSP13_3_FD_184021 | JGI IMG/M metagenome (GOLD analysis project Ga0209431, IMG submission 184021) | Soil microbial communities from Rifle, Colorado - Rifle CSP2_sed 13_3 (SPAdes) (version 2) | ecosystem: Environmental > Terrestrial > Deep subsurface > Rock core/Sediment | place: Rifle...
GGGCTACGCCCTACGTGCCTTTCCTGCCAATCTAAAAGTGGACAATTCATTTGCTCTAAAAGCGGACAAATCTATTTGTTGACAACATTAAATTTTAGCATAAGAGTTTTATACAAATAAACCAAAAAGTTTATGAATAAAAACTGTATTATCTTGCTTATTTTATCCATATAATAAACGCCCCGATTGACTTCAGGTAAGCCGACAGCAATACTTCCCCTGTTTTTCTTTCACCGCTAAGCACATTACCCCAATCCATAAATTTTACACTATATGCAAAAAACTATTGACAGGTTTTCATATATTGTGCTATTTTTAATCTAACCTCTAACCTCTCAAATTAAGACACCTTAAAAAATATTTATTACGATTTTCCAAATCTCATCATTATACAACCTGAATGATATTACCTTAATGACCCCAAAGATAGATTGAAAGTCAAGCACAAATATTTACAAGTTGGGATATACCCCAACTCAACAACATTACTCGCCATGGATAAATATCAATAAGGCTGGATACAATATGGTTTGTCTTACCTTAGAAACCTCCCACCCAAAAAAAGGAAGCTTCCTGCAAATCCAGAGAAGAGGTCGCTTATTAAATAATGGATACTTTTAAAATATCGTTCAATACCTTTGATAAGGGCAAGTGCCAAACCAGTAATTGTGTAAAACAACTAAAAACGAGGAGTAGTTTATGAATCTAAAAGAACTTAAAGAAAAAAAGATTGGCGAGCTGACAACGCTTGCCAAGCAGTACAATATAGAAGGCGCTGCAAGCATGAGAAAGCAAGACCTCATATTTGCGCTGCTTCAGTCACAGTCAGAACAGAATGGGCTTATATACAGCGAAGGCGTTTTGGAAACCTTGCCTGACGGCTTCGGTTTTTTGCGGGCGCCTGATTATAACTATCTGCCGGGTCCGGATGATATATATGTATCGCCTTCACAGATAAGGAGATTTAATCTCAGGACCGGCGACATCGTCTCAGGCCAAATAAGGCCGCCAAAAGAGGGGGAAAGATATTTTGCCCTTCTAAAGGTAGAAAAGGTAAATTATGAAGACCCTGATGTAGCAAGAGAAAAGATACTTTTTGACAACCTCACCCCCTTATACCCTCAAGAAAAAATTAAACTTGAGCTGGCCGGCAAAAAAACAGACCTCTCCATGAGGATAATGGATCTCTTTACGCCGACCGGGAAGGGACAAAGAGGACTTATTGTATCGCCGCCAAGGGCCGGCAAAACGGTTTTACTCCAAAAAATTGCCAATAGCATAACAACAAACCATCCGGAGATTTCTCTGATTGTGCTTCTCATTGATGAAAGGCCTGAAGAGGTTACTGATATGCAGCGCTCTGTAAAAGGCGAGGTAATAAGTTCCACATTTGATGAACCTGCCCAAAGACATGTCCAGGTTGCAGAAATGGTAATAGAAAAGGCAAAAAGACTGGTTGAACATCAGAGAGATGTTGTTATCTTATTGGATTCTATTACAAGGCTTGCACGGGCATACAATACTGTTGTGCCTCCGAGCGGCAAGGTGCTTTCCGGCGGCGTGGATTCCAATGCGCTGCATAAGCCAAAGAGGTTTTTTGGCGCTGCAAGGAATGTTGAAGAAGGCGGAAGCCTTACTATTATGGCAACGGCATTGATTGAAACAGGCAGCAGGATGGATGAAGTTATATTTGAAGAATTTAAAGGCACAGGCAATATGGAAATAGTCCTTGATAGAAAGCTGTCTGACAGACGTATCTTCCCTGCAATTGATATTAACAGGTCCGGCACAAGGAAAGAAGAACTCTTACTCACCAAAGAAGAGTTGAACCGCATCTGGATACTGCGTAAGGTAATGCAGCCGCTCAATCCTGTAGAGAGCATGGAATTCCTTTTGGATAAAGTACAGAGTACTGAGACGAATAAGGACTTTCTCAAATCAATGAGCAAGTAGATAAGAAACAGTTATGAGTTGGGAGTTAGGAGTAAAAGATTAGCTCCGAACTCCAAACTATAAACTACAAACTGTAGTTTGGAGGTATTTAAAAATGAAGGAAAAAATTGTTAGGATAGCAAAAGGTGAAGAAGGGGTAGTTTTACCGGAGGATTATTTGAGATATCTCGAACTCATACCCGGCGCTGAGGTTGAGTTGGCGCTTGACAAGAAGAAAAAATGGATAATTATAAGGCCGCTGCATGGCGAAGATTTTATGGAACACTTTAAAACTACTATGGAGACAATGGCATAAATACGAGCACCAAATTATAAAGTGAAGATTGTAAATATTAAATTGCACAGTTATACTCCATTTTATAATTTTCAATTTACAATCTTCAAGTTACAATTCTATTAACCTGCTCCTTCAATTATCTTAACCACACTCTCTTCCTGCCCTATTGCCATAATATGGGCGCCGTCGCAGAATTTCTTTAATTCTTTCACCTGCCTGGCTGCAATCTCAATACCCTTTTCAAGCTGATCCTTCGCCTTCTCTAATTCATCTATAAGATGCTTGGGCACTGTTACACCAGGAACATTGGTATTCAGAAAATGCGCCATCTTTGCTGATTTGAGAAGGAGTATGCCGCCTAAAATCTTTACATCAAACTTCCTTGCATATTCATAAAATTTGTGGAATTTGTCAATATCGTATATGGCTTGAGTCTGAAAGAATCTTGCCCCTGCCTCTATCTTTTTTTCAAACTTTATCATCTCAGGCTCCCACGGCTCTGCCTCAGGCGCAACAACAGCGCCTATAAAAAAACCGGTTCCTCCCTTTAAAGGCGTCTCCTTCATATTTGTTCCGCTATTCAACTTATTGATGACCTGAACAAGCTGGACAGAATCCAAATCAAATACAGCCTTTGCCTCTCTATGATCCCCAAAGGAAACATGGTCTCCTGACAGGGCAAGGATATTTTTTACGCCCAGCGTCCATGCGCCCATGATATCCGATTGAATGGCAATCCTGTTTCTGTCCCTGCATGTCATCTGAAATACAGGGTCAAGCCCCTGTTTCAGCAAAAGCACAGAGCAGGCAAGGGAAGAAAGCCGCATCACAGCCCTTTGATTGTCCGTAACATTGGCAGCAGCTATCTTATCTTTTAAAAGCTGCGCCTTTTTCAGAAAATCAGAAACATCCGTGCCCTTAGGCGGACATATCTCAGCAGTGATTGTAAATTTTTTTGAAGAAAGAGAATCTTTTAAGGTGTGCATTCTATGAGGCCTTTATTTTTTTATCCTTGACTCTACAACGACTGTCCTGGGTTTTACACCATTTGAATAATCCTTGGGAGAGGCAATCCTTTTTAAAGCGCCCAACCTCCCCTGGGCCTTGAGCCTTTTATAAATCAGTATCCAAGCACAGTCATTTTCCATATTGACCTCGCACTTGCCATTTGCCATGCCGCCGCAGGGTCCGTTTAATAGACCTTTAGGGCACTGGGTATGAGGGCATATGCCTCCAGTTTCGCCCAGAACGCAATCTCCACAAAGGGAGCATCCTTCAAAGAAATGCCCATACCGCGTAACATTAGCAAGATATAAAGAATCAAGCGCCGGGAAGGCAGGTTTTTCATCTCCTGCCGCATCAGCAACTGCCTTTACACCTGCGCCACAAGCCAACACAAGAAATGCATCAGTCTTTTCAATTGCATTTTTATCCTCACGGAAATGCTTCTTTATCAGCATGCTGTAGCATGTTTCGTCAGGTATTGAGGAGCCGGTTATCTTCTTGCCCTGCTTTTCAAGCAGTTCAGCCATAGCCTTTACTTCCCTCTCGCCACCTGTCTCACACTGCTCTGCGCAGGAATTGCAGCCAAAGAGATAAACCCTATCCCTTCCTTTTAGATATTCCAGTATTTTTGAAAAATCTTTTTTCTTTGTAATAATCATAGCTTTTACTTTTAGACTTTTAGACCCTTGGACTGTCTTTTCGCCGCCTCTACGGTATTATGCAAAAGCATTGCAATCGTCATAGGCCCGACACCGCCAGGCACCGGTGTTATAAACGATGCCCTTTTCGAAGCCTCTTCAAACTCTACATCGCCTACCAGCTTCCCGTTGTCAAGACGGTTTATCCCGACATCTATAACAATAGCCCCTTGTTTTATCCAATTTCCTTTGATTATAGCCGGCTTGCCGATTGCTGCAATCACGATGTCTGCCTTTCCTATCTTCTCTTCAAGATTCTGCGTCCTTGAATGACATATAGTGACTGTTGCGTTCTTGTGAAGAAGCATAAGGGCTATAGGCTTGCCAACGATATTGCTTCTCCCTACAACCACAGCCTCTTTTCCCGATATATCTATCCCCGTATCTTCCAAAAGTTTCATGATACCAAGCGGCGTGCATGGCTGGAATAAAGGCTGGTTGATGACAAGCCTTCCGATATTCAAGGGATGGAATCCATCTATATCCTTCTCAGGTGATATGGCCTCTAAAATTACTTCCTCATTCAGATGGTCGGGCAGCGGAAGCTGGACAAGAATGCCATGGACATTGGAGTCATTATTTAATTCGGATATCTGCCAGAGCAGCTCTTCCTGCGCAATTTCTTTATGGAGGGTATGCTGAAAAGAATTGACGCCTATCTCTTCACACGCCTTCCCCTTTGCCTTCACATACACCTGCGAGGCAGGGTTATCTCCAACAAGCACAACCGCCAGACCTGGTTTTATGCCATGCCCTTTGAGAAAGGTTACTTCATCCTTTAGCCTATCCTTGAACTTTTTGGCCAGGGTTTTTCCATCTATAATATTTGCCATAGGTAAAGTAGTATACTCAAGAAGATTACAATTGTAAACTCCAAAAAATGCATATGCGCCTTTCTAATAAAGATTTTTTGGTATAATGAGGTAAACTTTTATTACAAGGATTTTAAAGCAGGGTAAAAATAAAAAGGGGAGTTATTACGCTCCCCTTATTTCTTTGAACCAAAGAATCTCTTTGTTTGTAATGTTATGGCCTTTTTTCAAGACTTTAGAAGACTATTACTTCTTCTTTGTGGTTGTCTTCTTTTTTGGAGCTTCCTTTGCTGCCGGCTTTGTCTTTGCCTTTGATGCCCCAATCTCTTTCTTCAGATTATCCTTCTCCTGAGTTAAGGTTGCAACCTGAGCCTTCAAGTCATCAGCTTCTTTTTTCATGCTCTCTACCTGGCTCTTCAAGCTGCTATTCTCATCAGTCAAGGTCTGAACCTGGCCCTTGAGCTGTTCGTTCTCCTGCTTTAATTGCTGGCCGCAGCCGGAAATAACAATTGCCAGCATGAATGCGCATATGCTGCTTAAAATCACACTTCTTCTTACCATTGTACTTCTCCTTTCCTTGTGAGTTTTATTTGAGTCCTTCTGGTTCAAAGTCTTTGTATCTTTTTTACATCTTATAATGTAAAAGTCTTTCTACTATCCTGTCATTCTTAACATGTTTTTCCACAATCTCATGTATGTCATTTTCAGACACATTGCGATACCATACGCCCTGAGGATAGATAACAATCACAGGGCAAAAACCGCCTTTGGGATTAGTTTCCTTGCATACGCTAAAGCACCCGCCCTTAGATGTCTTTATCTCACTCGTTAGCCCTTCTGAGTCTAATTTATCCCGCAGCGCTTCAAGCAATCTCTCAGAGCCAACGTTGGAACAGGTCTTCCCATGACACACAAGGATATGCAGTTTATACGGCTTCATGATAAAGGTGAAGAATATCCTATCAAAATAAACATGTCAAGAGATTTTGTTTCAACCTAAAATTTCCTTGACAAAATCCATCTCTCTGTGATACCAATCTTCTCTTTCATTTTAGGTATTGCTTTATAAGGGTAAAGTCCGCTTAATTTAAGGAATATTTTTACTATGATAGAGTTAAATCTTACTTTGTTGTATCAGATAGCAGGTTTTTTTATCCTCTATTTTATTTTAAATGTCCTTTTATACAAACCTGTCCTCAAAATCCTTGAAGAGCGAGATAAAAATATAGCCGGAACAAAAAAAGAGGCTGAAACATTAGAAGCCGAGCTTCAGAAAAAACTGCTGGAATACGAAAACAAACTCAATGAGGCAAAGGCAAAGGCACAGGAAGAAAGACTCCGCATAAGACAGGAAGGCTTGGATAAAGAGCGGGAATTGCTTGAGAACGCACGAAAGGACTCCCAAGACAGCCTCATGGCGGCAAAGGCAGAGCTTGAGAAGGATGTAAAATCAGCATTAACCCAACTGAAAGAAGAAAGCAAAACTATTTCAAAGGATATTGCAGGGAAGATATTGGAGAGAAAGGTAGCATGAGATGAAAAACCAAAAATTGGAAATTAGAAATCAGAAATTAGAAAAACGTTTTTTCTCATTCCTCATTCCCCTTTTCTCATTTCTTATGCTTGTCTCTGTCTTCTCTCTGGTTTCACAGGCCTTTGCTGCTGAAGAAGGCGGGCATGAAGGCAGCGCTGCCGGCACTGTATGGCGTATTATAAATTTTATAATACTTGTTACAGCAGTATTTCTGGCAGCCAGATATTTAAAGTTAAAAGATTTTTTTGCCAATAGAAAGGAATCAATAAAGGCTGAATTGGAGGAGGCCAGAAAGGCAAAGGAAGAGGCTGAAAGAAAAGTGCGGGAATTTGAAGCAAATTTAAACCTTCTCAATAAAAGGATAGAAGAGATTCATCATGAAATTAAGGCAGAAGGCGAGATAGAAAAGAAAAAGATTATAGAAGAGGCGAGACAGGCTGCTGAAAAAATAAAGGAGCAGGCAAGGCTTGCAGCAGAGCAGGAGATTAAAAAGGCAAAGCAGGAGATTAAAGGAGAGATTGCAAAAGTGGCGGTTGAGATGGCAGAGGAAATATTAAGGCACGAACTGACTGCCGCAGACCAGGAAAGACTTATAAAGGAATATCTGGAAAAGGTCAGACTGCACTAAAGAATAGGCTATAGGCAAGGGACGATAGGCAATAGGAAAACCCATAGCCTATAGCCCATTGCCTGTATTGGATTTGAATTTATGAAAAAAAACACTGTTGCTAAAAGATGCGCAAAGTCCCTTATTGAGTTAGGGCAAGAAGCGAAGCGATACAAGGAAATCGGCAATGAGCTGAGAGATATATCCGCCGTATTTGCCGGTAATCCTGAACTCAGAAGGTTTGCCCTTAATCCTATGCATAAGTTGGAAGACAGGCATGGCCTTATAGGAAAGGTGGCTGCTGCTGTTGGAGTTTCTGATGTTGTTAAACAGTTTTTAGCCATTTTAACGGAGACCAGGAGCATTGGGATAATTGAAGAGATATGCGCTGCCTATTCCAAGATGGAGGATGAGTTGGCAGGCAGAATTAAGGTAAAGATAGAATCTGCTGTAGACTTAAATGAAGGCCGTATCAATGAGATAAAAAGAAAATTAAATGAAGCTATAAAAAAGGAAAGCATACTTACTGTTGAAAAAAACCCTGCATTGATTGGCGGGCTTGTCTTTAGAATTGGGAACACCATATTGGACGGCAGCATAAAAACCCAGTTGGAAAGGGTGCGGGAAAGAATAACTCAGATTTGAGATTTGCGATGTGGAATTTGGGATTTAAAATCCGAAATCCGCAATCAAAAATTATTCACAAGAGGGGTGATCTAATATGATTAAGGCAGACGAGATAAGTCAGCTTATAAAAACCCAGATTAAGGGGTTTGAGAAGACAATTGATGTAAAGGAGATAGGCACTGTTATATCAGTTGGAGATGGTATTGCCAGAATCTATGGACTTGAAAACGCGATGGCAGGCGAGCTTATAGAATTTCCTCACAATATACGCGGCATGGTGCTGAACCTTGAAGAAGACAATGTTGGCGCAGCCATACTCGGTGAAGATTACAAGATTAAAGAAGGCGATGTCGTTAAGAGGACCGGTAAAATCGTAGAGGTTCCTGTAGGCGAAGCTCTTATGGGCAGGGTTATCAATGCCCTTGGTATTCCGGTAGACGGCAAAGGACCATTGGAAACAAAAACCACAAGACGAGTTGAAGTAAAGGCACGCGGCATAGTTGATAGAAAACCTGTTAAAGAGCCTCTCCAGACAGGCATCAAGGCAATAGATGCAATGATCCCCATTGGCAGGGGGCAGAGAGAGTTGATAATCGGAGACAGGCAGACAGGAAAGACAGCCGTTGCCATTGACACCATCATAAACCAAAAAGGCCAAGGGGTCTTCTGTATATATGTGGCCATAGGGCAGAAGCAGTCAACTGTTGCTCAGGTAGTTGAAAAATTAAAACAGTTTGGCGCGATGGATTACACAGTTGTTGTTGCTGCAACTGCAAGTGAATCAGCGCCGCTTCAGTTTACGGCGCCTTACGCAGGATGCACCATCGGCGAGCATTTCAGGGACAACGGCAAACACGCGCTTATCATATATGACGACCTTTCAAAGCATGCGGTAGCATACAGACAATTGTCTCTCCTTTTAAGAAGACCGCCTGGAAGAGAGGCATATCCTGGAGATGTATTTTATCTCCACTCAAGGCTTCTTGAAAGGGCTGCTAAATTAAAGGATGAGTTGGGCGGCGGCTCTTTAACAGCGCTCCCCGTCATTGAAACTCAGGCAGGAGATGTGTCGGCATACATCCCAACAAATGTTATTTCCATTACAGACGGACAGATATATCTTGAGACAGACCTTTTTTATGCAGGCGTAAGGCCTGCCATAAATGTCGGCCTTTCTGTCTCCCGTGTCGGCGGCAGCGCGCAGGTCAAGGCAATGAAACAGGTTGCCGGTACGCTCAGACTTGAGCTTGCCCAATATAGAGAGCTTGCAGCATTCGCCCAGTTCGGCAGCGACCTTGATCCTGCAACACAGAGACAGCTTGCAAGAGGTTCAAGGCTTGTTGAGGTATTAAAACAAGGCCAGTATAAACCTCTGCCCGTTGAGAAACAGGTATTAATTATCTTTGCCGCAACCAACGGCTATATAGATGGCTATCCTGCCTCTGCTCTTAAAAAGTATGAAGAAGAGCTTTACGCATTCTTTGACACAAGGCAACCCGAATTGGTTAAGGAACTTAAAGAAAAGAAGGCAATAGACGACGTCATTAAACCAAAGCTAAAAAAGGCTCTGGATGATTTTAAGGGATTGTTTGTAGCAGAAGGGAAATAAAGTGTCAAAGGGTCAGAGAGTCAAAGGGTCAGGGAAAATCTTTTACTTTGACTCTATGACTCTCTGACCCTATCAAAACCATGCCCAGTTTAAGAGACATAAAACGCAGAATAAAAAGCGTAAAGAACACCCAGCAGATTACCAAGGCAATGAAGATGGTCGCCGCTGCAAAACTTAAGCGCGCCCATGATGACATTGTAGCAGCGCGGCCTTATACGCAAAAGATGCTGGATATAATCAACAGCCTTGCCTCAAGGGTAAGACCTGATGCCCATCCTCTCCTTTCAAAGCGAGAAGGCAGCAGGGTTGAGCTTCTTATTCTTACATCTGACAGGGGCTTGTGCGGCGGTTTTAACAGCAATCTCATAAGAACCGCAGAAGGCTTTATAAGAAAGAGCGGCAATAGTTCCAATATAACCCTCAACCTTGTCGGCAAAAAGGGAAAAGACTATTTTAAACGTAGAGATTTAACCATCCGGCAGGAAAGGCCTGTGGGCTCAGGCAGACCAAAATACGCTGCTGCTGCAGAGATTGGAAAAGAGATCGTGGATTCATACATAAAAGAGAGCTTTGACGAAACATATCTCATATACAGTGAATTCAAATCTGCTTTAAGCCAGCAACCCGTATTACAGAGGCTCTTGCCAATTGAACCGCCGGCAGAGGTTGAAGAGACTACAGAATATATTTATGAACCGTCTCAGGAGGCAATCCTTGCTGATATATTACCAAAATATATAGAGATGCAGATCTTCAAGGCGCTTTTAGAAACCTCTGCCAGCGAACACGGCGCCAGGATGGCTGCAATGGATTCTGCAACAAAGAATGCCAAGGAAATGATTGAAGGCCTTACCTTAAGATACAACAGACTGCGTCAGGCAGCTATTACAAAGGAATTGATGGAAATTATCGGCGGAGCAGAGGCGCTGAAAGGATAAAAAATCGTTATCCGTGACCGTTATCCGTGACCGTGTAAAAATATCTTTGTTTTTACGGACACGGTGCACGGACACGGTGCACGGTATTTACGGAGGGTTTTTCAATGGAAAAGAAGAATATCGGCAAGGTAACGCAGGTCATCGGAGCGGTTCTGGATATAGAATTTTCCCCGGGGAATTTACCAGCCATATACAATGCCGTAAAGGTTACAAACTCCAGCATAAACGACCAGCAGTGGAACCTGACTCTGGAGGTTGCGCAGCACCTCGGTGAAAATACGGTGAGGTGTATTGCTATGGATTCAACCGAAGGCCTTGTGAGGGGAATGGAGGCATGGGATACAGGCGACGGCATTTTGGTTCCTGTGGGCAAAGGCGTTCTGGGAAGGATATTGAATGTGATAGGAGAGCCTGTTGACGAGATGGGTCCTGTAAAGGCGGATAAAAAATATCCGATTCACAGGCCTGCGCCTTCATTTGATCAGCAATCAACGACAGCAGAGGTTTTTGAAACAGGCATAAAGGTTATTGACCTTTTAACGCCGTATCTGAAAGGCGGCAAAATCGGGCTCTTCGGCGGCGCGGGCGTTGGGAAGACAGTTCTGATTATGGAACTTATAAATAACGTTGCCATGCAGCACGGCGGATATTCCGTATTCGGCGGCGTGGGCGAAAGAACAAGGGAAGGCAATGACCTCTGGCTTGAGATGAAGGAATCCGGGGTTATTGACAAGACCGCTCTTATCTACGGCCAGATGAACGAGCCTCCCGGGGCAAGGGCAAGGGTTGCATTGACAGCGCTTACAACAGCCGAGTATTTCAGGGACGAGGAAAATCAGGATGTGCTCCTCTTTATAGATAATATATTCAGGTTTGTTCAGGCAAACTCCGAGGTCTCCGCGCTTCTCGGAAGGATACCGTCTGCGGTCGGCTATCAGCCCACGCTTTCAACAGATGTGGGAGAGTTGCAGGAGAGGATTACCTCAACAACAAAAGGGTCTATCACATCGGTTCAGGCAATATATGTGCCTGCCGACGACCTTACAGATCCCGCGCCTGCCACAACATTCGCCCACCTGGACGCGACAACGGTTCTTTCAAGACAGATAGCGGAATTGGGCATCTACCCCGCGGTTGACCCGCTTGATTCCACTTCAAGAATCCTTGACCCGCAGATTATAGGCGAGGAGCATTATGCTGTTGCAAGAAAGGTTCAGCAGGTTTTGCAGAAATATAAAGACCTTCAGGATATCATAGCCATCCTCGGCATGGACGAACTTTCAGAAGATGACAAACTGGCCGTTTCAAGGGCAAGAAAAATCCAGAGATTCCTGAGCCAGCCGTTCTTTGTTGCAGAGGCATTCACAGGTTCGCCCGGGAAATATGTTGGCGTAAAAGACACCATCAAAGGTTTTAAAGAGATTGCCGAAGGCAAGTATGACGACATCCCGGAGCAGGCCTTCTATCTGGTCGGCACAATAGAAGAGGCCATGGAAAAGGCGGAGAAATTAAGGGCAACAGTTTAAAAAAACGTTATCAGTGTCCGTTGTCCGTGACCGGAAAGGTAAAATACTGGTTTAAGATTGTTGATTTATCAACGGACACGAAGCACGGTCACGGTTCACGGTGTTTATTATGGCAGACACATTCTTACTTGAAATAGTTACACCAGGCAGGCTCTTTTTCGCTGAGCAGGTTGATGAGATGACAGCGCCGGGCAGCGAAGGCGAATTTGGCGTACTCGCAGGGCATACCCCTTTTCTCACTTCCTTAAAACCGGGCAGTTGTATCTATAAAAAAGGGACAGATACAAAGCGTATCGTTATAGGCCCGGGCTATGCAGAGGTGGGGCTGGAAAAGGTGACAATCCTTACTGAATCAGTTTCTGAAGAGTAAGTAAAGGAAACTTTCTATTTTTATTTCTTATCTACCGGAATAAGAGTTATCTTTGCCTTTCCATCCTTTACAGCAACCTTATATTCCACGTCCTTACATTTGTAATCTTTTTTTATCTTTTCTGTCTGCTGCATAATAGCCTTCGTAAATTCTTCATAACTCATATCCTTTGATGGGTCATTAGCTGCCCTTCTTGCTTCCCTGTATTGCTGGTAAACAGACTTGAATTTACTCTCGCCGGGTAATTCTTCTTTACGAGGCTCTACACCGATAGGAACTTCCGGCACTCTCGCCCCAACTCCAGCGCCCCGCTCAAAAGTCCCTTCTTCTATTTGTCTTAATATTCTGTTCCAGAACTGCTTATAGGAGGTATATTTGGAGGCAAGGGTAGAATATCTGAATTTTAAGGATGTATTGGTAATGGATTGATTGCTGTATTTGATGATAAGGCGGTCTATCTCATCCCTTAAAAGGGTAGGCTCCCTCTTGAGTATCTTGGTAAAATACTGCTCATAATCTACCTTGAGCTTGTTTATCTTTGCATCAAGTATATCTAAATCTTCTTTCAGCCCCATAGTTTTGCATTTTAGCAAACAGATAAAAAATGTAAAGGGATAAAAGATAGGCAATAGGCGATGGGCAAGAGGCAATGGGTAAAACCCATAAGCTGTGGGTTAAACAGCACATACGCCGCATCTCATACACCTTCCCACATCGCATGGCGGTGTTGTTTGAGCCTTCAATGCCCGCCGGTATTCCTTCCATAGGTATTCCTTTTTTATCCCATTGTCTATAAAATCACATGGAAGTATTTCAGAAAAATCCTTTTGCCTATTCACATAAAAATCTGCATTTGGCTCTGTCTCTTTGAGCGCAGCCTTCCAGCCTTTTGCATGTGCAGCAACCAATACCCTGCCCACCCTCCTGTCTCCCACAGACAGAAGCGTCTGAATATAACCTTCCCTTGGAGATAAAGAAGATATTTTTATTCCCTTTTCGCTTCTCAGACCATTTTTAATTATATCCAGTTTGTTTTTTAAAGATTTTATATCCTCATAAGCGCACCACTGAAACGGGGTAAATGGCTTTGGTATAAATGGGTTAATACTCAGTGTAATTAGTCCGCCTTGCATTGCAGACTTTATCCGTAAGGTAAGCTCAGTAATGGCATTTATATCATCAAGGGTCTCTGTTGGAAGGCCTATAATAAAATAGAGTTTTAATTTTTGTATGCCTGATGCTGATATGAGGTTTATAGCTTCTATAATGTCCTTTTCAGAAAAATTTTTATTTATGACATTCCTTAATCTCTCGGAGCCGGCCTCCGGCGCTATTGTAATAGTCTTATATCCTCCTTCTTTCAGAAGCTTAAGGGTCTCCTTATTCAACACATCAAGTCTTATAGAAGAAAGCGTAAGCTCCCCATCACCCTCTATCACTGTTCCGCAAAGCGCCTTTAAGTCTGAATACTCAGACACAGCCGCGCCAACCAAGCCAACCTTTTGGGTCAGCCCCATCCCCTTTAAAACCTCTTTTTTTAAGCCGTTTAGCTCCCTTTCCCGCGGCGGCAGATAAACAAAACCTGCTGCGCAAAACCTGCATCCCCTTCCGCAACCCCGCTCTATCTCAACAAGATAGGTGTTGCTAAAGTTTGTTTCCCTTGTAAGAATATGCGAAGAAGGCGCGGGAAAGACATCAAGCTTTTTTACTTTCCTGCTTTTTACCTTTGCCGGAGAGCCTTTGACAGGGGTAAACTCTTTTATAAAATTCCCCTGATACACAATCTTATAGAAGCTTGGTATATAAACACCTTCAACCAGAATGAGCGCCTCAAGAAGATGCTCTTTTGTTTTTGCATTGTATTGCGCTGATTGAAAGGCATCTAAAAACTCAGAGACAAACTCCTCGCCCTCACCAATGGCAAATAGGTCAAAGAAATCTGCAATAGGCTCAGGATTTAAAGATACAGCAACACCGCCTGCCATAATCAATGGTTTTGTGGCATCTCTCGCCTGTGATAAAAATGGTATTCTGGCAAGGTCAAAGATTTTAAGGATATTCAGATAATCTTCTTCAAATGAGATGGAAAAGGCAATGATGTCAAATTCAGTGAAGGGTCTTTGGGACTCCAATGAAAAAAGAGGTGTGCCGGTTCTCTGAAACTCTGATATATCTCTGTCGTCAGGCAGAAATGCCCTTTCGCACACAACATAATCAAGGTCATTCAAGAGGTGGTAAATGGCCTGAAACCCGAGATTGCTCATGCCCAGGAAGTATGAGTTTGGATAGACAAGACAGACACTTACCTTGCCGCCCCATTCCTTATAAACGGTTCCCTTCTCCTTTGAAATGAGTTCTTTTGCCTTTTTTTTAAGATGCCAGGAAATAAGAGACCTCCTTACTGAACCCAAAAAATGCAGTTACATTTTTTAGGTGTATAGGGGTTATTATATATAATTTTTGGAGTTATTGGTAAAGAAGATATATTGAAGGATATAGAGAAATGCGGTTACAAAAAGTGAGATGAATCGCTGTATACCTTACTGCCAGGTAACGTTTTTGGCGAAAAACAAGCCTGAAGGGTTTGAGTGAAGGTGTGCGCAACTGTAATATCAAATTCAACTTGCCTTAATCCAGTTCACGCTCAAAAATGTCCCAGATGCAAGGCGCTGAGGAGCGAGCAGCGAAGCATACTCTTTTAGGTATGTGAGCAGCGCAGCGACGAAGGCAACACAGCAGATGGGCGTTTTTCAGCGTGAACTACTCAGTCTGCCTGCTTTCTTAGGAATGTCGGCGTATCGTAGGCATCCTCGTCAAGGGCATTAAAACCGCCGAGCCTGCTCAACCTTTGGACCTCTGCTGTCCCCACCTCGTTTTTCTTCTCTTTCTCTTTTCTTACAATAGTCGGGATATCCAGGTCACCGACGATGACAGCCGGCGAAATAGATTTCACCGCTGATAACCTTCTGCCTTCATCTTTACCAAAACCGGTTGCAATGACTGTAACCCTGACCTCTTCGCCCATCCTCTCATCCAAGACTGCCCCAAAAATAATATGGGCCTCGTCGTGAGCCTCTTCCTGAATAAGCAGGGAGGCTTCATTTACATCATGGAGTGTCATGTCCGAGGAACCCGTGATATTTATAAGAACACCTCTTGCCCCGTTTATGGAGATGTCCTCCAGGAGTGGGCTGGATATCGCCTTCCTTGCTGCCTCTACTGCCCTGTTTTCTCCATGGGCAACTCCGGAACCCATAAGCGCAAGCCCCATTTCGCTCATTATTGTTTTTACGTCAGCGAAGTCAACATTTACAAGCCCCGGGATAGTTATAACATCCGATATCCCTTTCACTGCCTGATACAATATCTCATCCGCTTTCTTAAATGCGTCGGAAAGGGATGTATTCTTGCTTGCGATGGAAAGCAGCCGCTGGTTCGGGATTGTTATGACAGTATCCACTATACCCTTGAGCGTCTTAAGCCCCTCTTCCGCATACTTCATCTTCCGCTTGCCCTCAAATCCAAAGGGTTTTGTTACCACCGCAACTGTGAGCGCACCAAGCTCCTTGGCTAACTCTGCCACAACAGGGGCGCCGCCAGTGCCTGTCCCGCCGCCCATGCCGGCCGCAATGAAGACCATGTCTGTGCCTTCAATTGCTGTTCTGACAACATCCCTGCTTTCTATCGCTGCTGTCCGCCCTACCTCCGGGTTTGCCCCTGCCCCAAGGCCTTTCGTTAAATTCTCTCCCAATTGGATCTTAACAGGCGCCTTCGATGCAGCAAGGTCCTGGCTGTCTGTGTTTGCAGCCAGAAATTCTACCCCTTCCAGTTTGAATTCTATCATCGTGTTGACGGCATTGCACCCGCATCCTCCGATACCTATAACCTTAATCTTTGCCCCTTTATTAAAACTATTAGCAAATTCAAATGGCATATTTACCTCCTTTTTTTGGGAAATTACAAATTAGGAATTAGGAATGAATAATTTAATTCGTAATTCGTGATTTTTAATTGATAATTGTATTTAAAAGAACTCTTTAACCCATCCCTTCATCTTTTCAAGCAGCCTATTGAACACCTGTTTATCCCCCCTTCCATTAAATGGCGGTAAGGTTCCGTGCTTCATACCGTACAAAACCAGGCCGACGCCTGTTGAATACATCGGATTTTTTACAATATCAACAAGACCTCCTATGCCGGCCGGCAAGCCCCTCCTGACAGGGAGGTTGAATATCTGTTCCCCCAGCTCTACCGTACCTTCCATGATAGCCGTGCCGCCTGTAAGAACCACACCAGATGCTATGGCACTGTCGTATCCTGACCTCACTATCTCCTGGTTTATCAATTGAAACAATTCCTCCACCCTCGGCTCAATGATCTCTCCCAAAATCTGCCTGGAAACAATCCGCGGCTTCCTGCCTCCGACCCCCGGCACCTCTATTGTCTCATCCTTATCTATCATAGATGTCATGCAACAGCCGAATTTTTTCTTTACCTTCTCTGCCTCTTCAGAGGGTGTCCTGAGGCCCACAGCAATATCCCCTGTAATCTGATTGCCTCCTAAAGATATGACAGCCGTGTGCTTAATGGTCCCATTGTGGTATATTGCAATATCTGTTGTCCCGCCGCCAATATCAATTAGCGCAACACCAATGTCCTTCTCGTCCTGGCCCAGCACGGCCTCGCTGCTCGCTATCTGCTGAAGGACAACATCCGCAACAGCAAGACCCGCCTTGTTTACACTCTTTACGATATTCTGCGCTGACGCAACTGCCGCTGTGACTATATGCACCTTTGCCTCAAGCCTTACCCCGCTCATGCCCAGAGGCTCCTGGATACAGTCCTGATTATCTAATATATATTCCTGGGGGATAACATGTATAACCTCTCTGTCAGTCGGAATGGTTATTGCCTGCGCAGCCTCTATCACCCTTGCTATGTCAGCCTTTGTTATCTCTCTATCCTTTACAGCTATAACACCGTGGCTGTTAAATCCCTTTATGTGCCCTCCGGCGATTCCAACATATGCTGTATTCAACTCGCAGCCTGCCATAAGTTCTGCTTCCTCTATAGCCTTTTTTATAGATTGCACAGTTGAATCTATATTAACCACAACACCCTTTCTCAAACCCTTTGATGGATGTGTACCTATCCCTATAATCTCCAGCCCTTCCTGCTTTACCTCTCCGACAATGGCGCATATCTTCGTTGTTCCTATGTCAAGACCTATAATGATATTGTCCTGTTTTGCCATATCTTCTCCCCCAGGATATTGAGTTTAGGCTGGGATTCCGGGCTATATCTTCTGGGTTTTTGCTTTAATCCTAACCCCATTTGATGCCGGGACTTCCTTAGAAACCAGCCTTACAACCACCCCTTTGTCATGGTTCAAACCTACAAACTCTATACCTTCAAGACCGTTTCTTGATTTGATTACCCGCTCAAGCCTGTCAAGTTTCTCTGCAAAATTATCATTTCCGAGTTCAATCCTTGTCCCTTCCCGCATCGTGTAAAGGGTAAGACCGTAGGTCTTATCAATATTTATCTCAGACAGATAGTCAACTTCAAAAACTGTCCTATTTGTCAGAAGGTGTATAAGATTAACCGCCTTTATAGCGAATTCTGATTTCGCATTTTCTTCCTCTATATCTTCCCTGGTAAGGCCTGTTATCACAGGGAGGTCAATCTCATCTTCAAGGGATGCCTTTTTAAATATGACCCCGGCCTCATCAACAAGATAAAGGGCATCAAGATTGATAAACGCAATCGGGTTCCTCTCTTTTATATCTATGCTTAAACCGTCAAGGAAGTCGCGTTTGCCTTTTACCTGCGCCACCCATGGATTAAGTCTTATATTTTTCTGAATATTGGTTATATCTATAGCAAGAAGATTGTCGCCGATATCAACGTCTGCGAGTTCCAGAATCTCTGCCCTTGCCAATCTCATGTTGCCGGTAACTTTTATCTCCCTGATTGACAGATAGGAACTCTTCAACAGCTCGTTGTAGATGTGTAAAGCGCCAAACACAATGAGCAGCCCGGAGATTACGCATATCCCGAGCTTAATGGCATTCACGGTATCCCTTGATTCAATGGTCTTCTTTAGCCTATTTGCAACCGGTTCCTTTTTTTTGGCATTTCTCTGTTTCTTTCTATATACCATTCTCGCCCCCGCTAATCGTTTTCATCTTATCCCCGGCTGCCCGCAGCAAAATCTTTTCAACCAGATCCGGAAACCCTATGCCGGCACAGAGGGCAGCCTTTGGTAAAAGACTCAGTTCGGTCATGCCAGGGATGGTATTTACCTCCAGCACATAAGGCCTGTTTTTCTTGTCAAGCACAATATCCACCCTTGCAACATCCCTGCATCCGAGTGTATTGAAGGCCTTTAATGCAATATCAACCAGTTTTTTCTCCAGCACCCCCGTTATGCCAGCCGGCACAATATACTCAGTCATACCCTTTGTATACTTTGCCTTGAAATCATATATGCCGCACTTCGGCTTTATCTCCACAACCGGAAGGGCCCTGCCATCCAATATGCC
>Ga0209431_10001644_pt1 | contig 18465 bp, 10 predicted proteins | sample RifCSP13_3_FD_184021 | JGI IMG/M metagenome (GOLD analysis project Ga0209431, IMG submission 184021) | Soil microbial communities from Rifle, Colorado - Rifle CSP2_sed 13_3 (SPAdes) (version 2) | ecosystem: Environmental > Terrestrial > Deep subsurface > Rock core/Sediment | place: Rifle...
AAAGCTCCCATCAATATCATCCCAGTTACTGATTACATTAGCTACTCCGCCGATAATACCTCCGACTAACCATTGCCACCATTCCCCATCAGGGTCTGTGTATTTCAGAGGATTATTAAGGCAATATCCGAATCTGTTATAAGATTGTGTATAGCCAGGAAATTGAATATAATTATCCGGGCTAAGGAATTGACCTGTTAAGGGATCGTATATCCTGCCGTTCATATTAATCAACTTAAACCAGGGTAAATGTTCGTGTCCTGTATAGCCACGTCCGGCGTAGGTCAAAACAGGCTCTGACCCCGGTGCAAAATTTACCCATGTGGTTGGATTTCTCATTCTACCCCAGGCATCGTAAGAATATTCCGCCACTACTGTATTTGAAGTATTTACGATGTGTGTTATACTTCCTAAATGATCCCGGAGCAGATAGTAATAAACAGGAGCACCACCATTCTGGATCACGGCCATCACAGGCGCAGTATAAGCATCTCCTCCAATGTATGTATATTTTTTTACAGTACCGATGACACTGTCTTTCATGAAGCTGCTGTTGGGATACCATCTGGTAACAACATGATTACTCCCATTTAACACCACCATTTTTGCCCGTTCATTGTCGGGGTTATAGGTGAAAGTTGCATTGTATGTCCCTTCTGTTATTGTTTTTACACTTTCAAAGGAGGTGTATGTTAAAGAATCGTTCATGGCAGAGGAAATCAAAGTACACGAATCAATTCTACTCAGAGCATAAGGCATATTTGGCATATTGTATTTAAATTTGCCCAGGCCTACATCACTTTTTATCCTGATTCCCCCTTTATTGGGTTCATAAGCCATATCGAGCAATGTTGTCGATCCACGATAAACTCTATCCAACCTATCGAGATTATCGTATTCGAAATCCTCTCTGATCATGCCCTGTATAGGATTCAGCCTGTAATTCAGATTTCCGGTTATGTTGTTAAAATCATACTGAAAATTTTGCAAAGAGCCTGTTGATGTGAAGGTTGGATAACCGTAATTATTATAACCATTATTGATCTCCAGGCTGCTCCCATATCTCCCCCTGGTCATCTGTCCACGTGCATTCACGTTAAGAGTTGTCCACCTTATCGCGCCTCCGGCGCTTATTGAACTCAGATAACCGTAAATATTATAGCTGTTGGTTTCCACGATATTTGAGGGATGCGTAATTGTAAACATCCGGCCAATATTATCATAGGTGAAATTAGTAATAAATGAAGAACCTTTTATATTTTCCGTGGTTGTCGTTACCCTTCCTTTTGTATCATACCCAAAAATACGGCTTACAGTGTCTGGTGAACTGATGCCTGTAAGTTGTTTATTAGTATTATAATTATAAGTAGTTGTACCCTCCACTGATAATATTTTTTGATACGGCCTGCCATCAGCATAATAGGTTAATTGTGTAGTCTGGCTTCTGGCATTCTGTTGATTGGTTAATTCCCCAAATCCATTATACAAATAGGTGATAGTCCCTGCACTTGGATCAATCAACTGTGTCTGGTTACCTGCAATATCATACTGCATGCTGGTTGTGATGCTTCCAGGTGCAACAATGGTTTTGACTTTCCCATCAGGATAATTGGTATAAGAAATAGTTCCCCCGGCGTCAGTTGCTGAAGATAGAGTGCCATTAGAAGCAAAGGTTTTAACAAAGGACTTACCTGCCGTAGTTTCATTGACTGTGCTAGCAGTGTATGACCATGTGGAATTTCTCCCTGATGGCGTATAAAGATTGGTTTTTCTGCCATAATTATCATATAGGAACCTGTTCCATAAAGAGGTCCCGGTTGAATAGTAAGGATCAGAAATACTATCTACCTGTCCCTTTGTATTATACTTTGTTACCGTATAAATCATTGTTCCATCGAATCCTTTCACATCTGATCGTATCTCTCTTCCGAGTTTATCGTACCAGCTTTTGGTTTGAGAGCCGTCATTGCCTGTTTTTTGAACAGAATATCTGGCCGGTTTTGGAGTGGAAGTTGGCGTTTCCCACCCATAAACAGTTGTAGATTGATTGCCATTTGTGGTTGATAAAGTGGTTGGTCTGTTCAGGTTGTCGTAAACATATGTAACCGTATTACCTAAATAATCTTGTTGTGTATATAACCTGCCATATGTATCATATGTGTTAGTGGTAATATGTCCTAGTGGATCAGTAATTGTCCTGACTCTCACAAAGTTTGATTCATAGGTGTATTGAGTTGATCTGTATACATTAGTGTAAGTATCACGGACAGTTTGTTTTTTAAAGGTGCCGTTGGTATTGTATTCAAATTCATTTTTAATACCAACAGTTGTTCCTGTATGCCAAGTTTCACTAACTATGTTATTATTATTTGAATTGAATACTCTAGTTGCATTCCTGGTAATTGTTGTGCCGCCGCCTGAATATTCAACAGTAGTTCCGGTTGGCCTACCTATGAGCCATAGCGGAGAGGTTATATTGCTGTAGGTATGTGTTGTAGTTTCTGTGGGGCCATTATTATAACTTTTTGTAATATTTATCGGATTACCGAAATTATCAAAGCTTGTATTAAAACTAACTGTGTGTCCTGTAAGAGAATTAGTTTGTGAGGAGGAACTCATATATGGAAATATACGCTTTTTGGCCGTACTAAGTACTTTTTCAGACCAACCATTTGTAACTGATTCAAACGTATTAGGCTGTCCCGTTAATCTTCTATAGGTTCCATAATTTTTCGGATAAAAATATGTACTGCTATAGCCATATGTATTCTCAGTTTCAATACCCGCTGTGACATCAGTTACCTTGGTACGTATATAACATAAAATTCCCTTCCCTTGTCTATGAATTTTCAGACCCTCATAATAATAATTTTGGACATTCATTGTTCCTTTGCCATTATCAAGTTGTGTAGAACTAATAACAGAAATTGGTCCCTGATAATCATATACTGGAAACAAGTCAGCATAACCATGCTGATACACACTCACAGGAGCTTGGGATAATTTGGTATATGCTAATTTAGTTAAAACTCCTAATCCATTTCCAATTTTTTCCATTAAGATATTTGTATTCCCAGTAGCTTTGTAAATCTGGAATCCATTCCACCAAGGTGAATTACCATCGGTACATAGATATTCACCTCTTCCATCGCCATCAAAATCCTCTATATAATAATTATGTGATGGAACTGGTGCTGAAGGATATGCTTTGAAATGAGAATAGAAATCCGTTCCCCTATTTTTAGATATATAGTAATAATGACCTGTCCAACCATTATCAGTTTCCGCGGTTATCATTAAGTCTGTGCTCCCATCTCCATTAAAGTCCCCTTGACGAACAATATCATCTTTAAGATTGCTTTTCTTTTTTGGTAAATAGAATATTTCAAATCCTGCGCCGGTTGAAAGATGTATCTCCCAAGAATTCATATCATATTCTGTACTTCCATTTTTATATCCATAGTAGAATATGTCAGTTTTGCCATCTCCATTGAAATCTCCCAGCGTAAAAAAATAATTTGATTTTATAGAGCTTGAAGAGAATATTTGCACAAATGAATTTCCATTAAGTGAATAAATATTAAAGCCGTCGGCATAAAACCTCCAAAAATCACCTCTGCCATCCCCATTAAAATCCGAAATTATTAATTTATCACTTGTTGATATAGCTGTTCCAATACTACTATGATATTTTTGAGGAAAATGATTTTGCAGATTATTAAAATCATAAGAATATAGCCACCATTCACCATTACCAAAAAAATCAATATAGTCACTCAATCCGTCACCATCAAGATCACCCAGTTTAGGATATTTATTATACTCGATATTTAAGCTAGCTGTTGCAGCAAATGCCATAGCATTTGTAACTGAAGTACCATTGCTTAAGACATAATAATAATATGTATTATTATTCGGCGTTATTTCTGTTAGTATTAAGTCATCCTTACCATCCCCGTTTAAATCCATTGTGGTTATTCGAGCTATGTGGTTTTCATTAATATCCCGAGGATTACCATTTATACTTGTAGTGAAATTTCCCGCAGAGGCAAAGCCAAAATCATTGTTGCCCTGACCAAGATAAAGTTTCCATCCAACCCAGGTAGCCCCTTTAGCACTATCAGGTAAGCAAAAAGCATCTGACTTTCCATCACCATTAAAATCACCAAAAAATAACCTGGATTTATAGGTAACATAATTATTAGTAGTATTATAAACTGCTTGTGAAAAAGTAACATTTTCAGGGACCTGGTAAGTAATTGCAGTCGAATTCAGTCTGCTGGATCCGATTCCATATTCGACTATTTCATTTAATACCGAGTGGGAATTATATAAAGTGCTCTGATAGTTATACTTAAATTCATAAGTTTTTACTACAGTGGTGTTATATTTTATCGTGATCTTATCAAGTATATACCACTGCTCAATTTTAGTATGTTTAAGATAAGAGGCGTTCTTGTCGGATCTTTCTTTATAATAAAAAGTTATTGTATTCGGCCCATAGGTTATTTCGTAAGGATATACAGAATACCTGTCTATAAAATAAGCCATATTCACATGGTTGCCGAAAAGATCAGACACCTTTGAAATATACCAGTTCACTATTTGGTTATATGCAAAGATCCTTTGTTTTGATGTTGTTGTATTGCCATATTCATAAACAAGTCCCGGTTTAGTTTCTGCCTTAAAATATCCTGGTCCGTATGCATCCGTTCCGTATTGCTTAACACGGGTAAAAACATCCACATCGGTTTGATATTCGGCATTTGCATTACCGTAGGCATACGAGTTTGTAGTGACAAGTCTTTGTCCGTCCAGATAAAATCTGTCCGTTGTATCAAGTTCAACTCCTAATGCCTTACCATCATGATAAACGGTTTTGGGACCGCGGCTTATGGCTGATAGACCTGCAATCTGCCAACCGTATCCTGCAATCCCCGGTCCGCTATTGCTCGAATACACCAATGAAAGACTTGGCGCAAGTCCGTTTATCCCTGGAAGCACCTCCAAAGGTATTGAATAGGATGCTCCTCCCATGGGATTCACATTGAAACTGCCATTGGTCGCACCCACCAGATAAGATGTGCTTAAGGACCTTGTCTCAGGATCAACAGTGGGGAAATATGTAAGTGTTCCCGTAATTACGGGGTCCGGAATTTCTAAAGTAAGTGATCCCCCACTCGGAGTATAAGTATAATCTGGTCCTAAGGTAATACTATTGCGGGCTGTATATGTTTTCGTACCGCTTTCAGTACCAGTTAGTGTCAAATCCCATTGCTGACCCGATAAGGTATTCAGGCCTAACACAATTACTACGATCGAACAAATTAATTTTCTCATAATTTTCAGGTATTGAGGAGCCTTACTTGCCTGCCTGTTCAAGTTCTGCAACACGCTTTATTAAATCCTCTATCTCCTCCTGCTGTTCCTTTAATGCCTGAACGAGCACTGGTATAAGTTCCGTGTAACGAACTCCGAGTACTCCATCATCCCTTTGTGAAACCATATCGGGGAAAACCTCCTGTAATTCCTGGGCGATAAAACCATATTGTAAATTGCTAATCTTTGGATCGATCTTGAACCCTTCAAAATCTGGCTTTAGATTATAGGATACCGGCCTTAATAATTTCAGTTTGTCTTTCATTAAAGAAAGGTTTGTAACGTTTAATTTGAAATTTACGTCAGACATGATAACCGGCTGATATGTTAAAAATGCTGTAGTTGCATAAAATCGATACCAATTTTTACCAGAAGAACCAAGATCCATGTTTCCTGAATAAGGATAAAATGAAGCTCCGCTAAATAAAACGGTATAACTCCCAGAGACCATTCTAACAGTACCTGAAACATCTAAACGATATGAAGGACTTGTGTTGTTGATTCCCACATAGCCGCTGGAATTAACTTTGATTTGTGCTATAAGACTATTTGTAATCATAATTAAACACACAACTAAAATAACTGCAATCTTTTTCATGGTAATGGTTTTTTTGGATTTAAAGAATTTTTTGGTTAATCTGACTTTCCCAAACAACGTGAAATAAATTTATAAGGATGAGGCAAATAGAAGTTTTAAGAATAATTTCAGCAAGATAAACTAAGCCTATATGTGTAGAAAACACAGGTAGATTATTCCTTCACAATTTGCCATTTCGTATTTTTGCCTTCAATGCGAATAATCAAAAAATAAGCACCTGAAGGTAAATGTGCTAGATTAAGAGTTTGGGGGTTAGATATCCTTTCCCGAGATAAAATAAGTTGTCCTCCCTGATTAAAAAGAGATATCGTAACATCTGAACTTTCTTCCAATCCCTGGATTTCAACAGTTATTTCACTTTGTACAGGATTTGGATAAATTAAAATAGAATTCTCTCCTACCTTATCCTCGAAAGTTTCTGCGGATTGAGCGCCAGATTGGGTTCCGGAAGTAGATTTGAGGGTGATTGTGGTGCGAGAAGTTCGATTTCCCGAATTGTCGTAATTAAATTCAACTGTCTGGCTATAGACAATTGAGTTAACAAAAAGAACAACAATAAAAAATATTGCCTGTTTCATATGAATTGGTTTTGGGTTATTACATTTCAAATAACAAATCTTAACATAACGCAAACACAACGTCACCGCTTTCGCCACGGCTCAAATGACAACACCCAAATCTCAAACAACTCTTTACTGTATCCAAATGTAGAGAAATAGTTTTATATTACAATACCCTAATATAAATTTAGAATTAGACTAAATAAGAATTCTTTCCGTAATGCAAAAATCTTCGACCCGGCATTCCATTTCAAATTAAAACTATTTTCTGCTACATTTGTGCCCGTTAACACTAAATGAAGCAACATGATCCAGGAAGATCTTTTCAAGAAAATCATCGCCCACAGCAAGGAATACGGATTTATTTTCCCTTCAAGTGAAATCTATGACGGCCTTAGTGCCGTTTATGATTACGGCCAGAACGGGGTGGAACTGAAAAACAATATTCGCCGGTACTGGTGGGAATCCATGGTACGGCTCAATGAGAATATTGTGGGCCTGGATGCGGCAATTTTCATGCACCCGCGTACCTGGGAGGCTTCCGGACATGTATCAGCTTTTAATGATCCGCTTATCGACAACAAGGATTCCAAAAAAAGGTACCGTGCCGATCAGCTTATTGAGGATTTTTTACAGAAAATTGAAGACAAGATACAGAAGGAAATTGATAAAGCCGCCCAGAAATTCGGAGCATCATTTGATGAAGCCAAATTCAGGAATACCAATCCCCGGATTATTGAAAATCAGCAGAAATATGATGAATTCCACAAAAGGTATATTCATGCACTGGAATGTGATGACCTGAAAGAACTCCACCAGTTCATTCTTGACGCTGAGATCGTTTGCGCGGTATCCGGTACAAAAAACTGGACCGAAGTGCGCAAGTTTAACCTCATGTTCAGTACGCAGCTCGGTTCGGTGAGTGAGGATGCAAACACCATTTACCTTCGTCCCGAAACTGCCCAGGGTATATTTGTGAATTTTCTGAATGTCCAAAAAACCGGTCGCATGAAAATACCATTCGGAATTGCACAAACCGGGAAGGCATTCCGTAATGAGATCGTTGCCCGTCAGTTTATTCTGCGCATGCGTGAATTTGAACAGATGGAAATGCAATTTTTTATTCAGCCGGGAACAGAAATGGAATGGTATGAATTCTGGAAGGAAAAACGGATGAAATGGCACAAGGCGCTGGGCCTGGGTGATCAAAAATACCGCTTCCATGATCATAATAAGCTGGCCCACTATGCCAATGCCGCCTGTGATATCGAATTTGATTTTCCCATTGGGTTTAAGGAGGTCGAAGGAATTCATTCCCTCACCAATTTCGACCTGAGTAACCATGAAAAATTCTCCGGCAAAAAGATACAGTATTTCGACACCGAAGCCAATGAAGCATTCACGCCCTATGTGATCGAGACATCCATTGGACTCGACCGTATGTTTTTTACGGTCCTTTCCAATGCTTATGTCGAGGAAAAAGTGGAATGGGAAGGAAGCGCAAAGGAAGACCGGGTTGTCTTAAAATTACCCCCCGCACTTGCACCTGTTCAACTGGCTGTGCTGCCCCTTACCAAAAAGGACGGGCTTCCGGAAAAGGCCCGTGAAATAATGGATCACATGAAGTTTGATTTCAACTGCCAATACGAGGAAAAGGATTCCATCGGTAAGAGATACCGCCGCCAGGATGCCATTGGCACCCCGTTCTGCATTACCATTGATCATGATACCCTGAATGACAACACCGTCACCATCCGCTACCGCGATACACTGCAGCAGGAAAGAATTATCATTGACCGACTTCCGGAGGTTATGGGGGGGAAAGTCAGTATGAAGGAGCTGTTGAAAAAGTTGTGATTGTTGTGATTGTTGTGATTGTTGTGATTGTTAAGTCCCTTCTACTCTCACTGCTTCGCTCCTGGCATTCCTGCCGCCGGCATCAACCACCGCAACCGCATACTCATGCGATCCGTTGTCACCCGGTTTATCCCGGAATGTAAACGGTTTTTTGGTGGTTTGCGGACTGTAATCAAGTTTCCCGACAACTTTCCCGTCCCGCATGATCTCATAAACACGTAACGCCTCATCACCTGCGAAGGCGGTATGCCAGTTTATCTCAACGGTCCGTTCGCTCCCGGTTCCCTGCTGTGCGGCTGACACCTGTGATGGTGCGGCAATGCCTGAATTTTCCATCTGGAAGTAATTGGTTTTTCCATCTTTCACTACAGCAGTCATCTTTTCAACTTCCCTCCGGTCGACGGTACTTAATCCGGATGGTTCAACCTGGGCAGCACTAATGTTTTGTTCCATCTGACATAGTGAAGGATCATCACTGATGTGACCGATGCCAATAATGGCCGTGTGAATAGCCGGTGTGGAAAGGGAATATTCTATCAGGGGACGGCTGGGCAGCGCCGGGCTCCCGATGGTCCGAACCACCTCCGAAGGTCCCCGGGTCCAATGTGCTTCCTTGGTGTACATAGCCCCATCCGCAAATACCTTCATGGCAATGATCCCCATGTTTTTAGCAGCAGCCAGCGGAATTACATTATGCTGCATATTGAAGTTCAGCCGGTCGTTGGCATTAATGGCTACCAGCATGGCATCCAGTAAATTATCCTTATCGCGCTGGATCATATCCGTCATGACAGGGGCAGAAAAGTGACCTGAAAATCCAATGTGCCTGATCAGTTTTTCCGACTTCGGATTGAGCCCCGTGAGATTTGTCCCGTCCCTGTAATCGCGCAGGGCTGCCAGAGCGCCTATACGTTCCGCCCCGGGATCGGTATCGTATAACCCTTCATACAGGGCATCCACCTCCCCGGTGGTATTCAGGTTGTGTATCAGTACCATATCCAGATAGGCTCCGGAAGGATAATCGCCCTGTCCATCCCCAAACAGTTGTGATAAACTTCGTTTCACATCATCCACTGTAAAAGATCCGGCGGCCCCGTTGGTCCGGCTGGAAACCCCTGGCATATCTGTTCCTCCCTTGGCATACCGGAGATGTGTTTTTGTGGTCAGAAAAACAGATCTTCTGAGTGATTCATTGTAACCTGCATGGGAAGGGATCAGGCTGAGTTCCCGGAATGCTTTACCATAATTGACCTGGCTGGGACCATACAGGTTGGAAGTATCGAAATAATTGACTTCTTTGCTGAACGCTTTCAGTATGATCTTAACCGGGTCAACATCAGCCGGTGTCCATTGTATCGAAGCCTGACCGCCAAGCCCGAACGTGGTAACCTCAAAATTGAGCTTGCCAAACGCTCTTTTCATAGGTTGGGTAACCCGGTTGGGAATAAATCCATATCCCGGCATCAGGGCTAATCCTGCTGCTGCTGCAGCAGTGGTCTTGATAAAAATCCGGCGGCTTTCTGAATGGTTTTTCATGGCAGGTAAAATTTGAGTTTTAAATTATAAGGATAAACAGGACAGGCACACATTTGTTCCCAGGAGTCGTTCTGTAATGAAAAGTTCGAAATAATTTCCGGATTTTCATACACTTTCTGTTACTTTTTTATAAAAGTTTATCTCCGGCTGCCTAAATATACTCTTGAAAGTGCTTAATTTACACCACTATTTAACAAGGATGAACAAAGTCCTCATCATTACCTATTACTGGCCCCCAAGCGGTGGTTCCGCTGTATTGAGGTGGCTGAAATTCACCAAATATCTTCGCGAATTTGGCTGGGAACCGGTCATTTATACTCCTTCCAATCCTGAACCACAGGAAATTGATCAATCATTGTTGAAGGATATTCCGGAAAACCTGGAGGTTATCCGGTCCAGGATCCGGGAACCTTACGGCTTTTATAAATGGCTGACAGGTAAAAAACAAAGTGACAGGCTGGGTGTTGCTCTTATGACGGATAAGAAAAAGCGGGGCATTGCCGGCAAGATCTCCCTATGGATCCGGAGCAACCTGTTTATCCCTGATCCGCGCAGGTGTTGGGTACGGCCATCTGTTAACCTGTTGTACAGGTATTTAAAAGTAAATCCTGCAGATGTTATCATTTCAACAGGTCCTCCTCACAGTATGCACCTCATTGGTCTTGGCCTGAAACGAAAACTCGGCATCAGGTGGGTGGCGGATTTCAGGGATCCATGGACAAATATCGACTTCTACAGAGAACTGTTGTTAACGAAACTTGCCGACCGGTGCCATAAAACTCTCGAGAGAAAAGTACTTCGGAAAGCAGACCGGATTGTGACGGTTAGTCCGGGCATGACCAGGGAGTTCAAAGAAACGGGCATTGATCATGTTGTTACCATCTCCAATGGATATGACGAAGAACCTCCCTTAGATCAGAAGCCCGATGACAGCCATTTTACGTTGCTTCACCTGGGATCTCTTCCGGGAACAAGAAATCCTGAAAATCTTTGGCAAGTGCTGTCGGAACTGGTTAAAACCAAGAGTGAATTTGGCTCGCACCTGAAAGTGAGGCTGATCGGAAAAGCTGATATGAAAGTGACTGATTCGATCCATAAGTTTGATTTACAGCAATATGTTACGCTGGAAGAATACATCCCGCATGAACAAACCCTTTCCTTGCTTGGCAAAGCATCATTACTGCTGCTTTGCATCAACAACAGCCCCAATGCAAAAGGAATACTTACAAATAAATTCTTCGAATATCTTTCTGCCCGACGCCCCATACTTGCCCTGGGACCTTTGGATGGGGATGCCGCTACAGTTCTCTCAGAAACAAAGGCAGGAAGGATATTCCCATATACTGATACAATTGAGCTGAAAGAACACGTACTGGCATTATTTGAATTATATTCGCAGCAAAATTTGTATGTGGAAAGTGAAAATTATTCCCGGTTTTCACGAAAAAACCTTACGCGGGAATTGGGTGAACTGTTAAACAACCTGATCGCTTGAAGAAAATCGTAACTGTAATTGGCGCCAGGCCGCAGTTTATCAAGGCTGCTGCCGTGAGCAGGGTTCTCCGGAAGTCCGGCATGATCCGCGAGATCATTATTCATACCGGCCAGCATTTCGATAACAATATGTCCTCTGTTTTTTTCGACGAAATGGATATACCGGAACCCGATCACAACCTCGAAATTAACAGCCTGTCACACGGGGCAATGACCGGCAGGATGCTTGAAAAGATTGAAGAAGTTCTCCGGCAGGAAAATCCCGATCTGGTAATGGTATACGGGGACACCAACTCCACCCTTGCCGGAGCGCTCGCCGCAAAAAAGCTTGAAATAAGGGTAGCTCATGTTGAAGCCGGACTCAGATCATTTAACATGAAAATGCCCGAAGAAATAAACCGGATCCTTACCGATAGAATTTCGGATCTGTTGTTTTGTCCCACGGACAATGCAGTCCGGAATCTGCAAAAAGAGGGGTTTGGGGAATTCAAATGTGAGGTTCACCAGGTTGGTGACGTAATGTACGATGCTGCCTTATTTTACGGGGCCAGGTCGTCCCAACGCTCGGATATTATCAGCAGGCTTAATCTCAGCGACAGGGATTTCGTGCTAAGTACGGTACACCGGCAGGAAAATACCGACAATATTGACAAACTGAATAACATTGTGTCCGCGTTGAATGAGATCAACAACAATATGCCGGTAGTTCTTCCGTTGCATCCGCGAACGAGGAAAATCCTGGATATGCATGCTATAACCACCGGATTTGAGCCCATTGAGCCGGTCGGATATTTCGAAATTATTGAACTCCTGAAGCATTGCAGGATGGTGGTAACGGACAGCGGAGGTATGCAAAAGGAAGCCTATTTTTTCAGAAAGTACTGCCTCACCCTGCGTGATGAAACAGAGTGGGTGGAACTCACCGAATACGGTTTCAACCAGCTTTGCGGGGCAGATAAAGGTACCATACTCTCGGGCTATCACCATTTTCGTAATAAACCGTTTTCAGGAATAAAGTCGTTGTACGGAGAGGGTAATGCCGCCTCTATTATTGCCGGTATCCTTTCAAACGCGTAAGCAAACTTTCCAGGTATTCCGCCCGTTTTCTGTAATGGAATCTTTCGGCTATGCTTTTCCTGGCCTTTTCACCGGTTTCGTTGTCAGCCAAATGACTCATCAGGAAATCCCTTGCCATCAAGGGATCCCATTCATCAAGCAAATAACCGTCACCTGCAATTACAGCCGGAATTCCCCCAACTTTCATCCCCAGAGGAATACATTTCATCAGCATGGCTTCACAAAGTCCGTTTGGCATGCCTTCGCTTCTTGACAATTGTGCATAAAACCTTGCCCGTCCGAACCACCTGTACAATTCATACTGGTCCACCCGTGGGATCAGTTTAAGGTTTTCCGGTACCGGTTCAAAATCCGGATGCATTTCTGTACCTATTCCAACGGCAACAAAGGTTAACCCGGGAGTAATTCGCGCAAGTTCCAGAAACCTGTCCAGTCCCTTTACCAGATAGGTTTGCTTTTCATGGACTATTGCGGCTGTGATGACCATATTTTCCTTTAATTCGTCAGTAAATGTGAATTTCTCCGGATCATAGCCGGTTGGTAACGTATGAAGGTTGATATTGCCGGCTCTCTTCCTTGCCTCAACAGCCAGGTTTTCCGATACAGGAAGATTGCAGGTTGCGTTTCTCAGTGCATAGCGGGTGCAATATCCGCGGAACCGGCTGCCAAATGAACCATAACCCAGCTCGGGCAGGTAATTTACATCATAACCACCCAAAACAAGATAAAACGGTTTGCGCGCAAGCTTCGCAAAAAAAGCAGGAAAAAAGGCATGGTAATCGGCGAACCAGCAATAGATCATACCGGATTTCGAAATATTGAACAGTATGAAAAACATTTCCCTTGCCATTGAAACAATAAACCCAGGCAGGCTTTTGCTGATCCTGCATTCATATGCGACAACCGCAGCCTTCCCTTTAAAAATTTCCAGATCATTTCGGATAAAGGTAGAAGAATGGTTATACAGGAAGAGTATTTTATGGTCTTTACCTGCTGATGGCTCCATCGGCTAAATCATTATCTTTGTAACAACAATCCGAAAATAAGAAAAATGTCTGGTATACAGGAGGCGCTCTATATCCATTTCGAAGATATATTAAATCCGAATAAGGCCGGCATTATTAATAAAATTAAAGGCCAGAAGGAGGCCTTTGGGAAACTGAATTATCTGGTTCACATTGTTTCCTTCAGAACCAAACACAACCTTTACCTCGACGATACATGCCTGTTAAGGGTCCCAAGCCGTATACTGATTTTCAGATATTTCATTTTCAGGAAAATAGCCAAAATCATTTCTTCATCTGATTTTACATTTATCTACATCCGGTATTTCGGAAGCGATTGTCATTTTATCCGGTTCCTGAAACTTACCAGCCGGAAACATGCCAAAGTATTCCTTGAATTCCCTACTTATCCATATGACAAAGAGTTGAGGCCAAAAAATATCCTGGAAAGGTATATTATCTTTCTCGACAGGATGTACCGGAATAAACTTGCAAAATATATTTACCGGGCTATTTCTTTTACCTATGATGGCGATATTTTAGGTATTCCCACCATCAAGCTGGAAAATGGCGTATCCCTGGATGCAATACCTCTTACACCGGGATCACAGGATTCTTCATCCCTGCACCTGATAGCTGTTGCCAATGTATCGCCATGGCACGGCTATGACAGGATCCTGCATGGGATACATGCCTACAACCAACAGGTGAATAAAAATAAAGAGGTAACTTTCACGCTTGTCGGGAGCGGTAACAGTTTATCCGGACTGAAAGCCCTTTGCTCCAGGCTTGGCCTTGAAAATCATGTTTTTTTTGCAGGTTCAAAGGATGGCCGGGAGCTGGAAGATGAATTTAAAAATGCACACCTGGCAATCGGGAGTCTTGCCATGCACCGAATCGGACTGCTGAAGGGATCGGTCCTGAAACTTGGAGAGTATACTGCCCGGGGATTCCCTGTTGTAATTGCTTATGATGATTTTTCGCTGCAAGAGGATGTTCCTTTTGTTCTTAAAATTCCGGCTGATGATTCCCCGGTGGATATCAGACAGCTACTTGATTTTTATAAACAACTCAGTGTGCCTCCCGAAAAAATAAGAAGTTTTGCTTCCGTCCACTTTTCATGGGACAAAAAAATCGAAAAGGTTATCGCCTCCCTGTGATTAATTTCTTTCAAATAAGGCCATTAACCAGTAGTGTTTTACTTTCCGGGGCATGATCAGGTTTATACCATTGATAATTTTCGACAAAATATTTCCCCTGATTTTCTCAAATTCATTGTTTCCACAATAAGGACAAACGGTATATTGGGTTGGGGCAAAATATTTTCTTGCAAGAGCATGTCTCAATCTGAGGAGGTTTTTATTGTAATCTTTCACCTTTTTACCCAGGGTAGTATGCCAGATCATATTGAATTCATCATTAAACAGTTTTCCCAGGTCGCCTGAAGAAAAGGAGTTCAGATGTCCGTAGGCATGAAATGTTGCATGGCATTGGGGACAATAAATCAAACAGAATTCAAGGTGTTCGTTGTTAGGTACAGAAATAAACAAATACCTGCGCGAAATCCTCTTGAATTCACGAATTGTGCCGGCAAGAACATCACCGGGCAGGTGTTCAATCAACTCGCTTGAAAAAACCATATCAAAGGACATGTCACCAACCGGTATGTTGTCTGCCGAACACAATATCTTTTCCCTGGTTACATATTTCAAAGCCTCCGGAGAACTGTCAACACCAACTACCCTGTATTTCACTGGAAAGTTATTGGTAATAACTCCGTTGCCGCATCCCACATCAAGTATCGACACTACTTCTTCCGGAATTCTGCTGAACAGCAAGGGGAGCTTTCTCTCAATTTCTCCGGCCACATCATAATTGGCCCACAAATCCTCATTTTGAAAAAACGGTTGATTATGATCCTGTGCCATTGAAATATTAAATGGTTGAATAAAAGGTAAAAGTATCAAAAAATAAGAAACTCATTTTATCTTTACCACAGTCTATTATCATCGCTTAAGATGGGGAACATTGCTCGTCAGAGTATAAGAAATTTCTTCTGGTCGAATTGGGGAATTATCATCGGGTCCATTTATACACTTGCGATCGTTCCCAAAGCATTTAATGACCACCCCGAATTATGGGGACTGATTCAATTGCTGTTGTATTTCAGCCAGATACTGCTTTCACTGGTTACACTCAGTATCCCTACAATCATACTCAGGTACTATCCCCGTTTTTCACAACAGGGAAAAAAGGATCAGTTTTTTTCCGCCTCGTTGATATTATTATTGCTTGCATCCCTGGTTGTTTCCCTGGTTTTTATCTGCATCGGAAAACCTTTGGGTGAAAGTCAAGGAGATGAGGGTTTGTACGCAAACTATTTCTGGGTCATCGTACCGGTCCTGTTTTTCAGCGCACTTTTCGAACTCTATACCGCATGGTCAAAGGCACAGCTTAAATCCACCGTTCCCAATTTTCTCAAAGAATCATTCATCAAGTCGTGGAATTTTGTCGTAATTATCCTGTATTTCTATCAATTGATCGGATTTCAACTATTCCTCCTGCTCTACTTTGCAGTTTATGCGATTCAGTTCCTCATGATATGGCAGTATTCCAACAGGACCAATACTATCACCTTCATCCCGAAGCCTGGTCTGGTAAAAGAGATTTACTCAAAAGAGCTGGTTTCCTTTATGGGATTTAACATTTTGGGTATCGCCACCTATACCCTGATGAATAAAATTGATATTCTGATGATCGGTAAAATACAAAGTCTTGAATATGTTTCCTATTATTCTGTTGCTCTTGCCATTATTGCCTTTATCCAGCTTCCGGAAAAATCAATATCGGCTATCTCCGTTCCATCGCTCTCACATTTCCTGAACAACAATGACACGGCAGCCATCCGCAATTTATACAGAAAGACCTCATTGAACCAGTTTATACTCAGTGCCTATATTTTTCTTGGCGTATGGGTTAATATTCATAACATTACACAATACCTGGGTGAAAAGTTCGGAAACATTGAATATGTGATCCTGTTCCTCGGTCTGGCCAAACTGGTTGATGTAATTACAGGCTTGAACGGGCCGCTGATCTCAATGTCCAACTATTACAGGATTGCTTTCTGGATGCAGATAATCCTGGTCATTCTCCTGTTCTTCACCAATTATCTTCTTATACCAAGATATGGTATCAACGGCGCTGCTTTCGGATCATTCCTGTCAATCTGTATTTATAATTCAATGAAAACAGTTTATGTGTACCGCAAATTTAAGATCTGGCCATTTACCCGTAATACATATGGAGCCCTGCTTATTGTTGCTGCAACATTTGCCCTCATCACCCTGATCCCTGTAATATCCAACCTATGGATCGATCTTATTGTACGATCGGTTGCTCTGACGTTGCTCTATTTCATGCTGATCATCGGATTCAGAACATCTGAGGATATTACTTCCGTTCAAAAACAGTTCTTCAAAACTTTATTTAAGAAATGATTTATTGATACTTTTATGGTTTGAATGCAAATAATAAAGCAGAATATATGAAATCACACGAAAAATACAGGGCATTGTACCGGCATGGGGTAATAATTGCAGCCTTCCTGCTGATCAGTATTGCCTATTTCGTACCCGATGTCCTGGAAGGGAAAAAGCTTAGTCAACATGACATCGTCCAGTTTAAGGGTATGTCAAAAGAAATCGTTGACCACCGGGCAAAATACGGCGAAGAACCGTTATGGACCAACAGTATGTTCGGGGGCATGCCGGCATACCTGATTTCCACCCAATACAAAAGCAACGTGCTGCGCCAGGTTCACCGTATATTCACCCTGTACGATTTCCGTCCTGTAAGCTTTATTTTTCTGTATCTGATTGGCTCCTATATTGCCCTGCTGTTGTTTGGTGTCAGCCCGTGGCTTAGTTTCGCGGGTGCCATTGCCTATGCATTTTCATCGTATTTTTTTATTATCATTCAGGCCGGCCATGTTTCAAAGGTTCTTGCGCTTGGCTATCTTCCTCCCATTGTTGCCGGCGTATATGCTTCATTCCGGGGAAAAGCGCTCTTTGGCAGTCTGATCACCGGCGTTTTTCTCGGGTTGCAGATCCTGGTCAACCATCTTCAGATTACCTATTACACCATGCTCATTATTCTTGTTCTGGGTATTTTTGAACTGGTGAATGCCATCAGGAATAAATCCTACGTCGGCTTCCTGAAACCCTTTCCCTGGCTGATCCTGTTTGTATTCCTGGCTATCGGGGCAAACTTCAGTTCGTTGTTTACCACTTATGAATACGGGAAATATTCCATACGGGGCAAATCAGAATTATCGGTAAATGCGGAAAATAAGACATCGGGACTGGATAAGGACTATGCCACACAGTGGAGTTACGGTACCGGTGAAACCTTTACGCTGCTTATTCCTGATTTTATGGGCGGCAGCTCTTCGGGTGCCTTAAAACCCAGTTCCCATACTTACGATTACATTAAAAACACATATGGCGCCGGTGAGGCCAGAAAATTCATAGAAAGTGCACCCCTTTACTGGGGAAAGCAGCCCATTACTTCGGGACCGGTTTATGTGGGTGCAGTTGTTGTATTCCTTTTTGTAATGGGCATGTTTATCGTAAAAGGAACTGTCAAATGGTGGCTCTTTGCTGTGACAGCGGTATCCATTTTGCTTGCCTGGGGACACAATTTTTCTCTGCTTACCAACTTTATGCTTGATAATTTCCCCGGATACAATAAGTTCAGGACCGTTTCCATGACACTGATAATGGCACAGTTTGCAATTCCCCTGCTGGCCATCCTGGCATTAAAGGAAATTCTTTCAGGAAATATTCCTAAAAAAGACTTTTTAAGGTCATTAAAATATTCATTTTTCGGCCTTGGAGGATTGACCCTGATCCTGCTCATAATTTCCGGATCCTTTGATATGACGGCCCCGGTTGATGAG
>Ga0209431_10001656_pt1 | contig 18359 bp, 21 predicted proteins | sample RifCSP13_3_FD_184021 | JGI IMG/M metagenome (GOLD analysis project Ga0209431, IMG submission 184021) | Soil microbial communities from Rifle, Colorado - Rifle CSP2_sed 13_3 (SPAdes) (version 2) | ecosystem: Environmental > Terrestrial > Deep subsurface > Rock core/Sediment | place: Rifle...
GATCTTGCCCGTTTGCGATCACGGTCATGTTGAAAAGGCCCTTCTGGTACCTGTCTTCGTAGCTTGCCAGATCGGCTTGGTATTTTCCATTGCCTAACAAGCGGCGTTGGCGCATAAAACAGATATGAGGAAATAGAGTAGAACAAAGTTAAATGCCAAGGTTATAATTGGCGTAGCCGCGATTTTCTGCCCGTTGGAGGCGCAGCAGTATAGCCAGAAGGTGGTAGTCGGCCTCTCATTCGCGTCACTGGCCATGCTGTATTCTGTCATGCTGCTCGGGGTCTACATCACGTCGTTGCACCAGGGTCTTTCCTGCCCAGATTGGCCGCTCTGCCCAAACGGCTTTGATCTGCCTTCGGAGAAGCATTTCTTTGAGCACTACCACAGAGTAATGGTTGTCATAACCGCAAGCCTGATCTATGCCACAGCAGCTTTTGCCGCCAGGAACGCCAAGCCAGCCCGAAAGACGGCGATAATAGCCACAATCGTCGTGTCGGTGCAAATAGTGCTTGGCATGCTAGTCGTAAACACGCGCCTAGAACCCCTACTCGTCGCAACCCACCTGTCGACAGGCATCGCGCTCTATGCCATGACGCTCATGACATTCTTATCGTCGTATAGGATGGCCAGGAAGCGCCGGGAATCAACAATTCTATAACAATTGACCAGCAGCCTTAATACAAAAAAGCGCAAAAAACACGAGTTGAAGCAGACAATACTTCTTGTTGGCCAAAAGCCAAGCACGGCATCCCTTATGTCGACCTATCTTCGCGCAGACGGCTTCTCAGTTGACCACACGCCTGACCCTTCAGAGGCGCTCAAATTCTCAAATCAGATGAAATATAGGTTTGTCATCACCGACCTCGTGATGACCGGCATGACCTATATCGAGAAATCAGGTCGTATGACGGCGAGGTCAGTTCATGTTCCTGTTCCTGCTTGCCTTGTCGAGCGAGGGGCTCCGACTCTTGGGATCGCTTGAAAGAGGCGACGTGATAAGAAAGGAGCCGCTATTGATAAACGAAGTCATCTGCAAGGTCAGGGCTGCACTTACGAATAATCGCTGAATATGCTGTTGATCTGCGACAAGAGCTCGTTGCGCAGCTGGATCACTTTTCTGCGCTTTTCGCCGTCAAGGTCGGCCATCAGCAACGCGTCAAGGCCCTCAACCAGATACTTGATGTTCGTCATAGTCAGCAGAGCCCTCTCCTCTTCCTGATTTTTGCTCGCCATTGCCCTACACATATTATCGTACTGCTTATTATTAAGAACGCCGGAAGGTTTGCAACAGAAAAATAGTAATATTTAGCTAAGGCCAATCCCGCTGTATGGCCGAGAGCCAGCAGACGACCATAATCAACCTTTACAACTCTGGCATACCGCCGGAGACAATCGCGCTCCAGCTGGATATAAGCCTAGACGAGGTCAACAGTGCAATAGCGGCTGCTCAAGAAAAATCAGCCATGGGAGCGTCGCCGTCGCTGGCGTCGTTCTACCTTGACGCCGTGGTCGACCTTGACAAGGCGATCAAGCTGGCCCAGCAAAGGGTGTGGAAGGCCCTCAAAGTGGAGTCCAGATTCGACCTCTCGACAGAAGAAACGCGGGCCATTTTGACCAAGCACGCCAAGTCAAAGTTGATGCTGGTTATCCTGCACATCGACCTTGTTGGGTCCACTAGGATGTCGTCGACCTTGCCGGTAGACAGGCTTACAGCCATTGTCCAGTCGTTCACGCAGGAGATGTCGATAACGATATCGGCCTATGGCGGCTATGTGCTGAAATACGTGGGCGACGCGATCCTTGCGTTCTTCCTCGCAACAGACGACACCTACCTGCCGTGCGTCAACGCGGTCAACTGCGCCCGCTCGATGATCAAGATAGTACGGGAGGGGATAAACCCGATCTTGAACCAGTACGACTATCCGGAGATGAACGTGCGCGTTGGGATCGACCTTGGCGAAAACGCGGTGGTGCATTATGGATGGGACACGCACACGATCGACGGCAAAAAGCTTCAGACCCCACACTATGACATCCTCGGCTACACGATCAACATTGCGACGAAAATGACCACGCTTGCCAAGCCGGACCAGATAGTGGTAGGCCAGATGGTCTACGACGTCCTTGACGACCACCAGAAAGCCACGTTCCACCCGCTGCAGATAAGCCATGAATTGTGGAGCTACGTCAGCGACTACTCGCATGGCATCTACCCGCTTTACGGCACTGCCTGAGGAGGCAAGCCAGTAAATATATAACAGAAAAACACATTATTAGGGACGTCAGATGCGCTCTATCGAGTACGAGGACTCTTTTGTCAAAATTGCCGGCCTGATTGGCGGCGAGGAATACGTCAAAGTGGCCCGCGCCCTCCTGAACACCGAGGATGTCACCGACGAGGAGATTGCGAGCGCAACCGGATTAAAGATAAACATCGTGCGCAAGGTATTGTACGACATGTTTGGCAAGGCACTGATAACCGGCATCCGCGTCAAGGACGAAAAGAAGGGCTGGTTCGTCTACCGCTGGCGCGCCAAGCAGGACCAGGTTGACAATTTCATCGACAACCAGAAGAAAAAGATCCTCGATAGGCTGCACAAGCGCCTTGAGTACGAGGAGTCGACTGAATTTTACCACTGCGGCAACCACGACTGCCCGCGCGTGAAATTTGATGCTGCGGTCGAATTGTTTTTCAAGTGCCCCAACTGCAAGGGTCCGCTCAACATGGTGGACAACGCCAAGGTCAAGGAAGCGCTGCGATACAAGATCGACCAGATAACGACTGACGTTTCTTCGTCCAAGAAATAATATCTGTCGGTCATCGCTTAAACTTTTTAAGCTACCTTCTAGCTGAATGGTTAGCTCTTTGAGTTCAAGACTCTCACCGTCCACAAGGCAAGAAAGATTGGCAGAGTTGAGAGAGTTCGCTCTTAGACTTCTCGATGAAGATCGTTTCCTTCCATGGCAAATAAAATCTTATTGCGAACATTATGTGGACAGTAAATGGCAGCTGAACAAGGAAACCAAGAAAGAATACGTAGAATACACAGTGCAAGAACTAGCAGATATCATTGTACAACAGGATAAGCGTAGGACATCGAAAACTAGTGTATGATTCCGGCCAACCTGTAGATATCCCTTATTTAGTTTGACAATCTGTCTATGTCATGACAAGCGTTAACCAGCGTTCCGTACAGATTTCTGATTTCCCGATAACCAGAAAGCATACCTACACGTCGCTCCCCCGTCCGGTACAGTGTGCCCGGTGCAACCATCTTGCCTACTGCAAGATCATGTACGACCTGGGAGACGTAATCAACTAAGGTAGAGTTTCTATGCAAAGGGTGCTGCGACACTAACTGATCCAAGCCTGCTACTGCACGTTGGGCATTTTTCGACCGCCCTGCCTGCCAGAGCAGAGGCACACCAAAAACACGATCCGCACAGCAAAAAGCGGACCTGCGTTGCAATCTTGTCAAACTTGTCCATTATCGATCGAGGTAGCCAGCTCTACGACATCTGACCTTAATATAGTCATGCTTCGTCGTTCTCAGGTTGCCTTGGCAGCCCGCCAGCGAGAATAGTCCTTGCCGTCTTGAAAATCTGGAGCCACATCTGCCAAGTCAGCCTGCCCGTGTTTGTGTTCTGCCTGCTCGGGTGGTACGAAGCGAGCAGCACCTTCCCGCTGGAGTGGTAGCGTGCTCCGTGGCCAAACGCGAGGCCCTTTGCTCCTGTAGCCCGGCAGTAGGCGTCAAACCCTATCTTGCCAAGCGCAAGCACTACCCTGACATTGTCCAAAAGCTTGAGCTCCGAGACGAGGTATTGAGAGCAGTTCAGCAATTCAGATGGGAGAGGTTTGTTGCCGGGCGGCGCGCACCGAACAGCTGCCGTGATGTAGGCGTCTTTTAGCACTAGCCCGTCATCCCTGCTCTTGCTCGTTGGCATGCTTGCAAACCCGGTTTCGTGAATCGCCTTTACGAGCCAGTCGCCAGAGCTGTCGCCGGTGAACATCCTGCCGGTCCTGTTGCCACCGTGCGCTGCAGGCGCAAGCCCAACTATCAACAATCGCGCATGCGGGTCGCCCCAACTTGGCAACGGCCGCGCCCAGTACTCTTCATCCGCAAACCTCTTTACTCTTTCATGGCCGACCTGCCTGATGTATTGCGTCAGCCTGGGGCACAATACACATTTAGTTACCTGTTCGTTTAGCCTGCACAGCTTTTCAGATGAGCTCACGGTAACTCCTAGCAAGGCAGTCCATTATTAGAATAATCTTTTTATCACCCGTAAGGGCGTTCGTCTACGTTTGTCAACTGATATTAATACAGGCGACGAGCTAACACGGATCGCCGGCTCTGTAGTATTGAGCGATAACCCGCCGCAGCAGCTGAAATATTGGAGAAAAAGATTCGGCGTAAAGCAGGCTGATTTAGCCAGAAAGATGGACATCACGCCGTCCGTCCTGAGCGACTACGAGAAGGGCCGCAGGCCGTCTCCTGGAGTCAATTTCATCAAGCGCTACCTGGTTGCGCTCTACGAGTTGGGCAAGTCAAACGGCAAAGCGGAAGAAATCGTGTCGACACAGGTCGCCAATTTGCATATAAGCCAGCCCTGACGAAACCTACTGCATGCCTCTCATTCTAGTGTCAATGTACCCCGGCAGGACCAAGGAGCAGAAAGACGAGTTTGCAAAAGCGATAACAGACGCGGCCGTCCAGATCTTGAAGACAAAGCCAGAGCACGTTATCGTAGTCTATGAGGAACAGCCCAAGGAGAACTGGTTCCAGTCCGGCGAGCCACTCTAGGACATGTACGATCCCAATGACCCTGAGCTCCCGGCAATGGCAAGCGGGATCATTAACGCAGTCAAGAAATATTCTATTCCCTACGATCGCCTGTCAGGGCAAGAGATATGGGAGGAGCTGCAGAGGAAAGGCTACCGATTTCCTGTAAGCGGCAGGCGCATCGACTTCTTGTTGGAATCTTCCCGATGGTTTGACGCCCTTGACCTAGCGATAAAAAAGCTGAAAAGCGAAGCTTTATGACATTTGGGGCATATTAGCTTTGATTGAAGAGAAATGGATGTTTTTGACGGCATAGCAACAAAGCTTGACGTAAGGGAATTCAGCCCCCAAGATGTTCCCTCTGAAATAAAACAAAGCATTCTCGAAGCTGCCAGGATGACAGGCACCGGCCTTAACACCCAACATTGGCGATTTATCTTGGTAGAAGGCAGAGATCGCCTAAAAAAACTTGCTGAAGATAGCACAAGCGGAATGTGGGTTGCAGGTGCCAGCCTTGCAATTATTGTGCTGACAAATCCGAAATACAATTTCCACATGATTGACGCAGGAAGAGTGGCGCAGAACATGCAGCTTGCTGCCTGGAATCGCGGAGTCGCTTCCGGCCTATTTACAGGCGTGAGGGAGAAGGAACTCCGTAGCGATTTTGAAATCCCAAAAGAGCTGAATATCACAATAATTGTAGGTTTTGGATATCCCGCAAAGAAATTAACTGGCAAGAAAAAGGACCGTGTGCCGCTTGGCGAGCTGGTTTACTACGGCAAATATGGAACTACCGCATGAGGCTTTCTAATTGGCAGTTGGGCGCCAAGGGCAAACTATTTCTATTTTCGGCATCTTCCTCTGCACTGCTTGAAGAGAATTGCCATGGTGCAGATGCGCTCGTCGGAAGACAAGAAGGATAACCTGACGAAATCTATCGACTTTATCGCCGAGGCGGCCCACAAAAACTCTGACTTGGTCTGCTTTCCCGAGTTCCAGATGGCCTTTTCACCCGACAGCCAGTCAGCAACAGAATTGGCCGGCGTTGCCGAAACCGTCAAGGGCAGCTTTGTTTCAGCGCTTGCAGCGGCTGCGAGGAAAAGCAAAATCGGGGTCGTCGCGGCAATCTATGAAAAGAGCGGCAAATCAAAACGCGTCTACGACACTGCGGTCATGATAAGCCCTGCCGGAAAAGTGTCGTCGGTATACCGCAAGCTGCATCTTTACAACGCGCTCGAGTTCAAGGAATCTGCGAAATTGATGCCGGGAAAAACAATAGTCACGCCTGCGAAAACAAGCGCCGGCAGCGTTGGGCTGTTGATCTGCTATGATCTGCGATTTCCTGAGCTGTCAAGGATACTGACGGTCAAGGGCGCGGACGTGTTGGTCGCGCCCTCCGCGTGGGTCGCCGGCGAAATGAAAGAGGAGCACTGGCAGACTATGATAAAGGCGAGGGCGATTGAGAACGGCTCATACGTGGTCGCGCCGGACCAGCTCGGCAACATTTACTGCGGCAGGAGCATGGCAGTCGACCCGTTCGGCGTGGTGCTTGTGGACATGGGCCAGCGCGAAGGCGTCGAAGTGGTCAATATTGACAAGTCGCGCGTGCAGCGGGTCAGAAAGTCATTGCCGTTGCTGAAAAACCGCAGGACGGATGTGTACAAGTTATCATACTAGCACGACAGCGCGAGATAGTGGTCGTTGTGAGACGTTTTCCACTCGATCTTGCACTTGTGTTTGTCGATCGGACACGGGAACCTTTCCCTGCAGTATTCGCACATGTGCGAGTGGTCGCTATAAACCATCATGAATTGCAATAGGTGTTCGTTTTCTTATTAGGTTAATGCAGGGATCTTAACGAAGCTCACTATAGAGTATCATTTCTTTTTTGACGGACACTGCATGTTGATGCAGATCCTCCACTGCTTTGCCCGCCTTGCAAAAACTACTCCAACTACGGGCCAGCCGCATTCGGGGCAGGCCTTACCGCTGGTCTTTATCAAGCCTTTTTGCGGCAGCGGCGCGGTGGCCCTGCAGCCGGCTGAATAATTCGAGCAGCCGACAAACCGCTTTTTTGTTTTGTAAGACCTTATCATGCGAAGCTGCCCCTTCTTGCATACCGGGCACGGGCCGATCGTCGCGGCCTTCGCGCTGTCCGCAGACGCCGCGTCGCCTATCAGTGCACCAATGTCAACTTCTTTTTCCATGAACAACGCCAGTGACTCCACTAACTTGTCCACCGCCTGCTCGATCACGGAAACGCTGTCCGCAGACCCTTGCTCTATCTTTTCCAGCTGCTCCTCCATCGACCTTGTCAGGCCGGTGGAGACTATGGTAGGCACGAACGCTCTCATGGAGTCAATGACTGCAAAGCCGAGGCCGCTCACCTCGATGCCGTCCCTGCCTGAACCGATGTAGCTGCGCTTGAACAGGGTGGCAATGATGTCGGCCCTTGTAGCTTTCGTTCCAATCTGCTCCTGCTCCATCTTGGCAAGCAGGCTTGCCTGGTTGTAGCGGTAGGGCGGCTGCACGAATTTCTCCTCCATTTCTACGCCCAGATTTTTCAGTACGTCGTCTTTGTGAAGCTCTGGTAACTCGCGCCGCTCGAGCTTGACATAGGGCTTGTAAAATGCCATCCAGCCTTCGTAGATTGGCGTCCTACCTTCAGTCTTGAAGACATGACTCGATATACCTATTGAAACGTAAGTGTGTCGGCTGACTGCCGGGTCGCCAAACGTCGCAAGGAACCTTTTCACGATCAGGTCGTACACTTTGAATTCAAGGCCGCTCATCTTTTTCCACGGCGCAATGCCAGTGGGATAAATGGCAGGATGCGCCGGGTCAGACAGCTTACCTTCATTTGGCACAAGGCGCTCCTTTGAGAGTAGCATCGAAGTCAGCCTGTCGTAGCTTCCGATTTTTGAAATGCCGGAAATTATCTTGCAGTACCCTATTGACGGCGGCAGCTTTTGGCTCGACGTGCGCGGATATGAAATCAATGCTTGCAGGTACAGCTTTTCTGCTATCGCAAGCGTGAAGCCGGGGCCTAGCTTGAACAGCCTGTACGCTTCGCGCTGGAGGTCACCGATGTTAAACGGCGCTGGAGGTCGGAGCACCGCCTTGCTATCGCTGATGTCGGTTACTGTTCCATCCTTGCCGACGCAGGCACTTACGATTGATTGTGCTTCTGCAAGCGCCTCAACTTTTGGCTTCTCGTATTGCGAGGAAAATGCCTGTCCGTTTTTTTCAAACTGCGCGCTTATCGTCCAGTAGGGGTCGGGGACGTGCAGCCTGATCTCCAGTTCCCTATCGACTGCAAACGCAAGCGTTGGCCCCTGCACCCGTCCGATCGAGAGGTTGCGGTACCTGCTGGCTGTCTTGAGCGACTTTGCAAGCGCCCTTGACAAGTTGACGCCGTAAATGAAATCGAGCATGTGGCGCGACCTTCCGGCTTCTGCAAGACCACTGTTCGGCTTGGTCACGCTGGCAAACGACTCCCTTATCTCTTCGTCAGTCAGAGTCGAGAACTTTGCTCTTTGCGCCTTTTCATACTTGTTGCCGCACGCGTACTGCAAGATGCAGTGGCCTATCACTTCACCTTCCTGATCATAGTCGCACGCGTGCACAAACGCCGATGCGTCTTTTGACAATTCGGAAATAACTTTGATCGCCCTTGCCGCCCTTGGGTTATTGGCGACCGGCGCCCACTCTAAATCGAGCACCGGGTACACGCTCCTGTTCTTTGTCACGTCAGCTATGCCATAAAGGTGGCCAATCGCGGAGCATATCATATACCGGCGGCCATCGGACGTTACATCAAAAACCGAAATTCCTGCCGGCCTTGATTCCTTTGGGTCACCCAGCGCCTGCGCTATTCTCCTCGCGGCGTCCGGCTTTTCGCAGACGACAAGCGTGTACAAACATACAATCTTGAAATTTTGCGCATATTAACCCGATCCTGCCAGGCTACACACCGGCCATGATTCTTCTATTCTAACAGTAATCAAGCTATTTATAATGCAAAAAGCCAATTTTTACAGATGACAAACAGCAAAGTCTGCGTTCTTGGCGCCGGCAGCACCAAATATGGAAAACTAAACGAGAGCATAATTGAGATTGCGCTGGATGCGGCCAAGGACGCCATCGACTCCGCAGGGATCACTCCGAAAGAGATCCAGGCTGGCTACATCTCGAACGTATTCGGGGTTGCAGACAGGCAGGTCCACATGGCCCCTGTCATCATGAGCAACCTTGGCATTTCCCATGTCCCGGGCCTAACAATCGAGTCTGCGTGCGGCTCTGGCTCGGTCATGTTCAGAGAAGCCTATGCAAACGTTGCAGCTGGCTTTTACGACTACGTCCTTGCGCTTGGCGTCGAAAAGGTGACGCATACCAGCACGGTGCACAGCACGACTTTGTTCTCCTACTGCTCTGACTTTTTCTACGAAGGCGGCAACGGCGCGTCTTTCCCAGGATTGTTCGCTTCGATGGCCCGCGCCTACATGAACACGCACAATGCGACTGAAGAAGACCTCGCCAACGTCGCGGTCAAGAACCACGAAAACGGTTTCCTAAACCCGAAGGCGCACATCCGCAAAAGGATCACGGTCGACGAAGTGCTAAAGTCGCCGGTGGTCGCGTCGCCGCTGAAATTGCTTGACTGCTGCCCGTTCTCTGACGGCGCTTCCGCAACGATCCTTTGCAGCGAAGAGTTTGCGAAAAAGAGCGGCAGGCCGTATATGGAGATAATTGGATCCGGGAGGGGTGCTTCGCCGGCAGCTGTGCAGGGGCGCGAAGACATCACCACCATCCCGAGCACGGTCGCCGCTGCAAAGCAGGCCTACAAGATGGCCGGCGTGACCCCGAAGGACATCAACTTTGCAGAAGTGCACGACTGCTTCACCATTGCTGAAATAATCGACATAGAGGACCTCGGGTTCTTCCCCAAGGGCAAGGCGGCTCACGCGGTGAGGGACGGCGCCACTCGCCTCACGGGCGAAATTCCGATCAACCCATCAGGAGGCTTGAAGTCAAAGGGCCACCCGATCGGAGCTACGGGCGTAGGGCAGGTGGTCGAAGTGTTTGACCAGTTCACCGGCAGGGCCGGCGAGCGCACCGTGCCAAACGCCGAGATCGCGCTCGCCCACAACTTTGGCGCCACAGGCGCCAGCGCTGCGGTCCACATCTTCAGAAAAGTGGACAGGAAATGATGAAAAAATTGTCGGTTAAAGAAAACACACGCGAAAAGTTCATTGAAGCTGCAAACAGGAAAAAGATACTGGCGCACAGGTGCACCACGTGCGGCCACCTGATGCTGGAGACCGTGCTCTATTGCGAAAAGTGCTCTGGCAGCAAGCTCGAGCACGCTGAGCTCGAAGGCGCCGGTACCGTTGTCACCTATACAATCCAGGCGGTTGCGCCGGAGGGCTTTGAAGACGCCGGCTCGTACGCTTGGGTGGTGTTCAAGGTGGACAATCACCAGTTGAGAGCATCCGGTTTTTTGCCCGGCGTCAAGACCCCTGCCGACCTGCCGATAGGCACCAGGGTGAGGGTGACCGGCTTTGACCCCAAGCACGGCCTGATGCTCCAGAAATAGCGCCTGTATGTAATACTGTATACCTAGCTTTTTCTTATAACCCCATTCATGCCTCTATGTCCATGTACATGTTTGAGTCCAAGGTGTACGAATGCCAGTCATGCAGCGAGTTCTACTTCTTCAAGCTGGACGCAGACGATCACACGGGCAAGACCGGCCACTCCAACTTCAAGGTGACAGACTGGACGTCGCCGGCATCGCCTTCGCCACGGATAAACAGGGGCAAGTCGCCGATTTAGCGTAGCAGCAGCTGGGCGTTTTGTTAAAAACTGTCAAGGAGACTTTACTTATTCCAGTTATTGCAGGTTGCTAGTATGCTTTCGGCGGACGTGATTTGCGGCAAATGCGGCTCGGTTGTCTACCAAATGCGGATGCTGAAATCAGTGAAGGACGCCCTGCGCGCGACAAATAGCCGCTGCCCCGTATGCGGCGCCGCACTTAACCCCGGCGATTTTGGCGTGGCCGTGAAGAAGCGCTAGCGCAGGCGATCGTGCTTTCGAAAGCCGCTATAGTACGCAAGTGTCCCAATCACTATCGCAATAATATACCAAACGGGTATCACAAAGCTGCCAACATCTATTGCGCCCAAGTGCATCGACGTCCAGTCTGAGGCCTGCATCAAAAGCCCGCCTTTTGGGTCGCTCTCAAGCGGCATGATCCCCCTGTTGGCAAACCATGCAAAATCCTCGACCACTATCGCGGTTATGAGGTTGGCCGCGCCAATGAATGCCGCCTTTATCCGATTGTGCCGGCCAAGCAGCTTGAACGACATGTCGTCCCACAGCGCGACAAAGCTGATGAGAACAAATATGAAGAGCATCGGGAACAGGTGGTACTGGTACATGTTGCCAATGATGGGTTTGGTCTCCCTGCTCCTGTCAAAATTCGAGTCGGTGACTGCAACCTCACCGTTTGAGATTTGCAATGCCGGGTCCTTGATGTAGTAATACTCTAGGTGGGCAAAGCTGGCCGCAAATATGACTCCAATGATTGCGGTCGAGATGAACTCGATCTTGCGCGCGCCAAGGTGCTGCGCAATGTGTTCCCTCTTTGAGAGTCGGCTGTGGTCCTCATCCGTGACCATCTCGACTATCGTATGCGGCCATCGCATTTAAGGATACAATTTTTTTGTTAGCTCAGCTTTGTAGCAGCTTTTGGTACACAGAGTACAACATCTGGAGTTTTCCCGTTTTGCTTAGCGGAATGGTAGTAGATGGCAGGAGACAAGCGCCAGCAATTCGTGAGTCAGATCACCACTGCAACGGGGGTTGTCTACAACCAGCTTGGGCGTCTCAGGCTGCTCGACAAGAGGTTTGCCTCAATGGAGACATATTATTTCGAGCAGATAACCTCGAACATCAAGTCAGGCAACAACGCCCGCGCCAAGATAGTCGCGACAGAGCTGACGAACGTGAGGCGGCTCCGCCGAACGACGCAGCATACTGGCCTTGCGCTGGAGGCGATCGTGATCCGCTTCAGCACAATCAACGAGTTCGCCGCGGTCCTCGACACCATCGACCCGACCGTTGAGATGATAAAGGGCATCCAGACGGAGCTGAGCAGGGCCATTCCAGCTGCCAACGAAGCGCTCTCCGAGGTCTCGACAGTGACCACGGACGTGCTGCTCAACGCAAACATCAAGGCAGACGCCAGAATCTCGACCCCCATGGATGCAGATGCCCTTTCAATACTCAACGAGATCGAGGGTGTGCTTGAGGACGAGGCAAAAGCCAAGCTCCCAGAGGTGCCAGCCAGCATTCCCGCTCAAAAGCAAGAAGTGCCTGTTGAAGAGACAAGTGTGATGGTTGAAAGCTAACATAGTTGACCAAAAGGTCAACTGGCCCAAGTAGGGTCGATCGTACTGTTAGTTAAAAATATTTTACAAAGTAGTTTTAATCATTTACCTTGATAACGGGGTGCAATGGAACAAATGAGTATTGATTCTCAACCAAAAGATTCCAAGAAAGGTGGGGTATTAGAGTCCGCTTCAAAGCGCGTAAGAATGATTTTCTCCGTGATGGCAAGCCCGAACAGAATCGACATCCTGCGCATTCTTAATACAAAGGGACCTCTCACATATTCCGAGCTCAAGGCGCTAGCCGGCTTCAAGTCAAAGAAAGAGTCCGGCAAGTTTGCCTACCACTTGAGAAAATTATTGAGGCAGCTCTTGGTTGCCCTCAACAAGGCAGAGCGCCGCTACACGATCACAAACCTCGGCAAGCTGGTGCTGAGCTTGGCAAGGCAGATCGAGGAACGCTCGATCATCGAGAGCGGCAAGATGTACGTGAGGACCAGCAGGCACACCATCGAGGAGTTTAACTCTCACAAGATAATCCAGTCACTTGTCAGGGAGGCCAACCTTCCGCTCGAGCAGGCACACAAGATCACCGAAGAGGTAGAGAACAAGATCTACAAGTTCCAAACGGCTTATCTGACATCGTCTCTGATACGCGAGACTGTCAATTCCGTTCTCATAGAGCACGGCCACGAGGAGTACCGCAACAAGCTGGCGAGGCTGGGTCTGCCACCCTCGGACATTGTCGAGATGCTCTCAGGCACCGGGGCGACGATAGACGGCGTAATGGCAAGGATCGCCAGCTCGGTCTTCTCTGAATATCTGGTGTTCAACACGCTGCCAAAGGACATCGCCGACATGCACCTTGCAGGCGAGATCAGCATTTCAAACGCAGGCCTCTGGGGCCTGCTTCCTGACACGATATTCCTAGATTTGTCAGAGCTTGAAGAGGGTCTGGACCTGAAAGGACGGTACCTGAGCGTAACTCGAATCCCGGCGCTCAAGGGCTCTGATGATGCAATGGCAGCTCTGCCGGCGCTGGTGTCGCTCCTTTCAAGGGAGGCTTCAGCAGAAGTCGTGATCGAGGGCATCGTGCCCGCATTGCTGAAAAACGTGAAGGACCCCGAAGACATTGCTTCGCGCTTTGCAAGGGTGCTGACTGCATCGTCTGCCGCGCCTTCGTATTCTGCCACGATAACAACGATCGCCATGCCTGACGAACTTGACGCGCGGCAGCTGAACGCGCTCTTGGATGGCTACAGAAAGTACGTCGACGCCACGCCCGTGCCCAGAATCGGCCTTGCAATAACATGCAAAGTGAAGGACAGCCTTGATCACGCGGCGGGGGTGGTGCGCAGCGGCGGCATCATTTCAATAGGCAACAGCGTGCGGGCAAGCAACGGTATCCGCAGGCCTGGAGGCAAGGGAGCAGCGGCCGCGATGTCGCTCCACTCGCTTTCTATTAACCTGCCGCGCCTCGCGTACGAATCAAACAAGGACGAAACCTACTTCCGCGCAAAGCTGGCGCTTATGATCAAGCCGTCGCTTGCCGCGATGTCGATGCGCAGGAAAACAATAGTCGACTATGTCAAGAAGGGCCTTATTCCGTCGCTTGCAAGCCTCACCGGCTCGATGCAGAGAGGCACATCGACCGTAGTGGTCAACCTTACAGGCGCAAGGGAGTCAGTCTACAACATCCTTGGCGAGTCCTCGGGCGACGTGCTCCATAAGGTGCTAAAGACGGCCGTTGAGGTGGCCGCCGCTCAGGGCAAGCAGCTTGGCGAAGAGGGCGCCGGTATCGCAATGGTCTCAGACGACAGCAGCATGAGATTTGCCGGCCTCGACTCTGAGAAGTACGGCAAGCTCTCACTCTTGCAACCACAGAATACCACCAGCTATTCCCAGGGAATGACGCTAAATGGCAGGGAGATCCTCTCAGACAGGGCCGCAATACAGGAATGCATGGCTATCGACAGGCTGCTGAACGGCGGCTTTGCCGCAGGCGTGGACGTTACTGACCTGTCGGCAGCGGAGGTAAAGAGCGCAATTGAAGCTGCGATAGAGCTGCCGTTCTTGCGCCCCCGCATTAGGCTTGCCGTGTGCACGACGTGCGGCCGGCGGTCCAGAGCTGCTGCGGACAAGTGCGAGCACTGCAAGTCCCCACACAGGCTGCCGGTGTATTCGTAGCAGCTGCAAAAAGCAGCCCCCGCCGCATTTCTTTTTCAATTGTCATTAGCCGAGCTCGAATGAAAAACAAATCCAAATTTTGCTGCCGTAATTGCCATAAAACTTTTCATTTTTTGAAATTATTGTACGACGTGATCCGTAATGCAGCTTTTCCCACCGCTTTATACCTGCGTGTACACTATTGCTAATTGATTGCACTCTTATTTTTATATTAAATGTATAAGTAGAAGTAGCTTTCTGGATAGTGTGGGATGGCGGGAGTTACTGAATTTAATAAAAATTCAAAGGATACACTGGACTCGACGATACGCAAACGTGACGGGCGGGTAGTTAATTTCGAGCAGAGCAAGATTTCAAACGCGATATACAAGGCGCTGGTGGCGACTGGCAAGCCTGATTACCCATTAGCGGAAAGGTTGTCTGCTAAAGTGGTACAAAAAATGGTCCAGGGCGATAAGGCTATTGTTCCAAGCGTTGAAGACGTGCAGGACATGGTCGAGTCAATACTCATTGAGGAGAGTCTCTCCGAGACGGCCAAGGCCTACATACTCTACAGGCATGAGAGGCGCAAGGTCCGCGACGAGAAGATAAAGATCCTGAACAAGAAGGACCTTGACGAGGTAGACAAGGCTTTTGACATTAATTCGCTAAGGGTGCTGGCTGCGCGCTATCTGCTGAGGGATGCCAACAACGAAATCATTGAAGGCCCCAAGCAGATGTTCGAAAGGGTCGCGACGCTCGTCGCGATTGCGGACGTCATGCACGATCCGGCGATATTCATCCTTGCCGGCGGCCACGCGCAGAGCATCGAAGAAGCTGAACGATATTACAACAAGCTGGGCGACTTTGACAACAAACTGCACATAGGCGGCTACTACCTTAACCAGTACCACTTTGAAGCGATGATACGCCACTACGCCTACTGCGCAAAGCACGGCCAGATGAAAATAAGTTTTAAGGAGCTGCTCAGGCTTGTTGCAGAAGGCAAGATGGCGCAGTACGAAGACCGGATTTCGGAATACTATAACCTGATGGTATCGCGCGACTTCCTTCCGAACACGCCGACGCTCATGAACGCCGGCGCAAGGCTGGGGCAGCTGTCCGCGTGCTTTGTGCTTGACATGCCAGACGACATGGCCGGCATCATGAAGGCGTCGACCGATGCCGCGATGATATTCAAGTCGGGCGGCGGCGTAGGAATTAATTATTCTGATCTGCGGCCAGAGGGCGACATCGTCGCGTCAACGTCCGGAGTTGCGTCAGGGCCGACGTCATTCATGCGCATAATCGATACAATAACCGACGTGGTCAAGCAGGGAGGCAAACGACGCGGGGCCAACATGGGCATCCTCGAGGCATGGCATCCTGACGTCGAAAAGTTCGTGACTGCAAAGACAAAGTCGGGCGTCTTTGAGAACTTTAACGTGAGCGTTGGGATCTGGGAAGATTTCTGGCAGGCCCTTGTGAACAAGGAAGGCAATCACAAGTACGCGCTGCGCAGCCCAAGGACAAGGGAGCCAATGAGGCACATTGACGCGCAGCAGCTTGTAGACCTGATTGCGCTGAGCGCCTGGAGGAGCGCTGAGCCTGGAGTGATATTCTTTGACAACATCAACAAGTACAACCCGCTGATCAATGCAAGACATGGGCCGCTGCGCGCAACAAACCCGTGCGGCGAACAGTCGCTGTATCCATATGAATCATGTAATCTGGGCTCGATAAATCTGGCAAACTTTGTAAAGCGCAAGGCCGACGGCGCGTACGAATTTGACTGGCAGCGCTACGAACAGGCAATCAGGCTGTCCACAAGATTCCTTGACAATATCATCGAGATGAACAAGTACCCAGTTGAAGAAATCAAAACTGCAACAAAGGAAACAAGGAGGATTGGCCTTGGCATCATGGGCATCGCAGACCTGCTTTTCCTGCTCAAGACGCCGTACAATTCCAAGGATGGCTATGAATTCATGAACAAGCTTGCAGAGGCAGTGTCGTACTACAGCATGGAAGAGAGTGTGGCAATAGCAAAGGCTCGCGGGCCATTCCCGCTGTTCAAGGACAGCGACTATGTGAAGGGACGCATTCCGGTGGCAGGCTATTACGAGCTGCCAAAGGAGACACACACATACGACTGGGACACTCTCATTGAAAAGATAAAGAAGCACGGCGTCCGCAACTCGTGGACTTCGACCATCGCGCCAACAGGCACGCTGTCCATGATCGCTGACACGGCAAACGGAGTCGAGCCGGTGTTTGCGCTAGTCTATGAAAAGCGCGTGACCGTCGGCCGATTCTTCTACACCGACAAGGTGTTTGAGAACATGCTAAAGGAAAAGGGCCTCTACACTGACGAGATACTGACCAAGGTTGCAAACAACTATGGCTCTGTCCGCGGCCTGCCAGAAATCCCAGAATGGATGCAACGCATATTCGTGACTGCAATCGACATCCACTGGACAGACCATGTGATGGCTCAGGGCATATGGCAAAAGTGGATCAGCAACGCGATTGCAAAGACAATCAACATGCCCGGCGACGTGACAGCAGAAGATGTCAAGTGCGCATACCTTTTGTCGCACGAACTTGGTTTGAAAGGCGTCACCGTGTTCAGGGACGGCTCGCGCCACGAGCAGGTGCTCCACATCACCGGCAAGAACACCGGCGAAAAGGCGTTTACAGTAAAGCCCAGTAGATACGTGGCCGACTATGTCGACTACGCCATCAAGGAGCCCTACGTTCTAGAGCAGATGCAAAAGATATTCAAGGAATCTGGAGTGGAAGACGACAAGCCAGTGCCAAAGGCAACGCCACCTCAAGAAATCTCTGCAGCAAAAAAGCCATCATCTACGCCGGCGATGCAGCAGATGGCGATGATGTCAGACGCAAACGAGGATCGCTGCCCGACATGCAACGCCCGGCTGATAATCACCGAAGGGTGCAATGTATGCATCGAGTGCGGCTTTAGCGGCTGCGGCTCGGGCTAACTCCTCTTTTACTTTTTATCATTTTTTGATGATAAACTCGTTGCCATCAATGTAGAAGAACATCGCGTAGGTTTCCCACGGCATCTTTTCGGCTCCTGCGTGAATATCACGTCCCTTGAATTCAGCTTGCTTAAGGTTTTTTGAATGTTGTGGCAAAGAAAAAGCACAGACGGCTTTAGTTCCTTCCAGTTTTGCATCAGCGACCTTGGATATAGCACCAGCGCAGACTGCGCGCACTCTGGCACCACCTCTATCCAGCTGGCCTGCGGCGACAGCGGACGTTATGTTATATCAACATTCGACGTTTCTTTCGATTCCGGCAGCCCCGCTTGCAGGGACGCAGACCTTCGCCTTAATTGCGGCGCGCAAGTCGCTCAAGCACAGGTTTGTCGAGCAGCCAAGCTAGGTGCAGTATTATAGTTAAAATACCGCTTTGCACATATTACTACCATGTCAAATGTGCGCGTCAACGAGAGTCCGAACCACTTTATGGTGCTGGACGCAATCTCGAGAGGAATGAAGACCGTTGACAAGATTGCAAAAGTTACAAGGCTAGGCAAGGCCGAAGTAGAGCTAATCGTAAATGATCTGGTGCAGCAGAGGCTGGTAATCGGCGCAGAAAAGATGAGTTTTTTTGGAGGCAAGAAAATGGAATTTTCTCTAAGCCACACTGGCACGCAGGTGCTCAACACAAAGAAGGTTGAGCTTCAAAAGCAGGTACAGCAGATACAGCAGTGGTACAATAATGGCCAGACCCAGCAGCTTCAGGGCTACATGGACAATAACAGGATGTGGATACCGCTGATGCTGTTCTCAGGCATCATGAACGCGGTATTCTTTATGTCCATGATGTCAATAATGGGCATGGCCATGAACCCGGCAGAAAGCGGGCAAGCAGGCGATGCAGGAGCTGCAGATTCAGGCGGAGCTGCAGGAGCTGAGGACGGTGGCGCCGGAGCAGACACTGGCGGAGATTTCGGCGGCGGTGACTTTGGTGGCGGAGATTTCGGCGG
>Ga0209431_10001659_pt1 | contig 18341 bp, 20 predicted proteins | sample RifCSP13_3_FD_184021 | JGI IMG/M metagenome (GOLD analysis project Ga0209431, IMG submission 184021) | Soil microbial communities from Rifle, Colorado - Rifle CSP2_sed 13_3 (SPAdes) (version 2) | ecosystem: Environmental > Terrestrial > Deep subsurface > Rock core/Sediment | place: Rifle...
ATCATCGGTAGCGCCAAACAACATGTTGCATCAACCCATGTACTAAATAGATAGAATTAGTTATATCATTTGTTTGCTAAAATAGCAAATATTAGCGAGTTTTAGAAATTGTTTTATCTGATACTAGTTCTACCTGTTTTTCTATTTTTGTCAAAAACAGTCGGGGCTCGGACTCGCAGTGAACGCGGACCCGATGGGACTCGAACCCACGACCTGACGCTCCGCAAGCGTCCGCACTATCCAAGCTGTGCAACGGGTCCATTAGAGATTCTAGCCTACCCGTTATAATACATTTCAAAAATAATTAAAAAAGATCTATGCTTCTTGCTCCGCCTTTTTGACAAAGACGTAGTTCATTATCAGTCCAGCAATTATTCCACCAATTATTGGTCCAACCCAATAAATCCAATGGAACTCCCAAAATCCTGAAATAAGTGCAGGACCGAATGTTCTTGCAGGGTTCACACTTGCACCAGTAAGTGGGACACCCACCAAATGGATTAAGAAAATCATTCCACCAATTGCAAAACCCGCAAATCCTGGAGCTGCCTTTTTGTGAACTGCGGCCATGAAAATTACAGTTACCAAGAAAAATGTCAGAATCATTTCAACCCCAAGACCTGCCATTGCATCATTATTGAGAAGTGCACTTGGTCCGCCTTGTGTTCCAAAGTTTACTTTGGCACCAAGTTCTGGCAGAATCGCTTTGTGTGCCAATGCAGCAGCTATTGCACCAATTAGCTGAAATACAATGTAAGCAATTCCATCTTTTATTCCAATTCTTTTAGTAACAATCATAGAAATAGTCACAGCGGGGTTGATGTGGGCGCCAGACACATGGCCAAATGTGTAGATCATCAGACCAATTGCCGCACCATGTCCAAGTGAGATCATTATTATTCCTTCAATAGAAAGTCCTGTACCAAAAGCAACTGCTGCTAATGTTACAGAAAGCGGTCCAAAGAAAACCAGTGCAAAAGTAGCAACAGATTCAGCAAACCATGCCCTTGGATTAACCATTATTCATCAAACCTCGATACATGCCATATAAAACATTCGAATAGATTCAGAGGTCTAGGAAAAAATAAGTATGGAACAAGTAATGCATAACCCATGCTTTCTGTTGGAGATTCCGTTCCTGATTTTAGTTTAAAAGATGCAAAAGGAAACATGGTAAAAAAATCAGATCTCAAAGGCAAAAAATATGTGGTGTACTTTTACCCAAGAGACTTTACTCCAGGATGTACTACTGAAGCAGCTGAGTTTGCACATGATTATAAAAAATTCAAAAATGCAGATATTGAGATAATTGGAATCAGTCCAGATGATGTAGAATCACACAAGAAATTTGGTGAGAAAATGGAAGTTCCTTTTATCTTACTTGCTGATACAGAAACTGAAATGGCAAAAAAGTTTGGAGTATGGGGAAAAAAACAGTTCATGGGACGTGAATACATGGGAGTAAACAGAACTACTTTTTTGATAAACGAGAAAGGAAAAATTATCAAAGTATTTGAAAAAGTAAAACCTGCAGGACACGCACAAGAAGTCCTAGAGGTTTTTAAAAATTAAATAATTGTTTTAGGATGGTTTCCAGCCAGCCGGCATGGTACCATGTGGTTTTGTCGCAGATGGGGCAGGTTGTGGCTTTTCAGGCTCTGTCCTTTGTTGTTGTAATCTTTCTAGATACTCTTTTTCATATTCTGCCAATTCTTCAGTTCTTGATCTTTTCTCTGAAGATTTGGATGTCGATTGTGAGCTTGTAGATTCTACTTTGGATACAGTTGGTGCTTCTTCAAACTTTATTGCGACTGTTTGAACAAATTGTTTGTCAGGCGGATGGTATGCTAGTCTTTGTCTTGTTCTATAATAATTCTCACCAGTGTATTTCACAGTAGGTGTTGGTGGCTCTATTCTTCTTGGTTCTTCTTTTTGTTTTTGTGGTTTTGGCTCTGCTCTTTCTGGTTCAGGCTCTGGAGTAGGAGGCGGTGCCGGTCGAGAAACTTGAACAGTGACTTGTCCTGTGAATTGTTTGTCAGGCGGATGGTATGCTAGTCTTTGACGCGTAGCATAGTATCGGTTACCAGTATATTCAGATGAGGTTGTAGATGTATAGGCTGGTGCAACTTCGGCTTGTGTAGTTTGTTTACTTTCTGGTTTTGGTTGCGGTGGGGGTGTGGGTCTCTGTTGAACTTGTGGTTTTGGCGCGGGTGGTGGCGGTGTTGGCCTTGTTTCTGCAGGTTTTGAAGCTTGAGCAGATAGAGCATTAAGCTTTGCCTCAAGTTCAGCGATCTTTGCTTCAAGATCAGCTTTAGTTTTAGTAGAACGTGCTTTTTTAGCTGGTTTATCTGTAGACATGTATTATTTTGTCATGTGGTTGGAGTTTATTTAGATTTTGATCATTATCAGAAAATTCAAGCATAATCCATAGAAGTTTTATAAGAACGACGAATCAAGTTATCACATTGGACGATTTTGAAAGAGAATATCCCGAATTTGACTGGAAAAACACTCCAGCGTACAAGCATCCTGGTGGAAGAAACTGTCCGTGTCCCAAGCACGAGTACATCAGGGAGCAAATTAACGTAGCAAAGACATTAAACCAATCAAGCAAAGAACCAAGTCGCCTTACTTTGAAATTCTGTCCCGATCACTATAGGGTTTATCTAGATGAAGTAATTCCTGGTATGCCTTTCAAATACAGAATACTTACAAAGATAGCACTAAAAATTGGTGCAATACAGATTGAACAACTAAAATACATGCAATCAGACCAGTGCTTTTATTGCAAGTTTGGATCTGGTGGTCATGATAAGAAAAGTGAGCTACCTCCAATAAGCTAGACTGGACCAAGTAAAATCTTTGGTTTGTTTGGTGTGTCATGATGACATTTTTTGCCACACAATGGACATGTTACTCTATCTAAGAAGACACATTGGCATATGTGTGATTTTAGATAACTTTCAGCTGATTTTGTGTATTCCCCAGTACCATTACAAAACGGGCACTGAGTTTCTAAGAGAACAATCTTTCCCTGTCCGTTACAGACAGCACATTTTTGCTGACTCACTGTAAATAATTCTTCTCGAGTCTAATTAAAGTCCTTTTGTTAAACTTTTTCTTATCTTCTTGTATTACAAATCTAGTTAAGCTTATACTATATGCAAATTCAGTAGAGTTGTGCCAATTGAAGATCTGGGCGAATTTATAGAAAAACTGGAAAATGCCGGAGAGTTACGACGAGTCAAAACTCAAGTGGATGCAGATTTAGAAATTGCTGAAATTTTACGGAGAGTAATGTATGCAAACGGACCTGCGGTTATTTTTGAAAATGTAAAAAACCATACCATGCCTGTCTTAGGAAATGCTTTTGGTTCTATGAAAAGACTTGAGCTTGGTTTAGAAACTAATGATTTTACTCAGATAGGACAAAGAATTGTCGACATGACAAAGATGGATATTCCTTCAAGTCTTTTGGACAAGATAAGAAAACTGCCAGAGCTTTCAAAGATGACAGACATTGCACCTAAGTTACAAAAAAGTGGACCTGTCACTGAGATTTTTGACGATGCACCTTCCTTTGAAAAGATTCCAATTTTAAAAACATGGCATAAAGATGCTGGTAAATTCATTACTTTTGGTCTTGTTGCAACAAGACATCCTGAAACGGATATTAGAAATCTTGGAGTATACAGAATGCAGATTCTTGACAAAACTCATGCTCTTATGCACTGGCAGAAGCACAAGCGTGGAGCGCACCATTACGACATGAAAAAAGAAAAGGGAGAGAAAATTGAGGTAGCCATAGTAATTGGCGCAGACCCTGCAACTGTATTTTCTGCAGTTGCTCCAGTTCCAGAGGGACTAGACAAGTATCTTTTTGCAGGAATAGTAAGAAAAACTGGAATCAAGACAGTAAAATGCAAAACAGTTGATCTCGAGGTTCCTGCAAATGCAGAGCTTGTGTTAGAAGGATATGTTGATCCGTCAGACATTAGAATGGAAGGTCCGTTTGGGGATCACACAGGATATTATACTCCTCCAGAGCCATATCCTACTTTTACATTGACAGGAATAATCAGACGCGAAAAACCGATTTATCTTACAACAATTGTTGGCAAACCTATTTTGGAGGATGCCTTTATTGGTAAAGTAATAGAGCGATCTTTTTTGCCGTTGATTAAAATGTTCCAGCCCGAAGTAGCTGATTTTTCTATGCCTGCCTCAGGATGGTTCCAAGGAATTGCCATCATTTCAATAAAGAAAAGATATCCAGGTCAAGCAAAAAAAGTCATGATGGGACTATGGGGATTAGGTCAGCTTGCACTAACAAAAATTTTCATTGTAGTAGATGAAGATGTGAATGTCCACGACATCAATGATGTAATTTGGGCAGTAACAACAAGAGCTGATGCAGCACGTGATATTATAATAATAAACAATACCCCAACTGACACATTAGATCCAGCTTCGCCACTTTTGAACATGGGATCTAAACTTGGCATAGATGCAACCCAAAAAAATAAAGAAGAAGGATATCAAAGAGAGATTCAGGAGTTAGTAAAAGTAGATGAGGATACAAAAAACGTTGTTGATGCCAAGTGGCCTAATTACGGAATCTAGTGCATCTGTACTGCGTTATAGAAATTATCTCGCTCTTGCACTGCATAACCCATTTGTTTTACTGCTGTAATGATTTTTTTTCCGGTAAGTTCCGTAGAGCGAGCTCCCGTGCATGAGACAACTTCTTCTCCAAGAAGAGTGCCGCCAAAATCATCAGCGCCATATTGTAGAGCCATTTGCGCCATACCAATTCCATTTGTAAGCCAAGAAGATTGGATATGTGGTATAAGTCCATCAAACATCAACCTAGAGATTGCAATCATCTTTAAAAGCTGGAAACCTCCAGCTGGATAAGTCACGATCTTTTCTTGTTGCATCAAAGTATTGTTAGGCTCAAAGCTCCAAGGAATAAATGCCATAAATCCACCTGTTTTTTCTTGTAGTTCTGCAATCCTGACAAAGTGCTCTGCGATATCCTTGCTGCTTTCCACATGTCCATACATCATTGTTGCCGAAGCAGGTAGTCCTATACTATGAGCTTCTTCCATTATTCTAATCCATTGATCACTTGAGATCTTTTTTGGACTGATTACATTCTTTACAGAATCTACTAGAATTTCTGCACCTGCTCCAGGAACTGACTGCAATCCTGCTTCTTTTAATCTGGAAAGAACCTCTTTTGTACTGGATTTTTCTATTCTTGCTATCATATCAATTTCAGATGCAGAAAGTCCATGGACCCCAACCTCTGGAAAATTTTTTCTAATCATTCTAAATGCGTCTTCATAGTATTCAATTCCAAGATTTGGATTATGACCACCTTGAATTAAGACTTGGGTAATTCTAAACATCTCCCATGCTATTTTAACACGAGATTCAATTTCTTCCAGTGATACTGTATAGGATTCGACATGTTCTGGTGGTCTGTAAAATGCACAGAATTTACAGTCTGTAACGCAGACATTTGTATAATTTAATATCATATTATTTACAAATGAAACTTTTTTTCCGTATTTTTGACTTGTTAGATGACCAGCCGCCAAGCCCATCAGATACACATTATCAGATTCTAAGAGTCTTACACAGTCTTCTAAGCTTGGCCTGTTTCCCGCAAGCGAGTTTTCAAGAATATCACCTATCTCAGAAGCATAGAGTTCCTTTGTTATTTGACTCAATTTGTTTTTGCTTTCGTTTTATGCTATTTAATCCTTGATAACCTTTGCAGACGTGATCTCTTGCTGACAGTATATTAAAAATTTTGCCTATGCAAAATTGAACTTACAATTTACTTACAGTCTAAAGGGAAATGAAAGAAAATAATATAATGATTAAAACAAAAAACGTTGTACTTGTCATGATATTTTAAAACAAAATTTTTCCAATGGCATTACAAATGGGAATTAATGCAAAAAGTTTGTTATCCATTCGATCATTTCCATATTTGGCAGACGGTATTTTTTAACTTTCATAGCAAAAATTATTCAATGACTTTAATTAAAGACGGCAAATACGAGAAAGAAATTTCAGACCCGAAGCTTAGTGTAGACAAATCAATTGGTTATCCAATAGATCTGCAGACTCTTAGAGACAAAATTGTTAAAGAATTCAGGAAAAGTGTAAGATATGTTGATCATGGATGGGTAGTTTTAGAGGATCAATCGCTTGCTAAATTGGTTTTAGAAACCTTTGCAGATGAAGACAAAAGAAACATTATGAATTGTACTTTGGATAATCCAAGAACAATTACAGAAATACTAGATATTTGTAGAATCCCAAAGACCACAGGTTATAGAACAATCAATTCTATGATAGAAAACCATTTACTGGTTACAAAAGATCGATCGAAGAGGGGCCGTCGAGTGTTCAGAGAATATGTTTCAACAATCGAGAACGTACAAATCGAAACAGCTAGAAGATATATTATTGTCAGGATCAGATTTATAAAAAGTACTAAATATTTTTCAACCTAGCCATTCTTACATAAATCCTAACATGAAATAACTCATCTAGATTTTGACATCCTAATATCTGACAGTTCCTAAAATGTTTCAAAGTTATGAAACGTTCATGTCCATACACCCGCTATTTTTAAGTAGGGTACACCAAGGAATATCTCATAATGGTATCTGGATTACAGATTAGATTAAATCGAATTTTAAGATCAGGAAAGATGCTTTGTATCCCTATGGACCATGGGATATCAAGTGGACCAATCAAGGGACTAGAGGATCCCCATAATGTAATTTACACATGTCAACATTATGGATTGACTTCGGTCATTGTCAACAGAGGAATTCTAAAAACACTTCCTAAACCACTTGCAATCGGAGTTTTGGTGCATTATTCAAGTAGCACATCGCTTTCAAAATCACCAAACAGAAAAATGCTTACAGGTTCTGTCGAAGATGCTCTAAGACTTGGTGCAGACGGAGTTTCACTTCACATTAACATAGGTGGAAAAGAAGAACCTGAAATGCTTGAACAACTTGGGAGAATGGCAGATGACTGCCATAAATGGGACATGCCACTCTTAGCTATGATGTATCCAAGAGGAGAAAATATCAAAGACCCACATGATCCAGAAATTGTTGCTCATGTAGCAAGAATTGGTGCAGAAATGGGTGCAGATATTGTAAAAACAGTGTACACTGGAGATTATGATTCATTTGCAAAAATTGTCAAAAGTACTCCTGTTCCAATAGTAATAGCGGGAGGTCCAAAAGCAAAAACTGACAATGACGTTTTAGAAATGACAGAAGAAGCCATGAAAGCAGGAGCAAAGGGTGTAACATATGGAAGAAACATCTTCGAACACAAACGACCAGACAGAATGACCGAAGCTTTAGCAGGAATAATATTTAAAAAAGAAACTGCAAAGGAAGCGGCAAAAAGACTTGACAAAAAGTAGAGAGTTGATAATATCCCCCAAAGTTTCAAGGGGACAGATTGGCAAATTTCTTTTAGAACTTGAGAGAGAAGGAATCAGGATTGTTAATGTGGACCCTAAGAATCTGAAAGGAATTAAGACAAAGCTTACAACACTATACAACTCAGAAAGTGCAAACTATACAATACTAGACAAAATTTCTTCGTCAAAGCCTAAGGGCAAAAAAGTGGGAATCAGACTAAGAGTTTTATCAAATGCAGATATTGAAAACATACTCAAGTTTGCAAGGACTGGAATTGATTTTGTTATTGTTGATGTAAAAGATTGGAAAATAATTCCACTTGAAAATATCATAGCAAAACTACACAAATTGCATACTAGAATATTTGCACTAGCAAACAATCCTGAAGAAGTAAGGAAAATGTTTTCTATTTTGGAAATAGGTGTCGATGGAGTAATATTTTCAACTAGTTCCATTAACGAAGTAAGAGAAGCACTAGTTTATCTAGGAACAAAATCTTTCGAGTTAAAGCCAGCAAAAATTTTTGAAATAAAAGAGGTAGGAAATGGTGAGCGAGTGTGTGTTGATACTGCATCCATGCTTCACAGAGGGGAAGGGATGTTAATTGGAAGTAGATCAAACTTTTTGTTTCTAGTTCATAATGAATCAGTCGGATCTTCTTTTACTTCACCAAGACCATTTAGGGTAAATGCGGGAGCAGTTCATTGTTATACCATTTCTCCAGATGGAACAACAAAATATCTATCAGAGTTAGAAACAGGTTCTGAAGTTCTAGTTTTGGATTCAAAAGGCAAGGCAAGGAGAGCAACTGTCGGTCGTTCAAAAATAGAGAGCAGGCCCATGCTTATGATAAAAGCAAAAATTGGAGACGAAATTGGTGGAATAATTGCACAAAACGCTGAGACAATACGCTTTGTAAGACCAAATGGTCATCTGGTATCTGTCACACATCTCAAAAAAGGTGATGTTGTGTTAGCACACTGCAAACCAGCAACTGGAAGGCACTTTGGTATGGAAGTAGATGATGAGTACATTATTGAAAAGTAATGTATTTTATTAATTACAGCATTCTTTAAATGATAAAGCGAAGTCAGTCATATATTGGCACCTGAGAATGACCGAGAAACACAGTTTGTAGATTTGTGTGTAATTTGCAGACAAGGAATAATTCGAGGGGCTTTGGTTTTTGTAAATAACAAAGCATATCATACTAGCTGCTATGCAGCATTTGGTCAAAAAAGCCATAACGTAAATCCGTCTTAACGACAGTAATTTGTGAATAGATGATAAAGTTGTTTTCTAGTATTTTTGAATGACATGAATAATAATTTTTGTATAAAATAAAAAATTATTAAAAAAGAATTATCTTCTTTTTATCTTCTTTTTTAGTTGATTTACTTCTGCCATTTCTTCTCTTAGGTGTTTTCTAAGAATTGCCTCGTGTTCTCGCTTGTGTCTCCAATAAATATTCATGATTCCCTGTCTAGTTTTTGCTTTTTTTATTGCAGAAGAATATTTTCTATGGCTATTTTCAACGCTTCTAAAATAGCTTTTGGTATTTGTTGTAACCATGATTTGATTCGGAGAGATTTGTAGATAACCTTTACGATATAAGGATTCAGATGTCAAGGGGTTCAGGTTTTTTCCAATAGGGAACTAGTTGCATATTTCGAAGGGAGGGTTGTTCCATTGTTCGTTTTTGTGCTATTTTCACATATTTTGCAGACTTGTCTACACCAATGTACTTTCTCTTAAGAAACCTAGCCATTTTGGTTGTCTGACCGCTTCCTACAAAGGGATCTAGGATTAGATCTCCAACGTTACTGTAAAGCTGTATCAATCTAAATGGGATCTCTTCTGGAAATGCAGCTGGATGAAACCTTCTGTAACTAGGCGGAACTGGTGCAATGTGCCACACCGAGTTTGCGATTTCTTTTTTCATCAGATCATTTATTTTTAATTTACTTTTTTTGTCCTTGATGTTAGAAAATGGCGGCTTTCTAAGAATTATGATTTGTTCATGCATGATATTTGGATAGTAATACGTAGGATATGGGTGTTGTACAGTTACTCTGAATCTTTTTTTTCCACCTGTAACTTTGTTCCAAATTATTTCTTCAAAAAATTTCCAGCCAATCTCTTTTTTTGTTAGTTCTACTAGTAAAATTGCAGGAAGTGGAAGTTTGGTTTTTTCTTCAACAAGTTCATTGCCTATAACTATACAACAAGAACCACCTGGCTTTGTAACCATGTATACTTGAGAAAATACATCCCTCATTTCATCAACCCAAGTTTCAAGTGAAACACCTACAGTCCCTCTATACCAATCGTTTGAGGTTTGATGCTCTTGGTAGTTTATTGCATTGTGATATGGTGGCGAAGTTACGGTAAGTGAAACTTTGTCTTTTCCTATTTTTGAAAGATCTCGTGAATCAGCGTTGACAACAGAGTTTGGTCTCCACACAGAAATCATGAATTGATTCACTATATAATATTTGGAGTATGGATCAAAAAACGTACATTTGATTTAGAGTTCTTGTTTTTTTAAAACGTCTAGCGTGAGATTGAATCTGGCTATTAATTGGCCATATGTTTATTTGGACTCACATCTTATCTCTATTATGAAAAGAATCGAGGTTCATACAAAAATAGAAAATTTAACACCAATCCTTGACGCATTAAAAAAAATTGGAGTAAGTGGAGTCACCGTAGCCCGAGTTAGAGGACGAGGTTCTGTTGAACCTCCCATGATTTCAGGACTTAGAGGAACTGTCAAATATGCTGCTGATTTCAATATACGCAATCTAATTTATACAATTGTTGAAGACTCTAAATCTGAAGAGGTAATCCAAGCAATTCTACAAGCAGTTCATAGTGACGGAGAGAAGGTATTTGGCAAGATCTTTGTAACTCCAATCGAGGATGCTATCGATTTGGGAACAGGGCTGAGAGGATCAGAGGCTCTAAAATCAAAGACGACAAAAAACCTGTAATAAAATTAGTTTGAATAAAGGCTTAATTTTCTAACATTACACAAAGAATTATGGCAAATAAGACATGTGTTACCCTAGCTGAATCAAGTCCAGCAAAGCTACGTATGCGTCTAGGTCAGGCATTAAAAAGATCAGATTATGCAGAGTTACGATTTGATTTCATGGTTCCAATCAAAATTCCAATAGCACTAGATCTAGTAAAAAACGATTTGAGAAGATGCATCTGTACCTTAAGACCAAGAAAAGAGGGCGGCAAGTTTTCAGGTGGTGAAAAAGACAGAATTTCCATATTAAAGTTAATCGCAGAGTACAATCCGTATCTGCTTGATGTAGAGTTTGATACCATAAGAAAAAACAAAGACCTTCGTCAGTATCTAAAAAGAACAAAAACAAGTTTGCTTGTTTCATGGCATGATTTTAAAAAAACTCCAGATGAGAATTTGTTAAGAATAAAATTAAGACAGATGAGCAAGTTTTCAAAAAATGTTAAGATTGTTACTAGTGCAAAAACTATAGGTGATTCCATGAAGGTTTTATCTTTGTATAAAAACCTGCCAAAAAATCACAAACTGATTGCCTTTGCAATGGGAGACAGCGGACGCATGTCTAGGATTCTATGTACGCAATTTGGCAGTCCTTACACATATGTTTCACTTGGCAAACCAGTTGCACCAGGCCAGTTTAGCCTAGATGAGGTTAAATCAATCTTCAAGTTGAAAAAATGATATCATGACAAAGACTTATGCTGTGATAGGCGACCCAATTGATCATTCGCTTTCGCCTGCAATACACAATGCGGCTTTTGCGTTCTTGGGTTTAGATTGCACATATATTGCATATCGAATTCCAAAAGGAGAGCTATCTGAAGGAATCGAGTCCTTAAAGCTCATCAATATTGCGGGATTTAACGTGACAATACCACACAAGATAGAGATGATGAAGTTTCTTGATGACATGGATGAAGATTGCAAAACGATTGGAGCAACAAACACCGTTAATAATGAGAATGGAAAGTTCAAGGGATACAACACTGACATGAATGGATTTTTGGAACCAATAAAGCAACGAAACCAAAGCTGTAAGGATTCAAATGTATTGCTCATCGGTGCAGGTGGAGCAGCAAGAGCTATTGTAGCTGCGTTTGCAAAAGAAAAAGCTCACAAAATTACAGTAGCAAATAGGACAAGAGAGAAAGCAGAAGAACTTGTAAAATTTGCAAACAATCTGGGACTGGAGTCAGATCATACTGATTTGGTAAACGCTGGAAACACTACAGGGAATTACAAGTTTATTGTAAATGCAACTTCGGTTGGCATGAAAAATAATACTAGCCCAATATCTACAAGGATGATCAACAAGGACTGTACAGTATATGATTTAGTGTACATGCCAGTTGATACAGAATTACTTGAACAGTCAAAAAAACAAGGTGCGACCATCATATATGGTTGGGAAATGCTTCTTGCTCAAGCAATGCGTTCCTTTGAGATCTGGACAAAAAGAAAAGCGCCTTATGAAGCAATGAAATTAACACTTTTGGGGAGATTTTGAAATGCCAACAGCTAAAGCCGTCATGCATGGTGCAGTCTCAATTGTAAATGCAATTGCCACAGGAAAAGGTGCAACACTTGGCATTTCACTAAATGTAGAGTCCATCATAGAAGCCACACAGGGGTCTGGCCTAGTCTTTGAAAATAAAGAATCCAGTCTAAGCTCACGTCTAATAAAAAGTGTAATTGAAAAAGCCGTGCCAAAAAATGAACTTGAAAAGTACAAACTAAGAATTTCATTAAAATCAGAAATACCGTCAGGATATGGCCTTAAGAGTTCTAGTGCAATATCTTCTGTAATTTCTCTAGCTTGTGCCAAACTTTTCAGACCACAGATAAATGATCTTGAAGTGCTAAGACATGGCGTAGAGGCATCTATTGAATCCAAAGTAAGCATCACTGGGGCGTTTGATGATGCTTGTGCATGTTATTTTGGCGGCTTTGCAGTGACAGATAACCATAATCTGAAAATCGTAAAATCTGAAAAAGCTCCAGAGGATCTGTCAGCTATCATATTCATACCAAGGTCAAGAAAAAGAGGAAATGTAAACAAGCTAAAGATTCTAGAGGGAGTCTTTGCACAAGCATGGTCACTAGCAAGTAATTCGGATTACTGGAATGCGATGTTGTTAAATGGTCTTGCAACCTCGACTATACTAAACTCTGATCCTAGAATTCTTACAGATCTTTTAGAGGCTGGTGCACTTGGAGCATCAGTATCAGGTAACGGGCCTTCTATTGCAGCAATTGCAAAAAAAGGGAACGTCTCTAATGTGAAAAAGGCATTTTTGTCTCATGACGGACAGGTCATGATATCAGACATTAACAACAAAAAGGCTGAAGTGTATGAAATGTAAGATAGAAAAAACAAGGCTTTCTGGAAAGATATCTTGTCCGCCAAACAAAAGTTACACACATAGAGCCATATTTTTGTCGACACTTGCAAAAGGACAAAGTAAGATAAGCAATGTCTTGCTTTCAAGAGATACCATCGCAACGATAAACGCATGCAAAAACTTTGGTGCGAAAATCAAAATAGATGGCTCTAACATAACTGTAGAGAGTTCAGGGGAGTTAAACTTGCAGAGCTTGAACATTGATGCTTCAAACTCTGGAACCACGATTAGAATTGCTGCGGCAATATCATCACTTTGCGGAGACAAAGTCAAATTAGATGGTGATTCAAGCCTTAGAAAAAGACCAATGCAGCTATTACTTGATGCTCTACAATCACTTGGAGCAAAATGTACATCGACTGAAGGCAAACCGCCAATAACTGTACAAGGAAAAATTCGTGGAGGTCAAGTTGCCATTCCAGGTTCTGTGTCTAGTCAGTTCATTTCAGCTTTGATGATTGCTGCACCAAAAACAGAAAACGGAATCACATTAAACATTGAAGGTAATCTAGTATCAAAGCCGTATCTTGATGCAACCATATCTTCAATGAAAAAATTTGGTGTTACTGTTGAGACAGTTTCTCCATACCAAAAATACAAGATTCCAAGACAAGATTATGTCTCCACTAATTTTGTAATTCCTTCTGATTTTTCAAGCATGGCTTTACTTTTGTCCGCTGCAGTACTCCTTGGTGAGAACTTTGAGATCCATGCTTCTGTTGGTGACTTGCCACAAGGAGACAAGGAGATCATATCACATCTTCAAAAGATGGGTATAAGAGTAAACATAAACAATGATACGATAACGGTAAACAGTCCTACATTATTAGAAGGTGGAAGATTTGATTTATCAAACACGCCAGATCTATTGCCTGCAATAGCTATACTTGCACTCAAGACAAGAAAGCCAATCGAAATTTGCAATGTAAAACATGCAAGATTCAAAGAGACCGACAGAATTGCCATACTGGCACGTGAACTTGCAAAGCTTGGTGTTGGGGTACAGGAAAAAGAAGATGGCATGATACTCGAGTCTACAATGCACCCAACAGGCGCAGAGCTTGACTCTGCAGACGACCATAGACTGTTTATGGCTTTTTGCATAGCTGGAATGTACGTTGGCAACTGCACAGTTTCTGACCCAGAATCAGTTGATGTCTCTTATCCAAGTTTTATAGAAGACATGAACAAGGTTGGTGGAAAAATCCTTTCAAGCTAGTCTAGATTTTGTATCATGGTCTAGTTTTTGTTTTAAAATCATCATTTCCAAACTTGTAATTCATGATCAAGCTTCATAGACAACAAAATTGTTAATTTCGTCCTAGAAGAATTATAAGCATCCAACAGAGAATTTTATGTGATGCTTGGAAGTTCGATTGGAGAAAGATTTGGTTTTACAAGTTTTGGCGAAAGTCATGGAAGATGTATCGGAGCTGTAGTAGATGGATGTCCTGCAGGTTTAGAGCTAGAAGAAAAAGACATTCAAAAGATGCTTGACCTTAGAAAACCAGGCCAGTCGTTAGTTTCAACACAACGAAAGGAAGGCGACGTTGTTGAGATTCTCTCAGGTGTATTCAGAGGATATACAACAGGCGCTCCAATTGCAATGATAATTTGGAATCAAGACCAGCACTCTAAAGATTATGAACAGTTGATTAGAAAACCACGACCTGGACATTCGGACTATCCAGCGTGGGCAAAGTACAAGGGGTTTAACGATTTTCGTGGAGGAGGCAGATTTTCGGGTAGATTAACAGCAACATTTGTTATGGCAGGTGCTATTGCAAAAAAATTACTCGCAAAAACTATTGGAATAGATACCTATTCTTATACAACACAGATTGGCAAGATAAAGATGAAATCACAAGCTGATCAAAGGATGAAAAAAGAGATTTACTCAAATGAAGTAAGATGTCCTGACAAAACTATTGCACAAAAGATGCGCGCAGCAATTCTTGCTGCAAGAAAAAGTGGAGACTCTCTTGGCGGAATAATAGAATCAATAACAACAAATATTCCTCTTGGTCTTGGGGAGCCAATATTTGGATCATTAGAGTCTGACCTTTCCAAGGCGCTATATTCTATCCCCGCAGTAAAGGGAGTTGAATTTGGGTCTGGGTTTTATGGCTCTGGTACCACAGGCTATGAAAATAATGATCAATATATTGTAAAAAATGGAAAGATCGTAACAAAGACAAATAATGCAGGTGGAATATTGGGCGGATTGTCAAATGGAATGCCAATTGTTTTGCGTGTTGCATTCAAACCGGCTTCATCTATTGCAAAAAAACAAATCACTGTAGATGTCAAGACAAAAAAACCCACATCACTTGTTGTCACAGGAAGACACGATCCATGTGTTGTACCACGAGCCCCACCAGTTGTTGATTCTCTAGTCTCTGTAGTTTTGGCAGATCATGCCATAAAATGCGGCCTCATACCACCCGTTCTACGATAGAAAATGTCAGATATAGACAGACTGCGTGACCAGATGGACAAAATCACGCTTGATATGATACGTCTCTTAAAAGAAAGAGCAGAGATCTCAAAGCAGATTGGCAACTTGAAAAATAATCTGCATTTGAACATAACAAATGAAGAGCGAGAAAATCAACTTAGAGCCAAAGTGATCTTGCTTTGTAAAGATATGGGACTTGATGAGAAGATTGCTACAATGTTTTTAAATTTTCTTTTAAACGAGTCCATAAAAATCCAGTCAGTCAACAAGCAGACACATCTTTCTGTCTTTTTAAAAGCAAAATCTTTAGAGAAACAAGGAAAAAAAATAATACACATGGAAGTAGGCGAACCAGACTTTTTCCCACCAAAAATAGTCAAAGAATCCCTTGCTCAAGTGTATGATAAGGGATTTACAAAATATGGTGAATCAAAAGGGATGCCAGAGTTTAGAGAAGCTATTGCAAAAAAAACCTCGGATAGATATCATGCAAAAATAAAAACAGAAAATGTCATGGTTTCTCCTGGAGCAAGATTTTCAGTATTTTTGACAATTTCCACACTTTTGAATCCTGGTGACGAGATGATAATCGTTGAACCTGCATGGCCAGCATATGCTGAAAATGCATTAAATTCTGGAATCAAGGTAAGGACAATTCAGACTACACTAGAAAACAGGTGGGAACCGTCAGTAGATCAGATTGCAAGTGTGATAAACCCAAATACAAAAATGATTGTTCTAAACTATCCAAACAATCCAACTGGAAAGATACTCCCAAAAAAACTACAAGACGAGATTGTTCAAATTGCAATCAAAAACAACTTGTACATACTAAGCGATGAGATTTACTCTGATTATTCATATAATGACTGGAAGAGTGTCCTTTCATACGAATATGAGAAAAGCATCATTACACAGTCGTTTTCCAAATCTCATGCAATGACTGGATTTAGGATAGGATATGCAGTAGCACACCCTGAAATAATAGACAAGATGGCCAAGCTTCAGGCCCTGTGTATGACAAACGTGGCAGAGCCAATCCAGTATGTAGCCCTAAAGGCGCTTGATTCCGATACAAGCGATAATACTAAAACCATGAGAAACAGACTAGATCTGTTGGTCAAGATGGCAAAAGGAATGCAGTTAGACTTTGTAGCACCCGATGGAGCAATGTACCTATTTTGTAAGGTACGAAAAGAAAATTTTAATGCTGTTGATTTTACAAACCAACTTTTAGATCAGGGAGTAGCAATTGCACCAGGGGAGGCGTTTGGAAATTATCAAAACTTTATAAGAATTTCTGCGTGTCAACCAGAAAAATTACTAGATGAGGGAATGCAAATAATTGAAAAGGCTTTGAGTAAATAAAATGAAGAAAAAAATTGCAATAATTGGCGCCGAAGGACAGATGGGCAAGTGGTTCTCAAAATATTTTATTGAAAAGGGTTTTGAAGTAATTGGCTATGATTCTGAAAAAGAGATCCTAAACAAATCAGTGACAAAAGCAAAATCACTTGTCGGTGCAATTCTTTCAGTGGACTATGTCATACTGTGTACTCCGACAAAAAAGACACCAGAAATAATACGACTGATTGCAAAAGAGATGAAAAGGGACTCGTGTCTAATTGACATATCATCTTTGAAGACCAAAGTGGTTTCTGCACTTTACAAGATTCCAGACAAGGTGATTCCGATCTGCATACATCCAATGTTTGGACCTGGAACAAAAAAAGTAAAAGGTGCAAATATCATCTCCATTCCCATTCGTGATGCAAAAAGAGAACTTGCCTTGGCAAAATCCCTCTTTAGTGAGGCAAACTTTGTTACAATAGATGCCTCAGAACATGACAAAAAAACCGCGGTAATCCTTGGAATGACTCATCTCATAAATCTGGCCTTTGCCAACATCTTGTCAAAAGATGAAAAGATTATCCTGACTGAAAAGATGGCTGGAACTACATTCAAGGCACAAAAAATACTTACAGAAAGCATAATGACCGAGTCGCCAGAGCTCATTGAGACCATAATTTCAAATCCGGAAATACGAAAATATGCCGAAGAGTTCTGGAAAGACATTGGTAGAATGCTTACTCTAGTTCAGGAAAACAAGTCAGATGAAATAATAAGATACGCAGTAGCCGTCAAGGAAAGGCTTGCTAAAAACGTAGATCTTGACGATTCTTACAAGAAATTAATTAGAATGATAGATGCCATTGAGAAATAGTTGAATTATACCAGAATAGTTACGTCGTTTTTATCAAGCCAAGAAAAATATCTTATCTTAAAACGCAGTGAAAACGTAAAAAGCATGAGGGGCTTGTGGGGCGGAGTAAGTGGAATAATAGAAGGAACCGAGGAGCCCCTACAACGGGCAAAAATAGAGATATTTGAAGAGACTGGAATAATAGAAAACAATATAGTTCTTGCAAAAACTGCAAACCAGATGCAAGTGAGCTCGCAATATTCCAATCACGGATGGATAATTCATCCCTTTTTGTTTACTGTAAAAGAATCTGAGATAAAACTAAACTGGGAAAATTCTGAATATAGATGGATTGGTCCTGATGAAATGTCAAACTACAAGACGGTACCTAGTCTTGATAAGGTTCTAGCTAGACTGTTGTAACTTTGCTACATCATCTGGTGTGTTGTTTCTTTGTTGTGGGAGCATGATATACACACACGCTCCTCCGCACATTGTACATGGAACTGTGTTTCCGTTTATCTGGCCAACTCTGCCGTGAATCTTTGCTGCCTCTTCTGGGTCGATAGATAACGCTATCTGTTTTTCCCAGTTTAAGGTACGCCTTGCCTCTGTCATCTCCATGTCCCAGCGAATTGCTTTATCACGTAATTTTACCAAATCTCCTGCATGTGCTGCAATTCTGTATGCAATGAGTCCTGCTTTTACTTCGTCTGCTGTTGGCAATGCCAAGTGTTCTGCAGGTGTAAGATAACATAAGAGATCTACA